>Ga0310124_10000361_pt1 | contig 31142 bp, 25 predicted proteins | sample CB11b_AW_Bot5_MG_FD_203507 | JGI IMG/M metagenome (GOLD analysis project Ga0310124, IMG submission 203507) | Marine microbial communities from Western Arctic Ocean, Canada - CB11b_AW_Bot5 | ecosystem: Environmental > Aquatic > Marine > Oceanic | place: Canada: Western Arctic Ocean | collected...
GCCATGGATCAGAGCCAGGGTCGGGTGGGGGCAGTTCCTGAGCGAGGAAAGCGCAGATTCGAGTGCTCCCGCATACGTCTGAACCTGCTCGGGTGTATTGCGCTCTTCGGGAAACCCTCCGATGTCAGAGCCCGCAGAAAATGCTCGGTCCCCGGAGCCCTCGATCACGACGCAGTGGACGCTCGGGTCTTCACCCAGAGCCGTCATGGTCTCCGCAAGAGCATTCCACCCATGCAGATCCAGAACGTTCAGCCGGTCTGGATGACTCAGGGAGACGATGGCCAAATGATCCTCACGGCTGACCGTCACTCGGTCCGACATTCTCACGCCCTCTTCGGTAAGACAGGTCCACAGACCACATGGGATGGCGGGAACGTAGGCAACCGGAAGGAGCCTGGCCACGAGCAGGACCACGGCCCAACCGTCTGTCGCCTAGAGCCGATACGTGTAGTTCAGCTTGACGCTCGCACCCCGCGAGAGAGTCAGGAACTCCCGGTCCTGGTCAAAAAGCCCGTCGCCCAGATTCTGCCAATTTTGCGTGAAGACGAGAAAGAGCTCGTTGCCGGGCGTCAGAATCCACCGCGTACGCATGAAGAGCCCCACGATCTCCGAGACGTCGTCGTATTGGATATTGCCCGTGATGTTGGCGAGGGGCGTGATGTTCCACTCGCCCTCCACCCTGAAGAGGTTCGCGTCGAATGAGCCCTGGGGGAGATCGACGTTGTTGTTCTCGACCTCCGCGGAGAGGAGAATCCCCGGTGAGGGCCGGACGTCCAAGCTGACCTGCAGTTGGGTTCGATCCCCACTCCAGAAGCCGCCTCGGCGTGCTTCGAACCTGCTCGAGAGCATTCGACGGCTCGCCGTTCGAGCCTGGAGGCTCCACTCCCAGTTGGTATAATTCCCCTCCTCGATGAAGATGCCGTCGCTGATCTCGAACTGGCCATCGAGGTATTCGAACTGCCGCTGGAGGTTGATGTCGATGTTGTCCTGGCTCTCGAAGTCGACGCCGAGGACCGTGAACTGCCACTGCCGCTCTTCGGCGATGCCGGTCGTGATACTCTCCTGGTGCCGAAACTGAGCGGAAAAATCGAACTGGCGGATCCAAGCGATGTCGGGTCTCGGCCTCCAGCCGATCTCGGGTTCGACGCGCCGGAACCCGTTCCGCGTGACGAAGCCGACGGCGGGGTCGTAGTCGTCCCCGAACTCGCGGTAGGATATGTGCCCCGACCAGATGTCGTTCGGGTAGTTGACGCGGACGCCGCGAGAGGAGAGATCCGCCGTCGAGCGCTCGACGGCGGGGTCGGGGTTGGAGTTCCAAGCCGCAAACGCTTGCAGTGTGAAGTTCTTGTCGCCGAAGAGTCGAGCGGTGGAGTAGAAGAGATCGGTGCCGAGGGTGTGCTGGTCCCTGGGGACGAGCGCCGTCGGGTCGGCGGGGTCGGCGCCGGTCGCTCGACGCGTATAGATGGCGCCGATGCTGGACTGCTCGAAGATGCCCCGCTTCACGCGGGCCACCGTAAAGTCCTCTCCGGCGAAGATCCGTCCGTCCACGTCCGCGGATTGGAGCTCAGCCGTGTTCACGTGCACGAAACCGAGCTCGTACCTGCCCGCCTGACCGCCGAACCTGCCCGCGTAATTGATCGGGATCTGCTCTCCCTCGAGCAACCCGATCCGCCGACTGAAGTAGGGCTCGGCCCCGTTACCTGGAGCAAAGCTGAAAACACCCGACCCCTCGATGAAGAAATCGCGGCGCTCCGGAAAGCGGAGAGGGAACCGGGTGAGGTTGAGGCGCCGCTGGTCGACCTCCGCTTCGGCGAAGTCCGTGTTCACGCTCACTCCGGCCTTCAGACCCGGGGTGAGGTTGTAGTTGATATCGAGACCGATATCGCTCGGATAAGTCGTGGGGTCGGCCTCCTCCGGGACGCTCCTCCAGTTCGTCACCGCGTAGGGAACCGCTTCGAGACCTATTCCCTGCGACATTCCTCGGAGGCCGGTGAGCCGGCCAGCATGTATCGGCTGCTGGAGACTCTGGTTGCGCCGATACCCCCGCCACACGATCTCCTCATTCTTGCGGCGGATCGTCCGCTGAAAGTTGATTCCCCACGTATCGGAAGCTGGATCGAAATTCAGCGTGCGGAAAGGAATCTGGATCTCCAGCGACCACCCGTCGGGCCGAATGTGCGCCTGCACCTTCCAGATGCCGTCCCAAGCTCGGCCTCCTCCACCTCGACCCCCACCGCCACCGCCACGGCCACCGCCGGAGATCAGCGCATCGCCCATCACACCGGCGGCGTTGGTCTCGAAGAAGTAACCGGTGCGGCCGTCCTGGAAGGTGTCGAGAATCCACATGAAACGGTCGTCGGCGCTTAGAAAACCGTCGCGCCGCTTCTGAAAGACCAGAATCCCCTCCGGATCGTCATAGAGTATGGCTCCGATGTAGATCGCGTCCTCGTCATAGACGACCCGGATCTCGGTCCGCTCCGAAGGCGTTCCCCCCTCCACGGGCTCCTGCTGTGTGAAGTCCGTGATGGGGATGGCCCGCTGCCACGCTTCCTCGTCGAGGCGCCCATCCACATCGATACCGGTCCCGCCAGTCAGCTGAAGCGCGTAGAGAGCGACCGGTTCACTGGTCCCTCCGCCGTTGACGAGAGTTTGAGCCACCAAGGGATCCGCCAAGAGCACACACAAGAGGAGAAAGGGGAGTCTTGTCGCCAACACGATCATCGATCCTCGGACGTTGGGGGGCAGCAGGACGGGAAAGAAGCGTTCTATCGCCCAAAAAGACACACATCAGGTGCCGGGTGTTGAAATCCAGCGACTTGACCTGTCCGACCTGAGCCCCTGGAAAACGCTTCCGGTCCCGGACTTAACCCAGCCGCGGCCCACGCCCGAGCCTCGTTCACCTTGCGTCCAAGCGCCTCGACCTAGACCAACTGATTACCCGCCGTGCTAACTCCCCGTCGCGGGAGACTCATCTCGACCGTGTCATAGTTGAGCGCCAGCGCCTCGACGGGTTGTTGAGCCCAGACAGCATCGGGAACGCGATCGAAAGACGAGGGCCAGGGAAAGCTCATGGGGTGGGAATCCAGGGGGTGCATGAAGGGCTCAGTCAGCACGACCCTCAACGATAAAACAACTCCACAGGCCACATGGGAATGGCGGGTACATAGGTGACCATGAGGAGCATGGCCACGAGCACCGCCACGAAGTAGACGTTGACCTTACTCACCTCCCAAATATCCGCCTTGGCCACGGAGCAGGCCGTGACGAGCACACTGGCCACCGGCGGCGTCTGCTGCCCGATCCCGAGATTGAGCGTGACGACGAGTCCGAAGTGTACGGGATCGATCCCTGCTGCGAGAACCAGCGGCATCACGATCGGCACCACGAGGATGATCGCCGCCGCGGAGTGCAGGAACAGCCCGACCATCAGAAAGAAGACGTTGAGGAGCGCCAGGATCGCCAGGCGGTTGTCGGTGAAGTCCATAATCCCTCGTGCCACCCGTTGTGGCACCTGGGCCTCGGTGAGGTAGTCCCCGAGAAGCGCCGACGTGGCCACGAGCAGCATGACCACAGCGGTTTGAACACCGCCCTCCAACGTGGCCTTTCGGAGGGCTGCCAAGTCCAACTCGCGGTAGATACCGCCGCCGATCACGATAGCCGCCACCACCGCCAATCCCGCACCTTCAGTGGCAGTGACCCATCCGGAAAAGATGCCGCCCAAGATGATCACCGGTAGAAGTAGAGCCCACGCGGCCTCTCTCAGCGCGACACCGACTCGCCGGAGCTGAAACGCCCCCTCCACCGGAAAACCGTTCTTGCGCGCCAACATATACACGACGCCCATCATGAGCAGGCCGCCGAGCACGCCGGGGACGATGCCGGCGACGAACAGCTCGACCACCGAGCTACCGGACATGACGCCATAGAGGATCATCGGGATCGACGGAGGAATGATGACGGCGAGCGTGGCCGAGGACGACGTCACAGCGGCCGCGAAGGGCGTCGGATAACCCCGGCGCTTCATGGCGGGGATGAGAATCGAGCCCAGGGCCGCGACGTCGGCCACGGCGGAGCCGGAGATCTCCGCAAAGAAAAGGGACGCGCTCACCGTAACCATCGCGAGCCCCCCACGGATGAATCCCACGAGCGCGCTCGCGAGATTGATCAGGCGCGTGGAGATCCCCGACGAGTTCATGATGGCCCCGGCCAAGATGAAGAGTGGGATCGCGATCAACGCGAACTTCATGGAGCCGGAGTAGAGCACGAGCGCTGCGTTCGACAGTCCCCCGATCCCGGACGTGGCCGCCATCGCGAACATGGCCACCACACCGAGGGAAACCGCGATGGGCACATTGAGTAGGACGAGCACCAACAGGGCCACGAACATCACCAAGAGGATCATGCCGAACCCTCCAGCCCCACGCCCTCACCCTCACTCGGATCGACTCCATCGTCGTGACTCGCTGGGCCGGCCCATACGTCCGGTAAACTGACAAGCTCCGCAATGATGAACAGCACCGCACCGATGGGGATGACCGATTGGGTCAGGCGCTGGGGCACCCACGGCAGACTGACGAGCGTCTCACCCCCGAGAATTCCGAAAACCCGCCAACCCGCCCACGCCGTCACCAAGAAAAAAGCCAGGACGAAAGCCTCGCCGAGCAAGATCAGCGGGCGCCGGTACGCGGGTCCGAGGCCGTCCACCAACTTCGGAAAGCCGATATGGGCACGGTGGAGCGCCGCCAGTGCGGCGCCGTAGAACGTGAGCCAAGCCAGAAGGATGGAGGCCACCTCGTCGTACCAAACGAGTGCAGCCCCGAGCTTCCTGAAGACGACCCCGAGCACCACCACCACGGCCAGCGCCGTCGTTAGGCCCAGGACGGCAAACTCGAGGGCTCTTTGGAGGCCCTGTCGGAATCGTCGACGCATCAAAGTCTTAGCCGGTGAGCGCTACGCTCCCTCGGCGAGCGCCAGCGCGTCAGCAACCATGGCCTCCCCACCCTCCACAGTATTTCCGAACTCTTCGAAGATCCCCCCGCTCGCTCGGACGAACGCCTCCCGGTCCGTATCATTCGCCTCGACGCCCGCATCCCGGAGCTCCCCGAGGAAGTCGGCGTCCATCCCGGCCGCCGTCTCGTGCACGAACGACTGGGTCTCCGCGGCGAGGCGTCGGAGGGTCTGCCTAACATCCTCCGGTAGGCGACCCCAACTCGCTCCTACGGTAACGTAGGCCGGCGTGTACACATGGCCGGTGAGTGACAGATAGGCCTGAACCTCCTGGAACTTGGAGGCGTAAATCTGCGCCAAGGGGTTCTCCTGGCCGTCCATGACGCCGGTCTGCAGCGCCACGAAGACCTCGGACAGGGGCATCGGCGAGGGGTTCGCTCCGAAAGCCTGAAAGAGCTTCACGCGCCAGATCCCCCGCGGAGTGCGGAGCTTGATCCCGGCGAGATCGGAGGGCGTGACCACCGGCCTCGTGTTGTTCGTCACGTGCCGAAAACCGTTCTCCCACACGGCCAGGATGGTGTACCCGCGCTCTTCGGCCTTCGGGACGAGCACCGGCCAGACGAGCGCCTCCTCGATGCGCCGCATGTGTGCCCGGTCCTGAACCAAGTAAGGCATCTCGAAGAGACCGAACGCGTCCACCGTGGATGACATGATGGTAGACGGAAGGGCGAAGTCGAGCGTGCCCAACTTGAGCTTCTGGAGCATCAGCTCATCTCCGCCCAACTGGCTCGAGCCGAAGACGTTGACCTGCACCCGACCCGCCAACTCCACGTTCACTCTGCGAGCGAACTCTTCCGCGGAAGCGGCGAACAGTGATCCGGGCTCACCCACGTGTCCGAAGCTGAGCTCGATCAGGCCGCCGTCGCCTCGCTCCCCCCCGCAACCGCCAGCGAGGAGAACGGTCAGGAGGACAACCTCGACGCCAACATTTCTCACACATCACCTCCTTCGCTCGACCACACTTCCAGAGCCGCCCGCACCCCTCCGGGTCGGTGCGGCACCCCGGCAAGCCCGAGACCCATTTCGACCCCACAGAGTGTTCCCGCAATCATCAGCTCGTTGACGTCTCCGAGGTGGCCGATCCGGAACACGTCACCCTTGAGCTTACCCAACCCACTGCCGAGCGACATGTCGAAGCGCTCGAGAATGACCTTGCGGAGCGCGTCCGCGTCCGTCCCTTCGGGCATCTTCACGGTCGTTTGGGCAGAGCTGAAGCCAGAGGCGTCGAGGCAGAAGTTCTCGAGCTCCCACGCCGCCACGGCGGCGCGAGTCGCTTTCGCTAAGCGATCGTGCCGCTTGAACGTGTTCTCCCTGCCTTCCTCCCGCAGCATCTCGAGCGCCTCGTCGAGGCCGTACAGGAGGTTGGTGGCGGGCGTGTACGGGAAATAGCCGCTCTCGTTGGCCGTCAGCATTGCACTCCAGTCCCAATACGACCGCGGCAGTTCCGCGTTCTGATGAGCGTCCAGAGCCTTCCGGCTCACCGCAGCAAAGCTCAGACCCGGCGGCAGCATGAGCCCTTTCTGAGACCCCGTCATCGTCACGTCGACACCCCACTCGTCATGGAGCAAGTCCATGGCACACAGTGAAGACACGGCATCGACCATGAGGAGGGCTGGATGGCCGGCGTGATCGATGGCAGCACGCACCCCCGGAACGTCGCTCCTCACGCCGGTGGACGTCTCGTTGTGTGTGATGAGGACCGCCTTGATTGCGTGGTCCTCATCAGCACTGAGATGCTCCTCCACAGCGGCGGGGTCAATGGGCCTCCGCCAATCCGAAGGCAGCACGTCGACACCAAGCCCCAGGGCGCCGGCCACCCCTCCCCAGGTCTCGGCGAAGTGACCGCTGTCGAAGCGCATGACCCTGTCTCCGGGCGACAACGTGTTCACCAGAGCCGCCTCCCACGATCCGCTCCCTGACGCCGGATACACGAAAACGTGCTCCGACGCCTGGAAGACCTCCTTCAGCCCCTTGAGGATCCGTTGACCCATCTCCCCGAACTCGGGTCCCCTGTGGTCTATCGGAGGCCGATCCATCGCCCTCAAGATCCGGTCCGGAACGTTCGTCGGGCCTGGGAGCTGTAGGAAATGTCGTCCCGCTCGAAACGTCATGGGCCGGCAATCTCGGATAAGGGTGAGTTCGTGCGCGAGCGTCGGGCGCAAATAATGGTACGGCGCTACCTTTCCCGCCATGACGACCCGGTCAGAATCTCCCACCGTTCCCCCCATTGCCGCTCGCCTCCAGCGCGAACTGGACGCGGAGGTGCTCGTCGACCCTTTCAGTCGAGGGCTCTACTCGACGGACGCGTCCATCTACCAGATCGAGCCAGCCGCGGTGGTCGTTCCGAAGAACGCCGCCGATGTGTTCCGAACGCTGGAGATCGCGAGCGAGGCCGGCATGTCGGTAACGCCCCGTGGCGCCGGCACTTCGCAATCCGGTCAGGCCATCGGGGCAGGTCTAGTGGTGGACACGAGCAAATACCTGACCGGAATCGGAGAGCTCGACCGGGACGCTCACACGATCCGCGTTCAGCCCGGCGTAGTACTCGATCACCTCAACCGGGAGCTCGAACCCCACGGACTCTTCTTTCCGGTCGACGTGGCCACCGCTAGCCGAGCTACTCTCGGGGGGATGGCGGCCAACAACAGCGCTGGGTCACGCTCGATCCGGTACGGGATGATGGTCGACAACGTGCGGCAGGTGAGTGGCTCGCTCGCCGACGGAACTTCCGTGAGCTTCGGAATGGAGGTCCCCACGGGCGGGGTGGAGTCGGACCTCGCCTCGACGCTCGCCAGCCTCCGAAGACGCGAGGACGCCGAACTGGCGCGCCGGATTCCGAAGGTCATGCGCAGGGTCGCTGGCTACAACCTCGACCGAATCTCTCCGGACGGCGCCGAAATGGTGCGTCTTCTGGTCGGCTCCGAGGGTACCCTCATGTTCTTCACCGAGCTGGAGCTCCAGCTCGTGCCCCTCCCATCGAAGAAGGCGCTCGGCGTGTGTGCGTTTCCCGATCTGAACTCTGCTCTGGGGGCGGTTACCTCGATCGTGGAACTCGAGCCTTCTGCCGTAGAGCTCGTGGACGGAACCCTGCTCGACCTGGCCCGGGAAATTCCGAGCATGCGCGCCGCGGTGCGGGAGTTCGTCCCTGGGAATCCCCGTGCCCTTCTCCTGGTCGAGTTCTCGGGCCCGAGTGGAGACCGCGTCTCCACCGATCTTCAGCGGCTCGACGAGCTGATGGGGGATCTCGGACACCCCAACGCACTAACGCGCGCCGAGGCCGCGGACTTTCAGCGACGGATCTGGGCCGTGAGGAAGACGGCCATGAGCGTCGTCATGTCGATGAAGGGGGACCGAAAACCCGTCTCCTTCATCGAGGATTGCACGGTGCCACTCGAGCATCTCTCGGAGTACGGGACGCGCCTCGAGGAGGTGTTCCGGCGTCACGGCACCTCGGGCATCTGGTACGCTCACGCCTCGGTCGGGTGCCTGCACGTTCGACCCATCCTGAATCTAAAGCAGGACCAGGACCTGCGGGCCATGCGAACCATCGCGGAGGAGGCGCATGAGCTCATCCGCAGCTTCGGGGGATCACACTCGGGCGAGCACGGGGACGGGCTCGTTCGATCCGAGTTCTTAGAGCCGATGTTGGGGAGCCGGCTCGTGGCAGCTTTCGGCGAGATCAAGGCGGCGTTCGATCCGTCCGGCACACTGAACCCTGGAAAGATCGTCGATCCTCCCCGCATGGACGACCGATCCTTGATGCGCTACCACCGTGGCTACCAGCCGCTGTCCGTTACCACCGCGCTGGACTGGTCGTCGTGGGGAGGGTGGGCGGGCGCCACGGAGATGTGCAACAACAACGGGGCCTGCCGTAAGACCGACCCCGGCGTCATGTGCCCCTCCTTCCGTGCCACGGGCGACGAGCGCCACACCACCCGGGGAAGGGCCAACACACTCCGGTTGGCGCTCACGGGACAACTCGGAGCCGACGCCCTCACGTCCCCCGACATGTACGAAACGCTCTCACTGTGCGTGGGGTGCAAGGCGTGCGGCAAGGAGTGCCCGACAGGAGTCGACGTGGCCCGCATGAAGATCGAGTTCCTGCACCACTACTATCGTCGTCGGGGACTCCCTCTTCGGGAACGGCTGGTCGCATGGCTCCCCCGCTACGCGCCATGGGCGGCCCGCTTTTCGAAGCTGGCGAACGTGGGCCGTCCGGGGGGAATGCTGGCTCGTGCCGGCGAGCGACTGCTCGGCCTCAGCGCCCGGCGCGAGCGCCCTCGCTGGCGGCGGGACGTGTTCCGGGGGGCGGCCCCTCTGAACGGGAGCGGCGTGACACCTGCCGGCCCGGCGAACTCGGGCGTGGGTCCTCATGGCGAAGGTGCCCGGCCGAATGACGAAGATGACCGGCCGGAGGTCGTCCTCTGGGTCGATACCTTCAACACCTACTTCGAGCCCGAGAACGCCCACGCCGCGCTCCGAGTGCTCGAGGCGGCGGGATATCGTGTTCACATCCCGACTCCGTCGGGCCGACCCCCGTGCTGCGGCCGCACGTTCCTGAACGCGGGCTTGGTGGATGAGGCCCGCCGTGAGGGCCAGCGCCTCCTGAGCGCTCTCTCGCCTTGGGTGGAACGAGACGTTCCCGTGGTGGGGTTGGAGCCGTCCTGCCTCCTCACTCTTCGGGACGAGCTGCCGGGCCTGCTCCCCGGAGAGGAGAGCTCCGCCGTCGCGGATGGCTCGCTACTCCTCGACGAATTCCTGGTGCGCGAGGCGGAAGCGGGCCGGGCCCCGCTCGACCTCGGCCCGGTGGAAGCGCGGACGGCCCTCGTTCACACACATTGCCACCAAAAGGCTCTCGGCCGGGAGGGCACGACGGAGATGGTGCTCGGGCGCATCCCCGGGCTCGAAGTCCACACCATTCGCTCGGGGTGCTGCGGAATGGCAGGTGCCTTCGGCTACGAAGTCGAGCACTACGACATCTCGATGGCCATGGGTGAGCTCGATTTGCTTCCCACCATCCGTGACGCCGGTCCCGACGCCTGGGTGCTCGCTGCCGGTGTGAGCTGTCGGCATCAGATCGCCCACGGAGCGGGCCGCGGAGCCATCACACTGGCACAGGCCCTGGACGCTTCGCTGAGAGGGGCCGGCGAGACCCCCTGACGTGGTCTTCTTCGGATCGTCCTCGGATCGAAGACAAGTGGCTCGAGTCTTCGCGATCTCCGTGTGCATCACCGCGACGTTCGGCTTGATCGCAGCCCGCTTCACAGGTCGGCCCTCTGCCCTGGAGTTGGTTGGGACCGTGACCGGCCTCTGTAACGTCTGGTTGCTCCGGAAGCAGAACGCACTCGCTTGGCCGTTCGGCATCACGAGCGTCATCGCCGTGGGTACGGTGTTTCACGACCTCGGGCTCATAGGTCAGGCGTGGCTCCATTTTTTCTACTTCGCTCCGATCAACGCCTGGGCATGGTTTCACTGGGTACGTGGCGGCAAAGATCGGACGAGGCTCGAAGTCAGCTGGACCCCGTGGAGGGAGTGGCTCCTCTACCTACCGTTCTTCCTGATCGGCACCTATTTCGTGGGGACGTTCTTCAGTCGCGTCTACGAGCGGGCCATCTTCGTCTTTTGGGACGCGAGCATCGTGGTCTTCAGCATCGTAGCACAGTGGCTCATGAGTCGGAAGAAGATCGAAAGCTGGATGCTGTGGGTGGGGCCCGTGGACGCGTCGGCCATCGTCCTGTTCAGCCTTACGGGGGCCCACATGTTCAGCGCCCTCTACGTCGTCTTCCTGTTGAATGCATCGGTCGCCGTGTACGAATGGTCCGACAGTTGGAAGTCAGTCGGTTCGAAGCACCTCGGCCGGGGGCAAGCGCCCGGCCCGGGCGGCAGGCACCCACGCGTCTAGCGCAGAAGCCACCGCAAGCGCCACAGCGGGTGCGACGAACGCCCAGGGTGCCAGAGCGGAAACGCCGAGGGAAAAGGCCAACACCGACGGCGAGGCTCTCTGCCCGGCAGCGTGGTAGGCCCTAGTGGCCGCCCACCGTGCTCGGGGGTGGGGTCTCCGAGAACGCGGTCACTGCCTCGACGATGCCGCGCGCGGCACGCTCTGGATCGTTTACGATCACCTCGCGATCCCTCGAGCTCGTGAGGAACCCCGTCTCGATGATCACCGCAATCGTCATGGGATGGAGCGCGTGTTCGTACCGACGGAAGTTGAACGCGTAGTAGTTCCGCATGCGTCGAGTGACATCCGGCAGGCGCTTGATGCCCGTGGCCTCCCCGTAGCTTCGCTCGAGCAACGTCACGACCTGCGACGCCCGGCCCGTGGCATCTCGGCTCGGCGCCGCGACCCGATACCCGGACGCGTTTCGGTCGTTGCTCCCGTCGGCATGGATGGAGATGAATAGATGGGCCCGATAGCTCGGAGGAACGACAGCTGGGAGGATGTCGACTTCATAGCCCATCCCCTCCAGCGCCACACGCGCACGCTGAGCGATCTCCAAGTTCACCTCCCACTCGGGCGTCCCCCGCCAACTGGTTCCGTTGTCCCGAAGACCGGAGAGCTCACGGGGCGCTTCGTTTGCTCTCCAATGACCCGCCTGCAGCGCGATTCGCACCGGCCCCTCGGGCGGTCTCCAGTCAGCGGGCGTTGGGATAGGCCCCGGGTAGCGGTTGCGGCGCCGCCGCCGGAAGTTTCTTATCCTGGGAGCCGGAAGAGCAACCGCCTCCTGTGTGAGTTCCTGGGACTGGGATACTTCGGCAGGGTCCATCGCTTCCGGATCGTCGGACCGCACCGGCTCCGTCGCGGTCGGTGGCTGCGACTCCGGGATCACAACTGCGGAGGCGGGGTCCGGAGCGGCGACAGCCGGTGGCGCCTCGCGCTCAGCTCGCAGGCCGAACGCCGCGAGTGCCGCCACAAACGCGCACACGTAAGCAAGACCGATAAATCTCACACGCCCCTCCTCGTCCTCGCACGACGAACGATGCCGCTTTCTCCTTCAAGCCCCGCGTCCTCCGTGGACACCGTCCAACGATCACTTGTTCCGACGCGGTGGCATCAGGGTCGCGCTCTTCGCTCTCGGTGATAAGATTAGCTGGTGTATTAGACGCGAGTGACGGTCGAATGGTTCGACCCGTGATCGTTTATCGTGATCGACAACATTCTCACTGGGGTGCAACATGGGCCGAACGTGGATGCAGGCAGTGACGGCGGGCCTGATGGCTATGCCGCTTTGCGGACAGAATCTCGATGCCGCCGCAGAGCTCATGAAGAATCTGACCGAAGCACCGGGTCCTTCGGGCTTCGAAGAAGCCGTCCGAGAGATCGTGGTGCGGGAGTTCGACGAACTGGGCCTGGACGTCCAGTTCGACGGCCTGGGGTCGGTGCTCGCGAACGGCGGGTATGCGGCGGGCGGGCCCAGGGTCATGGTGACGGCGCACCTGGATGAGGTGGGCCTCATGGTCCAGCACATCACGCCCGACGGCTTCGTCCGAGTGAAAACGCTTGGCGGATGGCTTCGGCAAGCGCTGCCTGATCAGCGGTGGACCATTCTGGGCCGCCAAGGTCCGGTAACGGGAGTGAGCGGGATCCGGACGATCCATGTGACTCCGGGTTCGCAGCGGGATCGAGTCTGGTCGCTCGAGGAGACGTTTCTCGACCTTGGCGCCGCGTCGGCGGCTGAGGTAGAGGCGATGGGCGTGAGGCCTGGGGATGGTATCGCTCCCCAAAGCGACTTTGTCGTGCTTCCCAATCAGCGATACGCGGCAAAGGCGTGGGACGATCGGGTCGGGCTCGCCGTAATGCTGGTTGCTGCACGGCGGATCAGAGACGAGGGCATCCGGATCCCTGCAGACGTCGTTTGGGTTGCCACGACCCAGGAAGAGATCGGACTTCGGGGCGCCCAAACGGCGGTCGCACTCGCTTCGCCCGATATCGGAATTTCCATAGAGGCCGGAGTTTCGGCGGATTTTCCGGGGATCGGCCCCACCCAGGCTCAGGAACGCCTCGGAAGGGGTCCTGGAATCTTCCTCTTGGACAGCTCCATGATCCCGAACCGCAAGCTGAGTGACTTCTTCTTCGACGTCGCGAAGGATGCGGGCATCTCACTTCAGCCCGATGTCCTCACTGGGTACGGAGAGGACGGAGCGGAGATCCAGCGCTTCGATACGGGACGCCCATCGGTGAACATCACCGTCCCAACCCGTTACCTCCATGCGCACACCGGCATCATCCAGCGCTCGGACTTCGACCAAGCAGTCGAGTTGCTCTTGCAGGTACTCAGCCGCCTCGATCGCGAGACGGTGGCTAATGTCGCGAGTTTCCGGTAAGGCGTAAGGCTCTTGTTATCATCCGAAGCGCCATGTGGTCGTGACGAACTGCTCGCTCAGTTTGGCCAGATCGACATCTACGTCTTCGACCAACTCCTGCGAGGGCGAATCACACCTGGGATGAGGCTGTTGGATGCAGGATGTGGCGGGGGTCGCAACTCCCAATACCTGATGCGCTGCGGAGCCGACGTTTTCGGGGTGGATGCCGATCCGAGCCAAATCGATCGGATCCAGGCCGTTGCCGCACGGTTCGCTCCAAATCTGCCGGCCAGCAACTTCCGCGTCGGTCGGCTCACCGAGTTACCGTTTCCGGACGCCTATTTCAATGCAGTGGTCTGCAGCGCAGTCCTCCATTTCGCCGAGGACGAGCCTGAGTTCGAGGATATGGTCGCCGAGATGTGGCGAATCCTGAGCTCAGGCGGAATCTTCTTTGCCCGGCTGGCGTCGACCATAGGGATCGAGGACCAGGTCAGGCGTCTTGAGCATCGCCGGCATCGGCTACCCGATGGCACGGACCGATTCCTGGTCGACGAGGAATACTTGTTGCGGATTACTTCACAGCTGGGTGGCGAGCTGCTCGATCCGATCAAGACTACGGTCGTGCAGAACCTCCGGGCGATGACGACCTGGGTTCTCGGCAAGGCTGGGGAGGCATAGGGGGATAGATAGGCTAATCATGGACCGTCGTCACTTCACCCGTCTCGCGTCACGTGGGCTAGCACTCGGCATGGTGCAGCCCGCGCTCGGGATAGTTCGGCCTAGGCTCCGGCAGCCGCCCGACTTGCTGGTGGACGGGGACCGACTCAACCGAACGCTCACCGAGCTCGCCCGCTTCGGCGCCACGCCTGACGGAGGCGTCAGCCGTGTAGCTTATAGCGACGCCGACCTGGCCGCCCGGGAGTGGGTGGCGACCCTCATGGGCGACGCCGGGCTAGACGTCTCGGTCGACCTCGCAGGGAATCTCATCGGTCGCCAGCCCGGCTCCGACCCCGAGCTACCGCCCTTGCTGCTCGGATCGCACATCGACTCCGTGCCATCGGGCGGGAACTACGACGGACAGGTGGGCTCCATGGCCGCGCTGGAGGTGGCGACCACGCTGACCGACGTGGGCCATCGTACCCGCCACGGCCTCGAGTTCGTCGTATGGGCAAACGAGGAGGGTGGAAAAACGGGGAGCCGCGCCGTCTCGGGTGAGGTGGACCCAGCCGAGCTCGACGTCATGACAGCGAGCGGCTTTACGATCGGGGACGGCACGCTGCGCATCGGCGGCGACCTCGGCCGGCTGGAGGAGGCCCGACGAGAGCCCGGGTCGTTAGCGGCGTACTTCGAACTCCACATCGAGCAGGGCTTCGTCCTCGACCGCGCCGGCATCGACATCGGAGTGGTCGAGGGCATCGTAGGCATCAAGCGTTGGAACGTCACGGTGGAGGGCTTCGCCAACCATGCCGGCACCACGCCCATGAATCAGCGCAAGGACGCCATGGTCTCGGCGGCCCGCATGATCGAAGCCGTCAACCAGATCGCGCGCTCGACGCCGGGACGGCAGGTGGCCACGGTCGGCCGCGTGAACGCGGAGCCGGGCGCGCCCAACGTGATCCCCGGGCGGATCACGTTCAGCCTGGAGATCCGCGACCTGGAGATGTCCAAGATCGACGAGGTATTCGAGGCGATCCGCGGCGAGGCCACCCGATTGGCTGAAAGCGACGGGACGAGTGTGGGGTTCGAGCAGTTCTACACCAGTCGGGCCGCTCCAACGGCGCTGCCCCTCCGGGACGTCATCGAAGCCGAGGCCCAGCGACTGAGCCTCACTACGTTGCGCATGCCCAGTGGCGCCGGGCACGACGCGCAGAGCATTGCGCTCCTTGGCCCCGTAGGCATGATCTTCGTGCCCAGCTTGGAGGGGATCAGCCACTCGCCCCTGGAGAGGACGACCCCCGAGCACATAACGGCGGGCGCGAACGTCCTACTTCGCAGCCTGCTGGCCGTAGACGAGGGTGAGCTATAAAGCACGAACACGAAGCACGAATGGAAGGTCGCGGTCACTCGCTGGGACCGCGGAGTCGTATAACCCAAACGGAGGTGAGCGCCATGCTCGAGACCACCACCCGTCGCCGTTTCTTCGGCGGCGCCGCCGCGGCCACCTTTGGACTCCTCATGGCCCGCGACGGAGCTGGGTCGACGGCCACGTCGGCGGCCCAGCAGGAGGCAAGCCCGGAGACCCGGCTGCGTCGACTCGGAATCGAGCTGCCGCCAGCGCCACAGCCCGTCGCGACCTACGTACCCGCAGTAGTCGTGGGGAACATGCTTTATGTGGCAGGCCACACGCCGCGGCGTCCGGACGGGTCACCTGGCTATCAGGGCAAAGTCGGCGAAGACTTCACCGTCGAGGAGGCGTACGAGGCCGCGCGGGTTTCGGGCATCAACATCCTGTCCACGGTGCGCAACACCCTCGGGAGCCTCGACCGCGTCGTGCGTCTCGTTCGCACCTTCGGCATGGTCAACGCCGTCCCGGACTTCGGGCAGCACCCACAGGTGATCAACGGGTGCAGCGATTTGCTGGTCGAGATCTTCGGGCCGGACGCAGGCAAGGGTACGCGCGCGGCGGTGGGCATGGGCTCGCTACCGTTCGGGATGGCTGTGGAGATCGAGACGTTCTGGGAAATTCGAGGGTAGTCTCCGCTCAGCTCTCGAGCACCGCGATGTCGCGGTACAACTCCAAGGCCTCCGGATTGAGCAGGACGTCCTTGTTATGGACTTCGCGACCGTGCACGACATCGCGCACCGCTAGCTCGACGATCTTGCCGTTCTTGGTGCGCGGAATGTCGGCCACCTGCACGATTCTATCCGGCACGTGCCGGGGCGTCGTACCGCGCTGAATCTGGGCCTTGATCCGTTTCTCCAGATCCTCGTCGAGGTCGACGCCGTCGCGAAGCACGACGAACAGCACGATGCGCACGTCGCCGTCCCAGTCCTGACCGATGGCGAGGCCCTCGACGACCTCGTCCAGCTGCTCCACCTGATCGTAAATCTCCGACGTGCCGATACGCACGCCACCGGGATTCAGGACCGCGTCGCTTCGTCCGTAGACGACCATTCCGCCGTGTTCCGTGAGCGCCACGTAGTCGCCGTGACACCAGACACGGGGGAATTTCTCGAAGTAGGCGGCTTCATACTGACTTCCGTCGGTGTCGCGCCAGAAACCGACGGGCATGGATGGAAACGGTGCTCTACACACGAGCTCGCCCTTGGCGCCCACAACCGCGTTGCCGTCATCGTCGAACGAGGCCACGTCCATGCCTAGACCGATGCACTGAATCTCTCCCCGGTACACCGGCAGAGTCGGATTACCGAGTGCGAAGCATGAGATGATGTCGGTTCCGCCGGTAATGGACGAGAGGCAGATGCCCTTCTTGATGTGCTCGTACACGTAGTCGAAGCTGTCGGGCGCCAGTGGCGAACCGGTGGAAAGCATCGTGCGGACGGAGTCCAGCGAGTGACTGTTTGCGGGCTTCACGCCCGACCTTTGCAGCGCAGCGATGAACCTGGCCGACGTGCCGAAATGGGTCATTTGCGACTCGTCCGCGTAGTCGAAGAGCACGTCTATGCTGGGGTAGACGGGCGAACCGTCGTACAGCAGTAGAGTGGCGCCCGAGGCCAGTGCCGACGCCTGCCAGTTCCACATCATCCACCCGCAGGTCGTGAAGTACATCAAACGATCGCCACTACGGATATCGGAGTGCAGCTGGTGGTCCTTGAGATGCTGAATGAGCGTGCCCCCGGCCCCGTGCACCACGCACTTGGGTACGCCCGTCGTACCGGAGGAATACAGGATGAACAACGGGTGATCAAACGGCATCTGCTCGAATTTGATGTCTACGGGTGCGTAGCCCGCTGTGAACGCCTTTAGAGCGACGGCCTTCGGCACCCTCTGGATGTCAGGCACTGCCTCGGCGTAGGGAACGACGATCACCCTCTGCACGTCCGGAAGCTCCTCGAGCATTCGTGCTACGGGCCCCAGGGAGTCGTGTTGTTTGCCGTTGTACAAGTAACCGTCGGCGGTGAACAGCACTTTCGGCGCAATTTGACCGAAGCGACTCACCGCGCCACGCACACCGAAGTCAGGTGAGCAGGACGACCAAACGGCCCCCAAACTGGCGGTGGCGAGCATCGCCGTGATCGCCTCGGGCATATTGGGCAGATAACCGGCCACCCGATCGCCGCGGGAAACGCCGACGTCGGCGAGCGCCTGGGTGAGCACCGAAACGGTGTCGTAGAGCCGCGCATGAGACAGACTCCGACGCACCCGGTCCTCGCCCCAAAACACGATGGCCTCCGCGTCGTCCCTCCGCCGTAGCAGGTTCTCGGCGTAATTGAGCCGGGCCTCGGGAAACCATCGTGCCCCGGGCATACGGTGTTCCTTCTCGACCACCGTGTCGCCCTTGGTCTCGGCCACGATGCCGGCGAATCCCCACACGGCATCCCAAAACTGCTCCGGATACCGCACAGACCAGTGATGGAGGGATGGGTAGTCCACCGCCCGGGCATTCCAGGTTTGGTTCACGAACGCCGTGAAGCGCGTGATTTCGGCGGTAGCGATGCGCTCGGCGGAGGGCCTCCACAGAGCTTCACCCATGCCTGTCACTCCTCCACCTGTATCGAGGGCTTCGTATCACGGCGTCGCGATTGCTGAACACGAGGCCAAGGTGCACGTTCGCCGTTCGCCCATGCAAGAACGAAGGCCATCCTCTGCACATCAAAGCCGGCCAAAATCCTCAACCACTCGAGAGCGCTTTGTGATAGCGTATAGGGTGGGCGTGGTTCGCACTTCTTCGACAGGACGGTGACCGGTGACCGGTGAGGAACAATCTAGTTGTTGCCCTCTTGGGGCTCGTGATTGTGGGGGCGTTGCTCGCTAGGTCGCGCGAGGAATCAGCCATAAGCGGTGGCACGTTCTTGGTGTACGACGTCGGTGGCTCGGCCATGCGACTGACGTTCTCTTCCACCGACGGAGACGGATTCAGCACCCGCGTCGAGTACGCGGATGACAACGGAGCGTTCGGAACGGACGAACCTCCGGCTACGCCGGGCGACGTCGTCGATGCTCGCATGCAAACGGCTGATGGACGAATCTTCGAATTGGACTCGCTCGGACCGTTGTGGGTGCCACCGAGCGATGTTCAGGAGGGTGGGAACGCCAACGGCACTCGCATCGGCGAGGTTCGCCATTGGGAAAGCTGGGACGTCGGCGTCGTGACGGCCAGCGTCGGCATGGACATGGCGCTCAGGGGAGAGTGGTACTACGACACGCGGACCGGCTTCCTGGTCGGAGGCACAAAAAGCACGGCGGTATCGGCCCCAGGTCAGGAGTTCGTCTTCACTCTGACGGACAGCAACCTCCCCGATCTGGGTCTCCGTTAGCCAGATCGCGGGTCGGCGGATCGATACGTCCTGCGTTTGCAAAGCAAACTTCACTCCCTTGCCAGAGCACCATCGCATAGCGATGATGGACCGGATTCAGCCGCCCTGGATGGCCCTCGGGTCGCCTCCTCGACCCGCCCGCGCCTCTCCCCAGACGAGGAGCATGGATTGATGATCACGCTCGAGAAGCTCACGGTGGGCGTTGCTCTTATACTTATTCCCCTCCTAGGAGCTTGCGCGGGATCGGACGCCGGCGAGGCCGGCGTGCCGACGTTCCAAGCCGATCCCGACTGGCCACAGCTCCCGGCGGACTTCGAGTGGGGACAGGTCATCGGGATCGCCACGGACTCCCGAGGGCACGTGTGGACTTCGAGCCGCAGCCAGGTCGCCGAGTGGGATGCAGCGGGCAACCTCCTGCAATCATGGAATGCCTCGGGTCCGGACCGGAACTGGAGTACGATCCATGGGCTGTTCATCGACCACAACGACTTCGTGTGGACGAATGCCCGCGAGAGCGACATGACCCTCAAGTTCACGATGGACGGACAGCACGTCATGACCATCGGCCGATTCGACGAGACCGGCGGTAGCAACGATCCGACGTTAATGGGACGACCGGCCGAGATCTGGGTCGACCCGGTCGACAATGAGGTGTTCGTCGCAGACGGCTATGGAAACCGGCGCGTCGTCGTCTTCGACGGCGAGACGGGAGAATACCTGCGCCATTGGGGAGCGTACGGCGAGAGGCCGGACGACGACTACCAACCCGACCGGATGTCTGGGGAGCCGTCCCGACAGTTCCGGACACCGCATGGGATCGCTGGCTCACGGGATGGCTTCATCTACGTCGCGGACCGGGCCAACAACCGCATCCAGGTCTTCCGTCAGAACGGCGAGTACGTGATGGAGAACATCCTCCGGCCGCTCTGCGCACCGGAGGGCCAGCCCGCGGTGCCAGGCTGCGCGGGATCAGCGGCTTTTTCGGTCGGCTTCTCACCCGACGACGCCCAGACCTACCTTTATGTGGCCGACGGGGGATCACACGTGATCATCGTGCTCAGGCGCGCCGACCTGGAGAGGGTCGATGAGTTCGGCGGCCCCGGGAGGGGCACGGGTGAGCTAGGGCGGCCCCACAACCTGGCGGTGGATCCGCAGGGCAACATCTTCGTAGCTGAGGCCCAGGGTCCCTGGATCTTCGATGCCCAGGGGGACAGCGCACGGGCCGGGTTCCGGGCTCAGAAATTCACACTCATGGGCGCGGGCGCGCCCTAGTTGCGCTGGCACCGCCCCCCTTCCGATCCTCTCTAGGCCGTAGCTCCTACTTCGAGGGGCCGGTCACCATATGCAGGTGACGCCACATCAGGGTGCGACGCTCCCTCCGGAGACCGCCGAGCGACGAGGAAGGCAAGGAGATAGGCGGTGATCGCCACTAACGTCATGGCGCGGAACCCGAGCGCCATCGAGAAGAACTCGGCCAGGCCGCCGACTACCGCGCCGAGGAGATTCCAGCCAAAGGCCAGGTCCGCGGCGGGTCGCACCTTGAAGCGCGCCGCGAAAATGAGCGAGGCGAAAATGACAGGTGCTGCCATGTAAAGGACGACAGCGCGAGGCGTGTTGGTGGATCCGTGCGCAGCAAAGCTTCAAGGGGGATGGCGTAGGTGGTGAGCAGGGCTATCACCAGTCCGACTCCGGCCAGCGCCCATGGAACGGGCTTCAACTGCATGACCACGGTTCCGATGAGGATCGTGAACAGGATCGCTCCGAAGACGACCGCCGACGTCAACCAGATCGCGCCCCACAGTAGATTCATGGCCGTGACGAACTTCGTCTCGATCAGGAGGAAGGCGAAGCCGTACAGGAACATCTCGATGTCGCCGCCGCGGCGGCGCAGCAATCCTGCCCGCATGTCCGGCGACACGGCGAGGATGGCGAGGGCACTCCCCTCCAGTCGGGCGTGCAGGCCGCTCGTCGCGGCCGGGAGGCCACCTCGCTCCCAAATGGTCCAGATTATGAAACATGGAACGCAGTGCGAGAAGGTAAAAGCCTTTTTCGCACGGCCCCCTGATGCTTGCGTGAGGCCCTTGTTGACCACCCTGGTCTGTCCCCTCACGTTATGCCGACCCGCTTCAATCTTTCTTCGAGGTCAGACCCATGCGAAGCATCCTTAATTCGACTCCAGCCCTACTCACCGTCACCGGCCTCCTGATCTGGACGCCGGGAGCGACCGACGCCCAACAACTGGCCACAGACGACCCCGTCCTCCAGGGGATATGGGACGAGGCGATGAACAACTCGGAGTTCGAGACCCTGGCCCAAGCGCTTCTCGACTCGATCGGTCCGCGCCTTACGGGGTCACCCGGCATCGAGGCCGCTCAGGACTGGGCGACCCGGATGCTACGAAGCTGGGGCGTCGAAGCGCGCACCGAGCAGTATGGCACGTGGGAGGGCTGGGAACGGGGCCCGAGCCACGTCGACCTGATCGAACCGCGCGTCCGTTCGCTCGAGGGTAGGATTCTCGCGTGGAGTCCGGGCACGGATGGGCGCCCACTCGAAGGAGGCGTGACCTACCTGCCGGGGATTCGCTCGCCTGCAGACTGGCAGTCGTTTCTCAGCACCGTTTCCGGCAAGTGGGTGATGTTGTCGGCCCCTGAACCGACGTGTCGGGCCAACGAGCAGTGGGCCGAGTTCGCGATGCCGGGATCCGCTCGAAGGATGGCCGAGGCACGGTCTATCGCGCAGCGGGATTGGAACCGAAGCCTACAAGCGACCGGCTCTCAAGACACGCGGCGTCGTGATCTGCACGCCCAACTCGAGGAGGCAGGCGCGGCAGGCATCATCACCTCACAATGGCCGGGCTCATATGGGACCACTCGTGTGTTCAACGCCTACAATCGTGAGGCACCCACGTTCGAACTCTCCTGCGAGGACTACGGGCTCGTGTACCGCCTCGCCGCCAACGGTCAGGAGCCCGTGCTGCGCCTGACCGCAGAGGCGGAGAGCCGCGGGGAGGTTCCGGTCTTCAACGTGATCGGTGAGATCCGTGGAACCGACCTTCCGGACGAGTACGTCATGCTTTCGGCGCACTACGATTCGTGGGAGAGCGGCTCGGGCGCAACCGACAACGGGAGCGGCTCAGTGCTGATGCTCGAGACGATGCGCATCCTCAGCGCCGTCTATCCGAACCCCAAGCGCACGATTCTGATCGGGCTCTGGAGCGGCGAGGAGCAGGGCCTCAACGGCTCACGCGCCTTCACCGAGGATCACCCCGAGGTGATCGAGGGACTGCAGGCCTTGTTCAACCAGGACAACGGGACAGGACGGGTCGTGAGACTCGGGGCCCAGGGGTTCACCCAGGCCGGCGGTTCACTCGCCAAGTGGCTGTCTCAGGTACCTGCCGAGGTATCCGGCCACGTGACCCTCGACATCCCCGGGAGTCCGGGGGGCGGCGGCTCCGACTACGCGTCCTTCGTGTGCCACGGAGCACCGGCATTCAACCTGGGAGCGCTTTCCTGGGACTACAGCTCACACACCTGGCACACGCACCGCGACACCTACGACAAGCTCGTCTTCGACGACCTGAAGAACAACGCGGTCCTCGCGGCGACCCTCGTCTACATGGCGTCCGAGGACCCGGAGCGCGTTAGCCGAGAGCGCCGGACGGTGATCACAGACCGAGATGGTGGTCCCGCCCAGTGGCCGACTTGCACGCCGTCCACCCGGAACTCTAGAAACAGTCCGCGAATGTGAGTCGGCCAGAGAGTGACAATGGACCATCTCACCGAGACACACATCACGGAGCTCCGCGCCGAGCTGGAACGGCAACTCGTGAAGCTCGAAAAAAGTATGACGGTGACGGATGAGGCCCTGAAAACGGTCGAGCTCGATCAAGGTGCCGTGGGGCGGCTGTCCCGCATGGATTCCCTCCAGAATCAGAGTATGGCGAAGAACCTCCGGGAACGGGAACTCGTCAGCCTGGCTCTGATACAGGAGGCTTTGCGACGCCTGGACAACGACACGTACGGCGTCTGCACCGAGTGCGGCGGCCGAATCGTGGCGGAGCGCCTGTTGGTGTTCCCCGAGTCAGCCACGTGTGCGTCCTGCAGTGACTGACGTGTCTGGTCACAACATCTCTCGGACTGAACCCCCGCTCGGGTCATCGCGGGTCAAAGACCCGTTGCGCCGGTGCGGATAACCTCAGCCGGACACGCGCACCCTGATGATACGATCCAACTCCGGAAATCGGGTGTCGAGGTACGCGTTGCCACTCTCCACGAGGCTGGCTTGGTTGCCCGCCGGCACGCCACCCCCGGATTCCTCTCCATATCCAGAGTAGATCGAGTCCACGGCGGACTCCAGTGCCGCGCTCGGAACCACGAGGCTGGGCGGGCAAGCCGGGTGCGAATAACAGTACCGCAGCTACCGCCACGACGACCGGCGGTGTTCTGGAATTCAAGAGAGATCCTCCTGGTCGCGATCGTATGAAATGATGTTCTCCCACTCGCTGGCGTCTGAACGGGCCACTACCGCCACCACTGGCTCGGTGTCACTCAGGTTGAACACCTCGTGTGGCACGCCGGGCTCGATGTAGATGAAGTCACCGGCTTTGTTCTCGATCACCTTCCTACAGCCCGGCCCGTACTCGTGGCGTACCCGGCCGTGCAAGATGTAGAGCATCACCTCGAAACCGTCGTGAATGTGTGCGTAGGCTACGCCTTGGGGTGGAATGGTTGCGACATTCATGGAGAGCTTCTTCGAACCCACGTTCTTCCCCGACATCCCGGGCTTGTAGCGGATGTTGTTCCAGGACCTACAATCATCGCTGTCCCGGATCACGTGGATCCCTTCTCCCCCCTCCACGAATTTCGTCAAATCGACGTCCGTCTCAGATCGGAGTTCCGGTGCCGGCATTGGTGGGCTCCTCGAAAGCTTGTCGGCTCGTGGCCAGATGAACGCTGGCCTCATGATACGGCACGCCAGGCATGCGCGCACCGTGCACCGGGCCCTATGCAGAGCCAGCAACTATTCAGAGCCGAAGGCTACGCCGGCCTGCCGCACTGATCTCGACTCCACGACCCGCGGAATGAGGGCTCAGCTGCCGCAAAGACACAGAATGCTTAGGATAGGTCTCGAGGAAACCACGAGTGTCACTGCGCGATTGGGTGGATATGAGAACGAGACCCAGTGTGATCCTGATCAGGGAATGGGAAGGACAGCTGTCGGGCAGCGGTTGCTGTGGACGCGTGGCAGGCGACTTCCTGAAGACACCCGCTGGAGAGCCCACGTTTCCGGAACGTCGGGCGTGCATGGAGGCGATGGCGCCCTTGTCCCGGACATTGAGAGAGAGATTCGGCGAGGCGATCGAGCTTCAGGTCTTGGATCCGCGGAATCCCGCCCTGTTATTTATGCTTGTCAGGGACTTCTGGGCCTTTAGCGTCGGGATCGTCGAAGCCCTGAAGACGATTGGATGGCTCCCGATCCAGGCAGTGGTAGTGAGCGGTCGGCTGTTGTCCCGTGCGGAATGGCCGGATCCGGACGAGATGGTTCAGATTCTGGAGGACGCGCTCTCCGAGGGCGTCCTCCAGCCTGGCTGAGTTTCCGGCAACGACTCGGTTCGCTCACCCTGTCTTAGAGGTCGTGGCACGGTGGATCACTGAGTTCAACGACCCTATGATCCATGCTCCAGACTCGGATCAAGGTCGAAGCGATCGAGATTCATGACCTTGTCCCACGCAGCCACGAAGGCACGCACAAACGCCTGCTGCGAGTCGTCACACGCATAGACCTCCGCGAGGGCTCGGAGCTGGGAGTTCGAGCCGAACACCAGGTCGACGGCGGTACCGGTCCACCTGACCTCACCCGTCCCGTGATCGCGTCCCTCGAACACGCCTTCGGAAGTGGTGGACGCCTGCCACGTCGTACTCATGTCGAGCAGGTTCACGAAGAAATCCTGGGTCAACGTCTCTGGCCGCTCAGTGAAGACGCCGAGTTCGGACTGCCCAACGTTGGCATTCAAGACGCGGAGGCCACCGACCAGCACCGTCATCTCGGGAGCGGTTAGCGCCAGCTTATGCGCCCGATCCACCAACAGCTCCGCCGCCGGTCTCTCGTGCCCGTTTGCGAGATAGTTGCGGAACCCATCTGCGGTCGGTTCGAGCACGGCGAATGAATCCACGTCGGTTTGCTCCTGCGCCGCGTCCGTGCGCCCCGGAGAGAAGGGAACCTGAGCGTCGTGTCCGGCGTTCTTCGCAGCTTGCTCGACGGCTGCGCACCCGCCCAGAACGATCACGTCAGCGAGCGAGACCATCTTGCCGTCGGACTGCGAGCTGTTGAAGTCCTCTTGAATCTCCTCCAGGGTCCGCAGAACCCTCCCTAGTTCGGCCGGCTGGTTGACTTCCCAATCCTTCTGCGGTGCGAGGCGAATGCGTGCCCCGTTCGCTCCACCGCGCTTGTCGGTGCCACGGAACGTTGCCGCCGATGCCCAGGCGGTCGAGACCAGTTGGGAAATGGACAGTCCTGACTCGAGGATCTTGCCCTTGAGGGCAGCGATGTCTTGCTCCCCAATCAATTCATGAGTGATGTCGGGGACGGGGTCTTGCCACAACTGGGACTCGGCAGGCACCAACGGGCCGAGACACCGCGTGCGGGGCCCCATGTCCCGGTGCGTCAGCTTGTACCACGCTCTGGCGAAGGCGTCTGCGAACGCCTCCGGGTTCTCGTGGAAACGCTTCGAGATCGGCCCATAGATCGGGTCCACCTTCAATGACAGGTCCGTCGTGAGCATCGTGGGGGCGTGCGTCTGCGACGGATCGTGAGCATCCGGCACGGTACCCACCGCAGATGCATCCGTCGGAGTCCACTGCGTCGCACCGGCAGGGCTCTTCACTTGCTCCCACTCGTAGCCGAACAGGTTGTCGAAGAAGTTGTTGTCCCACTTCGCCGGCTCCGTGGTCCATGCGCCCTCCAACCCGCTACTGATCGTATCGCCGGCTTTGCCGCTGCCATAGCTGCTGTTCCAGCCAAGGCCTTGCTCCTCGACGTTGGCAGCCTCGGGTTCGGGACCCTTGTACTTCTCATCGGCAGCACCATGGGTTTTGCCGAACGTGTGTCCGCCGGCAATGAGCGCAACCGTTTCCTCGTCGTTCATCGCCATGCGAGTGAACGTCTCTCGGATGTCCCTGGCTGCAGCGAGCGGATCCGGATTACCGTTCGGCCCCTCCGGATTGACGTAGATCAGGCCCATCTGAACGGCGCCCAGGGGACTTTCGAGTTCCCTGTCGCCGGTGTAACGCTCGTCTCCAAGCCACGTGGTCTCGGGCCCCCAGTAAATGTCTTCTTCCGGCTCCCAGACGTCCTCGCGCCCGCCGGCAAAACCGAGCGTCTTGAATCCCATCGACTCCAGGGCACAGTTGCCCGTGAAGATCATCAGGTCGGCCCACGAGATCTTCCGGCCGTACTTCTGCTTGATCGGCCAGAGCAACCGGCGCGCCTTATCGAGATTCACGTTGTCGGGCCAACTGTTGAGGGGCGCAAAGCGTAGTGTCCCAGAGGCCGCGCCACCGCGGCCGTCGCCGATGCGGTACGTGCCTGCGCTGTGCCACGCCATCCGAATGAAGAGCGGCCCATAGTGACCGTAGTCGGCCGGCCACCAGTCTTGCGACGTCGTCATCAACTCATCGATGTCCTTCTTCAGTGCCCCAAGGTCGAGTGTCTTGAACTCCTCGGCGTAGTTGAAATCCGTGCCCATTGGATCCGACAGGGGAGAGTTCTGCTGGAGAGTCTTCAGGTTCAACTGATTCGGCCACCAGTGTTGGTTCGCCGTGACCCCGACCGCCGTGTGTCTATGAGGTCCGCCCAGCACTGGGCATTTGCCTTCGGTCGCCATGTCTTCTCCAATCGATTAGCGGGTTTCTTTTCAACCACTGCCGCCACGGCTCAGTCCACCGCTGGCACCTGCATGTAACGCTCCATAGGACGATGACGCCAGCCCACGAAATCGCTCTAGAGCCGGTCTGGGTACTCTAGAACCGGTATGTGTAGTTCGCCTTGATCGAGGCACCGCGTGAGAGCGTGATCAGTTCACGCTCGTTCGGGCTGGCGAGAAGCGACGCGTACTGCCAGTTGTGCGAGTAGACGAGGTAGACATCGTTACCCGGCTTCACGATCCAGCGCAGTCGTGCGAACAACCCCACGAGCTCGCTCTGGTCATCGTACTGCACCTGATCGGCGTGGCGGTCGCCCACACAGCCTCGTCGATTCGACCGTCGAGGTCGATGTCCCCCGTGAGGGCGTGGGCCACGAGCGACGCCGGCGCGGCAGGGACCGCCCCGTCGCTCGCGTCGTTGCCAATGGCCTGTTAGCCAAGCAGCGGGCACCTTGACACGGCCGAGAGAAGCACAACTGCAGAGAGGATCACAGCGTGTGTCGAGCGTCGCCTTCGGGTTGGGTCCATCGGAGTGTCGGGGCCACGCCAGTCGGCGCAGAAGCGGATACAACAAGGACACGCAGCGGGGGCCCGTTGTTGCGAATCGCCGCAAGCCACAGGGCGGAGTAATCACGGCCTAGGGTCCGGAGAGATCGGGATCTCCTAAGCTACTGGCGGTTCCGCTCAGAGAGGCCAGAACCAGGGGATCAAGAGCGTGCCCAGGACCCAGAATATGAGGTTGAGCGGGGCGCCCACACGAACGAAGTCCTTGAACCGGTACTGGCCCGGCCCATAGATCATCGTATTGGTCTGATAGCCGACCGGCGTCATGAAGCTCGACGAGGCCGCGAAAATGACGGCGAACATGAAGGCACGCGGGTCTACGTCGAGCGCTTGCGCGGTGGTGATCGCGATCGGGAGTAACAGCGCCACGGTGGCGTTGTTCGACATCACTTCCGTCAGCAGCATGGTGGCGCCGAAGAACGCAGCCAGCAGCGCGAGTGAACCGAACTCCCCCACGCTGTCGATCATCCCGTTCGCCAGCATCGTCGAAGCCCCAGTCTTTTCCATGGCAGCGCCCAGCGAAAGCATGCCCGCAAGCAGGAAGAGCACGTTCCACTCAATCGCCCCGTAGGCCTCCTCCGTCGAGACGCAGCCGCTCAGCACCATCATCAAGGCGCCGGTGGCTGCGGCAGCCACGATCGGCAGTAGCCCTGTTGCCGCGACCACGACGACCGCGACCACGATTGCGACCGCCTTGCTGGCCCTGCGCCAGTCGAAACGGGGGATCCCGGCTCTGGACACCACCAAAAACACACGCTGCTGGGTGAGATGCTCGATCTGGTCGTTCGGTACGTCGATGAGCAGCGCGTCACCCGGCATCAGCGTGATGTTCTCGAACTGGCTATGCCTGAGCGTTCCGTGATGCCGGATCGCGAGCACCGAGGCTCCGTAGTTTGCTCGTAGACGCGACTCCGCGAGGGACTTCCCGGCCAGCGGTGAGCTGGGCCCCACCACAGCCTCGACGAGTCTGGTATCGGTGGATTGAAGATGCTCGTCCCGCCACTTCATACTCATTCCGAAGGTCACTCCGACGCGGCCCTTCAGCTCGTTGATCGTGCGCAGATCGCCTTGGATGCGAAGCACGTCGCCTTCGCAAAGGATGGTCTCGGGAGTCGGCCGCAGAGTGTCCTCGCCCCGTAGGATCTGGAGAACGTCGATATTGAGCTCTTTCACCAGCGGCGCCGATGCCAGCGCATGGCCGACCGACTTCGATTCGGTTTGCAATACGAGGTCGGTCAGGTAGTCGCCCAAACCGAAGCTCGTCGTCAAATCGCCCTGCCCGCGGTGGTCGGGAACGAGCCTTCGGCCCAGCGTCATCATGTAGGCGATGCCCACGGCGAAGAAAATCACGCCCAGCTTGGTGAACTCGAACATGCCGAAGGCCTGAAGGCCTGCCTGCTCGGCGATCGAGCTCGCCAGGATGTTGGTCGACGTGCCGAGCACCGTACACATGCCGCCGAACATGGAAGCGAACGAGAGAGGCATCAGCAGCTTCGAGGGGCTGGTCTTCGCTCGCCGCGCGACGACGATCACGACCGGGATCAGGATCGCCACCGCAGCGGTATTGTTCAGGAACGACGACAACACGCCGACACCCACCATCAGCACGAACAGCATCAGCCCCGAGCTGTGGCGCGCCAGTCTTCCGAGCGCTTTACCGACGAAGTTCACCGCGCCGCTCCGGAACATCCCGGCGCTGAGCACGAACATCGCGCCGACCGTAACGGTGGCGGTGTTGGCGAATCCAGCCAGCCCCTCCGCAGGCGTGAGCACACGGGAGGCGAGCAGCACGATCATGACGAGAATTGCCACGATGTCGGTGGAGAACTTCTCTGTGACGAAGAGGACCACCGCACAGACCGTCAGGCCCAACACGAACGCGATTTCCCACGTCATTTCCGGCTCCTCCCTCGCTCATCGCGGCACGTTCGGTACGGAAAATCAGACCGGAAGGAGTATCGTATCCGCCCTAAATACGGGCAAGCGACACGGTCCGACTGAAACTATTGAGGTCCCGTCCTGTTCCAATATTCGATCGACCGATCAAGCGGCTTCTCGGTAGTAGTGACTGAGGATGCCGCCCAACCGCTCGCGTCGGGCAACCGACCCTGAGGCGAGTTCTGGAACCCCATCGATCAGCCGGTTGCGGATACCTTGGTGGCACCGCTCCAAGTGATAATGCTCCACGTAGCTCGCAATCGCTCGCCGCAAGTGCCGCTCACCGAGCAAGACGATCCGGTCGAGGCACTCCGACTTGATCGAGAGGACGAAGCGATGAACCTCAGAAATCCGGCGAGTGCCAGAGTTCGAGCTTTGGAAATCTTGGCACGAACGCAGGGTATGTTCACCGACGTTAAGCACGTCGAGATACACCGAAGCCCCGCCGAGATCGAAGAGGAACTCCTGCAGAAGCTAGGTGCCCTGAACCTACCCCTATCCTGCTGAAATCTTGTCGTCAAACGACTGGGAAAACAGGGGGTAGCGAGAGGTATATCACTTCCCGGTTTCGCATACCCAAACGGGACCATCCGATATCCGAACGACCTCAAACAGTACTGCTATCAATTCAGTCATTCGTACAGGGTACTACCCCGTGCTCCAACCCCGTTTTTTGGGGCACCTAATGATGCGATTTCATGATGATATCTACTAACGTCACTCCCTGAATGAAGACCAGAAGAACCAGAAGAATATTTGTCAGTACGAGCGATCCCATGTCTACCTCCTATGGTGACTTCAAATTTTTGCAGAAATTTTTGGGGGTCTGGGACTCCTGCTCAATTTGAAATTCGAAAATCCCCTGCGCAAAACAGGGCTTATAGATCAGGCGGTGGGCCTGGTGGAAGGGGGAGGTACTGAGGAGGGCTAGTTGTTCGCCCTTCGCCATTCGAGTTCAAAGGCTTCGGCGCAGGTCTCGCCGTCATCTGTTCCAGACAGGCGGTTTCTCTCCACAATATAAACAAATGAGGTGCGCCACGTGGTTGCCATTTGCCAGTGTTCGTCAAAAGTGGCTGTGCCAGACAACCCGACCCCCGCAGGCACCACCTCTTCGCGGTATTCCACGGTAATTGACTGAGCGAACGTGATATTGTCTCCATCCGCTATCAAGTTCACCATGCAATACAGGTACCCTAACTGCGGGTCAGTATCCAACTTTATACCCGTCCTCAGAAGCCCTAGCTCAAAAGCAGTCTCAAGCTCCTGAGTGTACTGTGCTTCGCTCTTCCCTTCGATGAGGTCATCCCAAGTTACGGACGCTAAATGACTCATCGTGGTGAGACCCTTCAGAGGATTTCTCTGAGCCACCCCATCCACGGGCACCTAGAGCATGACTAGGGCTAGAGCTACTGTGGCCAAGAATCTCATCGGACCATCCTCTGCTCGAAGTGTTCTCGCAACGTAGTAGCCTGACCGGACGCGCAAAACACTGTCGGCATCTAGGAGTGAGGTGTAAATCTAGCGAGCTGTTAGGGCATTACTTTCCAGGGGTATGGGACAGATGACAGAAGACATCAAGCAATTCGCCAGGTGGAAAATATGTCTGATGTAAAAGGAATAGCCAGCAGTTTTTTTGAAGCTTCCGAAACCGGTGAAGGTTGGGATGGTTGTAAAGATTATTGTTTAGAGAATGCATCTTTTTCTTCCCATGCAGAGCCCTTATTGGAGGTGAGGACTATTGAAGCTTATGCCGATTGGATGCAGGGAGTTTGCAGTATTTTTCCTCATTGTAATTATGAAATTAAATCGCTTACAGTTGATGAAGAGAACAAGCATGTCTCATTCTTTGCTGTATTTTCGGGAACACACACAGGCGAAGGTGGGCCTATAGATCCTACAGGTCTAAATGGGACGATTGACTATGTCTATGCATTGGAATTTTCTGAAGACAAAATCAAGCATTTAACAA
>Ga0310124_10000362_pt1 | contig 31081 bp, 23 predicted proteins | sample CB11b_AW_Bot5_MG_FD_203507 | JGI IMG/M metagenome (GOLD analysis project Ga0310124, IMG submission 203507) | Marine microbial communities from Western Arctic Ocean, Canada - CB11b_AW_Bot5 | ecosystem: Environmental > Aquatic > Marine > Oceanic | place: Canada: Western Arctic Ocean | collected...
CCCGAGTAATGGAGAGGTGGGCGGTGTGTTCCACTTACGCCGCCCCTATGGAGTCAGCGATCTACGGGTGCGCCTCGCTCCCGTCGACCTGGCCTTGGTGAACCGGGTGGCGGTAGGATTGCACCTCGAGGGGGCCTTGCGCATCGATTTGACCGCAGACGGCCGACTGGACGAGGGCATCTATTTCGCCGCCGAGTCGACGTACCCGGATCCGGACACGGAGGACTCTCGCGTGGTGCTGGAGGGGCGTGTCTTCGACGTTGGCGGTGAGGTGCGAATGTCCCTGGATGGAGAGCTGGAGCCCCTCTCGATCGCGGGACTGTTCGGGGAGGACTCGCCGCTCTCTCGCCTCGGCGTAGTTAGGGGCACGGTTCACGCCGAGGGTCCAGCCTCGTCGGTTGTTCTCCAGGCTGATTTGATTACCGAGGGAGGTGAGCTCACACTGGAGAGCAGCTTCGACGCGCGGGCCCCACTGGCTTCGTACCGGCTTCAGGGTGAAGCTGGGGACTTCGATGCCCGTGAGCTGGCACCGGCGCTGCCGGAGGGTACCGTCCTGACGGGGTCGATCGATCTCCGAGGGGAGGGGGGAGATCTCAGAACTGCGGAGCTGTTCGGCGACGTCAGCCTTTCTGACTCGCGCCTCGGGCAGTTGGCGGTGGACACCACAGCGATACGTCTTCGCATCTCGGAGGGGGTCGTCATTGTGGAGGCGATTCAAGGGCTGATCGGTGGTGTGACGGTAGAGGGATCCGGACGACTCGCCACCGCCGGGGAGGGGGCTGAGGAAGGGCTGGAGTTACGTTTTGAGACGGACGACGTCGAGGGTCTCCGCCCACTCTGGCTGGGACCAAATGTGATCGCCCAGGACACACTATCCGCCCTGTTCCGCGAGATTCTGGCCTTTGACGGGATCGATCCGGATACGTTGCCCGCCCTGGCCGACGTCCAGACGACAGGGAGGATGACGGGGAGGATGACTCTTTCGGGCTCCCTCACGTCGCTCGTGGTAGCCGGAGAGGCTCGGCTGGACGGTGCCCGATATGGTGGCAGTTTGGTCGACGAGGCCGAGGTCACCTTCGGTGCCACAGGGCTCATGACCTCCGATCGGGAGATTCGGACCCAGATCGATGCGAGCTCTATCCGGATATTGGATCGAGCCTTCGACTCGGTCTCGGTGCGCTTGGACTATCGTGGCTTGGAGGGCGCTGTCGACTTCTTGCTGGTGAGGGCGGACGACGAGAATTATCGAGGTCGCCTCGTATTCGAGCGGGGAGACTCCGTTCAGACGCTTCACGTAGACGAGTTGGCCCTCACCTTTCCCGATGAGCGATGGAATCTGGGCGGACCAACGAGCATTGCATGGGATTCTGACGGCCTCACGGTCAGTGACTTTCGCCTGATCCGCCCTGGCGTCGGCGGCATGCGCGTTCGCGCTGACGGGCGTTTGCCGTTTCAGGGTGAGGCAGACCTTGCGCTGGACGTCCAGGGACTCGACATGAGCCGGGTCGCTCATGTGCTTCAGTTGAACGAGCGTCTCGAGGGGGTTGTCAATCTGAATCTTCGGGTGACCGGGGACGATGCAGAGCCGGTGATGGCGGCGACCCTCGCGATGACTGACTTCCGGTACCGGGACTACGTGTTCGACCAATTCGATGGCGTGGTGGATTATTCGGAGCGTCGAGCCACGGGCGATGTCGAGCTTTGGAAGGACTCCGTCCGCGTCCTTACACTGAGTGGAGAGTTACCCCTGGATCTGACCTTCCACCGGGTGGACGAGCGCCTTCCCGACGAGACGATCGATCTCCAAGTGATCGCCGAGTTCCTGCCGCTCTCTCTGCTCATGGTGCCGTTCGACGCCTACCAGGACGTGGAGGGGACGATCTCCGGACGAGTGACGCTGGGAGGCACGACCGAGAATCTCGCGCCGACGGGTAGCCTGACGGTAGATGAAGCCGGTGCGTTACTCAGAGGGCTCGGGGTGCGACACCGGGACATCAATGCCACGCTTGATTGGTTCCCCGACGGGAGGGTGGAGGTGGACGCGACGCTTCGGGCCGTCGGCACAGCGAGCGTCCAGGGTACGATCGCCCTCACACCGGCGTCCGATCCGGACTTCGATCTCGACATACAACTAGACGGCTTTCAGGCCATGAACCGCCGCGACGTGACGGGCGTCCTGAGTGGCGACGTCCAGTTGCAAGGGTCGTACCGCCGCCCCGTCGTTTCGGGCGACCTTTTCGTGGATGAGGGGACGATCTTCGTAGATGAATTCCAGCGTTTGACCGCGGTCGTGGATCTCGCCGATCCCGCCTTCGAAGTCGTGGATACGACGGTCGTCGATCTTCGCCCTCTGCTTGGAGGCCAGAATCCGTTCCTGCGCAACATCCGCATGGAGAATATGAACCTGACGGTCCAGCGCGACAGCTGGATCCGAAGCGATGGCGTGAATGTCGAGCTCGACGGTCAGCTCCAGGTATTGTATGACAGGCAGACCCAGGACCTGGCGCTCGTAGGTGCCCTCGAGGCCGTCCGTGGATCGTATGAGGCCTTTGGCCGGCAGTTCCAGGTGGATGGTGGAACGATGCGCTTCCTGGGTACGCCGGGCATCAATCCGGACCTCGACATCACGGCGAGTAACCGTATCCGCTCTGCGCAGGGGGAGCGGTTCACGATCACCGCGGCGGTTACCGGGACGCTTGTCTCCCCGCGGGTCGGTTTGACGAGCGACGAGGCAGGGCTCACCCAGGACGATCTCCTCAGCTATCTGTACTTCGGCCGACCGACGTATGCGCTCACGTCCGGTCAGAGCCAAGCTCTGGGAACGAGGGATGCGATTCTCGGCTCGGTCGGCACTTTCACACTGCGGCAATTCAGCAACCAACTGGGCGCGACTGCCCAGGGGTTGGGGCTGGGGTTCGACTACGTGTCCATTTCGCAGCAGGATTTGGGGGTGTTCGGTGGCAGCAACCTCGTGGGTGCACTCGAAACAACGGTGGTCGAGACCGGCTTCTACATGGCCGACGATTTTTTCCTGACGCTCCTGTTCCGACCCTGGGCGACCGCAGGCGCCGGTGCCTCGTTTCCTGGGATCCGACTGGAGTGGGCAGCGGCAAACGATTACACGATTGAGACGTACATCGAGGATCGCTTTTTCAGGGGGCGGGTCATGGAGTTCGGCGATGTCGGCTTCGAGAGCGCGAAGGGGCTCGGGCTCTTCATCTTCCGCGACTGGGTGTACTAGCATCCTTTGAACTCCAGCCGAGTCTTTGGTATCCTGAAAGGCTATGGCTGAAGAATTCCTTGTCGTCCGTGGTGCTCGGGAGCACAATCTCCGGGACATCGATATAGAGCTCCCCCGGGGGGCACTGGTCGTCATAACCGGATTGTCGGGTTCGGGAAAATCGTCGCTCGCCTTCGACACGATCTACGCCGAAGGGCAACGGCGGTACGTGGAGTCTCTGTCGGCGTATGCCCGCCAGTTTCTTGGCCTCATGGAAAAGCCCGATGTGGACTCCATCGAGGGACTTTCTCCCGCAATCTCCATCGAACAAAAGACCGTCAGCCGGAATCCCCGGTCCACAGTGGGGACCGTTACCGAGGTATACGACTACCTCAGGCTGCTGTGGGCTCGGGTGGGGGTCCCCCATTGTTCGGAGTGCGGAAGGCCGGTCGTTCGCCAGTCGGCCTCCCAGATCGCGCAGCGGTTGTCCGATCTCGATGAGTCGACCAAGGTCGAGGTGCTCGCACCTCTGGTGCGGGGGCGAAAGGGAGAGTTTCGAGATCTTTTTGAGAAGGCGCGGAAAGAGGGTTTCGTCCGGGCGCGCGTGGACGGTGAAACGTTCGATCTCTCCGATCCACCCCTGCTCAACCGGTATGAGAACCACGACATCGCCATCGTCGTCGATCGTTTGGTTCTCCGGTCTGAGGAACTCGAGCGGCTCGCCGACTCAGTAGAGACCGCGCTCCGCGCGGCTGACGGCATCGTTGAGGTGGTAGAGGTGAGGGGGCGAAAGCGTACTGTGCACGTCTTCAGTGAGCGCTACGCCTGTGCGCATTGTGGGACCAACCTGCCTGAGCTCGAGCCCCGTCAATTCTCATTCAACTCGCCTTACGGCGCATGCGGTGGTTGTGGCGGTCTGGGCACCAGCAAACACGTGAACCCGGATCTTCTCTTGGCCGACGGCAGCGTGTCGCTCCTCGAGGGCGTCATGCTTCCCTGGGGTGAACCCTCGGGCCACCTCCGCAAGTCGGTGATCGCGGGACTCGCCGAGGCGTATGAGTTCCATCCGAACACGCCCTGGAACGGGATCTCCGAGGAGGCTCGGCATGCCATCCTCCACGGATCGGGTCGAATGAAGATTCGCTTTCCGTACAAATCGGGCTCGGGCAAGGTGCAAAGCCACTACGAGGACGTGTGGGATGGCGTGGTCGAGAACGTCGAACGCCGTTATCGGGAGACCAAGTCCGACGCCGTCCGCCGCCAGCTCGAGGACTACATGTCCACCCTGCCGTGCACGGAGTGCAGCGGAAGTCGTCTCAAGCCGGATTCGCTCGCGGTTACCGTGGGTGGGCGGTCGCTGCGGGATATCGTCGAGCTCTCGATCGGGGAGGCGTATGACTTCTTCGAGAGCCTGCCGGTGGATAGGCCCGTCGGTTCGGGCGTGGATCGGCATGTCCTCCACAGTGAAATTGCGACGCCGATTCTCAAGGAGGTCCGCGAGCGGTTGGGGTTTCTCAAGAACGTCGGACTCACCTACCTGACCCTCGGGCGCGCCGCCGACTCGTTGTCCGGGGGTGAGTCCCAACGGATTCGTTTGGCGACCCAGATCGGCAGCCGGCTCGTGGGTGTTCTATACATTCTGGATGAGCCGTCGGTGGGCCTCCATCAAAGGGACAACCAACGTCTCCTTGGGACGCTGCGCGAGCTCCGTGATCTGGGGAATACCGTGATCGTCGTCGAGCATGACGAGGAGACCATCCGGGCCGCCGATCACATCGTGGATCTGGGGCCCGGCGCAGGGCGCGCCGGAGGCGAGGTCGTCGCTCAGGGGACCCTGGAGGACATCCTGGCAGAGAAGCGGTCGCTCACGGGAGCCTATCTGTCGGGCGAACGACACATTCCTGTGAGGAATGATCGGCGAGAGGCGGACCCGGAACGTGCGCTTCGGCTCCGGGGGGCCCGAGAGCACAATCTACAGAACCTCGATGTAGACATCCCGCTCGGATGCTTCGTGGCCGTCACCGGGGTCAGCGGGTCGGGCAAGTCTACGCTCATCAACCAAACACTCTATCGGGCACTTGCCCGCCACCTGTACCGTAGCAAGGTGGTCCCTGGAGGTTTCGACCGGCTCGACGGGATCGAGTCGATCGACAAGGTGATCGAGGTAGACCAGTCACCCATCGGTCGCACGCCACGCTCCAACCCCGCCACCTACACGGGTCTATTCACGCCCATCAGGGACTTGTTCTCGAGTTTGCCCGAGTCGCAGATGCGGGGGTATGGGCCGGGCCGCTTCTCCTTCAACGTGAAGGCTGGCCGCTGCGAGGCGTGCCACGGAGACGGCCTCGTGAAGATCGAGATGCACTTCCTGCCCGACGTGTACGTTCCTTGTGACGTGTGCCGGGGACGGCGCTACAACCGGGAGACCTTGGACGTCTTCTACAAGGGCAAGAACGTCGCGGACGTCCTGGACATGACCGTGGACGAGGCGCTCGGCTTTTTCGACGCCGTGCCACGCTTGCGGGTCAAGCTCAAAACGCTCTCCGATGTTGGGTTGGGCTATATCCATCTCGGCCAGTCGGCCACGACGCTGTCGGGCGGAGAAGCACAACGCGTAAAGCTATCCGCCGAGCTCTCGAAACGGGCGACGGGGAGCACCCTATACATTCTGGACGAGCCGACGACCGGGCTGCATTTCGAGGACGTGCGGGTCCTCCTCGAGGTGTTACACCAACTCGTCGAGCGGGGGAATACGGTGGTCGTAATCGAGCACAACCTCGAGGTGGTCAAGACCGCTGACTGGATCATCGACCTGGGTCCGGAGGGGGGCGAGAAAGGGGGGAAGATCGTCGTCCAAGGACCGCCTGAGACCGTTGCCGAACACGACACCTCCTACACGGGTGAGCATCTGCGTGTACTCCTGAAGGATTCGTTGAGGGTTGGAGCGATCCTCTGATGGGCGAGACCGACCTGTTCGTCGCGGACAGACGGTCGCGGCGGGCCGGGCGTTCGTGTTAAGCTTAGGGCCGAGTTTCCCAGAAGTGCGAGGCCGTCTCGGACCTTCCGGAAACCGAGTTCATCAGGTATTCGTAAGGACCATGCCCAGGAGGGCTTCCTTGACAGAGTGTCCGCGGCCGCAGTGGTGGTCGCACAGCCTACGGAGTCGATCATGGTGACCCGAGAGGATCTCGAGAGCTTCCTCATTCGGATGGATTTGGATTGGGAGGAAGTCGACGAGGAGATGTTTTTGGTTCAAAGCCCGAGTGGAGGTGTGGTGGTTCACCTCTCGGATCCGGTGCTATTGTTACGCCTGAAAGTCATGGACCTTCCGGCCAACGGCGCGGGCCTGACGGACCTCTACCGCTGTCTGCTCGAGCTCAACGCGACAGACATCGTTCATGGCGCCTACGGAATCGAAGAAGGGGAGTTGATCCTCAGCGACACGCTGGAGCTCGAGAACCTGGACTTCGAGGAGCTGCAGGCTTCGGTGGAGAGCCTCCAGTATGCCGCGTCGAGCCATCTCAACCGGATCAAGACCCTCGCCGACGTCGACGGTGGTGATTCGGCAGGGGAGGGCTGAGACCGATGAGTATTTTCACTAAGCTGTCTACCGTCATCAAGTCGAACATCAACGATCTCATATCTCGGGCAGAAAACCCCGAGAAGATGTTGAATCAGATCATTCTGGACATGCGGGATCAGCTCGCGAAGGCCAAGCGCGAGGTCGCCGCGGCAATCGCGGACGAACGGAAGCTCCGTGCCCAACTCGACGACGAGGTCAAGCAAACCCGCCAGTGGGAGCACCGGTCCATGCTCGCCGTGAAGGAAGACCGCGACGACCTGGCCAAGCAGGCGCTCATGAGGCAGGCCGAACACGCCGAGCGTGCGGCGGCGATCGACGGGACGTGGCGTGCTCAGGCTACGGAGACCGAAAAGCTCAAGGGTTCGCTTCGGCAGCTCAACGAGAAGATCGAAGAGGCCAAGCGCAAGCGTAACCTCCTGGTCGCCAAGCAGCGGCGTGCGCAGGCGCAAAAACGCATCCATGAGACCATGTCGGGTCTTTCGAACACCTCAGCGTTCGACGCCTTCAACCGTATGGCGGAGAAGATCGAGGAGCAGGAGAGGGAGAGCCTGGCCCATCAGGAGGTGACCGAAGCTCTAGGGCCCGGCACCCTGGAGGACGACTTCAAGGTCTTGGAGTCGGGTGGTGGTACGGCCGACGTCGAGGACCGACTCCTCGCTCTCAAACAGGGAATGGGTTTGATCGCTGCCCCCGTTGAAGAGGAACCCAGGCAGTTGGAGTCCGGGGACGACGACGAGGCGGCGGAGACAGCCTCGACCAGTTCCGAGGGGGGGGGCGAGGGCTCCCAAGCGTCTGAGCCCGTGGTCCACGAGGCCGAGCTCATCGATGAGTTCGACAAGCTGGAGCAAAAAGGTGACAGCTAGCCCGGCCAAACTCGGATCACGATGAGCACAGTATATCTGAACGGCGAATACTTGTCGAAGGATCGAGCCACGATCTCAGTGGACGACCGGGGCTTTCTCCTGTCCGACGGTATCTATGAGGTGACCTCGGCGTACCGGGGCCGTCTCTTCCGCATGGATCGGCACAAGGCACGGCTGAAGTCCGGTCTCGCGGCGCTGCGCATCGACTATGATACCGTGGGCCTCGAGGAGGTGCATGAGTGCCTTCTCGCAGAAAACGATCTGACCGATGAGGACGTCGCGACGATCTATGTGCAGATCACGCGGGGGGTCGCACCCCGGACCCATCACTTTCCACCAGCCGGAACCCTGCCGACGGTCTACGCTTGTGCCCAGGTCTTCAATAGACCAACCCAGGAGCGGTGGGAGGAGGGCTATTCAGCGATTACTGTGCCCGACCGCCGATGGGCTCGGGTCGACATCAAGTCGATCGGGCTGCTTCCGAACGTATTGGCGCAGCAAGCCGCCGTGGACGCCGGTGCGGCGAATGCCTTGGTGGTCAGGGACGGCGTGGCTCTGGAGGGGTCCCACAACAACGTGTTTGCCGTCTTCGACGGAGTGGTGACCACGCATCCTGCGACGCACCAGATTCTCCACGGCATCGGTCGAGAGTTCGTGTTGGAGCTCGCTCGGGGGCTCGGAATGGCCGTGGAAGAGCGGTCGGTGCTGCTCGAGGACATGAGAGGCGCCGACGAAATCTTCTTCACGGGCACGACCACCGAGGTCATGCCTACCGTAATCCTCGACGGCCAGCCGGTGGGAGACGGCACGGTCGGAGCCGTTGCAAGGGCGCTCTATGAGGCCTTCAAGTCGGGTGTCGAGGCCGAAGTCGCCGTCGGATAGGGGGGCCGTACCCCCGTTCTCGTCACGGATAGATGAGGTAGGGCTCGCGGGTTCGTTTGAACTCCTCCAGAGCCTCGTCCCAGCCCGCCCGAAGCTCGTCGACGCCCGCACCCTCCGTTATACCCTTCCTGAGGAGGTCGGTCCCGGCGAGCCGGTCGAAGTGCGACTGTAGCCATCCCCAGTTTTCTGCGGACATCCGGTGGGTTTCCACGAGCAGGGCGAGTGCGGCGTGGGTGGGATCATACTCGGTCGACGTGGCGATCAGTCGGACTCCCTCCACCTCGACGCCGTCGAACTTGCCGTCACCAGGCGAGACGGGCGTGAAGTGGACCGGCTCGAAGCGAACGCCCGACAGGCCATATCCGTTCATGGTGCGGGCCAGAGCCTCCCCATCCAACCACGGAGCGCCCACCTGCTGGAAAGGACGGTCGGTGCCACGCGCCACCGACAGACGAGTGCCCTCGAAGAGGCAAGTTCCTGGATAGTGCGTGGCGCTCTCGATGTCGGGCATGTTCGGGGACGGCTGGATCCACGGAAGACCGGTTTCGGCGAAGGTCATGTCCCTGCTCCACCCCTCCGTCGGAGCTACGTGGAGATCGACCTCGATACCGAACTCGCCGCTGGAGTAGCGGGCCAACTCCCCGGGTGTCATTCCGTGGCGCATCGGGAACGGGAAGCGTCCGACGAAGGTTCCGAAGCGCGGAAGGAGGATATTCCCCTGGGTCGCGCCGCCGATCGGATTGGGGCGATCCAGAACGACGACGGGAATCTCCGCCTCCCCGGCCGCCTCCATCGCGAGCGTCATGGTGGAGGCGTAGGTCCAGTAGCGAGCCCCGATGTCTTGGTAGTCCACGAGAAGCACGTCGATTCCCTCGAGCATCTCAGGTGTCGGCTTCCTGACCGAGCCGTAGAGGGAGTGGATCGGGAGGCCGGTCTCGGGATCGCGTCCGTCCTCGACCGTCTCTCCCGCCTCGGCCGTGCCACGGATCCCGTGTTCGGGGGAAAAGAGAGCCACCAGGTCGATGTCGTCGTGCTCGAAGATGCGATCGATGGAAGACCGCCCCGAAGCGTCCACACCGGTCTGGTTCGTGAGCAGTCCAACGCGCTTCCCGGTGACCAAATGGAGGGAATCTTCTAGAAGAACCTCGACTCCGGGTCGGACCGGACCGAACTCCGCGCTTGCGCTTTGGTATAACGATTTCGAGTCAACACTACAGGAGGTGCCGACAACAAGCATGAACAAGACCCAGGATTGTGGTGGTGTCGACAACTTCATACGTTTCCTCGTCCCGTGCTTTGGCCGCCCTATCGGTCGATCGACAGGCTTCTAAGTACACTCCATGATAATCCAGAGTACCCCCCGCCTCCTGCTCAATAACCCGGCGAGAAGGCTCTGGATCCTGGTAGCCCTCGTGTCGGCGTGCTTCAAGGGCGGCTCCGAGCCCGTACCTGCGACGCCACCGGCTCCCGCTGAGGCGTCGCTCGACACCCCGAGCCTGGTCGAGCCTTCGTCCGATATCGTACGCGAGGTCGAGCCCTCGCCTCCTGCCCGCTCAGTCGTTCGCGGTGCCCGGCAAGCGCCGCCTCAGCCTCGGGCCATCTCTTGGGCCGAGAGCACGTTGGCGGGAATGACCCTTCGCGAGAAGGTCGGCCAGCTGATGATGCCGTTCGTGCTCGGAAACTTCGCGCCCGAGGGCACGGAAACCCACGATCGCATCGTCGACGTGATCGAGCAGGAAGGGGTTGGGGGCGTGATCATGTCGGTGGGCTCTCCCAGCGAGGTCGCGGTCAAACTCAACGACCTCCAGGGGCACTCCAAGTATCCGCTGCTGGTTGCGGCCGACCTCGAGACGGGGGCGGGGTTCCGCTTTCGAGGGGCGGTCCACATCCCGACCAACATCGCGTTGGGTGGGGCGACCGCCTTTCCGTCGCTGATGGCCTTCGGCGCGACAGGCGATCCTCGCTACGCGTATGAGTTGGGGCGCATCACCGCACTGGAAGCCCGAGCCATGGGTGTCCATATCCCGTTCGCGCCGGTTCTGGACGTGAACAACAATCCGAACAACCCCATCATCAACATCCGATCCTTTGGGGAAGACCCGCAGGCTGTGGCCGAGCTGGGTGCGTCCTTTGTAAGGGGCATCCAGGACAACGGTGCGGTGGCCACTGGGAAGCACTTTCCCGGGCACGGAGACACCGAGGTCGACTCACACCTCGCACTGCCGGTGATTCGCGTGAAGCGAGAGCGCATGGATGCCATTGAACTGGTGCCGTTCCGTGCCGCGATTGCGGCCGGGATGGAGGGCATCATGACGGCCCACATCGCCATTCCAGAGATCACCGGGGAGAGCTTGCCCTCGACACTTTCGGCGCGAGTTCTTACGGATCTGCTGAGGTCGGATCTGGGGTTTGAGGGCCTGATTTTCACGGACGCAATGGACATGGTGGCCGTGGATAGGCTCTATCCTAGGGGGGAGGCGTCGGTCCGGGCCGTCCTAGCCGGCGCCGACGTAATCCTCATGCCGCGGGACGTGGGTCAGGCGGTCGACGCTCTAGTCCGGGCCGTCCGCTCTGGGCGCCTCACCGAGTCCCGCATCGACACTTCGGTTGCCAAGCTTCTCTCTTTGAAGGAGCGGTTCGGCCTGCCAGAGCGGCGGACCGTGCCACTCGATGAGATCCCGCGGGTCGTCGGTGTGCCCCAGCACACGGAGTTGGCGCAAGAAATCGCAAACCGGTCCATCACGCTGCTCAGGAATGAGCGCGACCTACTGCCGCTTGTGGGAACTCGAAGAGCCCGCGTGATGTCGGTTTCGTTCCGCAGCCGCGGCAACGTGCTCGCGGGCCGGTACTTCGACGCTCGCCTGCGAGAGACCTATCCACGACTCGGGACGAGCCAGGTCGACGAGAATACGAACGCCGAGGCGTACGAGGATCTGCTCAACCGGGCCCGACGCTCCGACCTCGTGGTGGTTTCGATCTATTCGAATTTCGCTGGCCGGGTGGAGCTTCCTGACGAGACCGTGGAGTTTGTGAACGAGTTGGCACGTAGGCGAATCACGCATGTCGTGATTTCGTTCGGGGGTCCCTATCTGATCGCGGAATTCCCTGATGCTCAGGCCTTCGTCGTGGCTTGGAGTGCCTCCCAGGTGAGCCAACAGGCGGCCGCGGTGTCACTCTTCGGCGGCATAGAGATCAGAGGCCGGAGCCCGACGAGCATGCAGCCCCACTTCGCTCTGGGCGATGGCATCCAGATACCGAAAAAGACGAGTGTCAATGGGCGGTAGGTTGCTCATGGGTGTGACCGCAATGGTCATGCTGTTGGCCAACGGATGCGGTTCGCTAGGAGTCAGAGAGAGGACGGATGCTCCGTCCGCACCCATCGGAGGACCTGCCTCACCCGCACCGACGGTGTTCACGCCTGGGCGGGAAGCCCTCGCCGTGGAGTCCGTGGCGTGGGTCGAGGAAACGCTCGCGTCGCTTTCGCTTCGGCAACAGATCGCGCAACTCGTTATCCAGTGGTTGCCCGGCTCTTACGCGTCGACCAGCAGTCCCGAGTTCCTGGAGTGGGCCGGGTGGGTACAGGATGACGAGATCGGTGGCATCTACCTGTCGATCGGTCTTCCGCACTCCTACGCCGCCAAAATCAACGAGCTACAGGCTCGTGCCCGGGTCCCGTTGCTGGTCACGTCCGACTTCGAGAACGGTGGGCCCGGGATGCGCATCAATCACTCCTACGCCCTGCCGTCCCTTCTCCCACAGGGTGGCGGTACCAGCTTCCCGCCGACGATGGCGCTCGGAGCCATCGCGGATGAACGGTTCGTTCGCGAGTATGCGCGTATCACCGCGTTGGAGGCGAGAGCGGTGGGGGTACACCTGAATTTTGCTCCCGTCCTGGACGTGAATTCCAATCCCGACAATCCCATCATCAACACGCGTTCGTTCGGTGAGAATCCAGCTGTTGTGGCGCGATTGGGGGCGGCCTATATCGAGGGTGCGCACGAGGGTGGCGTCCTGGTGACCGCGAAGCACTTCCCGGGACATGGGGATACCCAGGACGATTCGCATGTCGATCTCCCGGTCGTGCCTGCGGATTGGGATCGCCTCAACGCGGTGGAGTTGGTTCCGTTTCGGAGGGCGGTCGACGTGGGTGTGGACGCTGTCATGACGGCCCATATCGTCGTTTCCGGTGTCCAGGGCCTGGACGCCCCCCCCGCCACTCTGGACGCGCGATTCATGACGGAGCTTCTGCGTGAAGAGATGGGCTTCGAGGGACTGCTCTTAACGGACGCGTTGGTCATGGGCGCGCTCACGGAGCGATACGGCTCGGCGGAAGTGGCCGTTCGAGCGCTCGAAGCAGGCTCCGATGTGCTTCTCATGCCGACCGATGTGACTGAGGCGATCGATGCGGTTCAAGTGGCCGTTGAAGATGGCCGTATCGATCCCGCACGCATCCGCTTGTCGGCGCGGCGCGTGCTCGAGACCAAGGCGCGGGCCGGCGTTCACAGGAACCGCATGGTGGATCTGGACGCGGTGGACGACCTCGTCGGTACCGCCGGCCACCTCGCTTTTGCCGACACGGTGGCGGCCCTCTCCATGACCCTCCTACGGGATAGAGACGGGGTAATACCCATCGGCACGGACTGGACCCGTAAGATCTTCAGCTTGACCTACGCCCGCTCTGAGAATCTGGTGGCTGGCACGGTCTTCGATCAGGTCCTGTTGGACCGGGATGAACAGGTGGAGCGTGCCAGGGTCGGACCGGAGGCCTCGAGCGACACGTACGATGCTCTCAGGCTCGCGGCGCAGGATGCCGACCTCGTCCTCGTCAACGTATACGTGCCTCCGAGGGCGGGTGTGGGTGACGTCACCGTACCCGATGCTCTCGTCGATTTCGTGGGGACGATGGCCGCCCGTCGCCCGTTGGTGGTCACGTCTTTCGGCAATCCGTACCTGGTGGCCGCCCTGCCGGATGCACCTTCCTATCTGATCGCCTGGGGTGACCACGAAGTGTCGCAGACGGCCGCGGCGCGGGCGTTGTTGGGTGAAGCGGCGATCACGGGACGACTCCCCATCTCCATCCCGCCCTTCTACCAGGCGGGCGATGGTGTCGATCAGCAATTGGCGCCGACCGCGGTGGGTGTGGCCGCTCCTGGAGTCGTGGTCGATCCGGAGACCGTCGGTATGGACGCCGACCGCCTCCGAGTTCTGGATGACATCCTGAACGACGCCATGGCGGATTCTGCCTCCCCCGGTGCCGCCCTCGCCGTGGGACGTCACGGTAAACTCGTGCGGCTCCGCGGATACGGCAGACTGGACTGGGCCGAATCGGCGGCGTTTGCCGACTCTCGGTCCATCTACGATCTGGCGTCGCTCACGAAGGTGACGGGAACGACCACGGCCGCAATGATCCTGGTGGATGAGGGGCGCCTGAACCTGGACGCCCCAGTCGTCACCTATCTGCCTTGGTGGGCGGCCGGGGACCCGGCCAAGGAAGCTGTGACGGTACGACAGTTATTGCTCCATAGGGCAGGGTTACCCCCGTTCCGTCAGTTCTATCTCGACATTGAAGGACGTACTGCCTATCAGGAGGCCATCGGCGATCTCGAGCTCGAGTACGCGGCGGGCAGTTCCACGGTCTACTCGGACATCGGTCTGATGACGATGGCGTTCATCGTCGAGGAGGTGAGTGGCCGGCCGCTGGACGTTTTTCTGCGGGAGCGCGTTTGGGAGCCCCAGGGCATGACCGACACGGGCTTTCGTCCGTCGAGGGCGTTACGAGATAGGATTGCTCCGACGGAGATCGATACCTTCTTCCGAAACACTCATGTGCACGGTGTCGTACACGATGAAAACGCCTACGCCATGGGTGGAGTCGCGGGGCACGCGGGCCTTTTCTCGACCGCGTCGGACCTAGCCATCCTCGCCCAGACACTACTCGGTGGAGGGAGCATCGAAGGTTGTGCTCAGGGCGACTCGTGGGCCCGAGGCTCGGCGGCGGACGCCATTTGTGCTCCATCACGTGTCGGGAACGTGCGCTTGGTCGCGGAGGAGACGCTGAGGGAGTTTACGCGCCGATTCGACGGGTCCGCATCACGGGGTCTCGGTTGGGACACACCGAGCGAGCGGTCCTCGGCGGGGGATTATTTTACGGAGGCCGCCTTCGGGCACACGGGCTTTACGGGGACCTCGATATGGATCGATCCCGAGCTCGACGTTTTCGTAGTGTTGCTCACCAACCGGGTCAACCCGACGCGGGACAACTCGAGGCACGTGCAGCTGCGCCGCGCGGTTCACGATGCCGTGGCTCTGGCGATCACCGACCGGGAGGTCCAGCCCCGTGGCCGTTGAGCTGATCTGGCACAGTGCGGAGGAAACCGACTGAACGCGTTCACACCTCTCGACTTCGGGGTGCTCGTTGTCTACCTCGTGGGCGTCACCGTATGGGGTGCGTGGTTGGGGCGTGGGCAGACGGGTGGACGGGATTACTTCCTCGGGAACCGTGAGCTTCCTTGGGGCGCGGTAATGCTTTCCGTGGTCGCCACGGAAACGAGCACCCTGACGTTCCTCAGCATCCCGGGCGTGGCGTACTTCGGCACGCTCGTATTCCTTCAACTCACGTTCGGTTACCTGGCAGGCAGGATCGTGGTAGCGATCTTTCTGCTTCCGGCTTACTACGGAGGAGAGCTGAGTACGGCCTACGAGGTCCTGGCGGAACGCTTTGGCCTGGCTGCTCGGCGGTTCGCTTCAGCGATCTTCATGGTGACGAGACTCCTGGCCGATTCGGTGCGTCTATTCGCCACGGCCATCCCGCTCGCGCTGGTCACGGGCTGGGACTACCCCGTGTCTATCGCCGTCATCGGAGTGCTCACGGTGGTCTACACCTATTTCGGGGGTATCAAGGCCGTGATCTGGGTCGACGCCCTGCAGATGGGCTTGTACCTGGTGGGCGCTGTCATCGCCATGGTCGCCCTCCAAGGGCTCGTCCCGGGTGGGTGGTCCTCGATCTTTGCCGAGGCGGGCCAAGCGGGGAAGCTGGCCGTTGTCGATCCGTCGTTCGACGTCTCGGTCCCCTATACCCTGTGGGCAGGCGTGCTCGGTGGGGGCTTCCTGACGATGGCCTCGCACGGAACTGACCAACTCATCGTCCAGAGGCTTCTCACGTGCCGCGACCTCGTCGCTGCCAGGAAGGCGTTGGTCGGCAGTGGCGTGGTCGTGATGGGCCAGTTTCTGATCTTTCTGCTGGTCGGCCTCGGACTGTGGGGATACTACGGTGGCCGGCCGTTCGACACCGGGGACGAAATCTTCCCGCGGTTCATCGTCGAGGTGCTCCCGTCCGGGGTGAGTGGGCTCCTCATCGCCGGAGTTTTTGCCGCAGCGATGTCCTCCCTGTCCTCGTCCGTCAACTCTCTAGCGTCCGCGACGGCTTACGACTTCTGGGCACCCTGGGTGGGTGCCGAGGAAGATGAGTCCCGCACTCTTCGTGCCGGAAAGTTCTTCACTCTGGTATGGGCAGCCCTGCTGGTCGGTGGTGCCGTGCTCTTTATTCCCTTGAGCACTGGAACGACGGCTGTGGAGGTTGCCTTGGCCATTGCGTCGATGGTCTACGGCGGGCTCCTCGGCGCCTTCGTGCTGGCCCTCCGGTCGAGCAGGGCCGACGGACGGAGCATGATCGCGGGGATGGTTGCGGGGATCGGCGTGGTCACGGCCATTTGGGTGTTCGCGGGGACGCTGGTGGCCTGGCCCTGGTTCGTGCCGATCGGCACGGCGGTGACCGTGATGGTGGGTTGGACGTTGGGTCGTGGCACTTCCGGCCCTGAGGTCCAGGTCGGCGGCGTGTGAGCGACCGAGCGGACCCATGAGCTTCTACCTCGGAATCGACGGAGGTGGGACCCGAACCCGGGTAGGACTGGTCGACGGAGAAGGGCGAGAGTTGGCGCGGACCGAGGGGCCTCCCACATTGATCGACCCAGCCAGCCCTGAGTCTACGATCCATGTGATCATCGAGTTATGCCGTCGTGTCGTGGAGCAGGCGGGCGAGGTGCTGCCAGCGGCCGGGCTTTGGGCCGGAGTGGCAGGGGCGGGGAACGAGCCCATGCGTGGTACCGTCGAGAAGGCGTTGCGGGAGGCGGGCATCGCAGAGAGGGTCTCGGCTGGCACGGATGCCGAGGCGGCTTTTGCCGACGCCTTCGGCGATTCTCAGCCGGGAGTTCTCCTCATCGCAGGCACGGGGTCGATCGCCCTCGGGAGGGGCGCCGATGGATCGATGGTGCGGGTGGGGGGGTGGGGTGCCCACCTGGGCGACGAGGGGAGTGGATTCGCTATAGGCATGGCGGCATTGGGAGCTGTCGTGCGTGGGCGAGACGGCCGAAGCGCGGCTACGAGCCTTGGACCGCCCATCCTGAAAAAGGTGGGAGTCGATGCTCCCGAGGGGTTGATCGAGTGGGTCGCCTCGGCCGGCAAGGGCGACGTCGCCTCATTCGTCCCGATCGTTTTCCGGGAAGCGAAGGCGGGAGATGCCGTCGCGTCGGACATCGTCGATGGGGCCGTCGATGACCTGGTTGCGCACGTCCGCACTGCCATCGATCGCCTGGGGCCCTGGCCGGTCTCGCCGGTGGTGGCTTGCGCGGGTGGATTAATCTCGGAGGGCGGCCCACTGCGTGATCCCGTCGCTGCGGCTCTCGAAGCGTCGTCTTGCCGTCTCTTCGGCCGCGAGGTGGATGGAGCGAGAGGTGCTTGCAGGCTAGCGATAGGTCTGTAGAAGGCTCACCTACAGCTTCCAGATCCGTCCACCGTCGACTGCCGCTTGCGGACAATCGATGCAGAAGGTCTGCACGTATGCGACCTCGTACCAGATACCGTCGGCCGCCACGAAGTGCATCCAGGCTACGCATCGTCGAGCCGTGTCCGGGCAGAAGATACAAAGCTCGTCACCCACACGCAGTGGTGCCGCCTCACTCTTCCGCAGAACCTTGTACACGCAGAAGAGTTCACCGGGCTGCGCCTGATGGGGACGGATGGCGACGGCCCCGCTTCGCCGATCCAGGGCGGTCTGTGTCCGAGAGGCCCAAAAGCTGAGTCCGCCGGCGATGAGGGCGGCGATCCAAGACAGCCATACGGGGACCGTCCATGTGCCGATCTGGAAGGGCCACCCGGCGACCGCGCGTACGGTATGCACGAGGCTGACTGTTCCGAACACGACGCCGGAAATCGTGAGATAGGGGCGCCGGATGGAGGACACGAGCCTCAACGAAGTGCCTCTTCGAGGGCCGTGGCGGCGTCGGTCGACGCGTCGCGGTACTTCACGATGATCGGCGCATAGAGTTGAATCGCGTGTTCGAGGGCGAACTGGCCTCCCGCCCTCCGCGATCCTGGGACGACGACGGCGCCTGCCGGGATCGTAAGAGGCTGTCCCGGGGAGGCGCGGTAAGTTCGCTCCCGAACCAGGTCGTACACGGTGGTTGAGGACGTGAGTTGCACTCCGGGGGCCAACACGGCCCGTTCCTCTACCAACGTGCCTTCGAAGACTCCCACATTCCCTCCGATGAGGGCCTCGTCCTCGATGATTACAGGTCTGAGTCCGACGGGCTCGAGGACACCGCCCAGCTGCGCGCCAGCACTCAAGTGGACCCGCTGCCCGACCTGCGCGCACGAGCCGACCAGGGCGTGAGAGTCGATCATCGTGTCACGATCTACGAATGCGCCGATGTTGACGAACGCCGGAGGCATGATGATCACGTTGGAGCCCAGGAACGCACCGGAGCGGACCGACGATCCACCGGGAACAATACGGATGTTCTCCTCCACTCCTCGGGTATCGCGAAGTGGAAGCGTGTCCTTGTCGAAATAGGATGCGGGGGTAGCGGGGAACTCCCGAGTGCGGCCGATGCGGAAAGCGAGAAGGATCCCTTGCTTCACCCACTCCACGGCCCGCCACTCCCCGTTTTCCTTATGGGCTGCTCGTACGGTTCCGCTGCTCAGCGCCAACAAGAGTCGATGCACGTCCGCTTGTGCCGCCGCGACGTCGACGTCGGCTTCACCGGTCGCCCAACGGAGGATCGAACGCTCGAGCTCTTGCTGACTTTCTCCGTCCGGAGCAGTGGCTTCGGGCACGCCCGTGGAATCCATCGTCAACCTCGCGCCGCCTCTTCCAAGAGTCCTGCTTCGATCAGAGCGTTTCGCACGACCGATTCGGACTCGGGTTGTGCGGCTACCAACGGAAGCCGATAGCGTGCCTGCATACGGCCCATGAGCTCGAGGGCAAGCTTTACGGGCACGGGGTTGGTTTCGACGAAATTCGCGAGCATGAGAGGTAGGAGTCGAAAGTGCAGCTCTCGGGCTCGGTCGAGATCTCCTTCGAGCAGGGCCGCCACCATGCTAGACATCAGTCCGGGCGCTTGGTTGGCAACCACCGAGATGACGCCGTCCGCACCCGCAGCCATGAGGGGGAGCGTGAGGCTGTCGTCCCCAGAGAGCACGGAGAACCCGTCCGGCCGTTGTCTGAGGAGCGTCATGACCTGGTCCACGTTTCCCGATGCCTCTTTCACACCCGCGATGTTCTCAACCTCAGCGAGCGCGAGAACGGTATCTGGCATCACGTTCGACGCCGTGCGGCCGGGCACGTTGTAGATGACGACCGGACAGGCGACGGCATCTGCCAGCGCTCGGTAGTGTGCGATGAGTCCACGTTGGCTCGGCTTGTTGTAGGCGGGGCTCACCGAGAGTATTCCGTCGGCCCCGGCGTCGTGAGCCGAACGGGCCCGTCTGATGACATCACTCGTATCGCTACCGCCTGCCCCCGCCAGCACGGTGGCACGGCTGCGGGCCGCACCCACGACCTCCCGGATGACGGTCTGCTGCTCCTCAGCCGACAGCGTAACACCCTCTCCGGTAGTGCCGCACGGCACCAACATCCCGACACCGTGCTCGATCTGAAATTCCACGTGAGCACGCAGCGCCACCACATCGACGGAGCCGTCCTCCTCGAAAGGCGTGACGAGCGCCACGCCGACCCCTGAGAAGAGTGCAGATCCCGCTCGCGCGGCTGCGCCCGTCATGAGGCGAACCTCTGCGCGAGCATGTCGTCCAAGGTGTAGACGCCCGACCGCCCCTTGATCCACTCGGCCGCTGTCACCGCGCCCCGGGCGAAGCTGCTCCGATTCCGGGCCTCGTGGCGCAACTCGATGCGGTCGTCGGGTCCCTCGAGGCCGACCACATGCGTCCCAGCGACTTCGCCGGCGCGATGACTGGCCACGTAGAGGACTCGAGGGTCCGGTGCCGCCCCCGGCGGAGCTTCGGACCATCGTGACTTATGCGACAGTCGGTTGACCAGAAGGTCTGCCAACTGGACTGCGGTACCACTCGGGTGGTCGATCTTGTGCCGGTGGTGGGACTCCCAAACATGAACGTCGTACTCCTCGAGCAGGTTCGCCATCCGCCCCGCGTCTTGGGTGAGCCGGAGAAACAGGTATACACCCAGCGAGAAGTTCGGTGCGTAAATGAGGCCGGTGCCCGCGTCCTCTACGGCGGTAGCAGCGTGACCGAGCTCCGCATGCCATCCGGTCGTCCCGATCACCGCGTCGACTCCGGCCTCCGCGAGCGCCCTGATGTTCTGAATGGCAGCGGCTGGGACGCTGAACTCGATGGCTACGTCTGCGCCCCCGAGGGCCTGTGGGCTCACCTCCGAGTCGAGGGCCGGATCGATGCGGGCAACGACCTCGTGACCTCGCTCGGACGCTACCTGTTCGACCGACTGACCCATCTTACCGTATCCTACGAGTGCGATCTTCATGCCTGCTTCTCCGTGTCCTGCCTTAGCTCGATGAGGGAAAGATGGAGTCTTCGGACGAGGTCGGGGGCCTCGGCCTCGTCCACGACGAAGCTGATGCTGACATCGGATGCCTGGGAAATCAGATAGACCTGAGTCTTCTCGACGGCCCAAAAAACTAACGCATCCATGCCCGGCTCCCGCAGTAATCCGCTTCCCACGACCGTGACTGTGGAGACGTTCTCGATGACATCCACTTCAGCGAACTCCCCGAGTTCTCTTCGCACCTCCGACAACTCTTCGTCGCGGTCGATCGTGAACGCCGTGCTACTGTGGGACGTAGCCACCAGATCCACCGGAACTTCGTGGCGGGCCAGGACCCCGAAGACTCTGCCGAGAAAGCCGTAGGCCATCTCGGTTGGAAAGGCTCTCACTCGGATCAGCACGACGTGGTCCTTGTGGGCCACTGCCGCAAAACTCGCCGTTTCTCTGCGGTCGAAGTGGATGAGTGTTCCAGGCTGCTCTGGCGCGAAGGCGTTCTTGATCCTGAGTAGCACGTCCCGCTCGATCGCGTGCATTGCGGCGGCCGGGTGGATGACCCGTGCTCCGAAGTAGGCCAACTCTACGGCCTCCTCGAAGCCCACCTCCTGAACGGCTACCGGCTCATTCACGAGATCGGGGTCCCCCGAGTGGATGCCGTCCACGTCCGTCCAGATGACGACCTCCGAAGCACGGAGGGCTGAGCCTAGGAGGGCCGCCGTGAAATCCGATCCGCCACGCCCGAGCGTTGTGGTGGCGCCATCGGACTCGCTCCCGATGAAGCCCTGAATCACCGGCGTCAAGCCCTGGTCCAAGAGCGCCCCGATGCGCTTGGGGACCAATCGGCGAATCGCATCGACGTCGGGTAGGGCCGCTCCGAACCTCGCATCGGTCCACAGGATATCACGGGCATCAACGGCCTTTGCTGCGATACCCTCCGCCTGGAGTGCCGCCACGGCGAGCTCCGCCAGGAGATCCTCTCCCGCGGCCATGAGTTGATCGCGGAGGCGCCCCGGCGTTCCGTCGGGCGGGCCATCGAGCAGTACGGACACACGCTCGAGAATCAAGTCGATACGTGCCACGAGTGCTGTCCGCTGTTCCCCTGGGTCCACGATATCGACTGTTGCGTCGTGATGTCGTTGTCGCAGGGCCTCGATTACCGAGGAGCGAGCTAGGGAGTCCAGGGGCGCATCCACGCCGCCCGCTAGTCCGATCAGGCTCGCGGTGACGCCGGCCATGGCTGAAACCACGACGACGGTGGGCGTGCCGTGATCGTGTACGATACGGGCCATGGCCTTGAGCCGTACGGCGCCGTCCACAGAGGTGCCGCCGAACTTGTGGACGCGAATACCGACCCGGGCCTGCTCATCCGTTACGGGTTTGGAGGCTGGGCTCATCGCCGGGCCAGGAGTCCTTCGGCATGACATAGTTCCGCGTTGAGAAGCGCCGCGCCGGCCGCCCCACGGACGAGGTTGTGGGCCAAGGCGAAGAACTTCACATCCAAGACTTCGCACGTCCGGATTCTACCGACCGTCACCGTCATTCCGTTTCCGCGGTCTCGGTCGAGTCTGGGCTGGGGACGGTCGGCGCCGAGCATGACCTCCAACGGCTTCTTCGGCACGCTTGGAAGAGCACGGGAGACTTCTGAGCCTCGATACTCCTCCATGGCTGCCGTGACCATTTCCGGCGAGGGCGAACCCGACAATGCCGCGGAGATCGACAGCAGATGGCCGTCGGAAACCGAAACACGGGTACAGGAGGCGCTCACCGGAAACTCAGCGGGTGCCAGCACACCGTCTTGCAAGAGTCCCAGAATTTTTTGTGGCTCCCCGGTGAACTTTTCTTCCTCACCCGGAATCAGAGGGAGCACGTTGTCGAGGAGGCTGCTGGCCGGAGGGCCGGGCGTCCCTGCCCCTGAGATCGCCTGAAACGAGGTGACGACGATTCGCTCGACGCCGAACACGTCGTGCAGGGGCGCCAACGCCAGAGCGAGCCCCGCCACGGCACAGTTCGGGTTCGTGACGAGGGCGCCGTCCCACGCTTGGCCAGTCACGAGTTCCAGGTGTTGAGGGTTGACCTCCGGAACGATCAGGGGCACGTCGGGGCGCATGCGGTGGGTGGAAGCGTTACTCACCACGACGTGTCCTGCCTCGGCCAAGCGGACCTCCTGCTCCTGAGCCGCCGACGTGGGCAGTGCGGAGAGCAGGATCGGGGACTCCCACGGTGAGGCCGGGTCCTTGAGCCGCAGGCTCTCCTGTTGTTGTGAGGCACTGTCCTCGCCCGCATTCGATCCCCCGGCAAGCTCTCGTCCCGAGGAAGAGGGGGATCCGCAAGCCTCGGCCAAGCGGAACCAGCGATGGCCGATCAGGAACTCCACGAGCTTCTGACCCACTGCCCCCGTCGCTCCGAGCACCCCTACTGGGATCCGATCGTCCATCATGGTTTCTTCCTCAATGAGGCCGTTTGTCGAGCGAGCCATTCTTCCCCCGGATGGTGAAACTGACTCGGCGTCCCCTCCTCACCTGATGATCTCTTGCAAGTGGCGGACCACAGCGATGGTGGTTTGCCACGGACGTGTGCCGCAACGGCAGACGGGGCGCATTCTCCGCGGTCAATCTGGCACGATTGCGACCGTACCGGAGGGTGGTGCATGCCGGGGTGGCAGCTTTTTGAAGTCTTTGACTGGCACATCTCATGCAGGAGTTAGCCGTCGGATCTGCGCGAGCCGAAGGTCTCCGAACCGCACCAAGCCGTGAGTCGGAACAGCTCGCCCGATCCGCCTCGCGTCAGGCAACTTTAGTCGATCATTCTCAAGGAGCGAACCCATGACCCTCGTGAAATACGCGCCATATCGCAGGCAGGCACAGTGGCCCGCATTCGAATCCCTCTCCAACCGGATCTCCCAGGTATTCGGTGAACCCTGGGACACTCCGGAGCCCACAGGCACTTGGTTCCCGGCCGTCGACGTCGAAGAGACCCCAGATGAGGTTACGCTGATCGCCGAACTCCCGGGCATGCTCGAAGAGGACGTGGACGTCAATATCGAGAACAACATCCTAACGGTCCGTGGCGAGAAGCGGGAGGAGCGAGAAGAGGGCGACGAGAAGCGCCGTTACCACGTTTCGGAGCGTCGCTACGGAAGCTTCCAACGGGCGTTCACACTCCCGCGGTCCGTCCAGGCGGACGAGATCCGGGCAGAATTCGACAACGGCGTCCTCACGGTCCGGATGCCCAAGGCTCCGAGCGCCAAGAGCCGGAGCATCCAAATTACGGGCGCGAAGGCAAGGGCGTAGCGGCCTGAGTCAGGACACATAGGAGACCGGCTCGCCGGTCGGGAGCGTTCAGGGTGTGTCAGGCGGGCTCGGAGCGATCCGGGCCCGCTTTGTTATCTAAGCCAGGTTCCTGAATCAGGCCCAGTAGAGCGTCTCGCATGGCGGGGGCGTTGGCACCGATGACCGTTCCGGGTTCGAGGGTCAGCGGCCCTCCTTCGACGCGACCGATGACACCGCCGGATTCTTCAACGATCACCCAGCCAGCGGCGAAGTCCCAGGGATTGAGGAACAGCTCCCAGAAGGCCTCGAAGCGTCCTTCGGCCAAGTAGCACAGGTCGAGTGCTGCGGAACCGCCCCTGCGAGTTCCTCCGGTGGCTTCAAGAACCCGGACGAGTTGGCGGGCGTGCTCGCGGAGAAGGGCTTCCTTCTTGAAGGGGAAGCCGGTTCCTATCAGCGCTCGCTCGGTACTCGCTATGGAGGACGTCTGGATGGACCGTCGATTCTTCCAGGCTCCGAGACCCTTCGCTGCCCACCACCGCTCTCCCGTGGGCGCGCAAGAAATAGCTCCCACCGCTGGGGTTCCGTCGATGGCGAATGCCACGGAGGAGGCGTGCATCGGGTGGCCATGGAGGAAGTTCGTCGTACCGTCTAAGGGGTCCACGATCCAGGTAAACCCTTTCGAAGGGACTATTCCCGAATCGCCCACGTGGCCTTCTTCCGCAAGGATCTCGTGATCGGGGTGTTGGCGCTGGATGACGGCCAGACAGGCCTCCTGGGAGGCCAGGTCGGTGGCCGAAACGTAATCCGCCTGTCCCTTCTCAGTGGCGTCCGCGATGTTGGCGGAATCGGCGTGTTCCCGGTGCACGGCTGCCGCCGCGTCGGCGGCCTCTCTGGCAGTTTCTAGAATTTCTACGAGGGACGGGATCATCGAGTCTCGGGGGTGGTTCGGCAACGACGTGGAAGGAAGAGGGATCAAAGCTATCTCGGTGCTCGTGTGTGCTCAACGTCTGGAGAGAGGATTCTCTGGGACAGAAGATTCACATCTTCATCGGTGAGACGTAACTTCTTGCCATGAAAGAGCAGAAAAAGAAGGAGCCTCGGAAGCGGGTCCTCAGCGGAATACAGCCCACCGGGGAGGCGCATCTGGGTAACTATCTGGGTGCCCTCCGGCAGTGGGTTCACATGCAGGACGAATACGAGTGCTTTTACTGCATCGTGGATCAGCATGCGATCCTCGGCGATGGTGACCCGCTCGATCTTCCCCGCCGGACTCTGGATATGGCGGTGAGCCTCCTGGCGGTGGGTATCGATCCAGAAAAGTCCACGCTGTTCGTTCAATCCGATGTCCCGGAACACCTCGAACTCGCCTGGCTGTTCAACACGGTCGCGCCCGTGGGAGATCTGGAGCGGATGACGCAGTACAAGGACAAATCGATGCGCTACGAGTCGATTCCTGTAGGCCTGCTCAACTACCCTGTTCTTCAGGCTGCCGACATCCTGATCTACCGCGCTGACGCGGTTCCTGTAGGCGATGACCAACGCCAGCACCTCGAGCTTACACGGGAGATCGCCCGCAAGTGGAACGCTTGTTACGGCGTCTACTTCCCGGAACCCGAGGCCATCGTACCCGAGACGGGTCGGATCATCGGCCTGGACGGGGAGGCCAAAATGAGCAAGTCGTTGGGCAACACGGTAGGAATCTTGGCGAATGAAGACGAAGTGTGGAGTCAGGTGCGTCGTGCTGTTACAGACCCGCAGCGCGTCCGTCGTGAGGATCCAGGACGGCCAGAGGTTTGTAACGTCTATTCGCTGCACGAGCTGCTTACCGAACCGGCCATGCTACCCGACATCGCTGAGCAGTGCCGTACTGCGGGGCGTGGGTGTGTGGACTGCAAGCGCATACTCTCCGATAGCATCGTTCGGGAGTTCGGTCCCTTCCGTGAGCGTGCGGAATATTTTCGAGCCCATACGAACGAAGTGCGTGACATATTGGAAGCTGGAGCAGACCACGCCCGATCCGTTTCCGGGAAGACACTCGCTGAGGCCCGGAGCCGGATGGGGCTCGAATGGCGTGAGGAACTCTAGCCTGTGAAATATTCTCAGGTTCGATCCCTCACGGGGCATTGCCGCGAGGTGCGATACCGAATGGACCTAGTGAATTCGGGACAGGTAGAATTCCAGGTCGCCAAGACAGCTGCCAACAGCCCCGGCGACTTCGACTTGAAGATGAACATTCTAAGCGGATCAGGGAGTGGCATATGAGCATTGACATGTCGGGGGTGTTCGTCCCCTGTACGACACCGTTCGATCCCGTCACCGGAGAGGTTGATCTGGTCGGATTGCGTGCGAACCTGCGGGACTTCCTGTCCCATTCGGTCCGTGGCATCGTGGTCGGCGGGTCTACGGGCGAGGCGGTCCTTCTCGACGAAGACGAACGGGAGCGCATGCTCGAAGGAGTGCGGGATGTGGTGTCGCCTGATCGCCTGGTCGTGGCCGGGACCGGCGCGGAGTCCACGCGAGCCACTATCCGTCGATGCCAGGTGGCCGCCCGTACGGGCGCGGATGCCGTCTTGGTTCAGCCCCCCGCCTTCTATTTGGGAGCGATGACGTCGCAGGCTCTCCTCGAGCACTACCGGGCCGTCGCCGACGCCTCGCCGATTCCTGTGATCCTCTATCAGGTGCCACTGCGCATGAGCACTCTGGAATTCACCACGAGTCTCGTCGAGGATCTCTCGAAAATCGAGAACGTGGTTGGGATAAAGGACTCGCGGGGCAGTCTGGAGCTCGTGGGAGAATGGGTGAGCCGGACCCCGGATGATTTTCAGGTCTTGGTCGGCAGTGGAGCGATTCTCTACGGCGCCTTGGAGTTGGGTGCCACGGGAGGCATTCTCGGCGTCGCCAACCTCGCTGCGGGACCCTCCGCCAGGGTCTACTCCGCTTTCGTTGAGGGTGACTCGGCGGAGGCCGGAAGAATTCAGGAGGTGATTGCGCCTGTACACACGGCCATCATCGGGGGACTCGGTGTGCCGGGCGTCAAGGTGGCGTTGGACCTCCTGGGGCTACGAGGCGGTGATCCTCGGCCCCCTCTCCGTGCGTTGTCGGAGGAAAACCGCAGGACGGTGTCGGAAGTGCTCGCGACCGCCGGACTCGCTGCGACGGCCAGCGCTTCGGCGTAGGGATTCGGGGAAACGGCCGGACTCCAAGCCACGGTTCGTGACCCTCCAAGTGGGGACTTGACTGGTGCGATTCGGTAGACGACCGTCCTCACTGTGCTCCTTACAGTCTCTTCGGCCATTCCAGTGATGGCGCAGGAGCCGGCCCGCGCGTCCTCGTCCACTGTTTATCCCGCCACGCGCCCCAAGATTGGGCTTGCCCTGGCCGGCGGAGGGGCGAAGGGTGGGGCGCACATCGGTGTGCTCGAGGTTCTCGAAGAGCTTCGCATCCCGGTGGACTACATGCGTCCCTCATGACGGATATCCTCGATGATCCTGCCTTCCCGCGGAGCGGCACCCGTGTCCACGTCGAAGTCTATCGGTCCGCCCGCTCAATGGGGGCGGATCCGTCGTACACCCGAGTGGAGGGGTCCCTCTTGGCGGCTGTCTCTGCTGGTCGCAATACCGTACTTCTGGGAATCCGCGCAGGTTCTGCAGTCAACTCGACTCTGCCCGTTCACGACGATTTCGCGTTGGGTGGCTTTCAGCACCTTTCAGGACTTCGGCCACGGGATATCATAGGGGACCAGTTCGCCCCTGGAAGTGTCACTTTCCGCAGGCGTATGGCCACCCTTCCCACCGCACTGAAGGGTGGCAATCTGTATCTCGGATTCTCCGCCGAGGCTGGCAACGCCTGGTCGAACCCGAGTTTCGTGAGGTGGGACAATCTGGTGGGTGGTGCCTCACTTTTCGTCGGAATGGAAACCCTTTTCGGGCCACTCTATCTGGCGTACGGGCACTCCACCCTGGGAGGCGATACCGTGCATCTGCTTTTGGGAAGAGCCTTCTAGTGTAAGCTCGTTGACGGCAGATCGCCCTTGGCCTAGCTTCCCCCAAAGGATCCATCGCTCAAGAGCCCATCCCCGTTCGGATGGGCTTTTTCTTTGTCTATTCACTGGGTTTCACGACCCATGCAAAGCGGAATAATGACCGTGCCTGAAGGGAGTATCTCCGGCCGCTGTCTCGTCGTGGTCGGTTGCCAGTGGGGCGACGAGGGCAAAGGCAAGATCGTCGACGTTCTCGCCGAGGACGTGGACGTGATCGCGCGGTACCAGGGCGGCGCCAACGCGGGCCACACCGTACACGTAGCCAACGAGGAATTCGTCCTCCACCAGATTCCTTCCGGGGTTGTCCATCCGGGAAAGCGATGCTTGCTTGGCAACGGGGTTGTGCTCGACGTACTCGATTTTTTCGAGGAATACGACGCCCTCGAGGCACGTGGGATCGAGGTCGAGGGTCGGGTCGGAGTGAGTCAGAGGGCCCACCTCGTCATGCCGTACCACCGTCTCTTGGACAAGGTCGCTGAGGATCGAGCCACGCAGAAGATCGGAACGACCGGGCGAGGGATCGGCCCCGCATACGAGGCCAAAGCCGGTCGGAGAGGTCTTCGGGTCGTCGACCTTGCCAATGCGGATCGTGTGGAGACGCTGGTCGAGGAAGGGATCGGACGCGTCCGACGCAGGATGGCGGATGCGGACATGGAAGATGATGGCCGGCTCGATGAAGCTGTCGAAGCCGCGTTGATTGCCGGGGAGCGCCTGCAGGGGCTTGCCACCGATACGGGCCTTGAAATCATGGAGGCTATTCGGGGTGGGAAGAGGATCCTGCTAGAGGGTGCTCAGGGAACGGCGCTCGACCTCGACCACGGAACCTACCCTTTCGTCACGTCGTCCAATACGACGGCGGGAGGCGCCGCGACCGGATCGGGCATTGGGCCCACGACCATCGATACCGTGATCGGAGTCGTGAAAGCCTACACGACCCGAGTCGGCAATGGACCGTTGCCGACGGGGTTCGACGAGGTCATGGATGAGCGACTGAGAGAGTTGGGCGGTGAGTTCGGGGCGACCACCGGTCGCCCTCGACGGTGCGGCTGGTTCGATGCGCTGCTCGCTCGGTTCTCTGCGCGGGTCAACGGCCTCACCGGCCTGGCTGTAACGAAGCTGGACGTCCTCGATACGCTCCACGAGATCTCTATCGCCACGGCCTACCGAACTCCAGGCGGCACGGTGGAGGAATTTCCGGCGGACACGTGGCAGTTGGGGAAGGTGGAGCCCGTCTACGAGACGCTTCCGGGATGGCAGGCACCGACCCACGAGGCTCGAAAGCTGGCTGACCTTCCCTCCGCAGCTCGCCGCTATTTGGACCGCGTCGAAGAGCTCACGGATACGCCGATCCAGATGGTCTCCGTGGGTACTCGGAGAAGGCAGATCATCAGGGTTTGAGGGCCGAGCGGTTCGATGTACCAATGCCCTGCACCCCGTTGAGGCTACCCGCGGATCCCCTTATCTTCTTAAGCTTTGCCCCACCCGGTATTCTCCGGTGGGGGCTTCGCAGTTGTGGTGGCCGATGAGGAGGGCAGACGCCGGTGTTCGAAGAACTCGGCAATAGACTGGACGTTGTCCTCGGGAAGTTCCGGCAGCGGGGCGTCCTGACGGAGCCGATGATCCGCGATGGCTTGCGTGAGGTTCGTCGGGTTCTCCTCGAGGCTGACGTCAACTACAAGGTGACACGAGGGTTTGTCGAGCGCGTGCAGGAGAGCGCGTTGGGGAAGAAGGTCATAGGGTCGGTGTCGCCCGGGCAACAGATCGTCAAGATTGTCCATGACGAGCTGGCGACTTTGCTCGGTGAGGGACAGGCCACGCTGGCGTACGCTTCGTCTGGGCCCACCGTGATCATGCTCGTCGGGCTGCAGGGTTCGGGGAAGACTACGACGGCGGCAAAGTTGGCGAAGCGGCTGGCGAAAGAGAGCCGGACGCCCATGCTGGCGGCGTGTGATCTTTATCGCCCTGCGGCGGTGGAGCAGTTGGCGACGCTAGGCGAGCAGATCGGCGTGCCGGTTGAGAGGGGTGAGCAGGACAGCACGCCTCTCGCTGTGGCAAAGGCGGCCTTGGAGGTCGCGCGGCGAGACGGCAGGACGGTGTTGATTGTCGATACGGCGGGCAGGCTACAGATCGATGAGCCGATGATGGAGGAGCTTCGTCGACTCAAGGCAGAACTGGAACCGACGGAGATCCTGCTGGTCGCGGATGCCATGACCGGACAGGAGGCGGTGAGGATCGCCGAAGGGTTCGACGAGGCGTTGGGCCTGACTGGGGTCGTGCTCACCAAGATGGATGGCGATGCCCGCGGGGGCGCGGCTCTGTCGATCAGAGGGGTGGTCGGGAAACCGATCAAGTTCCTGGGAACAGGAGAGGGGGTCAATGATCTCGAGTTGACCGATCCGGAGCGCATGGCCGGGCGGATTCTCCAGATGGGAGACGTCGTCGGTCTGGTGGAGCGTGCCGAGCAGACGATGGATGCGGGAGTGCAGGAAAAGCTTCAGGATCAGATGCTCCGGGACCGCTTCACACTCGAGGACTTCTTGACCGCGATGCGACAGGTACAGAAGATGGGTCCCTTGGAACAGTTGCTGAAGATGATCCCGGGGGCGGCTCGGGCGATGCCCGCTGTGGGGCTTGACCCGAAGAAGATGAGCCATGTGGAAGCGATCATCCTCTCGATGACGAAGGCGGAGAGGCACAAGCCGGAAATCCTGAACGGCTCGAGAAGGGCGCGAATCGCAAAAGGTAGTGGGCGGCCGGTTTCCGAGGTGAACCGGTTGCTCAAGCAGTTCAAAGAGATGCAGAAGTTCATGAAGCAGATGAGGGGCATGCTGCCCGTTTGATAATCGAGGAAGCTGCCGGTTAACCGGCAACGAAGGGACAACCTGGAAAGCATATGTCTGTACGAATTCGACTTCGCCGCATGGGCCGGAAAAAGCAGGCTCATTACCGCATTGTAGTGGCCGACTCCGCGTCTCCACGAGACGGACGTTTTGTTGAGACGCTCGGGTACTTCAAACCCCTTTCGGACCCCGCCCGCCTGATAGTGGATCTCGAAAAGGCGGACGAGTGGATCGGAAAGGGCGCCGAACTCTCGGAGACCGTGCGAAGTCTGCTCAACAGGGCCCGGAAAGGCGGGGACGCCACCGTTGCTCTCGGCGAGTTGGATCCCGAGGAGGCGAAGGTCGCCAAGGCCGCTGCCCTAGAGCAACGTCGCAAGACTGAGGTGAAAGCTCGTGAGGAGGCTGCCGCGGCTGCTGCAGCCCAGGAGATCGCTGCTGCCGCCGCTGCGGAGGTCGAGACCGAGGAGGCTGAGGCTGCCGCGGAAGAAGCCCCAGAGGCTGAAGCTGCCGCCGAAGCGACTCCAGAGGCTGAGGCTGCTACGGAAGAAGCCCCAGAGGCTGAAGCTGCCGCCGAAGCGA
>Ga0310124_10000363_pt1 | contig 31053 bp, 28 predicted proteins | sample CB11b_AW_Bot5_MG_FD_203507 | JGI IMG/M metagenome (GOLD analysis project Ga0310124, IMG submission 203507) | Marine microbial communities from Western Arctic Ocean, Canada - CB11b_AW_Bot5 | ecosystem: Environmental > Aquatic > Marine > Oceanic | place: Canada: Western Arctic Ocean | collected...
GTGGGCAGCACCACCACACTGTCGCGTCCCTGCAGGTTGGCGTCGATGGCGGCCCGCTGCAACGGTCGGAACTCGCGATAGCCCCAATAGCGGGTCAGTGCATCGTGCAGCCGGGCGTCGTGTTCGGCCGATGGCAGCTCAGGATGGGTCACGGTAGGGCTATCTAGCAAAGACCTCGCCGCGCCGTGATGGCGGCCGACAGCCATCGCCGCGGCGACGAGATTGAAAAAATGCAACGACCTCAACCGGAGGCCGTTGCGGTAATTGCGACACAGGCGAGGCGAGACTACGCCGGTCCAAGCCCGGCGGCCCGGCGCCACGCGACGACCTGTCCGAGATGATCCATCTCATGTGACGTCATGATGTACGCGACCATGGCGCCGACGGTCGGAAAGTATGATCGGGTTTTCTCGTTGGGATGCTCGGCGTCGAGCACCGCGGCATCGACTCCGGGCAGCGCCGCCTTCCACGAATTGTGCACCTTCTCGAGTTCGGCGATCAGCTCGGCCTTGGTGGGCTGGCCGGTCGCGTCGCTGCTCGGGGTCCCCCCTGTCTTGAACAGGTCGGCCCATCCTTCAGGAGCATCCGGTTCGATGCCGATCATCTCCCCGACGCCGTGGGCGGACATGATGAGATGCCCGAGGCTCCAGGTGGGGTGGTTCACGAGGCCGGCCGGCTGGGTGCACATCAACGCGTCGGGGATGTCACCGACGAGCCGTTTGGCATTGTTGAGTTGAAGGTCATAGGCGTGCAGCATGTGAGTGAGCATAGGTTGTCAGTTTCTCCTGTGCGCCGATGGTGACCGGCGAGTCCGTGATCTACGCATCGTCGTGGGTAGACCGGCAAACAGTGATTATAGTGGGTGACGGGCTTCGCTGGTCAGGGCTTGCAGAACCCGACCGGAGCAAGCACACTGATAGGCTGACCGAAGGCTTGGAGGTGGATGTGTCACGTTTTCTGGTGCTGACCGCAGCACTGCTGTTTCTCGCGCTGGCTGGACCGGCCGCCGCACAACGCCCCGATTTCTCCGGCATGTGGACGCTGGACGAGGGCGCTACTGAGCTGACGCCGCCGGCGTTCAGTGGCGGTCGCGGCGGCGGCGACACGGGTCGCTTGTTCATCACGCACGCCGCCAATGGCACCGTCGTCATCGGCGCCGAAACCAACGGTGTGAAGGCTTGGTCGTTTTCGCCGGGCCGAGGAGAGCTCAGGATTCCAGTGGGTCGGGACACGTCGATGCTCGCCTCATCGCAGTGGGATGGGGACAGACTCGTGGCCGAAGGGACTCAGGGCGACATGAGCATGCGCGAAGTGATGTCCCTGAGCGCCGACGGCAGCATCCTGACCATTGAGGTGACCACCACCACGCCCGACGGTGAGACCCGCAACCGACTGGTCTACACCATGGCGCCTCCGGTGGGGCCGTGCAAAGCGTGGGCGATGCCCTGCAAGGACTTTCCGCAGGGCACACCGTAGGACTCATCCGAGACGACACACACCATGCGACATTCGAGATCCGCGCGGCTGACCGGTTCGCTGCTCCTGCTGTGGCTCGCCTCGCCGTTATGCGCCAATGCCCAGGAGGGCGAATGGCGGCAGTGGGGCGGACCTGACGGCGACTTCAAGGTGGAGTCCCCCGGTCTCGCGGAGACGTGGCCCGAGACCGGCCCGCCGGAACTATGGAGCCGCCCGTTGGGGGCCGGCCACACGTCGATTCTCGTGGCCGACGGACGCCTCTTCACGATGTACCGCGAGTCCGGGGCGGGTGGCGGCGAGCCGTGGACGCCGAGCGAGAGCGTGATCGCCATGGACGCCGCCAGCGGCGACACCCTGTGGGAGTACTCCTATGCGTCGAAGAATCAGGATTTCGACCAGGGAGCGGGTCCCCATGCCACGCCGCTGCTCATCAACGACCGTCTGTTCACGATGGGAAGCAACAAGGAACTGCACGTCTTCAACCCGGAGACCGGCGAGCTGCTCTGGTCGAAGAACCTGATTACCGACTTTGGGGCCCCGCCGCTGCTCATCCGGTCGATGATCAAGCCGGGCTCGGGCATCACGCCAATCCCTTACAAAGACACGATTCTCATGCAGGTCGGCGGTCCCGGGCAGTCGGTGATGGCGTTGCGCCAGAGCGACGGTGAGGTCGTGTGGAAGAGCGGCAGTTTCCTGGTGTCTCACGCACCAGTGGGCCTGATTACCGTGGCCGGCCGGCAACACGCCGTGGTGTTCGCAGGCCAAGGTGTCTTCGGGATGGATCCCGATACCGGCGAGGTGCGGTGGGCGCACGCCCACGACGCCGGCAACGATTTCAACTTCCAGATTCCGATCTACGACGAGGCCAACGGTGTGTTGTTCTTCTCGTCTGGATACATCGGCGGCAGCCAGGCGATCAGGCTGGTGCCCGACGGCGACCTCGTGCACACCGAGCTGCTCTGGGACGACCGCCAGTTGCGCTTCACCTTCCTCAACGTCCTCAAGATCGGGGATTTCATCTACGGCACCAACGGTCAGGGCGCAACCGCGATTCTGACCGCGACCCACATGGAGTCTGGCGAAACCGCGTGGCGCGAGCGCGGCTTCAGCCGGGCCAGTATGGTCTACGGTGACGGCAAGGCGATCTTGATGGAAGAAGATGGCGATCTGTCGCTGGTGCGGCTGAGTCCCAACGGGCTCGAGGCGCTCGCCACGACCCCGCTGTTCGCGACCCGCACGTGGACCGTACCGACCCTGGTGGGGACCACCCTGTATGCTCGCGACCGTGAGCGGATCGTGGCCCTGGACCTCGGCCGGCGATAGTTCGGCGTTCGGACTTGGCGGAGCCCCGCGCCGGTCACGGATCACTAGCGCGGGTCGGCCGTCAACACCGGGTCGACCAGGACGTGGGCGTCGTCCGCCGGTCGGTCATCGCTGTCGTAGAGTGTGGGTGCGCCGCCGCCCCACCAGTTGTGCTCGGCGGTCATCCGCATCGGAGGCGCCCGCATCGCGCCTCTCTCGTTGTCGATGAATCGATTGTGACCGCGGCTGCCCAACGCCCCCCCTCCAAGGTCCACCGTCACCGCATGTCCATCGCCCCCGCCACGATTGTTCAGTGTGAACGCGTAGCCGGTCGTGCCAATGATGTCGCTGCCTTCGACGAGCAGCGTGGTGCTGCCGCCGCTGTCAGGGACCCCCTGGAGGTTCAGCGAGATGCCGCCGCCGCCTTGTCGTGGATCACCGCCGATGATTCTGGTGTTCCTGATCTCATACGACAGTTCCGAATTCGTGCCGGAGTTCGAGAACTGAATCGGGTCGGTGACCGAGTTTTCGATGACGCTATCGACAATCTTCAGGGTCAGCTTGCAGCCAGTACACCAGTTCGCTTCGTCCGGTCGAGGCGCCCCGAACATGTAGGCCTCGATGGCCGTATTCGATTGGTTGCCCTCCTGTTGCGTGTTGTCGAACCGGTAGTTACGGACGAGCATGACCTGTTCCGACTGACCCATCAGATAGGGAATGATGCTGTCCGAGTTTCTCTCCCCCCGGCCGATGTTGTCGGCGGTCGAATCCAGGATGACGGTTTCCACCCGGCTGGTGTGCTGCGTGCGTACGAAATAGGCGCGGCCACCGAGGTTTGAGAAGTCGTTGCGTTGAAACTGGTAGTGGCCACGACTCTGACCCGACTGGAAGACCCGGATGGCCCCGAGGTCTTCGCCTTCGGAAAAGCTGCTGTCTTCGACCGTGACCCCGTCGATGGTCCCCTCGGCCGCATCAAAGCTGATGGCACACACCAGTCCGCGTTCGTCCTCGATGTGTTCCGCCGCGTGGCCAGTAAACGTCGCGTGATGGATGTACGCGCCGGAGTAGTTGGTGCCGGCTCCGGAAATGGCGGCGTGGCCCATGTTCATGAAATGGATACCGGCCACTTCGTTCTGTGCGGACAGCCGCACTATGATGCCGCCCGGGAGCGGGGTCGAGTTGGTCAGTCGCACACGGTCGGCCGCGTGTTCGAGGAGCTCGTCGTCGTCGCCAACGCCGATCAGCTTCTGTCGCGGCTTCAGCGTAATGCCGCCGTCCATCACCGCGCCCCGGTCACTGGCCAGCAGAAAGATCGTGTCGCCGGCGGCCGACGCCGCTTCCGCCTGAGACAGCGAGCCGAAGGGAGCGCGTCGAGCCCCGTCGCCGTTGGGTCCGGCGTCAGCCGAGACGTAGAACGTGTGGCGTGGAGTGCGGTTCGGGATCTGGCCATGAGCGGGCGAGCACGAAGCCAGCCACAGGGTGAGCAGACACAGCGACGGCATGATCCCGCACGAACATTGACATCTCATGGGTCATTCTCCGGTTGCGAGCGCCGGTGACGGCGTTGTCAACCCTGCACCGTCAATCATGCACGAGAGGATGCCAGTGGTTCAATCTGGACCGTCGGCTGACCGGAAACCTAGATATCTACACGGCCGGTGGCGTCACCCAACGACTCCACCTCGATCCCCATATGGGAGAGCATGGTCACGAACAGGTTGGCCATCGGGGTTTCTGGCGCGTAGGAGATGTGTCGACCCTGTGTGATCCGCCCTCCAGCGCGACCGGCGAGCAGCGTCGGGAGGTCGTGGTGGTGGTGGCGGTTGCCGTCCGAGATGCCGGCCCCATAGACCACCATCGAGTGGTCCAGCAGCGTGCCGTCGCCGTCGTTGGTCGTCGAGAGCCGTTCCAGCAGATGGGTGAACTGTTCGACATGGAAGCGGTTGATCTGGGTGATCTTCTCGATCTTTCCGGCGTCACCACGGTGATGGGTCAACCCGTGGTGAGCCTCTGAGACCCCGGCCTCTTCGTACACCTTGTTGCCGAGTTCGAGCCCGACCATGAAGGTGATGACGCGGGTCATGTCCGTCTGGAAGGCGACCGTCATCAGGTCGAACATCAAGCGCGCATGCGCGATGAAACTTTGCGGGACGCCGGGTCTGGGGCGCACCAGCTCGGGCGGCGCGACATCGGCGGCCTGTTCGGCCTGGACGATCCGTTTCTCGATGTCTCGCACTGAGAACAGATACTCATCCAGCTTTCGTCGGTCGGTGGCGCCGAGCGTGCCCTGTAGCGTCTTGGCCTGGTCCAGCACGAGATCGAGCACGCTCTGGTCGTAGGCGGCCCGCCGGGCGCGGCGTACCGGGTCGGGATCGAGATCAGCGGTGCCGAACATCCGTTCGAACACGGCACGCGGGCTGGTCTCCTGCGGCATCGGCGCCGACGGCGTCCGCCACGAGATGGTGTTGCTGTAGGCGCAGCTGTAGCGGCCGTCGCAATTGCCGCCGTACAGCCCTTCCTCGCACCCGAGCTCCAGCGAGGGAAAACGAGTCTGGCCACCGATGTGCTGTGCAGCAACCTGGTCCACCGAGACGCCGGCCTGGATATCGGCCCCGGCCGTCTCCTTCGGATGTGCGCTGGTCAGATAGCTGGCACCCGCGCGCGCATGGTCGCCCGGGCCGTCGCCGTGCGCCCGGCCACCGTCTTGCATCAACCCCGACAGGATGGAGAACTGGTCCCGATACCCCGCAACAGGCTGGAGAATTCTGGGGAACTCGGTCGGCAATGGAAACGCGCCGTCGAGCCCGGGGACGGTCCACCCGTCCATGATGATGCCGTTCGGGACATAGACGAACGCCATCCGTGTCGGCGAGGCGGCGTGCACCTGCGCGGCTCGGGCGAACGCGGGCACCATGGCATCGAGAAATGGCAGCGTCAGCGTGGCGCCAAGCCCCTTGAGGACGGCGCGTCTGGGCAGATGTCGGGAAGAAATCATCGTCAGTGTCCTTACTCAGGGCGGCGCATCCTGAACGGCTGGCTCTCGACCACGCCCAGGACGAGGCTGGAGAATCGGTGGTCGGCGGCGGCGACCAGTTGCGTGATGGTGTCGACGGCCTCCGTATCATAGGCCTCGAGCCCGCGCCCCAGCGCGTAGGTCAGCAGCTTCTCGGTCAGATTCTTCGTGAACGCGTCGTGCTGGCTCCGCAGAATACCCTTGAGCTCGAGTGAGCCACGGAACGTGGTGCCGTCTGGCAACGTGCCGGAGTCGTCGATCTCGAACGGTCCGTCATGCGTGCGCCAGGCGCCGGTCGCGTCATAGCGCTCCAGCCCAAACCCGATCGGGTCGATCTGGTCGTGGCAGACCGCGCACGTCACGTTGGCGCGATGTTCTTCGAGTTGGGCCCGCAGCGACACAGTGCTGCCGACCGCCGCCACATCGAGCGGCGGCACGCCGGCGGGTGGGTCGGGAGGCGGGGCACCGAGCAGGTTCTGCAGCACCCATTTGCCGCGCAGCACGGGCGACGTGCGAGTCGGATACGACGAGACGGTCAGAATGCTGGCCTGGGTCATCAGCCCGCTACGCTGCGAGCCGTCTAGCTCTACCCGTTGAAACGCTTCGCCGGTGACGCCGGTGATGCCGTAGTGGTGGGCAAGCGGGCCATTCAGAAAGGTGAAGGGTGCGTCGATCAGGTCGAGCAGGCTCCGGTCTTCGCGGATGATGGCGCCAAGGAAGAGATCGGTCTCGCGTCGCATTGCATGACGCAGTTCATCGTCCACCGCCGGGAACCGGGCCGGGTCCGGTTTTGCCCGATCCAGATTGCGGAGCTGGAGCCATTGTTCGGCGAACGTGTCAACCAGCGCCGCTGCGCGCGGGTCGGCGAGCATACGCCGGACCTGTGGTTCGAGCACGTCGGGGCGCCCCAGCTGGCCCGTGTCGGCCAGGCCGAGCAACTCGTCGTCCGGCATGTCGGCCCACAGGAAGTAGGACAGCCGTGACGCGAGTTCGTGGTCACTGATCGGGTGGGCGGCGGCATTGGCGTTGTCCGACGCCGCCCCTGGGTCACGCTCGATCCTGAACAGAAAGTGCGGTGAGAGCAATACGGCCTGCACCGCGACGCGCACGCCCTCTTCGAACGAGTCGCCGGCATCTTGGGCCTGGGTGATCAGCCCGGTCAGACGTTCCACTTCGTGCGCCGCCACTGGACGCCGATACGCCCGGCGGGCCAGATTCGTGACGATCTCGCCGGCGCAACTCTCGTCATGGGCGCCCGGCGGATGACGACAGATGAATATCTGTTCGTAGCTCGCCGGAGGGGCCGGGCTCACCTTGAACGGTCCGACGATATCCAGATAGTCGATATACATCACGCGCCGGCCGTCCGGCAGCATGTTCTCGCGCGGGTCGACGATATCGGCGATATGGGGGTATGACACCCGGAAGTCGTGTTCGCCCGCTTCGACCGGCACCCGGGTCACGAGCTCTCCACGCTCATACCCGAACGCGTTGACGCCCTCGATGATCGCATCGTCGAAGACCTCGCCGTCGAGGGTCGCCACCACCGGTACCGGCGGCGCCGCCAGCCGCATCTCCTCCAGGAACTGCTCAGGCGGAAGCGGTGGTGCGTCGCGAGCACGGCGTGGCGCGCCCTCTGGTCGGGGCGCCCGCTGGCGATAGTTCGCCACCCGGAAGCGCAGCTCGTACTCGGCCGTCCAGGGAAACAGGTGCGAGCCGTACAGGGCGCCGCGCATCGAATAGGGCAGGGTGTCGGCGTTGTCCAGGGTCCCGTCGGCGTCGTGCGACCGACGCGCCATGTAGTGCGCGAGCTGGAACGGCTCGTCCGGCAACGGTGGCCCGAACACGGCATCGCGCGAGAGACTGCGAGCGGCCGAGATGTATTTCTCCATCAGCAGGGGCGAGATGGATAGGACGTCGCCGTTGTTGTCGAACCCGTAGCCTGAGTCGTCGGCGGGAAACTCGTCGGCGGGGCTGCCGTGCACGCCCAACAGGCTCCGAACGGTGTTGTTGTATTCCGTCCGGTTGAGTCGGCGGGCCGTGACCCGGCCAGGGTTTGGCGCGCCCTCCGCTGGCGTGACCCCGGATAGCCCATCAGCCCAGGCGAGCACTTGGGTGACGGCGGAATCCGAAGGCTGCGGACGTCCCCGGGGCGGCATTTGGTCCGCCCGGAGCCGTTCCGCCACCCGGTGCCACAGCCCCGAGGCGCCCCCGGCGCTCGTACCTGCGAGGAACGGTTCGAAACTCAGATCAGCGGTCTGCAGATCGTCATTGTGACAACTGATGCAGTAGTCGCGCAGGAGTGGTCCGACGTGTTCCTCGAACCCGGGCTGGCTGCCAGCCGATGGCGAGGGCGCCTGTCCGGATAACGTGACCGGGGTCATCGCCGCAACGACCGCCAAGGCGAGCCCAGGCCAAGCTCGCCCGCGTCCAGGACGCGCGCGTGACGTGCTGAAGAGGGCCTCCACCCAGCTGTCCTATCGATTCGCCCGCTGCCGGTCCAAGGTCTCCACGTCCAAGGTGAACGACAACGGCACGGAGACCGGATCGAAACACAGCTTGTCGTCGCAGGCCTGATAGCTGAGCGTTCCCGACAGTGTGACCGCGTCCAACTCTTTCAGTGCCTCTTCCGCCTCGGGTTCACCAGAGACGACGGCCTCTTGCAGCAACGTGAAGGGCTGTTGATACACCGGCACCCGTTCGTCGAGTGGTTCGAAGTGATAGATCTCCGAGGCTGGAAACTCGACCGGCTCGAAGCGGATGTGTGGCACCGGGTCGATCGTGAGTCCAATCACGCGGTAACCCATCGCTTCGGCGCCCGGCGCGTAGAGGTGGATCCCTTCGTTCGGTTCGATGTCGACGGCCAGCGAGAACTTCGTGCCGACGGTGAGGTTCGAGTTGCTCGGATAGGCGGTGATGTTCATGTGGGCGGTGGACCCTTCGATCGCCGCAATTGGCGAGAGTCCGTTGCCCAACTTGAGCATCATGTTGGCGGTGGTGTTCCGCTCTCGGTAGAACTCCTCGAAGAAGCGTGACGTGACGCGTCCCTGGGCATCCAGCATGAAGGTGCCTGGGAACGGGGTGCCGACAATATTTTGGCTGGCCCCGAACACCGAGACATACTGCCTGGTGTCCGCCACAACAGCCGGGTCGTCTTTGTTGGGTCCGACCGCTTCGGCCGCGACCGTATTCAGGATGCCGAATTCCGTGATGACGGCGGAGTCGTCATCCGACAACAGAGGAAAGCTGATGCCGCGGCGCTGCGCGAAGTCGGACAGGGCTTCTTCGGAGTCGTAGCTGATCGCCGCCACGCCGAGACCCTGACCTCGCAGCTCTTCCGCCCGGTCTTGCAGCTCCACGAGCTGCGCTTTGCAATACGGTCACCAGTCGGCTGACCGGTGAAACAACAGGATCGCGCCGTTCGGTCCCAGAATCGACTTGAGCGTCCGCTCCCGCCCGTTCTGGTCCGGCAGCGTGAAGTCGGGTACAGATTCGCCCACCTGGGGGCCGAGTGAAGCGACGTTGACGGGGGTTCTTGATTGCATCGCGTGGGTCGGGAATCCCAGCATCATCGCCGCCAGCACCGTGTAGAGAGCCGCTTTCCAGCACTGCTGTCTCATAGTGCCGAATCCTACCATGCGGGTGCCGCCGGCGTTCGCCTCTGGGCCGGCACCCGACACGGCTATTCCTCTTCGGAGCGGGCCTCGACGTGGGCCTGGGTGTCGTCATCGAGGTCGAGCGTCACGGTGAGGGTGATGGGCCGGCAGCAGACCTGGCAGTCTTCGATGTATTCCTGCCGGGGCACCGAGCGGTCGATGAAGACCTCGAGGTGCTCGCCGCAGTAGGGGCATTGAACGGTATGTGTGTCCATCTCACTAGGAATCAACGGCGGTGAGGTGAGAGCCGAACGCCGATGGGGTTCTATAATTCGCCCCGGAGGTCGAATCGACTATGAGAACGGCACAGAAACTGACGCTCGACGATGCGCGAGTGATGATGGCCGCCGCCGAAGCCAAGGCGGTGGAAATCGGCGTGGACATGGACATTGCGATCACTGACGACAACGGCAGTCTGCTGATGTTCCATCGCATGGATGGTGGACGGATCACCAGCATAGACGTCGCGATCAGCAAGGCGTTTACCGCTGCCGCCGCGCGCAAGTCGACCCGTGACTACGGCGTGGCGGGCGCAGCCGGGGGGCCCGCGTTCGGCATTCACACCAGCAACCAGGGCCGTTTCATGATTGTCCCTGGCGGGCTGCCGGTGTTCGTCAACGACGAGATCGTGGCTGGTATCGGGTGCAGCTCTGGTTCGCCAGACCAGGACGAGGTAGTGGCCCAAGCTGGTCTCGACGCCCTGCTGGCCAGCCTGGCCTCGTAGCGGTCCTCCTGATGGGGGGAATAGTCAGGGTGACTGAGCGGCTCAGAAACTGTAGCCGTCCGGCGAGTATGCGACGGCCCCGGGGAAGTAGACGTTCTCGATGATGGATCGCCCCATGTAGACGGGTGACGTCGCGGTCCTGTTCTGAGCCAGGGTTCGCATGAACGCGTCCTCGTCCTTCGGGGCTGGGATGCCCACCTCGAGGCAGGTGCGGACGATACCGGCCATCTCTTCGGGTTCGTCCCGTTGCGGGTAGTGGCCCGCCGTCGGCAGGAGCCAGTAGCTGCTCTCCACTGGCCTCTTGTCGAGGTAAGTGTTCCAGATGTGATTGCCGATGCGTGGCGGGTTCGGTGTGTCCCGAAGCCCCCAAATCAAGGCTGTTGGGACCGGGCTCTCGCGCAGATTGTCCAGCCAGCGGTACTCATTGGCCGCCCGCTCCAGTAAGTATTTTCCAACGTAGAAGCGCGCGCCGATCCCGTCGTTGAACGCTTGGATGTCAGCATTGGCGACCTGCTGGGGCGTGCCTTCCGTCACTCGGGGCCGGGCCGGCCGCTCCGGGGCCACCGTTCCCAGCATGTGGCCGAGACGCCCGCCTTCGGGTGCCTCTCTCTGGTACCGGCCCTGGCCGAGGTTGGTCAGGGGGAGGAAGAGGCCGCCATTGGAAATGAAGTGGTAGGTGATCTCGTATGCCTTCTGCTCGCTTGCCAGGTAGTTGCCCAACAAGGCGAAGCCGACGCTCCCGCCGCGATCGTGGGTCAGGAGATGAAACCGAGACAGCCCGACGATCTCCCGCACGAAGTGGTCGACGAGCATCGCGTCGTCCTCCAGCATGTACGAGTAGCCGTCCTGAGGCTTGTCCGAAAAGCCGAACCCGGGGAAGTCGAGGACGGCGACGAAGTAATCCTCTTCAAGGAAAGAGATCATCTCCCGGAAGTCAAAGCTGGACGTGGGATAGCCGTGGAGCAGCACAAGCGCCGGGTTGGAACGGTTGCCAAAGGTCCGGTAGAAGACCTGCACTCGACGGCCTTGGTTGTTGCGGGTTGTCGACGTCCACTCGAAGTACTCTCCGTCGCGGTGCCATGCCTCTGCGAGAGGGGAGTAGAACGTGAAGTCGGCCTGGGCCTGCGAGCCGAGGACGGTCCCCCTCGCGTAGCCCTGAGCGTTGCCGAGTGCACGTCGACCGTAGGCGGGGTTCACCAGGGCCGGGCTCACAGCCGCGAGCTTCAAGAATGATCGTCTATCCATGGCACCTACCTCCTGCTCACGGCTGACCGTCGTCTGACACGGGGGAGTGGGGCTACTGCTGCTCGCGCGCGGCCAGTAGCCGCTTGAAATCCTTGCCGAGGTCTTCGCCGAGGGTGGTGTCGGCGCCGAGCCGTTCGAGGATGCGGCCCACCTCTTCCTGCGTGTAGAAGGAGCCTGAGCGGTACTCGCCCTTGGCCGCCACCATCCACGGTGTCTGGCCCCGCGCGTTGACCGCGTCGATGTTGGCGTCGCGGTCCACGAGGAACGGAACAAGGCTGGTGCCACCCAGGTAGACGGCGCCGTGCAGAGTGGTCTGGTCGTAGTCGTTGGTGGCGTTGATGTCGAGCCCGAGATCCAGCAGGTAGGTCACCGTCTCGAGCGCCGTTTCCTGCAGCGCCAAGTTGTCGCCGAACCAGCGGCGGCCGTACTTGTCGGCGCCGTCCACGTAGTCGGCCCCGGCCGCGACCATCAACGCCGTGGTGCCGTCCTTGGCCCGAAGCATCGGATCACCGCCAGCGTCCACCAGGATGCGCATGATCTCGAGATCGCCAACGCTGGCGGCGAGGAAGAACGGCGTTGCCCCGATGTTGGAGGGTGTCAGTCCGTTGTCCTGGTTGATCCGCCGCGAGACGAACGGCAGCCGCTTGTCGAGCCTGGCATTCGGGTTGGCGCCACGCTCGAGGAGCGCGGTGACCACCCCCGGCATCATCCGTTGCACCGCGGCATGAAGCGCGGTGCGCCCGGCGCCGGCATGATTCGGGTCGGCGCCACGTTCCAGCAGGAAGAGCGCCATCTCGGCGTGCTCGCTGTCAATGGCCACCAGCAGCGCGGTCGCCTCGGTGTCCTCCACGAACCGGGTCCGGGCGTTGGTGTTGCCACCAATCCCGTCCGGAGCCGACTCGTTCACGTCGGCACCCGCCGACAACAATAGCCGGGCCGCCTCGATGTTGCCCTGCTGTGCGGCGAACAGGAACGGGGTGAAGCGATTCGTGGAGCGCGCCGACACGGACCCGCCCACCTCGAGCAGCACCCGTGCGACCGGCGTGTGGTTCTCGGCGATGGCTCGCATGAGCGCCGTCTGGCCCAATGTGGCCTCGACCGTGTTGGGGTCGGCCCCGGCCGCCAGCAGGCTGCGCACCACCTCCAAGTTGCCGACCCGCGCCGCGGTCATGAGGGGGGTTTCGCCGTTGCCGCGGGCCAGGTTGGCGTCGGCTCCGGCCGTCAGCAGTATCTGAACCACCGGGAGGCTGCCGTTGAGACAGCCCAGGGCCAGGGGAGTGGTGCCGTGATCGTCCACGGCGTTCACCGCTGCTCCCGTGTCGAGCAACAAGGTGACCAGCGCCGCGGCGTCGCGGTGTGCCGCCCAATGGAGCGCGGTCGTACCGTCGCCATACCGGCTGTTCGGATCGGCACCGGCGGTCAGGAGACGGCGGACCGTGGCGGTGTCGGTCTGGCGCGCCGCGGTGATGAGTTGGAGACCGTCCGGGGATGTCTGCGCGCGTGCCGGCATTGCGGCAAGCAGCAGCCCGGCCGCCATCGCCAGACACCACACTGGCGCGACGGTTCGGAATCTTCCTCGACAGAGCGCGAGAGACTGGCGCGTATTAGGCTGATGGATCATTCTCTTATTGAGGGTTCCGCCGGCCGTATCTGACGTAGATCAGCAGGGCGGAGGAGAAAAGGAACAAGAGCTGGGGCAGTTCGAGACTGACCATGCGTTGCGGCCGCTCCGGCCGTTCGAGGCGATTCAAGCGGCTCCGATTGGGGCCGCCGCTACCTTGACTCTCCTTGGTAAGCCTCATGATAATTCACCTGAACCGGTTTCGCGCACAAGACCCGAGCTGTGGTTTGGGTCTCGCCACCCCATGACACCACGCCAGCTGTTCGCCGTTGCCGTCGCCATCCTGTGCATCAGTGTGAGAGCGGGAGCGGCACAGACCACCGGTACTGCCGGCGATGACCAGGCGCTGATTCAGCGTCACTGTCTCGGCTGTCACAACGACCGCACGCTGGCGGCGGGCCTCTCGCTGCAGGGGATCGACATCGAGACTGCGGGTCGGAATTCGGACGAAGTCGAGCTCTGGGAGAAGGTGGTCCGGAAGCTGCGCACCCGCGCCATGCCGCCTCCTGGGCGGCCGAAACCGTCTGAGGCCGAGTACGAGGGGATGGCGGCCCGCCTGGAAACCGCGATCGATGCCGTGGCGCAGGCGTCTCCCAACCCGGGCCGACGACCCGCCGTCCACCGGCTGAACCGGGCCGAGTATGCGAACGCCGTCCGTGACCTGTTGGCCCTGGACATCGATGTGCGGTCGCTCCTGCCGGCCGACGATTCGGGGTACGGGTTCGACAATATCGCGGACGTGTTGTCGGTCTCGCCGATGCTGACCGAGCGCTACCTGTCGGCCGCGAGGAAGGTCAGTCGTCTGGCGGTGGGAGACCCGTCACTGGCGCCGGCCACCCAAATCTTCGCCGTCGACAAGTATCTCAAGCAGGACGCACGGGTCAGCGACGACTTGCCGTTCGGGTCGCGTGGTGGCCTCGCCGTGCGGCACACCTTTCCGGTTGACGGCGATTATGTCGTGAAGGTCTACCTGTCGCGCACCTATGACGGGCGGCTCCGCGGGCTGGCGAATCGCCACGACATTGAGGTGCGGCTGGACGGCGCCCTGGTGGACACGATTGCCGTGGGTGGCTCGGTGGTGGATGCTGACGGGAATCCGCAGCGTCTCGACTACCGGAATTCGGCCGACGATGGCCAGGAGGTCCGGTTCACCAGCCCGGCCGGTCCGCATCTGCTGGCCGTGAGTTTTGTCGACCAGGCCGCGGTGCTCGAAGGTATGCGGCGGCCGCACTACGCGGTCACCAGCTATGAATACGCCGGCGACCAGACCGTCGATCCTGGCCTCGGCCGCGTCGAGTTGCGCGGACCCTATGCCGTCACTGGGCGTGGCGATACGCCCAGTCGTCGGGCGTTGTTTACCTGTCACCCGCCTGCCGGCGTCGCCCCCGGTGGTCCCGAAGAGGTGGCGTGCGCGCGCGAGATACTGGCGGGTCTGGCGCGGCGCGCCTTTCGGCGACCGGTCGCGGACGCCGATCTCGACATGCTGCTCGAGTTCTTTTACCTCGGTCGTGAGGGGCGCGACTTCGACTCCGGTATCGAGATGGCGCTTCGGCGCACGCTGGTCAGTCCAGATTTCCTGTTTCGGCGTGAGCGCGATCCCGACGGAGTGGCGGCGGAGGCGACCTACTTGGTCAACGAGTCGGAACTCGCGGCCAGGCTGTCCTTCTTTCTGTGGAGCAGCATTCCTGACGACGAACTGCTCGACCTTGCCGAGCGCGGAGAGCTCCGACATCCTGGCGTGCTGGAGGCGCAGGTCGAGCGGATGCTCGCCGACCCCCGGGCGGGGGCCATCGTGGACAACTTCGGCGGGCAATGGCTCTATTCGCGCAACATGGCGCTCGTGGCGCCAGACCCGTATGCATTCGCGGACTTCGACGCGAACCTGCGTGGAGCGATGGCGCGGGAGATGGAGCTGTTTCTCGACAGTCAGATGCGCGAGGACCACAGCGTGCTTGAGTTGATGACGTCTGACCAGACGTTCGTGAACCAGCGACTCGCGGAGCACTACGGCATCCCCAACGTATACGGAAACCACTTCCGCCGGATCACGCTCGACGGCGAGTTGGAGCCACGACGCGGGCTGTTGGGGAAAGGGAGTTTGCTGACGGTGACCTCTTACGCGCACCGTACGTCTCCGGTGGTGCGTGGCAAGTGGCTGCTCGAGAACATTCTCGGGACTCCGCCCCCACCCCCTCCCCCGGACGTGCCGGCGTTGGCCGAGAATGACGATAGCGGTGCCGCCCCTCAGTCCGTGCGCGAGCGGATGGAGGCCCACCGCGCGAATCCGGTCTGCGCGAGTTGTCACCGAGTGATGGACCCGTTGGGGTTCGCGCTGGAGAACTTCGACGCGATCGGCCGCTGGCGGACCACCAGCGAGGCGGGCACGCCGGTTGACGCTGGGGGTGAGCTGGCGGACGGGACACCGGTGAACGGGCCCGGGTCCCTGACGTCGGCGCTGTTGAAGCGACCCGAGAGTTTTGTCACCACCGTGACCGAGAAACTGCTGACCTATGCGCTTGGGCGCGGTGTAGAGTACTTTGATGCTCCGGCGGTGCGTCAGATCGTCCGCCAAGCGGCGGGCGACGACTACCGCTGGTCCGCGTTGATCGCGGGAATCGCTCGGAGCGTGCCGTTTCAGATGAGGAGAGGTCCCGCGTCATGATCATCACCAAGCTGGCGTTACCCCGTCGGACGTTCCTCCGTGGCGTGGGTGCGACCCTGGCGTTGCCGCTGCTCGACGGCATGGTGCCGGCGCTGTCGGCCATGCGCAACACCGCGGCGCAGCCGGTATCCCGGCTCTACGTGGGGTACGTGCCCAACGGGATGATCATGGACAAGTGGACGCCCGTCGCGGACGGCGCCGGGTTCGAGTTGCCACAGACGTTGGCGCCATTGAAGCCGTTCCAGGATCAGCTCACCGTGGTCAGCGGACTGGCCAGCGAGCCCATGTTCCCGTTGCCGGGTGAGGGCACTGGCGACCATGTGCGCGCCGCATCGGCGTTTCTGACCGGCGTGCATCCGAAGAAAACCGAGGGGCCTGACATACGAGGCGGGACGTCGATCGACCAGATCGCGGCCGCGCGATTTGGTCAGCAGACGCAGTTGACCTCGCTCGAGCTGAGCCTCGATCCCAACGAGTTGATTGGTGCCTGCGAAGCCGGCTGGAGCTGCGCGTACGCCAATACGCTGTCGTGGCGGAATCCCACCACACCGCTGCCGATGGAGAACCAGCCACGGGCGGTCTTCGAACGGCTCTTCGGCGACGCCGATGACACGAGTCAGGCTGCGCGGCTGGCGCGTATTCGTGAGGACCGCAGCATTCTCGACTCGTTGGTCCAAGAGGTCGGTAGTTTTCGAGGCACCCTCGCGCCTGGCGACCGTGACAAGGTCAACCAGTACCTCGACGCGATCCGCGACATAGAGCGTCGGATTCAGTTGGCGGAGACCCAGAGCGCCGTCGAGCTACCGGAGCTCGCCCGCCCCACGGGTGGTATCCCGGACACGTTTGCCGACCACGCGCGGTTGATGTTCGACCTGCAGGTGCTGGCGTTGCAGACCGACATGACCCGCATCATCACGTTCATGATGTCGCGCGAGGTCAGCCCGCGGACGTACCCGGAACTGGGCATCCCAGACCCGCATCACGGGTTGTCCCACCACCAGAACAATCCGGTGCAGATGGAGAAGCTGGCGAAGGTCAATCTGCACCACATTCAACAGTTTGCCTACTTCCTCGACCGTCTGCAGTCGACGCCTGACGGGGACGGGACCCTGTTCGACCACATGTTGATGATGTACGGCTGTGGTATCAGCGACGGCAACCAGCATCTGCACGTCAACCTGCCCATCTTGCTGGCGGGTGGCGCCAGTGGGCGTCTGCGGGGTGGCCGTCACGTGCGGGTCGCCGAAGGCACACCACTGACCAACCTCCAGCTCACGCTGCTGGATAAGCTGGGGGTGCCGACCGAGAGGCTCGGCGACAGCACCGGTCAACTGGCGCATTTGTCCGGCGTCTAGAACCGTAGATAGCCGTCCGCACGCCGGCGCGTAAAGCCTCGGACAGGAAACGGATGAAGCGGCAGTGTGGCGCAGGCCTTCAGGCCTGCGATCGCACGGCTAAAGCCGTGCGCCGCCCACTACGCGGGGACCCCGAGTGCCTCACTCCGTGGCTGCAGGGCGCGCAATTGCCGCGCCCCTGTCACGGCCAGAGGATTTGCCAGTTGGTGAAGTACTCCGCGGTGCCCCAGGTCACGCGGAGGGTGCCTGCGGGGACGTTCTCGGTCTCGCCACCGAGATTAGGTTCTAACGTGATCGCGAGGCTCTGAGTGGCTTCGGCCAGGGGCCTGCGACCGAGCGGTGTGCGTCCGAAATCCCGTGACGGGTCATAGTCCGTGCCCCACTGCCGAGTCTCGAGGCTGACGATCAGTTCGGCATCGGTCTCTCGCGGCAGCAGAAAGAGTGTGTATTCGCCTCGCGGCACATCGAGGTCGCCGATGCGCACGTCGAGATCGAGTGTCAACCGCGTGGCCCAGTTGGCACCGACCCGCCAGACCTGGTCGTAGGGCACGAGCCCCCCGAAGATCGTGCGCCCTCGAGCGTGGGGTTGACCGTAGTCGATGGTGATGCGGGACGGACCCGAGTGGGACGGGGTGCCCGGGAACCACCCGCCTCCGCGCAGCACGCGACCATCGAACGTGACGCTGGTCGTCACCCGCCCGCTGGGCGCCACGTGCGGCCTCGGTCGGGCGTCCTGTGCGGTGACCGAACCGCCTATGAGGAACGCGGCAACGACGGTCAGTCCGACGCAGGAGCGTGATGTCGGCATTGTTCCTGACGATCCGGTGAATGTGGCAGTGGCCCGTGTCACGGATCAGTGTTCAGTGGTGGTGGTGATGATACGCCTCGTGCTCGGCGTGCGCCTTGTCACGTTGGACCTTCTTGGCGTCTTTTCTCGCCAGCCCCAATGTGCGTTGGCGGGTCCCGTCGGAACTCACCGATGAAATGGAGAGCAGCTTCTCGAGTGAGGTGCTCTTGCAGGCCGGGCAGGCCGCCGTGTCTCTCGGCAACACCAGGAGCTCAAACTCGTCCTCGCAGTCGCGGCATCTGTACTCGAAGATCGGCATCTGTCGCCTCAGAGGTCCAAGGGAAGCCAATAGTGTGCGGACAACGGCTTCCGTGGCGGATTGGCTGCAGATTACCACAGCGGGATGACGTGTTGGGAGACCTAGCGGTCCCACGGACACCCGGTGAACGGCCGCACCTCAGCCTCCCACAACACGTGAACCACAGTTAGTTTCGACTGGTCGGGTTCTCGTGCTCGCGGCGCTGTGTCAGGCGGTTCGCGGTAAGATGCGCGGCGAGACCTGACAACGCAGATTGGGAGGATTTCGATGAGATTGATGAGCACACTGACCACAACGACGGTGCTTAGCCTCTCGCTCGGGTTCGGAACCGCGGCGGCGCAGTCTGTCGTCCCGCCGGGAACCGTCGCGACTGGTGCGGACTTACAGCAGGCGCTAGCCGAAGCGCCGGCCGGCCCGATGACGGTCGCGCGCATCGAGACCACCGAGACCACCCGGGTCAATCTCATCCATCGCACCATCCCGCAGAACGCCATCATCCACGCCACCGGTTGGGAGGTGCATCACATCACAGACGGAACCGGCACCGTCGTCACCGGCGGGCGTGTGGTGCGGTCCACCGGCCCTGACGGTGAACGCGTGGCAAAGATCGAAGATGGTGACGCCCGGGTCGTGACCGTTGGCGACGTCGTGATCATCCCGGCCGGCACCCCGCACTGGTACTCCGACATCGACGGTTCGGTCACCTACCTCGAGATTCGCTACGACCCGGGATCCGACTGAGGACCTGGGGACCGCGGGTGTGTGGCGTAGGCCTTCGGACCTCCGAGCTACTCGGCGCGCAGCGCTGTCGCCGGTTCGACGCGGGCGGCTAGGCGGCGGAGGAGGAGACGCACCGGTGCCATGTTCCAGGCGTCAACGAGTGGTCGACTCAGGGCTGGTCTGTTGTCTCATCCTCAGCGCGGCCGGACCGCAGGCTGTTCTCGAGACCGTAGTTGCCCTCGTGACACGCGTACTCGTAGATCTGGTAGGTATTGTCCCGGTTCAGCGGCATCGCCACCGTCCACGGCGCCGTGAACGGCTTGGGGTCTTCGATCGTGACCGAGTAGTTGATGGTCTCGTCATCGATGCGCGTGAACCGCTCGACAATCTTCAATGCTTCGCTCTGTTCGATACCCCGCACGCCGCGGCTGGCGATGTTAGTGCCAATCGTGCCCTGGGCGTTGTAGTTGCCGGTTTCGACGATCAACGTATCGCCTTCCCAGCGTCCGCGCGGATCTCCGTTCCAGAGACGGATGTTGTCGGACAGGGCGGGCCGGTCGTCCACGGGAATGACACGCGCTTCATGAATCATCTCGTAGAAGAGGATGACGTAGCCCGGCACCTGCAGAATCTGATAGCCGGCGCCGTACCCGCCTGGGAACATGCCACCGGGTATTCCACGTGTGATACACCGTTCCCACGGCGTGTGGGTCAACCAGCCGTCCGTCAAGTTGATCAGGTTGTTGTTCCGACTGGCGATGGCCTCCCGTCGCAGCGGCACGCGGCCACTGGGTGGGTCGATGACCATCGATTGGCGCCGTTCGTTCCGCAGCGCATCGCCGGGACCGTCACCCCAAGGGCCCGCGGGTCCGGCTGAACGGGCGTCGGGGCTGGGCTCGGCTGGAGGACGCTGTGGCCGGTTGCTGCCCGGGAACCAGGCGGCCAGAGGCGCGAGCCGCTCCAGGTCGATGTCGTTGGGGGCTTCAAACGGGGTCGGGTCGAAGTTGGTCCAGACACCCTGGATGTCCGGCTGCCCGTGGGCCGCGGTCTGCGCCAGGGCTGGGGCGCTGGCCGCCACGACCAGCGCGAATGCGAGTGCCGGCACTGTTGCGGATACGCGGTGTCGCATGTTCATGAAGACTCTCCCTTTGTCTCAAGCTATCAGGCGCCGCCTCTCCAATTGGCGACAGACGGCGGATCATTCGCGTTCGCGGTCTCCAGAGACTATAAAACGAAGAGGGGCCAAACCACCCGCACATTTTGTCCGATCGTTCACGGGTTCTGACGACGAACCGGCGCGAATTCTTGCTATAAATCGTGGCCCCTTGTCGAGCAGGGCGCCCACCTCGACGTCAAGAGCAAGCAGGGGTGGACCGCCTGGACGATCGCGAATGGCGTGTTCTATTCGCTGTTCTACAAAGAGCAGCCGGCCACCGCCGACACCCTCGCCGCGTTGATGGCCGACCGCGGTCTCTCGACCGACGGGATGGCCGACGAGCTTCGCACCTGCTTCGACTGTGGCCGGAACCGCGGTTCCGGCCCGCGACGCCGAGGGTAAGCGGGTGGCGCAGCCAACCCCGGACCGGGTCCCGGGTCAGGATGACGCCGAGGCGACGCCCGTTCCGGAAGCGGTCCCTCAGGCATAGGGCCCGTCTCGAAATAACAGCGCCACTTTGGGCGTCGAGGCGCCCGCCCGACCAGGCGCGAGGAGCGCGCATACCGGGAGTATGTAAGCGACGAGCAACGCAGTCGCGCGGGATGCACCGGCGGCCAGAGTGGCGCTGTTGTTTCGTGACGGGCCCATAGTTCGTCTCAAGCGTCAGGGCGTGTGCCCGACCCGCAGCCGGCCACTTGACGGGGATCGGTTCGGTGAGGCACTATCGCGCGATGAAAGGCGAACAAAAAGCGAACATAAGCAGATCATCAGCGACACCGAGCCTGTTCGACCTGGCGCCGCTCCGCCCCACGACGCGGCGACTCGCCGACCTCATCAGAGAGCATCGTGGCTCGGATCACTCAGCATCGCCGGGGTTACCCGATGCGCTTCGCCGCGGGGACGACGCGAGCTATCAGGAGGTCACTTGCCGGTCTGCGCTGAACCGCGTGAAGGGGATGCCGTTCGCGTGGACGTTGAACCCCTATCGTGGCTGCACCCACGGCTGTCACTACTGCTTCGCGCGCCGCTACCAGTCACATCTCGAACTCGACACCGGCGACGAGTTCTCATCCGTCATCCTGGTGAAGGTGAACTTCGCCGACGTGTTGCGGCGGGAGCTGGCGCGCCCTGGGCGGCGACAGACGGTCATCGGATTCGGCACGGCCACCGACCCGTATCAGCCCATCGAAGGCCACTACAGGCTGACCCGACGTTGCCTCGAGGCGCTCGTTGACCATGCCGCACCGGTAGGGCTCGTGACCAAGGGGCCGATGGTGGTGCGTGATCTCGACCTGCTGGTCGAGCTGTCGCGTCGGGCCGCCTGCACCGTCCACATCAGCGTGCCGACGGTCGACGAGGACGCCTGGCGGGCCCTGGAGCCAGGCACCGCGCATCCGCTGCAGCGGCTGCGCGCGGTCCGCACTCTGACGGACGCTGGCGTCCAGGCGGGCGTGCTGATGGCGCCGGTTGTGCCCGGATTGACCTCGCAGCCGGCCAAGATTGAACGCACCATCAAGGCGATCGCCGACCACGGGGCGCGGTTCTGCGGCGGCATGGTGATGCATCTCGAAGGCGGCACGCGGGACCACTTCATGCGCTTTCTCTCGGAGTCGTTCCCAGGCCTCGCGCCACGCGTGAGCCGGCTGTATACGAACAAGTATGCGCCCAAGGCGTACCGAGATCAGGTCGATCACGTCATGGCACTCTTGCGTCAGCGGTATGGATTGGTGAGGCGTGAGACACGCACATCGACGGCGGGACCGACCCACGGCTCGGGCCGCTCGGCCGACGATCAGCCAGGGTTCAGGTGGCACCCGTGACCGAGCAGACGCCTACATTCGCATCTCCTCGGGGGCGTTGAGACTGCGGCCGCCATCCGCACCGCGATGGCAGCGGCGGGGTGCCGCCCGCGCGCCGGTAGTCGACCCCGGGCCGGTCGAGCGGCAGGCGTGTTCCCCGCGACGTCGGCGTCGACGATGATGAGGGCTTGCATGTAGTCGTCTACAGGCCTACCATCCCATTGAGGTCATCCATGAAAGTGACACTTCGCCGCGGCCCAACCTTGTGGGTCGCGTTCGCCGTAGTGCTCGGCGGCTCCCTGTTCCAGGATCTTTGGACCACATCTGCCCAGGAACCGGCGACGCCGCTCGAATTCAACCGAGACATCCGACCGATTCTGGCCCAGGCCTGCAGCGCCTGCCACGGCCCGTCCGAGGTGACTCGTCAAGCCGGTCTGCGATTGGACACGCGAGACATGATCGGGACCGTGGTGGTGCCGGGCGACGCAGAGGGCAGCGCACTGTTTCAGCGCTTGACGACGGATGACCAGGTCGGCCGCATGCCGCCGGTCTCGTCGGGTCGGACGGTGCCCCCCGAGCAGATCGAGATCGTGCGCCAGTGGATCGAGACCGGGGCAGAATGGGGTAGTGAACTGGCGGCCGATGCCGGCGCGACGTTGGTTGCGGCTCGCACGGTGGACTTCGGGCGCGAAGTACGCCCGATCCTGTCGGAGAACTGCTTCGTCTGCCATGGGCCGGACGCGCAGGCCCGGCAGCGTGGGTTGAGATTGGACGTCGCGGACGGCCCGTTCGTCGAACGCGGTGAGTTTGGTGGTCCCGTCGTCATTCCGGGGAACGCGGCGGACAGTCTGCTAATCCATCGCGTCACGGCCGGCGACCTGTCGGTGCGCATGCCCTTCCGGCAGGGTCTGACTTCTGCGGTCATGCCCGGTCTGGAGGACGACGCCCTGACCGAGGCCGAGGTTGAAACACTACGGTTGTGGATCGACCAGGGTGCGGAGTGGCAGTCCCACTGGGCGTTCATACCGCCACAGCGACCCGTGCTCCCCGCGGTCACCGACACCGAGTGGACACGGAACCCGATCGACAACTTCGTCCTCGCTCGGCTGGAGCGCGACGATTTGAGTCCGGCGGGCGAAGCGGACCGAAATACGTTACTGCGACGGGTCACGCTTGATCTGACCGGGCTGCCGCCGACCCAGGCGGACATTGCCGGCTTTCTCAATGACGACTCGCCGGATGCCTATGAGAAGGCGGTCGACCGGCTGCTCGAATCAACCGGGTACGGCGAGCGGATGGCCACGGAGTGGCTGGACGGCGCCCGCTACGCCGACACCAGCGGGTATCAGACGGACGCCGAGCGGACGATGTGGCGCTGGCGCGACTGGGTGATCGATGCCTACAACGCCAACATGCCGTTCGACCAGTTCACCATCGAGCAACTGGCCGGCGACCTGCTTCCCGACGCCACCCTCGACCAGCGCATTGCGACCGCGTTCAACCGGAACCACAGTCAGAACGGAGAGGGCGGCATCATCGAGGATGAGTTCCAGGTCGAAAACGTCGTTGACCGCGTGTCGACGACTTCGACGATGTGGCTGGGCCTGACCCTGGGGTGCGCGCGTTGCCACGACCACAAGTTCGATCCGGTCACGCAGAAGGAGTTCTACGAGGTCTTCGCCTACTTCAACAACGTGCCGGAACGCGACAAGGCTTTCAAGTACGGCAATTCACCGCCGTATGTCACTGCGCCGACCGCGGCTCAGGAACAGGAGTTGGCCGAGTTGGATATCGAGCTTGACGAAGCGATCGAGTCCCTCTCTTACATGGCCACGGAGACCGCTGCCGCGCAGACGCGGTGGGAAGACGCCCTCGACGCGGCCGGTCGCGTCGACTGGGTTCTACGCGATCAGCTGCTGGTGCATCACCCCCTCGACGGCGACTTCGCCGGTACGTATGCCGGGGGGGCGGTGACTCTCTCCCCATCGGTCACGTCCGGGATGCGAGTGGCCGCCGCGGCGCCGGAGACCGCCGCCTTCCCGGCCGACGTCACGCTGGAGGAGGGTGAGCCGCGTTTCGTCCCCGGCCGAGTCGGCGAGGCCGCCAGCTTCGACGGACGTCGGTTCATCAGCGCGGGGAACGTTGCGGATTTCACCTATAACGACCCATTCACGGTGGCGGCCTGGATTCGTCCCACGGCGTCAGACGGGGTCATCGTGTCACGCGCGCTGGCCGGCGACGAGGGCGAGCGGGGATGGGGACTGTATCTGGCGGATGGCAAGCTCGTGTTCAACATGGCTAACCGCTGGATGGACGACGGCGTGCGGGTCGAGGCCGAACCGGTGTTGCCGCTCGGTGAATGGCGGCACGTGGTCGTGACCTACGACGGGAAGAAGATTCCGGCCAGCTTCCGGGTGTATGTCGATGGCCAATCGCAACCGCTCGTCACCCAGATCGACGGCATCAACAATCCGATCAGAACCCGGGAGCCGCTGCGCATCGGGGCCAGTGGGCCGCCGCCCGAGAACTCCGGCGCTGTCGACCAGCGGCCGCGGTTCCAGGGCGAGATCGACGACGTCCGCGTCTACACCACCGTGCTCACCCCGGCGCAGGCCACGGTGGTGGCTACAAGCGAATCGCTGAGCGAGATCGCGCGGATGACGCCAGCCAGTCGCACGCCCGGCCAGACGGCCAAGCTGCGCCTCGCCTTTCTCGACCAATACGCGCCCCAGACAATCAAGGACGCGCGGCGCCTGGTCACCGATCTGGAGCGCCAGCGGGCCGAGTTGTGGGACAGCTTCCCCACCGTCATGGTGATGGACGAACTGGCCCCCCCACGCGAGACGTTCCGGCTGATTCGCGGCGCCTACGACGTGCCCGGCGACCAGGTCAGCCCGGGTGTGCCGGCGGTGTTGCCGCCCGTCGCCGAGGGGCAACCCCAGAATCGGTTGACGTTTGCCCGATGGCTGGTCGAGCCGGACCATCCGCTGACGGCGCGGGTCACGGTGAACCGCTTCTGGCAGCGGTACTTCGGGATCGGTCTGGTGAAGACGACGGATAATTTTGGGCTTCAGGGGGATTTCCCGAGCCATCCGGAGCTGCTTGATTGGCTGGCGACGAGTTTTGTCGACTCAGGCTGGGACGTGAAGGCGATGCACCGGGCCATCGTGACCAGCGCGACCTACCGGCAAGACTCCACGATTGCGCCGGACGCGCTGGAGCAGGATCCCGAGAACCGGCTCTTGGCCCGTGGACCGCGCCAGCGTCTGCCGGCCCAGATCATCCGCGACCAGGCCCTCGCCGTGGCTGGTCTGCTGGTCGACCGGGTCGGCGGCCCGTCGGTCAAGCCGTATCAGCCCGAGGGGCTGTGGGACCAGGCGAGCCAGCAATACCAGCAGGCGGAGGGAGATGACCTCTACCGGCGAAGCCTCTACACGTTCTGGAAGCGTACGCTCGGGCCGCCGGCGATGCTGACCTTCGATTCCTCGACGCGGGAGACGTGCATCGTGCGCCCCAGCCGGACCAACACCCCGCTGCAGGCGCTCAACCTGATGAACGACGTCACCTACGTCGAGGCGGCCCGTCGGTTGGCCGAGCGGATGATGATCGAAGGCGGGACGACGCCGGACCAGCGGATCTCATATGCCTACCGCCTGGCGACCGCGCACCGACCTGCCCGGGACGCCCAGGCGCTCTTGACCGAGGGCCACGGCCATCATCTGGACCGCTTCCAGGCCGATCGTTCGGCGGCACTCGCGCTCGTGAGCATGGGGGAGTCCCCACGTGACGAGACGCTGGACATCGCCGAACTGGCGTCGTACACGATGGTCGCCAACCTGATTCTGAACCTCGATCGGACCATTACCAAGGACTGAACGATGCCCCCGAAGCCTGACCCGCTGCTGCCGTTTACCCGGCGGCGTTTCCTTGAGCTCTCCGGCACCGGGATCGGTGCCGCCGCCCTGTCCACGCTCTGGAACGGCGACTTGCTGGGCCAGGCGCCCGCCGCGGCGAGCGGGGGGCTGCCCGGGTTGCCGCATTTCGCCCCGAAGGCCAAGCGTGTCATCTATTTGTTCCAGGCGGGCGCGCCATCGCAACACGAGTTGTGGGACTACAAGCCCAAACTGGCGGGGCTGCGCGGCACCGAGCTGCCGCCATCCGTCCGCGGGGACGCGCGCTTGACCGCTATGACGGCAACGCAGGAGAGCTTTCCCATCGTGTCGTCCAATTTTTCTTTTGCCCAGCATGGCGAATCGGGGGCGTGGATCAGCGAGTTGATGCCGCATACGGCGAAGGTGGCCGACGAGCTGTGCTTCATCAAGACGATGCACACGGAGGCGATCAATCACGACCCCGGGGTGACCTTTTTTCAGACTGGCGCGCAGTTGGCGGGCCGACCCAGCATCGGCGCCTGGCTGTCCTACGGTCTCGGGAGCATGAACGATGACCTGCCCACGTTTGTGGCCATGGTCTCGAACCGTGGCGGCAACCCGGTGTACGACCGGCTGTGGGGCAGCGGGTTCCTGCCTAGCGAATACCAGGGGGTCAAGTTCCTGTCCACCGGAGACCCGGTGCTGTACTTGTCGGATCCGCCGGGGGTCACTCGGAGCGCGCGGCGCCGGTTTCTCGATGATCTGGGCGCACTCAACCGGCTCGATCATGAAGAGGGTGGCGACCCGGAGACGAATACCCGTATTTCGCAATACGAGATGGCGTTTCGAATGCAGGCCTCGGTGCCGGAACTCACCGACCTGTCGGATGAGCCAGACAGTGTCTTCGAGCGCTATGGACCCGACTCCCGTACGCCGGGGACGTTCGCCGCCAACTGTCTGCTGGCCCGGCGGCTGGCGGAACGCGACGTGCGTTTCATCGAAGTCTTCCACCGCGGGTGGGACATGCATACCCAGCTCCCGAGACGCATCCAGACCCAGGCCAAGGATGTCGACCAGCCGCAGGCGGCCTTGGTCGGGGAGCTGAAAGAACGCGGGATGTTGGACGAGACGCTGGTCGTCTGGGGCGGCGAGTTCGGGCGCAGCGTCTTTTGTCAGGGCCGGTTCACCGAGCAGACCTACGGGCGCGACCATCACCCGAAGTGCTTCACCATCTGGATGGCGGGGGGCGGCGTCAAGTCCGGTCTCAGCTACGGTGAGAGCGACGACTTCGGCTTCAACATTACAAAGAATCCGGTGCACATCCACGACCTGCACGCCACGATGCTGCACCTGCTCGGGGTCGACCACACGAAGCTGACCTTTCCCTTCCAGGGCCGCAACTTCCGCCTCACGGACGTCCACGGCGACGTCGTGCACGACGTGCTCGTGTGAGCTAACAAGGTCGGGGCTGTCGCTACTGATTCGGTGCCGCCGTCACGAGAATCTGTTCCAGCGCGTCGAGGGTCGGGAGGAGTTCGGTCGGCCCCGCCGGCATGCCGTTGGCTTCCAGCAGGAAGCTGATGATGTCGATGACCACCTGCGGCATCAGCGAGTCTGGATCCTCCTGCGGCATCGTCGTGCCGATGGTGACGAACAGGTCGACCAACGGGCTGTCTTCCCACTTGGTGGTGAAGATCGACCCCAGCAGCGCCGGGGCACCGATCTCGCTCCCGCCGCCCTGCAGGTCGTCACGATGACAGTAGCCGCAGATGTCTTTGTACTGCTCCTGTCCCCGCGGTGCCTGGCGGGTCTGAAGACCCGCGGCTACGTACGACTCCAGAGTCGCGAGTCGGTTGCAAAACCCCGCTGGGGTCACGGTCTGATCACGCCGATGTTGCCCTCAATGGTAATCGTTGTCCCGTAGGGCGCCGACAGTTCCTGCAGTCGCGCGAGAATGCGCTGCGCCGTTTCTGGTGGCGCCACCCGGGGGATGCCTCGGTGCGCCATGCGCTCGGCCGCGTACCGTAGCTCGACCGGGTGCAGGCGCACCTCGTCCAGCCGACCGTCGCTGAACTCGCTCAGCGCGATGAAGCTCTCGTACTTGGCCGGGAACGGGCAGCCGTCGCACGCGTCACGTCGCAGATCACCCAAACCCGACAATCCGTCCACATCTCGCTGGCGAACGAACTCCCCGAGCCCGTAGAAGATTGGCCGGTCCTCGTAGATTTCGATGCCACGCACCACGTGGACACCGGTGCCCTGGAAGGTGTCGGCCCCGGCGTCAATCGCGGCGTGTGCGAACTCCTCGAGATAGTTCGCCACGCTCGGGTTCGTGTCGAGATGCTCCGCCTCCGGGATGCCGGCGCCGCGGTATCCGCCACGGGTGTCGCGGAAATGGTGTGAATGAATCGCGACGGTCAGGAAGTCTGACCGCATCTTGCCTTCCCGGACCGCCGCCAGCAGATCCCGGAGGTCGCGTTGATTCATCTCAAACGCGTAGTAGGGATCATCTTCGCCGGCCGGCGCCTTCCGGAACTGTTCGCCCAATACCTGAATGTGGTCGTTGCTGTTGGCGCCGCGGGCGTAGAACCCGGTGCCGTTCGGGAAACTGTCGCGGAGGGTTCGCACCGCCCCCCAGGCATCGGCGGGCGTCATGAAGAAGCGCGTCACATCCAGCGTGCTGTAACCGCCGACGCCGGGCCACTCGCCACGAGCCGGTCTGGCCGGAAGGGTGCCGGTCGCGGTGGTGGCGACCATCCCGACGCGTCCGGTGTCGGCGGTGTAGAACCGGGCCGCGCGAGCCGCCGCGTAGGTGTTCCCGACGCCGGCATACTGCACCCCGACGCGGTCGAGGTGCGCGCTGGTTTCGGCCAGGCCCTCTGGGCCGAAATCGTTCCCGTGGTTGTTGGGCCGGGCCACGAGGTCGAACCCCATGTCCTTCAAGCTGTCGGCGGCGCCGGGCTCGGCGCCATGACCGCCCATGCGCGCCCCCGAGAACGTCCGACCGTCCACGATGATGCCTTCGAGGTTGCCCGTCGTGACGTCGGCGCCACGAAGGAGATCCACGACCGAGGCGAACGCCGGGTCTCTCATCATGTGGCCGAGGTCGTGCGCGTAGATGAGGTCGCCCACCGTGGCGATGGTGAACCCATCATCGACCGTGGTGGCCAGCTCCGGGCTCTGCTGCATCAACGCGGTGGTCGTGACCCCCAGCGTCATGAGGACGGCCAGCAACGTGCGACGGGTGAACATGAGATGACCTCTCCAGAAGCGTGAGTGACGGCATCATAACGCGACCGGACCACCCGCGCTATCTGGACGAACCGCGGGGTTTCGAGACACACTCGCCACGCGAGACCGGAATTCCAAAGGCGGACGGGTGTCTGCCTGCGTACCAGGTTCAGGGGGTGTCCGACGTGGCTGCCGTGGCTCCCGGAAAACCTGCTGTTCGGCGTCCAAGTCCTCGAGCACGCAGGACTGCCGTGCTGTCTCTGCTCTTCGGGTTGGTCATCGCGCTGCCGCTGGGCGAGGGTCTGGCTCGCCTCGCGTTCGACCCCATGGACTACCTGCTTCCGGAGCGCGTGCCAGACGACCGGCTCGGATTTCGCGTCGCGTCCTACTCAGGGCACCACGACGCCTGGGGCTTCCGGAATCGCGGCGTGCCGGAGCAGGTCGACATCGTGACGATCGGGGACTTGCAGACCTACGGGTGGGCGAGCCGCTGGCGCGGAGCGTGGCCGACACGGTTGGAGGAGCGGGGCGGAGTGTCGGTCTACAACATGGCGATGGGAGGCTTTGGTCCTGGCCAGTACCTCACGCTGATGGAGCACTACGTCCCGCGTCGGCGCGTTTGGGCGCGCGGGACGCACAAAAATGGAGAGGGACTTGGCCCCGTCCTGTCCCGTCGCCAGGTTGTGCCTCTCGTGACTACCGAGCCACCTGGTCCCGCGCGCCGTCACCAACCGGAGCCACGTGTCTGTTGCGGTCTGACTTGAACTGAGGCGCGGATCAGGTGTACAACCTCCACCGGCGCTGGTCGCCGACGGTCCTCAGCGGGTGGGGGACAGCCGTTGGCCTGGGAGGTTGGCGTATGGCAAGGCTCCATCGGATCGTTGTTCTCGTGCTGGCATTGGCAGTGACCCTGTCCGCCGCGCCACAGTTGGCCACCGCGGACCAGTCGCTTGGAGAGCCACCGTCCCGCACCGGTGATGCGTCCGCCGCCGATGGGGTCGCCACCCAGACCTGGGCCGTCGAGTTGACCGGTGCGTTCTTTCTCGAGTCGTGGGACATGAATCGGTTCCGCGAACAGCTCGTCGGTGGGGCGGTCAGCCTGTTCCGTCAGCTGAGTCCACGCTGGGCCATCGGCTTCGAGGCCCAATTGCTGCATGTGAACCAGACTCCGGCCAACAACGTGTTGATGCCCGCCTTGAACGTGATGCTCCGCTGGACCGCTCTGGAGCTTGGCCAGACGTCCGTGTTTGTCGAGGGGGGGGCCGGGCCGACCTACGCCACCGGTCGAGTGCCGGACCATGGGACCCAGTTCAACATCGTGGCGCAGACCGGCGTCGGCCTGTCGCGTCGGCTCGTCTCTCGGGTCGATATGCTGGGCGGTGCCCGTTGGCTCCACCTGTCGAATAATGGTCTGGCCGGTCGTTGGCGGAACCCGGACATCCAAGCCCTCGGGCTCTACATCGGCTGGCGCGTCCAGTAAGTATCCCCCGGCCAAGCCGGGGGCTTTAGCGGTGAGCCGCTCAAAGCGGCCTGTGGGACGTGGCCGCTACGCGGCCACGTGAGCCACCCTCCGGGTGGCTACTTTGGATCCAACCGAAGTTGTTCTAAGCGACGGTCTTCTCGTTCCTGGTCCTGGATGTACGCGCGAATCGTCTGTTCGTCCCGACCCACCGTGGACACGAAATATCCTCGGGCCCAAAAGTGCTGCTCGACGAAATTCCGCGGGCGGCCCGCGAAGTTCCGGGCGATGTGGATCGCGCTCTTCCCCTGGATATAGCCGATCACGTCCGCCACCGCGTACTTCGGCGGGATCGACCACATGAGGTGGACGTGGTCGGTCATCAAATGCCCGTCTTCCACCTCGCTCTCGCGGCGTTGGGCCAGACGCCGCAGCACGTCCCCGAGATACCGGCGCAACTCTTGGTAGATCGCCTTTTTCCGGTCCTTCGGGATGAACACTACGTGATACTGACAGGCCCACTTCGTGTGGCTTAGACTCCGATAGTCCGTCATGGGGACTCCCTTGCGTGATGCTTGAGCGGCTCACGACTGGGAGTTCCTTATCTCATTCCCGGAACTGTCAAACTCTGGGTGCCGCCCCGGCAGAGCCGGGGG
>Ga0310124_10000364_pt1 | contig 30999 bp, 25 predicted proteins | sample CB11b_AW_Bot5_MG_FD_203507 | JGI IMG/M metagenome (GOLD analysis project Ga0310124, IMG submission 203507) | Marine microbial communities from Western Arctic Ocean, Canada - CB11b_AW_Bot5 | ecosystem: Environmental > Aquatic > Marine > Oceanic | place: Canada: Western Arctic Ocean | collected...
CGGGCCAATTCCCTCGGGACCCTCGAAGACATCATCGCCAGAAACCGCGTGCCCCTTCCAGCCGACCCGCGCGTAACAGGTGCTGGGGGCACCGTGGAGGGCACGGATCATGTCCAGGATGTGGGAACCGAGCACCCACAGGTCCTCACCACCGCCGCGGCGATCCTCCTTGCCCCGACCGCGGAACTCAAGCAGTGTGCCGATCGCCCCGTCGGTGATCAGCTTCTTGATGGTGTCGATCAGAGGTGAGAAGCGGGTCGGGTGAGCGATCTGGACCCGGGCGTGGGTCTTTTCGCAGGTGGCCACGATCCGGTCGGCTTCTTCCAGAGTGCGACAGAAGGGTTTCTCCATGTAGATATGGATGCCACGCTCGGCGGCGGCCAGCACCATCGCCGCGTGCTGGTCGACCCACCGCGGGCAGACGGCCACGATGTCGAGCTTGGCCTCATCGAGCATCTTGCGGTAGTCGAGATAACTGCGCTGCAGTTTCAGCTTCCGTGCCGCGGCTCCCAGGCCGCTCTTGTTGTCATCGGCAACCGCCACCACGCGGGTTTGAGGGACCGCCGACCAGGCGGTGTCCAACGCGTGCCCGTAACCGCCTTTGCCGGTACGGCCGATGATGCCCACGCGGAGGGTCTTACTGGGGTCTGCTGCCGTGTTGGCCATCGGGAAGTTCTCCGACTTTGATGCGAGGGCTCATTCTAACCCGACACCCGACAAAAAAACTCCCACCGGCTGCCGAAGCAACCGGTGGGAGCGGAGTGCGCGGTGGGGGTTACGAAAAGTGCCGGCAGATCGATACCCAATACCGTCGCACAAATGAACGGGCTCTGCACCAAATCTTGACCACGATACCGGTCTGAGTCAAAGCCAACTGTCCTGGGATCAGAGAGATTTTATGCGTGTGTTGCCCTCCGCCTGACACCCCCCCCTCGCCCCCCCGCTCCGACGGATTCCCCGCCGCCGGCCGCATCATCAATCAGCCCCGCCGGTCAGTTTTGCCTCGGCCTCCTTCCACAGCGGCCCGTAGGTCTCCTTGTCGAAGGGCGGACAGCCTGTGGGGAATTGTCCCAGGGGGTGGTCCTTGGACCGCATCAGGTTGGTGCAGAAGCTGAAGGTGCGGCAGACCTGTTTGCGGTTGAGTTGTCCGGTATCGATCAGCGAGCGGGCGAAGTCGGGATGCGAGAGCGTGGTGCGTCCGAGTCCGACCAGGGCGACGGATCCGTTTTCGACGTTGGCCGCCGCGGCGTGCAGCACGAAGTCCTGCAGCCAACTGTAGCCGCTGCCGACGACCGGCACGTCGGGCACCGCCTGCTGGATGGCCCTGGCCAGCCGAAACTGTCGATCCACGCCGACCAGGGGATGTTCCGGAGCGTTGTAGCCGTCGACGGGAGGAAACTCGGCGGGCCGCACGACGTGGGGATTCGAGTAGGGGTTGCCGGCCGAGACATTGATCATGGCAACACCCAGCTCGGCCAGCATCGCGGCGACCTGGCAGGGCTCCTCGAGTGCCAGCCCGAGGTGATCGTCGGGGTCGGTGCCGAAGGCGGTCTGCAGCGGCAACTTGTGTTCGCAGGGGATACCGACAACGTCTTTGCCCTGGCCCCGGTAGGGGATTCCGTCGTAGGCGTTCATGCGGGTAACGACCACCAGGTCGGGCAACTCGTCGCGGATTCGTTCGACGACATTGCGGACCAGTCGCGTGCGGTTTTCCAGCGATCCGCCGTAGGGCCCCGGGCGGGTTCCGGCAGCGAGCAATTCGCTGAGCAGGTAGCGGTGGCACTGCTTGATGTCGACGAAGTCGACACCGATTTCTGCGGCAAGCCGGGCGGCGTCCAGGTACTGGTCCTCGATCCGCTTCAGGTCGTCGTCGCTCAGAAGCGGCCAGTCGTCGCCGATCGGCCGGCCGCTGGAGCGGTCGACGGTCAGCGGGTCGAGCAACGGGTCGTTGACGGCCAGCAGCGGGCCTCGGTAGCTGTAGCGGCCCGAGTGGGTCAGTTGCAGTCCGACGAGCAGTCCGTCGGAGTTGCCGTTGGCTTCCCGGTGGGCCACTCGGCACGTCTCGATCATCTCGCCGATCGCGGCCTGGGTGTGTTCGGCGAGCCACAGTTGCCGGGGATTCATCCGACCGTTTTCGGCGATGGCGGTCGCTTCGGCCCAGACCACCGCCGCACCTCCGTCGCCGAATCGGCGATAGCGGCGGACGGTCAGTTCGTCGGGAGCCCCCTCGAGCGTTCCGTCACAGCCTTCCATCGGCTGCACCACCAGGCGGTTCTTGGCCGTTCGCGGGCCGATCGGGCAGGGGGTGAGCAGTCCGGAGAAGTCATCCGAGGTCGCGATCTCCAGCCCCAACCTCAAGGCGTCGGTCTCGAGGTCCTCCGTAGTGCGGTACTTGTAGTAGCGGGCCATCGATTGAGTTCGCAGGAGGAGCCGAATCGGTGAGGATTCCGACCGGTGGTCTGTCGCGTTTTCGGTCCGACGGCCCAAGCGGCACGCCGCCAAACAAACGGCTAGTATAGGCCCTGGGTCGGAATGCTCTATCGAAAGCCCCCCGATGCAGCTGGGACACTTTACGCTCGAGACCATCTCGGGCGGCCGCTTCAAGACCGACGGCGGGACGATGTTCGGCGTGGTGCCGCGGGCACTGTGGGCCAAGGTCTTCCCGCCCGACGACCTCAACATGATCGACCAGGCGACCAACTGCCTGTTGGTGCGGGGCTCCGACGAGTTGATCCTGGTGGATACCGGCTACGGTTCGCGATTGCCCGAGTCGCTGCGGCGGCGAACTTCGTCGGAGGCGGGTGATCCGTTGCTTGTGAGCCTGGAGGCGGCGGGGGTTTCGCCCGAGGAGATCGGGACGGTGATCCTGACTCACCTGCACTACGATCATGTCGGCGGGGCGTTGCGTGAGGACGAGAGTGGCGAGGTGGTCCCGACGTTTCCCAACGCGGCTCACGTGGTGCAGGCAGGAGAATTCGAGCGGGCCACGTCGGGTCGGGACGAGTTGCGGGCGGCCTACTCGGCCGACTGGGTCACTCCGCTGGCCGACGCCGGGTTGCTCGAGCTGATCGAGGGTGACACCGAGCTGCGGCCGGGGATTCATTCGATCGTCACCGGAGGCCACTCGCTTCACCACCAGGCGTTGCTGCTCGAGAGCGAAGGCCGGGGGGCTCTTTACATCGCCGACCTGTGTCCGACCACGCGTCACCTGAAGAGCCTGTGGTGCATGGGTTATGACGAGGAGGTGCTGGTGACCCGGCGGCGGAAGCCCGAGTTGCTGGGCCGTGCGGTCGCCGAGGACTGGTGGGTGCTGTTTGACCACGATCCGGAGACTGTGGCCGCCCGGCTGGTGGCCGAGCCACGAAGCGAGTTCACGGTTGCAGAGGCGCTTGAGTCGCTGTAAACCGAAGTCACTCCGCGGCCCGCTCCGGCGGCAGATTCAGATCGCCTGGAACGGGGTCGCTCTGACGATGGGCCTACGACGAGGAGAATGACAATGAGCCGGTTGCGGAACGCTGTTGCTGTGGTTTTGCCCCTGTTTGTGGTGTCTGCGGTGGCTGCGGTGTGTGGCCTGATGAACGTCGGGTCCGCGGAGGCTGCCGAAGGCCTCAAGCGAGTCGACGCCGGAGCGGCCGGTTTGCCGCTGCTGTTCTTCGACGATTTCGAATCGGGCCAGGCGGACCAGTGGGCTCCCGGCGACGGCAACGCCTGGCGAGTCTCGACCGCCGGCGGCAGCAAGGTCTACAGCCAGTTCAAGCAGAGCAAGGTCAAGAACCCGGTCCGCTCGCCGTTCAACCGCAGCCTGATCAAGGGTGTGACCGTCGGCAGTTTTGCGTTGGATGTGCGTCTGCAGTCGACCATCAAGGACTACGGTCACCGCGACCTGTGCCTGTTCTTCGGATACCAGGATCCCGCGCATCTTTATTACGTCCACCTGGGCAAGAAGATGGACGCCCATGCCAACAACATTTTCATTGTCAACAACAAGCCACGTCTGAAGATCTCCAAGACCACCACCGCCGGAACCAACTGGGACGACGCGTGGCACCATGCCCGGGTGGTCCGGGACGTCGTCAGCGGCACGATCTCGGTCTATTTTGACGACATGACCAAGCCTGTCATGACGGCCATCGACACGACCTTCAGCTGGGGCCAGGTCGGACTGGGCTCGTTCGACGACACGGGCAACTTCGATGCGGTGTATCTCTTCGGCGAAGCCGTGAAGCCGGGCAAGGTCGGCGGGGCCAGCGGCGGCGAGGTTGCGGTTGTCGACAACACGCCGCCTCGGGGCTTCAAGGCCGCCTTCAACGGCAAGGACCTGAGCGGTTGGAAGGGTCTGATGGCCGGGGGGCTGAGCAACCCGATCAAGCGAGCGGCGCTGGGCAAGGAGGCCTACAAGAAGGCACAGGCCGAGGCCGATGCCGACATGAAGGCGCACTGGCATATCATCGACGGCGCGTTGGTCTTCGACGGCAAGGGCCGCTCGCTGTGTACTGCGAAGGACTACGGAGATTTCGAGATGCTGGTCGACTGGAAGATCAAGGAAAAGGGCGACAGCGGCATCTATCTCAGGGGCACCCCCCAGGTACAGATCTGGGACCCCAAGCTCGGCAACATCGGCTCGGGTGGGCTCTACAACAACCAGAAGAACCCCTCGAAGCCCGCGGCGCTCGCCGACAACCCGGTCGGAGACTGGAACACGTTCCGGATCAAGATGGTCGGTGAAAAGGTCTCGGTGTGGCTCAACGGAGTGCTGGTCGTCGACACCGTGACGCTGGAAAACTACTGGGACCGCAAGCAGCCGATCTTCTCGAAGGGGCAGATCGAACTGCAGAACCACGGCAACACGCTGTATTTCAAGAACGTGTTCCTGCGAGAGATTACGAGGAATTAGCGCGTGTTTCTAACGAGTTGAGTACAACCCCAGAGTGTGCCCCCATGCTGAACATCTACTGGCTCAACGCCCTACAGTGTCAACTGCAAAGGCTGTGCTCCTTCCCGTAATCCTTGCCTGAAAACGTCAATAAACGAGTGGAGTAATCGCCTCTGTATCTGAGGAGCAGAGCGATGCAGGACAGGCAAGAGCAAGGGCCGGCGTGACCACGCACACTCTAGCCTGGGATCGTATCGGTCTCGGTAGCCAGCACATCGAGGTAGGCACGGTAGGCGTAGATACGGTCTCGCTTCCTGCCGGTGATCTCCAGCAGGACACCCGCCTGACACAGCGCATCAATCGCCTTACCGGTGGTCGGCTTGGACGACGCGACAAGGTCCACGGCCTGGGCAAGTACGATGATCGGATGTTCCGGGAGAAGCTCGAACAGGCGGACAGCGGTCATGGTCGTCGCCGGGTGCTCGGTGACCCTCCGCCGATCCGCTCCGACCAGCGCAAACAACCGTTGCGCTGTCATCACGCCGTCGTCGGCCGAATCTCGCACACACGCCAGAAAGAACTTCGTCCATCCCTCCCAGTCTCCTCCAGAACGAACAGCGTCCAGTCGCCGGTAGTACTCCTGGCGATGGCGTTTGAATCCGAGGCTCAGGTACAGCAGCGGAGAAGACAACAGCCCCCAGTGTTCGACCAGCAGCGTGAGCAGCAGCCGTCCGATCCGTCCGTTGCCGTCCAGAAACGGGTGGATCGTCTCGAACTGGGCGTGGGCCAAGCCGGCCTTGACCAGAGGCGGCAGCGGATCGGCATGGTGAATCCACAGTTCGAGGTCGGCCAGTGTTTTGGCGAGTGCCTCGGGCGGTGGAGGTACAAAATGCGCGTTGCCCGGCCGCGTCCCGCCGATCCAATTCTGAGACGAGCGGATCGTGCCGGGTTGCCTGTCGCTGCCCCGAACACTGTGCATCAGTCGTTTGTGGGTCGCACAGAGCAGACGGACCGACAGCGGTAGTCCCTTCGGGTTCTCCAGTTCACCACGGGCAAAGCCCAGGGCCTCGACATAGTTGCAGACCTCTTCGACGTCGGCGGGCCGCTGGGACTGTCGCGTGGCTTCGTAGGTGACGACGTCTTCGAAGGTCGCCTGAGTGCCTTCGATCTGTGACGACACGACCGCCTCCTTGCGGACGAATCCGTAGAGGAACCAGTTCGGACTGGGGACCATGGCTCCGGCGACTTCCAGTCTCCCGACCGCGGCCACCGCCTCGGTGTGACGCTCGGCCAACTCACCTTCGATCCGCAGCACCGGCCGCTTCGGTGGCAAGGGGTGTGGCACGAAGGCGCGGACCGATTCACCGGCAGTTTCGGTCGTTCTGTAGGTGCCCGTGGTTCGTGTCATGGCTGGTCAAGCGTTCGTTGCCAAGATGGATACTAGTAAAGACATCTTATCTAGCAGACATCCTGAGTCAATAATACTTTACTAGTAGTTCCGGCATCCGTGTGGTGTTTGTCCCCTATAAACGGCGGCCCAAGCGTGCGCCGGGGATCGTGTTGTGGCATACTGGGTCCCCGGTTGAAGGGAAGCCAGCATGACCCGTGAAGTGGCATCGAGTAACGACCGGCCGACAGGATCGCAAGAACCGCTTGTCCACTTCAGTTCCGCTCGGCACAAGACACCCGATGCCCACGCTCCTCCTGCAACTCTCAGACCTGCACCTCTTCGCCGAAGCCGACGCGGTGTTGCGGCAGGTTCCCACGCGAGATTCTCTCGTCGAGGTGCTCGAAGCGGTTCGCGGAACGGGACTCGAATTCGATCGCGTTGTCGTCACCGGAGACTTCACTCACGACGAACGACGTGAGACCTATCAGGCGGCCCACCGGTTGCTCGAGGAATGGCTCGATCGCTGCCACGTACTGCCGGGGAACCACGACGACCGGGTGTTGATGCGCGAGGTCTTTGCCGGGGACGCTCAACAGCCCGACCGGCCCGCCCAGGCCGGCGGGTCCGATTCGGGTATCTGCTTCTCGGTGTCGCAGGGTGGCTGGCGGCTGATCGGTATCGATACGCATCTGCCCGGACAGGTCGCCGGGCGGATCGAACCGGCGATGCTCGACTGGTTGGCCAATGAACTCGGGCAGCACGCCGACGAGCCGACCATCCTGTTCCAGCACCATCCGCCGATCTCGGTCGGGTCTGACTGGCTCGACGCCATCGGACTACTCGACCCGGAACCGTATCGCGAGTTGATCGGCCGTTCACCTCAGGTGCGAGCCATCAGCTGCGGACACGTGCACCAAGAGGCCTCCGGAACACTCGGCACCGCCGTCGTGCTGACGGTCCCCTCGACGTCGGTCCAGTTCAGGCCGATCTCGGCCATCGCCCGAGTCGACTCGATTCCTCCAGGCTTCCGTATCTTCGCGCTTGATCACCCGTCCGACTCGGACACTGTCGAGGAGATCGGGTGGTCTTCGCGAGTCGTCCGTCTTGCGGGAGTGAGCTTTCCCGCCGTGGACGAGTGAGCTGCAAGAGAGTTGGCTTGAAGCTGAGATCTGGTGCGGCCGGTGGTGTGCAGAAGGGGTCAGGCCCCGCCTGAGGCGGGCTTCCAGCCCGTCTCAGGCGGCGTCTGACCCCGGGATGCGGCGAGGTGGCGGAGTTCTCTGGGGAGGGGGAAGTGGACGTGTTCCTCGCTGATGGTGACTTCGTTGATCGTGGCGTTGTGGTGTGTCTTGAGGTGTTGCAGGCAATCGGCGACGACGTCTTCGGGCGCGCTGGCTCCGGCGGTGACGATGACGTGTTGGACCCCCTCGTCCCAGCCCTCGGGGAGTTCGCTGACCGAATCGACCAGGTAGGCTCGACCGGTCTGCTCATTGCCCAGTTCGGCCAGCCGCAGGCTGTTGGAACTGTTCTGGCTACCGAGCACGATGACGACGTCGGCGGTTTCGGCGAGTTGCCGGACGGCGTCCTGCCGGTTGGTTGTCGCGTAGCAGATGTCTTCCTTGGGGGGTGAGGCAATGTCGGGGTAGCGTTGTTCGAGTCGCCCGATGATCGCCTGGGCTTCGTCGACCGAGAGCGTTGTCTGGGTCAGGAAGGCGATCTGCTGATCGGGTGAAAACGGCAGCGCGTCGACCTCCTCGGGCGTCTCGACCAGCGTGATGCTGCTGGGCGCTTCGCCCATCGTCCCCACCACCTCGTCGTGACCCTCGTGACCGATCAGCACGATGTGGTATCCGTCACGAGCAAACCTCAGGGCCTCCATGTGCACCTTGGTCACCAGCGGGCAGGTGGCATCGATCGTCTGCAGCCGACGTCCCGCGGCGACCTGGCGGATTTCCGGGGAGACGCCGTGGGCCGAGAACAACAGGATCGAACCCTCGGGGACCTCTTCGACGTGGTCGACAAACGTCACGCCCTGGTCGGTGAAGCGATCGACCACGTGCCGGTTGTGGACGATTTCGTGGTAGACGTAGATGCCCGAACCGAAGATCCGGATCGCCTCGTCCAGGCACTCGATGGCCATGTTGACGCCGGCACAGAATCCACGGGGATTGGCCAGAGTGACTTGCATGGACGTGTGGCCAAATTCTTGAGAATTGGGTCGTGCCGGGGTGGCTTCTGGATTCTTGCGGATTTGGCTATCGGGGACAACGGGGTAGGGGGGATGAGAGAGGAGAGAGAGGAGAGAGTAGAGGTGAGCGGTTTGCATGGCTCGATGTGTCGGGACAGGCACCCCCCGCGATCCGCCTGCGGCGAACCGTGGGGTGAGCCAGTCCCCTGCAACCGTGTCAGCGGCGGGTGACGAGTCGGCGGCGGTACTCGGCGAACTTGACCCGGCGGAGCGTCCCGGCGGTTCTCAGAGAATTCCAGTGGCGGATGTCGTCTCGATCCTTGCCGGTCAGTTTCCAGTGGTACTGGTGTTCGGCTCGGAGATGGAAGCCGCCTGAAGAGTTGTCTCGCAGTTCCACCGTCAGCGGTAGCAACTTGCGGGTCTTGAGAGCCTGGTTGAGCGCGATGCGTGGAGCGGGGAACAGGGCGCGGGGGTGCAGCAGGTAGTTGAGCTTGGCGGTCCAATCGGCGTATTCGAGGTAGCGGCCTCGGGCTGCGTTGAACGCCAGCCGATCGATGTTGGCGGAACTGGGCGTGCGGGTGCAGTTGACGCGGTAGCGGAAGCCTCGGCCCGGCAGCAGCAGCGTTGCCGAGGGGGCGTCGAACTGTTCGCTGAAGCCGGGGTCGAGTTGAGCCAGCAGAGGTGCCGCGGCCGCCAGCGACCGGGCGTCTCCCTTGCGCCGCAACTGTGCAATGTATTCCCGCGTGGCCAACTCAGCCTTCTTCAATGACTTGTCGATCTCCTCGAAACTCAACTCGGTCGTCAGCCGCCGCGGCCCATTGACGATCACAAATCGTCGGCGTGAGGGTTCGAAGATGGTCACCTCGCCGGCCGAATGGATCGTGTCGTAGACGGCGCCCGACCGGAACAGCGTCAGGCTGCGCACGATCACTTCGGGAGTCGTCTTGGAGGCGGCGCCGGCGACGTTGAACACCTTGGTGTAGACGCCGAATTCCTGGGCACTGGCCGGTGCGGTGAAGATCGCGATCAGGGCCAGGGCGAGAGGACGGTGCATGGTGTGGGGACTTGCTGACTAGGAGGGAAGGGCGACGGCCTGGCCGCCGTGGGTTTCGCTTTCGAGGGCCGCTTCGATGAAGCCAACCACTTCGAGTGCGTCGTCGGGTGAGACCGGCGGTGGTGAGTGGCCCGCGAGGGTATCGACGATGTGCTGGCAGAGATTGCGGTAGGCGAAGCGGGTGGAAGTGTTCTGCTGGATCACGCCGTGCTCGCACCAGGCGGTGAACCCGTAGGCGGTGCCTCCGGCCCGGCCGCCTCGGACCAGACCCTGTCGTCCGTCGTGCCAGGTCCCCACCACCACGTCGGCGTCGTCTCCATGATGAGCCATCACACTCTGGCAACCCGGTCCCATCACCTCGAAGAGCACCTCCACGGGGTGAATCCCGTAATGAAACAGACCCGGGTTGCCCTCGGCCCGCCAGGCCGGCCCGAAGCTGACGGCTCCGTGGACCGCCCCGTAGTCCCGGTCACGGTTCTCGCAGAAGTCGATCACTTCCTGGCAAAACCTCATGGCCGATCCCGAAAAGAACGGCACGTCGGCTTCACCGGCCAGCCGAAACATCTCCCGAGCGTCGTCGAATCGGCAGGCCATCGGCTTGTCGACAAACACCGGCAGTCCCGCCTCCAGAAATGGCCGGGATCGTTCCAGGTGGGGTGTGCCCGAGAGCGAGAGCACGAGTGCGGCGTCGATGCGGCCGATCATCTGCATCGGGTCCTCGACCAACTCGACGTCGAGTGCTTCGATTTCACGCTGAAACCCCTCGATCCGCTCGGGAGCCATCTCCGAAGTCCCCGGCCAACCCAGCACCACTCGAGCCCCCTCGACGTGCTGGTCGGAGGGCACACCGATGCCGTTGATGCGTCGAGTGAACTCGACGCAATGCGAACTGTCGAAGTCGACGATGCCGAGGCGGAGCATGAAGGAGAGAGGAGAGAGGAGAGAGGAGAGAGGAGAGAGGAGAGAGGAGAGAGGAGAGAGGAGAAAGGAGAGAGGGGAGAGTAGAGAGGAGACTTGTGGGCGCAGAGTGGGTGAGGCCGGCGGGCCGCGTGGGACGGGCCGCCGGTTGGTTGCGGTTTGTGTTGGTTGCTGGGAGTGAGTTGAGAGAGAGGCATGTTGCGTGAGGCGACATGCGGTGCGGGAGAATAGTATCGGTTGGGGCGGCGATGCAACGGCAATGCTCGGTTGGCAGTCCGGGTGCGGGCCGGTAGAACTGTCGGGACGATGAAAGCCGTACAGATGACAGGCTTCGGCGACCCGGCCGAGGTGTTGCAGGTCGTGGAATGTGAGAATCCGGTACCGCGACCGGGCCAGGTCCGGGTCCGGATGCTGGCCAGCCCGATCAACCCCTCGGACGTGATGACGATCCGGGGCACCTACGGCCGCCAGCCGAGCCTGCCGTTCACGCCCGGCTACGAGGGTGTGGGGGTGGTCGAGGAGAGTGGCGGTGGGGTGTTGGGCGCGTTGCGACGCAACAAGCGGGTCGTCGTGCTCAACTCGATCACCGGCAACTGGGCCGAGCAGGCGGTGGTGTCGGCCAAGCAGGTGATTCCCGTCCCCGCGTCGCTGTCGGTGGAACAGGCGGCGACATTTTTCATCAACCCGGTCACCGCTTACGTGATGGTCGAGCGGGTGCTGGGGGTCCCATCCGGAGGCTGGTTGCTGCAGACGGCCGCCGGCAGCCAGTTGGGTCGGATGGTGATCCGGCTGGGAGGCCGGCTGGGATTCCGCACGATCAACATCGTCCGCCGCGACGAGCAGGTGGCCGAGCTGGCGGCCCTGGGCGGTGATCACGTGCTGGCGTTTCGTGCCGGGGAGCAGCCGGTCGAGGAGCTGGCCGCGTTGGTCGAGGAGATCACCGGGGGTGGTGTGGAGTTTGCGATCGACGCGGTAGGAGGTCCACTGGGTTCGGCGGTGGTGGGTTGCCTGGGGCGTGGCGGACGGATGCTGTGCTACGGGACCCTGGATGAGCGACCCCTGGAGGTCCTGCCGCGGGTACTGATGTCCAACGACGCGTCGGTCGAGGGCTTTTGGCTGGGGCCGTGGATGGCCGGCCGGGGTCTGCTGGCCAAGCTGCGGCTGATCAAGACCGTCGCCGGACTGGTTGGCGACGGTGTGCTGAAATCGGAGATCGGCGAGACGTTTTCGCTCGATCGAGTGGTCGAGGCGGTGGCGGCCTCGGAGACGACCGGCCGGGCCGGCAAGGTACTGCTGGAGATCGGAGCGGGAGCGTAAAGGAATTCGCAAGAATTCAGTTACGGGACCCCGGCGTGCCCAGCACTCCGACCTCGGGGCTCGACGCGGTGGCGTAGAGTTTCTTGGGGATGCGTCCGGCCAGGAAGGCAGCTCGGCCGGCCTGGCAGGCGTATCGCATGGCGTGAGCCATCAGCAGCGGGTCCTCGGCGGAGGCGATGCCGGTATTGAGCAGCACTCCGTCGCAGCCCAGTTCCATGGCGACGGCCACGTCGCTGGCGGTGCCGACCCCGGCGTCGACGATCACCGGGTAGTCGGGGTCGTCTTCCTTGAGGTATTCCAGGCAGATGCGGATGTTGTTGGGGTTGAGCAGTCCCTGTCCGCTGCCGATCGGGCTGCCGGCGGGCATCACAGAGGTGGCTCCGGCCTCCTTGAGTCGCTTGGCCGCGATCGGGTCATCGGAGCTGTAGCACAGCACCTGGAATCCGTCGTCGACGAGTTGTCGTGTGGCTTCGAGTGTTGCCAGGGGGTCGGGAAGCAGGGTGCGGGTATCTCCGAGCACTTCGAGCTTGACCCAATCGGCTCCGGGGTTGTCGAGCCCTTCGAGGATTTCGCGACCGAGCCGGGCGACGCGGACGGCGTCTTCGGCGGTGAAGCAGCCGGCGGTATTGGGCAGGATGGTGTAGTGCGAGAGGTCGATGAAGTCGAGGATATTTCGGCCATCGGAGTCGACGAGCCGTTCGCGTCGGATCGCCACCGTGACCACCTCCGCACCACTCGCCTCCAGGCACTCCTGCATCAGCTCGTACGAGTTGTACTTGCCGGTGCCGACGACGAGTCGTCCCTTGAGTTCGTGTGTGCCGAAGACCAGCGGAGAATCGAGCGTGGGGTCGGCCGTACTCGAGTGAGTCCCTGTGTTCAGGGAGTCGGGTGTTTCGGAAACGCTCATCCGTTCTGGTTCCCTTCTTGTCCCCCGATGGGGGAGATCCGTCGTAATCTAGCCGCCACCCACGAGCGTGACGATTTCGAGTTCGTCGCCTTCCTCGAGCACGCAGTCGGCATGTTCCCGCCTGGGGACCAGTTCGCGATTGCGTTCGACCGCCAGGTATCTGGGTTCGAGTCCGAGTCGGTCGATCAACCCGGCCACCGTCGCCCCGGTCTCGACCTCACGCGGCTCTTGGTTGACGTAGACCTGCATGTCGAGCAGGAGTGTACGGGTGGCTCTGGCGGACCGTCAAGGAAGTGGATTCGGATCCGGGGACCGAGGTCCGATCCGAGCCGGCCGACTGGCATGGCATTGGATCGGGGCTTTGCGGCACAATGGGGTCGGTAGTGGAGTGGGTCGGGAGGAGAGCGGCGAGATGGGGGAGCGTGGATTGACGCTGCTGCTGCTGGCGATCGCGGTGCTGTTGCCCGCCGAGGGCCTGTTGGCCCAGCCTCGGGCCTCGTCTTTGGCCCAGCCCTCAGCTCCGCCTCCGCCCCCGCTGCCTCGCACGATCCTGCCGGCTCCGCGACCGGTGATTGAGTTGATTGCCGAGTTGTCGGCATCGAGTTTTGCGAGGCGGCAGCGGGCGACTCGGGAGTTGTATCGCGTGGGGGCTCCGGCGGCGGTGCCCCTGGGCCGTGCCGCCCGCGGCGAGAATCTCGAAGTGGCCGCCCGGGCCGTGGGGGTCCTGGCGCGGATGTACACGGCACGGGATCTTCGGGTGGTCGCTGCGAGCGAGGATGTGCTGGAGGGGCTCTCAGAGAGTGGTCCCCGGAGGGTGGCTCGGCGAGCCCGCAAGGTCCTCGATTCACACGTCGAACTCCGCCAACGCCGCGCGGTGGAGCAGGTGCGGCGGCTGGGCGGGATCTTCAAGGACGCCCAGGACAACGTCATCGACCCCAACAACCCCAGCGTGCTGGGTCAGCGCATCGACGTCCTGCAACTGGGCAAGGGCTGGAAGGGGGGGGACTCGGGTCTGAAATTCGTCCGCCGGCTGCCTCGACTGAGATCCCTGATGGTCATCGATGGGGCCAACGCCTCGGACAAGGCACTCATGGAGCTGACCGCCGCGGTGCCGTTGCTCAACGTGATACGTCGCGGCCGGGCGCTGTTGGGAGTCAAGGGGTTCTCGTCTCCATGCCGGATCCAGGAGGTCCGTCCCGGGCTGGCCGCTCATCGGGCCGGGATCAGGGTGGGCGACGTGATCGTGACCTTCAACGGCAAGATGATCGCCGACTTCCAGCAACTGGTTGTCCTGATCAAGCGGCACCGCCCTGGAGACAAGGTGCCGCTGACGGTACAGCGGGAAATCGACGGCCAGAAGAAGATAATCGCCCTGACCGTGAAGCTCGATTCGTGGGAAGCCGCCGCTACGATTCGGCCACCGGTCAAGCTGAAGAAGCAGAACAAGAAGAAGAAGTAGTCGGCCTGCCCGGGCTCGGCAGTGTCACCACGGCGGTCGGCCGCGGATCACTCGGTGGCGGCCAGAGCCCGGTGCAGCGTGCGGGCCGCCGTCTCGGGGTCCTCGGCTCCACACACCGCCGCACCCACTGCCACGCGGGTCGCTCCCGCGGCGGTGACCTGCTCGAGATTCTCGCCCGAGATGCCTCCGATGGCGTACCACGGCAGAGTGATCTCCGCCGCGACGGCGGTGACGAATTCGAGTCCGGCGAGTGAGTCGAAGGACTTGGTCTGTGAGTCGAAGACCGGCCCGACACCCAGGTAATCGGCTCCGTCGAGCACCGCCTGGCGGGCCTGTTGGATCGAGTGGGTGGAGACTCCGACCAGTCGCCCGGGCCCGACAATCCGCCTGACGCTGCGGACGTCGAGTTCGTCCTGACCGACATGGACCCCGTCGGCGTCGGCCAGCAGGGCCAGGTCGGGCCGGTCGTTCATCACGAACAGCACTCCTGCGTCTCGTGTCCAGCGTCGGACTCGACGGGCCAATTCCAGCAGAGCCGCGTCCTCGAGCGACTTCTCTCTCAGCTGGACGACTCCGACCCCTCCGGCCGCCGCAGCCCGGATTGCCGGCCCGATGCCTCGCTGGCAGCCGGATTCTCCGGCGAGCAGATAGAGGATACGTCCGTCGAGTCTGCGGCGTGCCTCGAGTGTCCCGGCGAGTGCCTTGTGGAGGGTGTAGAGGTCGTAGCGGGTCTGTTCGAAGAGTGCCGCGGCGGAGGGGGCCTTGCCGGGCAGCGGGTCGGCCTGGAGCTTGGCGAGCTCCTCGAGAGTTCTCAACGATTCCTGGACCCGCGAGAGGTTGGCATCGAGTACGTCGCGCATCGAGCCCCTCTGGTGTTCTCGTTCGGTGGTGAGCGTGGTACCGACGTCAGTGGTCGTGTCGCGGGCGGCCAGGAAGCGGCCGTCATCGAGAGGTTTTAGTGCTGCGGCGAGGTTGTGGCGGAGTTGTTTGAGCAGGCTGGTGAGGTGTGCGTCGTCGAGCACGAAGCGGGCGATGTCCTCGACAACCCGCAGACCTTCGCGGGCCCGGTTGGCCGAGGCATCCATCATGCGGAGCGTGTCGGTGGCCGAACCGGGGGTCGGCAGCGGTTCGAGAGTCTCGTCGGTTTCCAGCGGACTCGTTTCGAGCCCCGCTGCCGCCTCGACCACCGGTGCCAGCGATTCGGGGCGGAGGTCGTATTCTGCCAGCACCTCTGCGATCGTCTCGTCGACCTGTGCCAACCCAAACAGCAGGTGCTCGGTCCCGACTTCTCCCACTCGCCCGGCCAGCCCGGCGGCTTCGCGGAGCACGACGTCGAGGCCGTTGGGGGTCGGGTCGTCTGAGGGAGCGGGGCGTGGGAGTCGTTGTTCGAGGGTCTGGGGGTCGAGTCCTCCGGCGGCGAGGATTTCGCTGGCCCGGGATTCCTGGTCAACCAGTGCCCAGAACAGTTCTCGAGGCTGGCCCGGTCGGCTGTCGTGCTTGATAGCCGCGAGTGCTCGCGAGGCCGACTCGGTCCATTCGCCCGGGATCATCGCAGGTTTCTCCCGTCCTCGTCGCGGGACCGTGGGTGGGCATCTTGCCACCGCGGTGGGCGAGAACTAGAATTCCGATGCATTGTAGCGGTTGTGTCGGCCGGCAAGGAGACGGGAGACGGATCTCCTTGTTGAGGGGCCCTGCTGCCGGCGTCGTTTGTGGACTACAATTGCGCAGGACATCCTGTCGAGGACGGAGAGGGAGTGATGTACGAGCGATTCACCGATCGGGCCCGGAAGGTGATGCAGCTGGCCAACCAGGAGGCTCAGCGGTTCAACCACGAGTACATCGGGACCGAGCACGTGCTGCTGGGGTTGGTCAAGGAAGGCTCCGGCGTCGCGGCCAACGTTTTGAAGAACCTCGACGTGGACCTCCGCAAGATCCGTCTCGAGGTCGAGAAGATCGTGCAGTCGGGACCCGACATGGTCACGATGGGCAAGCTGCCCCAGACGCCTCGGGCCAAGAAAGTCATCGAGTACGCTCTCGAAGAAGCCAAGAATCTCAACCACAACTACGTCGGCACCGAGCACCTGCTGCTGGGGCTGTTGCGTGAGCAGGAGGGAGTGGCGGCCCAGGTGCTGATGAACCTGGGTCTGAAGCTGGAGGACGTCCGCGAGGAGGTACTCAACCTGCTGGGGCATGGGTTGGAAGGTGCCGAGACGAGCGAGCGGGCGAGCGGGTCGTCGAAGTCGGGCAAGAGCAAGACACCGGCCCTGGACAGTTTCGGCCGCGACCTGACCGAGCTGGCTCGACAGAACAAGCTCGACCCGGTGATCGGTCGCGAGGACGAGATCGAGCGGGTGATCCAGATCCTCAGCCGACGCCAGAAGAACAACCCGGTTCTTTTGGGCGAGGCGGGCGTGGGCAAGACGGCGATCGTCGAGGGTTTTGCCCAGATGGTCATCGACGGCACCGTGCCGGACCTGTTGCGTGAGCGTCGGATCGTGGTGCTCGATCTGGCCATGATGGTCGCCGGCACCAAGTACCGCGGCCAGTTCGAGGAACGGATCAAGGCGGTGATGAACGAGGTCCGTCGGGCCAAGAACACGATCCTGTTCATCGACGAGCTGCACACCCTGGTCGGAGCCGGTGGTGCCGAGGGTGCCATCGACGCCTCCAACGTGCTTAAGCCGGCACTTTCACGAGGCGAACTGCAGTGCATCGGTGCCACCACGCTGGATGAATACCGCAAGTACATCGAAAAGGACGGGGCCCTGGAGCGGAGATTCCAGACCGTGCTGGTCGAACCGCCCACGGAAAAGCAGACCGTCGAGATTCTCAAGGGGCTGAGGGGTCGGTACGAGGAACACCACCGGGTGCAGATCACCGACGACGCGCTCGAATCGGCCGTCGAACTCTCGAGCCGCTACATCACCGGCCGCTGCCTGCCGGATAAGGCGATCGACGTGATCGACGAGTCGGGTGCCCGGATCCGGCTGAAGTCGATGGTCCGGCCGCCGGATTTGAAGGAACTCGAGGAGGAGACCGAACGGCTGAATGGGGCCAAGGAAGAGGCGGTCGCCAACCAGGACTTCGAGAAGGCCGCCAACCTCCGCGACCAGGCCGACAAGCTGAAGAAGAAGCGGGAACAGCTGACTCAGGAATGGCGTGAGAAGAGCGAGCAGACCGACGGGGTGGTCGATGCGGAAGTGATCGCCGAGGTCGTCGCCAAGATGACCGGGATTCCGCTGACGCGGCTCTCGAGCGAGGACGCCGTGAGGCTGCTGAAGATGGAGGACGAACTGCACACTCGAGTGATCAGCCAGCACGAGGCGATCAAGCAGATCTCGAAGGCCGTCCGCCGCAGTCGCAGCGGGCTGAAGGATCCCAAGCGGCCCACCGGGGTCTTCCTGTTCGCCGGACCCACAGGTGTCGGCAAGACGCTGCTCGCCAAGACACTCGCCGAGTTCATGTTCGGAGACCAGGACGCGCTGATCCAGATCGACATGAGCGAGTACATGGAGAAGCACAACGTCAGCCGGCTGATCGGGGCGCCACCGGGCTATGTCGGCTACGAAGAGGGTGGACAGCTGACCGAGAAGATCCGGCGGAGACCCTATGCCGTCGTGCTGCTCGATGAAATCGAGAAGGCGCACCTGGATGTCTACAACATGCTGTTGCAGATCATGGAGGAGGGGCACCTGACCGACAGCTTCGGTCGCAAGGTCGACTTCAAGAACGTCGTGCTGATCATGACCACCAACGCCGGAGCCAGCACCATCCTCTCGGAGCCCTTCGGGTTTGGGAAGAAGGATGATGACACCAGCTACGAGAAGATGAAGGAACGGCTGACCCAGGAAATCGAGCGGTTCTTCAAGCCCGAGTTCCTCGGTCGGCTCGACGAGGTTGTGGTCTTCCGACAGCTCACCCGAGACGATCTCAAGGAAATCGTCGATATCGAACTGTCCAAGGTCTATGAACGGCTCGCCGATCGGGGGCTGGCACTGGAGCTGACCGACGAGGCACGTGAGTTCCTGATCGACAAGGGCGGTGATCTCGACTACGGCGCCCGGCCACTGCGTCGGAGTATCGAGAGCTGTATCGAAGATCCTCTCTCCGAAGAAATCCTCCGCGGTGCCTTCGAAGGGCACAACCGGATTGCCGTCAGCGTCAAGGAAGTCGGCGACCAGAAACAACTCGACTTCGAAGGGTCGATGGTCGAGGTTGAAGTCGACGCCGAGGCCGAGGACGAGGACGAAGAACTGGCCGCGGTGGGGTCGGGTGAGCCGGGTGAGCCGGGCGAGACGGGTGAGCCGGGTGAGTCGACCGAGGGGGACGGGGACGAGTAGCCTCGAGGCAGACATGCTGCCCCGGATACTGGAACCGGAGCACGCCAGGCAGCTGTTTCACCAGTCGCTGCACGCCGCACTCAACCTGCCCGAAGCCCGGCAGCTGGTCGAAGCGTGCGGCGGCCGGCCCGAGTTCGTGTTCGCCAGCTCGGACCGGCACTGGACAATCTGCGGCCGCTGGCCGAATCGCTAGCGGTTACTCATATTCTGTATGCTGCGCAGAATACCGATTCTTCGTAATCGTGAGTTTCTGGTCCAAATTGCTTCAGTTCGCCAATCGGAAAGGTCGATCTTGGAAGTCCGGGCGGGACCACGGCCTAGAATGCGAGCATGCGGTCCTGAAGTGATCAGGGTATGAAACGGGGAGAGCGACAGATGGGTCGGGACGTCGAGTCGAGTGGTTTGGGTTGGGTTGATCGTGGTTCGAGTCGTGTCGAGTCGGCATTGGTGCGATTATTCCGGGTCACGTCGACCCAGTTGGAAGGCGAGTTGGAAGGCGGGATGGACGTTGCGGGAGCTTTGTCTGAGTGGCACGACCGCCTCGAGGGTCAGCGGTCGCGGATTGCACGTCGGCTGTCTCTGATCGACGCCCAGTTGGGGCTCTCGGAGACTCATCCGGTGCTGTCGGTGGTTGCCGCGCGTTAGCCGTCGGGGTTGCTGGCAGGTGCGGGCCGTTGCGGTGTACAACACCGTGATGGTCCGCATGATCTCCCTCGGCGTGCTGCTGATCCTGATCATCTTCCTGGGCATCACGTTCTACCAGGTGGTGGCACCGTTTCTGCTGCCGCTATTCCTGGCCGGCGTGGTGGCGATGCTCTGCCGCCCGCTGCACGAGCGGATCCAGCGTCGATTGCCCGGTCGGCCTCGCCTGGCCTCGGGCCTGACGACCGGATCGGTGCTGGTGATCATCCTGGTGCCGTTGCTGGTGGGTGTGCTGGTTGCGACTCTGCAGTTGTATTCGGTGGCGCGCGAGGCGATCGGGAGTGCCGACTGGGATGAGCAGTTGGGTCGGATCAGTCGCGTGGCGGCCGACTGGGGTCTGATCGAGGAGGTATCGGGCCAGGACGAGGCCGCGTTGAAGCAGGACCTGGCCGATGCGATGCGTGGCCTGGCCGACCGCAGTGCCGGGATTGCGACAAAGACACTGGGCCGATGGGTCGGCAGCCTGATCGGCATGACGGTCGGCGTAGCGATGTTTGGCATTGCGTTGTACTACTTCCTGGCCGACGGCCCGGCGCTATTGGCCGGAGCCCGCCGCCTGATTCCGGTCAAGGACGACTACCAGCAGCGGTTGCTCACCGAATTCGAGACGGTGGTCCGCAGCGTGGTCTCGGCCACCCTGTTGGCCGCGGTGGTCCAGGGCGCGTTGACCGCCGTGGCACTCTGGATCGTCGGAGCGGTCTTCGACTCGGACCTCTTACGACACTTCTTCCTGTTCTTCATCGTCTCGACTCTCACCTCCCTGGTCCCGGTCACCGGAGCCTGGCTGGTCTGGGGGCCGGTGGCCGTCTGGTTGGGGCTCGACGGCCACGTGGAAGGTGCGATCATCCTGACTCTATTCGGAGTCGGCGTGATCGGGACTCTCGACAACGTGATCCGCATTCACGTGCTCCAGAGTGACACCCAACTGCACCCTCTGCTGGCCTTCGTCAGCGTGCTGGGGGGAGTGCACGCGATGGGGCTGTGGGGGGTGTTCATCGGTCCGATCGTCGCCTGTTGCCTGCACGCACTGGTCGGGATCTTCAACACCGAACTCGGGCGGTTTTCTCCGGAGACCGAAGGTCAGTCCGAGCCACCTGCCGAGCCACCTGCCGAGTCACCTGCCGAGTCACCTGCCGAGTCACCTGCCGAGTCACCTGCCGAGTCACCTGAGGAGCCCACCTCCGGCGACGGGTGAAATCGTCGCGGGGCGTGGATATGCTGAGTCATCCACTCACTTCCAGCCTTCGCCACGAGACCGACCGCCATGACTTTCAGTTCCGCCGACGGTTCATCCCGCATCCCCAGCCCGATCCGATCGGTCATCACACCGCTGCTGGTCGCTTTGGTCTTCGCGTTCGCCGGGGGTTCGACTCTGCCGGCGGCCGACCAGGATGGTCATCTGGACATCTACTTCATCGATGTCGAGGGGGGCGCCTGCACTCTGTTTGTTTCGCCGTCGGGTGAGTCACTGATGATCGATTCGGGTTACCCGGACAACAACGGCCGCGACCTGAAGCGGATCCTGCACGTGGTGCGAGACGTGGCGGGCCTGAAGCAGATCGACCATGCCGCGGTGACTCACTGGCACCGCGACCATTACGGCAACCACGCGGCGCTTTCGACGAAGATCAAGATCAAGAACTTCTGGGACCGTGGGATCCCGGACGCCCTGTCCGAGGACCAGCAGTTCGAGGCCCGCGTGGCCGACTACCGTTCGGCCTCGCAGAACCGTTCGAAGGCGTTGAAGGCCGGAGACAGCCTGCCGATGCGGTCGGGCAAGACGCCGTATTCGATCAAGATCGTCACGGCCAGTCGCAAGGTGATCCCCAACACGGGCAAGCCGAACAAGTTTGCGAAGTTGCACAAGCCCCAGGCCGAGGACAAGTCGGACAACGCCGCGAGTCTCAGCTTCCTGCTCAGTTTCGGAAAGTTCCGTTTCCTGTGCTGCGGCGACCTGACGTGGAACATCGAGGCGAAGCTGATGACTCCGAACAACCCGATCGGCAAGGTCGACATGTTCATGGTGACTCACCACGGTTTGCCTTCGAGCAACAACCCGGTGCTGGTCAATGCGATCGCTCCGCGGGTGGCGGTGATGTGCAACGGCCCGACCAAGGGGGGATCGGCGAGCGTGCTGAAGACGTTACGGGAGTGCAAGTCGTTGCAGGCGCTCTACCAGCTCCACCGCAACGTCAAGCTCGACCCCAAGCTGCAGGCTCCCGCCGGGTACATCGCCAACGGAGGTCAGACCGAGGGTTGCGAGGGGATCTGGGTCAAGGCTCGGGTGGCTCCGGGTGGCAGAAGCTACACGGTGCAGATCGGCCCCGAGGGCCAGCCGCGTCGTTACAGGTCTCGCTAGAGAACTCCCAGACACTCGTCTTGGCCTTTGTGGCTGGATGACTAGAATGCGGTCCCTCGATCGTGTTCCCGGAGTCAACTGTGGTGTTCAAGTGGTTTGGGCGGTTCCGTGAATCGCTGCGCTCTCGCCTGGCGTTTGCCGCCGGCTGGACGATTGGTTGGATGCTCCGCTGCCTGTTTCTGACTCAGCGGCTGAAGGTCGTGGCCTTCTGCGAGGGTGTGAATCCTCACAACAGGAACCTCGACCAGCGGTACCTGTATTGCGGTTGGCACGAGCAGTTGCTGTTCGGCGGTTGCGCGGGTCGCAGCTACGATCTCTCGGCCATGGTCAGCCAGCATCGCGACGGGGCGTTGGTGGCGGGCGCATTTGCGGCGATGGGGATGGCGATCGTGCGTGGTTCGTCGTCACGGGGCGGCACCCAGGCGTTGCGGCAGGCGATCGAGATCACTCAGACGCTGCACATGGCGATCACTCCGGACGGTCCTCGAGGTCCCCGCCGGGAACTCAAGGAGGGTGTCGTCTACCTGGCGTCTCGGGCCGGCGTGTCGATTGTGCCGGTGGCCTGTGCGTCGAATCACACGTTCCTGATCCGCGGCAGCTGGACCGACATGATCGTGCCGCTACCGTTTGGACGGACCTGGATGCTTTACGGCGAGCCAATCCACGTGCCGCCGAAGATCCGTCGAGAAGAACTCGCCGAGTACACTCGAGAGGTTCAGCAGGCAGTTGACGATCTCAACGACCGTGCGGTGGAGCTGTCCGGCGTGCCGATGCCGCCGTTGACGGTGCCCTCCGAGGACGTCTCGGATGCTCAACAGCCCGACGACCAGATGACTCGTGCTGCCTAGTCTGACCCTGGCGGCCTGCAGCGGCCTAGTCGTCGGCGGTGATATTGAGCGTGAAGATGTTGAAGCGGGATTCGGGCTGAATATCGATCGCGAGCATCGTGGTTTCCAGCGACTTGTAGTCCTCGGGAATCTCGACGCCTCCGGTTCCGCCATCGGCCAGCACGGTCACGCGGTGGCGTCCGACCGGTGCCCCGGGTCGACCGTCGGTCGAGAGCTGAAATTTTCCGAGCGCATCGATGGAGCCGATCGAGCTCGATTCGTCGCTGGTGGCATTGTCGCGGCGTGTGAGGACTTTGCCGGAGGTCAGCGCTTGTCCGTTGACACGAATCGAACCCCGGCAGGAGACCAATCCGGTCGCCTCCTCCGGCAGGCTGCTCACCCAGCCGATCACGATCAAGGGAACAGCCACCACGATCACCGCGACGAGGACCAGCAATCGACCGTGGCTGGGACTGCGGAACCTCATGTCCTGGGTATCGGCGGGTGAGAGATTCATTCCTGGGTCTGCCCGGATGTGTCGTTGGGTGTGATGATGACAGATCCTCCGGGCTGCCGCACCCGGTGGGACGCGGTTTGCGGGCTTCTTGGCCGGTAGACTACAGTCGAGTGACGGAGTGGTACTCGCAGTCGTCCGGGGAGTCGTCCAGGGAGTCGAGTCAGGAGTCGAGTTGCCGATGAGTGACGGGTTGGAACGCTACAGTCGCCAGATGCTGGTGGCGGGCATTGGCGAGGAGGGCCAGCGTCGGTTGCTTGCCAGTCGGGTGCTGATCTGTGGTTGCGGCGCATTGGGCAGCGTGCTGGCCGACAGCCTGGCCCGTGCCGGTGTCGGGTTCCTGCGGATAGTCGACCGCGACTTCGTCGAACTCTCAAACCTCCAGCGCCAGGTCCTCTTCGACGAAGACGACGTGGCCAACCGGGTCCCCAAGGCGATTGCCGCCGCCGAAAAACTCGCCCGGATCAACTCCGGCATCGAGCTCGACCCGATCGTCGCCGACATCGATCACACCAACATCCTGAAGTATTTCGAGGGCATCGACCTGGTTGTGGACGGCACCGACAACTTCGAGGTCCGCTTTCTGGTCAACGACGCGGCGCTGGAGACTTCCACCCCGTGGGTCTACGGGGGCTGCGTGGGGAGTCACGGTCAGACGATGGCGATCTTTCCGGGTGAATCGGCCTGTCTGAGGTGTCTGATTGAAGACGTTCCGCCACCGGGGTCGGCCGAGACGTGCGACACGGCCGGGGTGCTCGGAGCGGCGATCAACGTGGTGGCCTCGCTGCAGAGCGTGGCGGCGTTGAAGATTCTCATCGGACGCGGCGAAGAGGTCGAGCGTGTGCTGAGTGTCGTTGATGTCTGGGACGGGACGTTCCGCCAGTTGGGGATGGGAGATCTCCGCGAGCGGGCGGGGTGTCCGGCGTGTGTCGACGGCGAGCGACCCTGGCTGCGGGGTGAACGGGGTACCGAAACCACGGTGTTGTGCGGCCGCAACGCCGTCCAGGTCGCACCTCCCCCCGGACTCTCGCTCTCGCTGGAAGAACTCGCCGGGCGGCTCGAGGGGACCGGTGAGGTGACGTCCAACCCGTACCTGTTGAGGCTGGTGCTCGCTGAGCCTCAAATGGACCTGACAGTGTTTGCCGATGGACGGGCGATCATCAAGGGGACCCAGGACCTGGGAGTGGCCCGGTCGCTGTACGCACGATACGTCGGGAACTGATGGGGTCACCGACGCATTGCCTGCGGGACGGGACAGACTGATGGACGGATTCGGCCTGCGACTGCCGACGATCCAGAACTGGAGCTGCCACAGTTGCGGCGAGTGCTGCAGGCGGCACGTGGTGGAGATCACCGAAGCAGAGCGGCAGACGATCCTCGAGCAGGGGTGGAAAGACGACGACGAATTCACCGAGGGGACTCCGGTTTTGGTCCGCGACCTCGGCCCGTTCTGGAACCGCCGCTGGCGACTGGGCCAGAAGCCCGACGGGGCCTGCGTGTTCCTGGACGAGGCGGGCCTGTGCCGGATTCATGCCAAGTACGGTGAACCGACCAAGCCTCTGGCCTGCCGAGTCTATCCCTACGCCTTTCATCCCCAGGGCCGGCAGGTCACAGTCAGCCTGCGGTACAGCTGTCCGTCGGTGGTCGAGAACCGGGGCCAGAGAGTGGCCGACCAGCAGGAGGTGCTGCAGGCGATGGCTCGCGAGGTGGTCCCCGAAGGGATCACCCGGGCTCCGGCACCGGGGCTCCGCCGCCAAGGTGATCTCGAGTGGGTGCCGTTCCGGCAGTTTGTCCACTCGCTCGAAGAACTGATCGCGCCGGCGGATGTCCCGATCGCCACCAAGCTGGCCTCGGCGGTGCGGTTCGTCGATCTGGTGTCCGAGTCTCGAGTGGACCGCCTGAGCAGCGCGCAGCTGGTTGACTTTGTCGAGATCCTCCGCGAGACATCTCGCAGCGAGGTCGAGGCGATCGCACTGGGCGGGCAGGGTGATTCGGAACCGCTCTCGCGAGTCGGACGGCTACTGTTCCGGATGCTCGCCGCCCAATACGCTCGAAACGACTCGCTGTCGAACTGGCGGACCGGTTTCTGGGGACGGACGCGGATGCTGCGAGTCGGAGTCCGGTTTGCCCTGGGCCGTGACATGGTGCCCTCGATGCAGGACATCGATCAACCGGTCAGCTTCGAGCAGCTCGAGCGGCCCTTCGGCGGATTGACGCCGGCGGCCGAGGAGATGTTCAGCCGTTATTTTCGGGTCAAGATCTCCGGGCTGCAGTTTTGCGGTCGGGCGTTTTTCGGGTTCGGGCTGATCGAGGGGTTCCGTTCCCTGGCACTGGTCTTTCCGTCGATGCTGTGGCTGGCCCGCTTGATGGCGGCCGCCGACGGCCGCGACCGGCTCGAGACGGCCGACGTGGCCAAGGCGATCGAGTTGGCCGACCACTACCACGGTTACACACCTCAGTTCAACCGGTTCCAGTATCGCTGGCAGATTGCGATGCTCGCCCACACCGGAGACATCTCGCGAGCGATTGCCTGGTACAGCCGCTAGCCCGCCTGCGGCGGGTTGAACAACCCGTGCAGCTTGGCCGTGCAGCTTGGCCGTGCAGCTTGGCCGTGCAGCTTGGCCGTGCAGCATGTTCGTCCCGTGGCATCGGTGTCGCTGTTTTCGGAAGAACCTGAGTTATTCAACCCGCCGCAGGCGGGCTAGCTGGCCGTCACGCCGATCTTCTCGACACCGTTCCATTCGTATCCCGAAGGATTCCAGTGGATCGAGCCGTTCAGCGGTTGCGAGCGGCCCAGGGCATCGACGGCGCGGGCCCAGAGTTGCCGCTTTCCGGGGGGCAACGTGACGGTTGCCGACCAGCGGTACCAGGCAAACCGGCTGCGGGGAGGACTCAGCCGGACGCGGCTCCAGGTCTGGCCTCCGTCGCTCGACAACCCGACCGAATCAATCCGCGTGCTGCCGTCGTTGAACGCGACACCACGAACGGTGAACGGTTTGCCGGCCATCACGGCGGCATCCGGCTGTGGCGAGAGAACCACGCACTTGGTTTTCATCCGCCAGCAGGCCTTGCTGTTTGAGAACGTGTAGGTGATCGGCCTCCCGGGCCGCAGCCGTTCACGAGGCACACGGTAGCGGGGAATGTGATTGTAGTTGTCGGTCTCGTCATCTTCGAATCGCAGTCGCGAGACCCACTTGATGTGCATGGTGCCGTAGAAACCGGGTGTCATCAGCCGGACCGGGCCACCGTGCACCGCGGGGATCGGCTGGCCGTTGATCCGTGTTGCCAGCAGCGAGTGTTCCATCGCCTCGTCCAGCGGCAAGCTGTGCTCGAAATCCTCCTTGTCCGGCAGCGGGGCGTCCTTGCCCTCGGCGGTCAGGAACCGGGCCCCCCTGCCGATGCGAACACCCAGTTTTCTGACCACGTCTCGGAGACGCACTCCGCTGACACGGATGTTGCCCATCCCGCCGCGGGTCCACTGTGTCCCCTTGGCCTTCACCGAATCGGCAAACAGCGATCGTCCATTGCCGCAGCACTGCAGCACCATCTCGTGCTCGACCTGCTCCATCTCGGCCAGCATTTCCGCGTCCAGGCTGCGTGGCTCCTCGACTCTTCCGGTCAGCGCGATCTTCCAGCCCTTCAAGGGAAACGGTTTCAAGGTGGCAGCGTTCTGCAGCGGCTGGTTGTTCCGGACGAACAGGACATCCAGCGGTGTAATCTGCGAATCGAGCAGCCCGGATGGTGTTTCGAGCACGGGGATCGCGGAGTTGTGCACGACCAGTTGTGCGTTCTTGCCGGTCACCACCTGGGAGGAATCGGGGGGCACAGCAGCCAACACGTCGCTGTCGACCAGCCCCAGCGCCCCCGCGCCCAGGGCGGCGGTTGACGCCAGGAATGCACGTCGATCGTATCCATCCGGTCCGAACGGGTTCGTCATTGTCGCTGGTCCCTTGCTCCGTGTCTCAAGAGAGGCCGGCCAGTGAGAGCCGACCTCTCGAAGTGCGACTGATGCCGGGCCAGCCCAACCCCGCATCGTTCGCGCATTCTACTTCTCCGGATGGCGCTAGGCCAAGAACGACCCCGGGCTCCCGGTTTTCAATCCCCGCAGGCGGGCTAGAAGGCGACCTGGTACTGCAGCCGGAACAGTGTTCCGACCTGGCCGATTTCGAAGTTGGGACTGGAACTGCCGGCGGGCACACCGTCGAGTTCGGAGACGTCAAGAGTCAGCTTGTGCGTGTGTGTGCCGTTGATGAACCAGTTGATGCCGGCGGCGAATTCCCAGGTGTCTCCGAAGGCCGAGTTGACAGCGTCGACACGCGCCATGACTTCCAGCGACTCTGGCACCAGCATGTACCCGACATCGACGACGAATCCACGTGTGTCGATGTCGCCGGTGACCGATCCTCCGCTGGTGTCGAAGTTGTTGAGCCACCGGTAATAGAACTCGGAATTGACGCTCAAGCCCTGGTACTTGGCGATCAGGAAGGCGGTATAGAGGTAGTAGTCGAACCCGTTGACAGTGACGCCCGGTGACAGGGCTCCGGTTTCAGTCAGCGGTGTTCCATTCCCCAGCCGGACCCAGCGAGCTTCGCTCAGCACGCTGCTGTCCCCCGCTTCGTTCTGGTTCGTATAGGTCAGCGATTGCCCCAGTCGTACCGCCAGATCCTCGTGCCAGGCCAGATCCGAATAGCCGCTGCCGACCTTGCCGGCCAAGTCGGTCCAATGCAGCAGCGAAAAGACGAACAGGTCATCGATGTCGGCTGCTTCGAGATCGGTCGATCTCAGGCCGTTTCCGACGAGGGCCTGGTAGTAGTGCTGGCCCTCGTCGCCCAGCACTCCATCGGCTCGCAGACCGATCGTGCGATCGGCCTTGAAGAACGTGGTGGCAACGTCACGGTCGGCAAATCGCAAGGTGGTCGAGGCCTGCAACCAGATCTCGCCCGAAGCGACCTTCTGTTTGCCGAAGTAGAGCCTGAACGCGTCATCGAAGTTGTAGTTGATCCAGAAGTCGTGAAACTTCACGTCGTGGTTGTCGTCGGTGTCGGCGTCGAGGTTGTAGAAGAACTGCAACTGGGGGTCGTACATGTGACCCCGGAACTCCAGGCGGCCTCGTTCGATCTCGAAGTGGTTGCGAGGCGTTTGGCTGCTGCCGCTGCCGGAGAAACCGGTATAGCGGCCCTGCATGCGTCCATTGACCTTCAGCGCAAACGGAACGGCGTCCGGGTCGGAGGTCTGGAACAGGAATCCGCTGTCGTAGGTTGCTCGGAGAGCATTCGTCTTGAGTCGTTGGATCTCCAGTTCCTGGGCCTCCAGTCGCCGCTGCAGGTCCTGCAGCAAGGAGGTGTCGTCGGACTGAGCGGACAACTGTCCGAGCGACCCGTTCGCTGAGGTCTCCTGGCCCAGCAGACAGGATGTGCCGTGCAGCCAGGCCGTCAGAGCCACGAGCAACGTGACCACTTTCGGAGCCGGTCCCACGGCCCTGGGGGCACACACTGTGCCCCTCACCCGAGGAACCAGGCCCAAGGGCCGGGCCACTTGATCACTTGGCCGGGCGTTCGAGGATGCGGCCACGGGGGGAACGTCCTGGGTCTGGGAGACGATCCTAGAAGTCGATCATGAACCGGACGCCGATGATCTGGTAGTCGCCACCGGTGAAGGTCAGACCGTTTGAGTCGTTGACAGAGCGATCGGCGATTCGTCCGTCGATGTAGTTGAATTGCATGCGGGCGTTGGAATTCCAGTACCAGTTGACACCCACGGTCAGGGCTTCGCCGACGCCTCCCAGGACGTCCTGGTCAGAAAAGTCGGCGTAGGACCATCGCAGCACAACCTGCCACGCGCCCCAGCCTCCGGCTTCGCCGTCGGATGCCAGGAAGAAGTTCTCGCCAGGCGTCATCCGTCCCAGCGTGCCGGCGCGTCTCGACCAGACCATGTGATCGTCTGTCAGAAAATATGCCGCGTAGGCATAGCCGCCCATCAGGTGCACGTTGTCGCCGAATCCCGCATCGCGATCCAACCACAGGCTCTGGTACTCGCCACACAGTTGCAGGGGCCCGAAGTTCACCAGCGACTCGAATCCGAGCACCGAGTACCAGTCGGCTCCGTCAATGCGTCCGGTGTCGAGCCAGCGATTGACGCTGCGGGCTTCAGGTCGGTGGCGGAAGCGGGCTTCGTTGTCGCGGAGGCCATCGTTGGGGGCCGATCCATCGGGATGGGCAATCGTGCCGTTGATGGCCCAGTGGGCGTGATCGCGGCCATCGTCTTCCCAGAGATACGTGTTGGCCAGGCGGCCAGCGATCTCAGCCTGCAGGTGGTCGTTGATGTGCTGCCCCTCGTCCTGGATCAACCGCTGATTGTAGACCCCGTATCGCCAGTTCCATTCGAGATCATCGGAGACTGCGTAGGAGGCGATTCCCAGGCGGCGGGCGTCCTGGTTGAACGCTTCGATCACGAACGCGCGTTCGATGAAGAGACTGAAGCGGCTGCTGTTGAGGTGAGCCAGTCCGTAGGGCCGTTTCTGGTTTCCGATCAGTACCGTTTGCAGAAACGACATGTCGTGAAAACCGAGCCACGCGTCACGGAATTCCGAATTGTTCCCGCCGGCGAACTCCGCCTCGATCCGGTACTCCATATTCGGAGCCACGTTGCCTCGAACGCCAAACCGCATCCGGCGGAATCCGAGTCGATCCTGGGGCGTTATCGTCGAGTCGCCGGTTTCGATCGCGTTGATGCCCGCCGTCGAGCCCGGGTAGCCCCAGTAGTCGACATGGACGCGGCCGACAATCTTCATCTGCGACGCCGATGTGCCCGATCGGACCGTTGTGTCGAGCTGCTTTCGGAATTCCGCCAGCACGTCTTCGATCGGGATGCCATCGACGTCTCCGGCCCGTCCGTCGGTCACGAGCCTGATCTGCTCAGATCGCTCCGCGGAACTCGGCGGTGACGCGTCAGCGGTTTCCCGACCCTCGAGAATCTGCCGCAGCGTCTCCAGTTCGGCTTCCTGGGCGTTGACCTGTTGCTGGAGCCGTTGCAGCGGCGTCAATTCCTCGGCATTCTCGGCCAATACCGTGCACGTCACCCCGAAATACAGCGCAATCAACGCCGTCAGGAACTCCCGAAGACTGGGTCGAGACACGTTCGAAACACCGTGATATTGAGACAGAAAGACCGAACACCTACGTATCTATCGGTTGAGCGAATCCTGCGAATGAATCCGGTTCTGCGGGACACGCCGATTCTTCCGGTCCTGCCGCTGATGCCGCTGATGCCGGTTTGCGGTTGGCCAGAGACCGACGGGAACCCCCTCCGGCGGAGCCTCAGCGGCTCTTGACTATCTCAACCACCACCGGCACCAGCTCACCGATGATTCGTTGTTGACCGGATCGGGTCAGGTGGCAGACGTCGCTGAAGTTCTGCCCCGAGGCTTCGATGGATGCCTCGATGTCGACCAGCCGGACATGTTCGTGACGACCGGCGACGGCTCGAGTGCGTCGGTTGTGCTCGACGATCCCCGCCATGACCTGCCGCGGCTCGCCCCACAACTCGACCGCGTACTGCGCGTCGCCGGCTCCGTAGTCGAGTGCTCCGTCCTGGAATGCCCTGCGTGTGTAGCCGGTGGGCAGGTACGAGGCCATCGTCAGAAACACGACCCGGTCGTCTCGAGCGGCCGCCTCGGAGGCCAACTGCGACAGGTTGTTCTCGAAGGCCGGGGGGGTCTTGAGATCGCTGCCGAGGAGGTAGTCGGACGCAGATGGCGGGCCGAGGCCCTCCTGCTTGGTGAACTGCACCACGCGATTCCAGAGTGTGAGTTGGCCGAGCTGTGTGTCATGGGCAAGGTGAGCGTACCAGGGGCAGTGGGTGTAGTCGGCCTGGAAGCGTGACTTGGGCCAGTAGTTCATTCGTACGTCGTTGATGCCGTGGCAGAAGATCACCACGTCGAATCTGCCACCGGCCAGCTGCCGGTACTTCAGCAGGCTGTCTCGAGAAGTGTGCGCGGTGGTCGAGAGGTGGTAGAAGCGGATGTGCTCTCCGAGTTCTTCTCGAAGACGGATCTCCAGAACCGGCTCGATCTGCAGCATGACCGAGCCGCCGAGCGTGAGCACATCGATCGTGCCGTCGTCGTGGGAGCCGGGAGCGGAGGTGGCTCCCGAGGCC
>Ga0310124_10000365_pt1 | contig 30967 bp, 30 predicted proteins | sample CB11b_AW_Bot5_MG_FD_203507 | JGI IMG/M metagenome (GOLD analysis project Ga0310124, IMG submission 203507) | Marine microbial communities from Western Arctic Ocean, Canada - CB11b_AW_Bot5 | ecosystem: Environmental > Aquatic > Marine > Oceanic | place: Canada: Western Arctic Ocean | collected...
ATCGTCAGGGTTGAGTGTGGCAAGTTGGCGTTTGTATAGACTACGGATGCAAAAAGTAACCCGGTAGACTGGCCAAGTGCGGGCTTTTTGCGGACAGCACTAAGTTGGGAGATCCTGTCGTTAGCCCGTTCCAACTGTTGTTGCAGAATCAGATTGTGCGAATAGAGTTCATCGCGTTCCTTGATCAGATCTGAATCAATCGAAAATCCCTTGTCATGTGGTGGACGAATGGAAATCGACAGCCTGTGTAGTTGTTTAGTCAGGGGTGAGATTACCGCCATAAAAGGATCGTGTGGCATACTCCAGATCCAATCAGCGGCAGATGATGGCATCATGCTACAGAGAAACAGTAACGCCACGATGGCAACCAATACGCGTTTGGGATTGGTCCGCCAGTAATTCATAGGCAAATCATGATGAAACCTGCGAAATGACGAGTAAGAATGCTGGGTCCAACTCTTGTTATTGGATATGGAATGGCAGATCCACAAAGATCAGTCAGTGGTGTTAATCATCCAAGTCGCTGTCCATGGTTTGCTTCCATTCTTCCAGGTGCTCCAGATAGATACTGGTACCGCGGGCAACGCAGGTGATTGGATCGTCAGCAATTCGTACGTCTAAACCGGTAGCTTGGGAAATGACTGATTCTATGCCTCGCAACATGGCCCCACCACCGGCTAACACAATACCATTATCCACAAGGTCCGCTGCCAGTTCAGGCTGTGCCCGCTCAAGTGTTCGGATCACCGTTTCGATGATGCCTGAAAGCGGCTCCTGCAACGCCTGTCGAATCTCTTCGCTTGTAATTACGGTCTTGCGAGGAAGCCCAGAGATCATGTCCCGACCTCGGACATCCATCGTCCGCTCCTCTTCGTCACTCGAGGCCGAACCAATTTCGATTTTAACTCGTTCAGCCATCTGCTCACCGATCATCAGGTTGTATGCTTTTTTCATATGGGTGATGATGGCTTCATCCATATCATCACCTGCAACCCGAATGGATTCGCACTGAGCAATATCGGCAAGGCTCATGATGGCCACTTCTGTTGTACCGCCACCAATATCAACAATCATGGAAGCTGTTGCCTCGACAATCGGCAAATTGGCCCCAATACCTGCGGCCATGGGTTCTTCAACGAGATAGACACGTCGCGATCCCGCACGTTCGGCCGATTCAAGTACCGCTCGCTTTTCGACCGCGGTAATACCGCTGGGAACCGCAATCACTACGCGGGGCTTAACCATGGGCCGGCGACCATTGACCTTGCGAATGAAGTAGCCGAGCATGGCCTCTGTGATTTCAAAGTCGCTGATCACCCCGTCTTTAAGTGGACGAATGGCAGTAATTGATCCTGGTGTCTTACCGAGCATTTCCTTCGCCACCCATCCCACTGCATTACCATTCTGCAAGACGTGATTCGTCCCCTTCTTAACTGCAACCACACTTGGTTCATTGAGAACAATCCCTTCACCACGTACGCATACCAGCGTATTGCATGTGCCCAAGTCGATACCCATATCGACGCTGAACCAACTAAGAAGGTTGTCAAGAAACAACGGTAGCTACCCCTGTCTCGTCTGGCTGGCCTTGAGGTATCACGAGGATACCATTGATGCGGTCGCCAAGTGGCCCCAGACGGTTGCATATAGCATATAAGTTTATCGATTGCGCCGCAGCCAACGTGGCGGTTCTGATTCTTGATGGTGGCCTAGCTATCCAGCACCATACTGAAAATGCCGGAGCTCTAAACCAGGGTTCGAACAAACTGATGGATAGCGGTGCTCACCGACTTAAGCTCAAATGGGTGCGGGCTATCGAACAGCTGTGAGCTGCGAATCCATATAAAGGCAATCCCAAAAAAGATTGCGGCCAAAGCGATGAACATCAGAACCGTATAGATGTTATGCGTTGCCTTGCTACGACCCGGACCAATCGGATTAACGCCCATCTGAGTCATGGTTCCACTTCCTTGGCCTAACTACAGCACTCCAATACCGTTCGCACCCGGTTATCGCTCCGGTCCCGACAAGATCTGGTCGCCGGCAAGAATCTGTTCGCCGGTATCCAGCGTAATTCGCCCTGATGACGCACGAGCATCTACAAGATTAACTTGCAAGGTGCCTAGAAACTGGGCATCCCGGTGTACCATGAACTTCATGTTCTCTTCAACACCATCGTTCTGGCCCACATTAATCTGTACGAAGGTATCCTGCTGGTCATCGCTCTGGCGGACCTGGGTGACCGTTCCGCTAATTGCGAAATCAGGTTCGAATGCGGGCACTTCCGATGGTGCGTCTGCGGTAATGTTATGTTTTTGCAAGACACTGGCGAGTTGCTCATTTTCCTGAACCAGTGCAGCAAGTTGCTCCTGCTTATGACGAAGATCCCGTTCAAGAATCTCCACCCGCGTTGCACTTTCACTGTAAAGGTCCGCCGTCTGGATCAGATTGGTCTTGGCGATATCAAAGGAATCTCGGATATTACCCAGTTCTGAACCTTGACGATCTGAGATATCGGTGAGGGTCTTGCTTGCCGCCGTCAGATGAGTTACCGATGCATTCAATCGACTTTTTTCCGCTTCCATTGAGGTAAGTGTCGACTCGTATTCCGCATTCTGCCTTAACGCCTGCTCCAGTTCAGAACGGAGTTTGGCGGTCTCATTCTTCAGTAGGACAAACTGTTCGCTTGTCTGGCTAAGATGAGCTTGCACTTCAGCCTGTGCTGTTTGAGCACGCGCCTTCGCCAACTTGAGTTCGCCATCGACCTGCTGGTAACTCTGTCGCCAGTTCTCAACGTTTGCGACAAAGGTGACCGTCACGGAAACCAAGATGACCGAACAGATGGCGACCATCACAACAAAGACTTTAGTTAACACACTCAAGGTGATGTCCTCTCAACAGCTTACGATGGTGGAGGAGGTTGATCCGCTCACATTGGCAAGCGTCCCTCATAGTTGAGGATAACAGTATTATGTACTGTTGTATAAGGCGTTTGTCAACCTGGGCACACCGACACCGCACATCAGAATGTGACTTGAAGATAGTAGCTGAATTTGAGTCCGCCAGGCGGTGGGACAACTAGGAAACAGTCGCATAGGGATTGCCGGACCAGCCTAATGTTCCTCCGTCGCAGCCAGTTTGGTGGAATCCAGTTGACCACCTTGCAGGATAGCAGCCGCCGCACTGAGGCGGACCTGCTCAGACGGATCTGTGAGCAGATCAACTCGGGCCTGCACAGCCACAGGATGGGCAATATAACCCAATGCTACTGCAGCCTGTGACCGAACGGGGTCCAGGCTAAACCTGCTGCCAGCCAGCAGGATTTTTAGTCCGGCTGAGTCCCCCAGTTGTGCAAGAGAACCCGCAGCAGCCAAACGTAACTCAATCGGGTTGTGATTAAGTATCGAATGCAGTGCAGGTTCAAATTTACGGTCTCGGACCCGCCCCAACGCCTGTACAGCCAGAATACGCACCTCATCGTTGGTCGAATATGCCATTGCTCGGATCGCTTCGAGTCCAGACTCATCACCAAGTATAACCATAGCTTCAGCAATCTGAAGTCGAATTAGACTTGCCTGAGCATCACTGATCTGATAATCCCCGAGCCATTTGCTCCCATTTTTGAGGATAGGAATTGCACTTGGCTCCTCAAGCAATCCGAGGAGCATGGCCACATTCCCCCTTAACGTCGCATCAGGCTGTTGCATCAGCTGTGCCATTGGACTGATATCTACCGGATCACCGCATCGCCTAAGAGCAAATAAAGCTGATGCATAGACTGACATAGAAGGATCATTTAACAGGCGGCGTACCGGGCGGACCAGATCCTTGAGCCTTTGCTTGCCAATGATGGCAGCGGCGGCGAACCGCACAGCCTCGGATTTATCTTCAAGTGCCAATTGCACCATGTGACCAACCCGGTCCGGCAGATACTGGGAGGTTTCAACCGCATTAGCCCGGATAAACGGATCTTGACTGGCCAAGCTGGCGATAACCTGTTCGATCGCACGTTCGCGTATATCCCGGTGATTCAAATGCTTCCGCGGCACCGGTCGTGCAGTGGTGGGAACTTCAGAAGCTTGGGGGACAGTTGTGCAACTGCCCATCATGATGGCCAAACAAAGCAAAATCACCAAGTCACTGGGTTTTGATGACAGTGTATTTATCATCGCATCACCTCGTTACAACTCATTTATCGCCAGTCAATATCCGACACTATGGGCTGTCTTTCGGATAAATAAGGCGATAAGGGTCAAAATCCCAGTCAGGGCAGCAAGAGACGCCACAGGTATATGCCCGATCCAACCAAATAACGTTTGGCGAGGGTCGATTTGCAGGTTATGGACCAGAAATCCGTCGCTGGGGCAGATTTCGGAAATCTCAGCGTGTTGTTCATGGTGGTCAGGACTTGCCCAACGGGGACAACTTCGTGGCAGAATCATATCCACTTGCCCAGTGGAAGTGATAAACCCACTAATACCCATGTTAACACTTCGCGCTGTTGGCACCCGATTTTCGATACTGCGGAAGACGGAAATCTGCAGATGCTGTGATCGCTGATAACCACTGAACCAAGCATCATTGGCGAGATTGATCAGGATATCTGCTTTCTTACGACCCAGTGTATCGTAAGAAAGACGACGGCAGACCCGTGGTACAGCATCTTCAAAGCAGATGGGTGTCGCCAGGCGCAATGGCGTAACCTGTGGCACTTCATGCGTATTACCATCTATCGGGAGCATGATCTGGAACGTCGTCAGACGATTGCCCGCCGAAAGGGTGTAATCCGTTTCATAAGGCGTAAGATATTTGATGAACAGGTGTTTCAGCTTGGGCCACTGATCCACCCAGGGGATATACTCACCAAACGGCACACGATGTATTTTGTCGTAGCGATCGAGCACCTGACGACCTTCTGGATCGTACAGATAGGCAGAATTATGCCGTCGAACTGGACGACCTGGTAATACCGTGGGAGCACCAGCAAGAATAAATACACCAAGTTCACGCCCTATTGTTGAGATTTGCGTATGTAAGGAAGCGGACCATTGCTCGTGCGTTGATGTTGAACTGCCCAGGATCTCAACTGCCTGAGCATTCAAGGGCGCTGGCACCACCGTCTCCGGCCACACAATCAAATCCGGCTTCGGTTCCTGTCCGGCTACTTGCCGGGTCAGTTCGATCAGCCGATTCCAATCACGTTGCAATTGTTCGATTGATGGGCTGTCTTTATTTGACTGGGGAACTCCAGTTTGCACGACCCCAACACACAGTATCGGTTGATCCTGAATTGACTGACAAATGCGGAACCAGCCGTAGCCAATGGTGCCAGAAAATACCGCGACCCATACCCCGAATAGAGTCAATAGCACCCGCATCGATGGCTTCGCTGTCGGCGAAATCTGCGGATTGGATGCCTTAAAAAACAGTCCCACGTCGACAAGCAGACCATTGGTCATGGCCACTAGGAAGCTTACGCCATGGTCGCCGAACAGGTCAGCAATTTGAATGATCACCACAGAATCGCGGCCCGGCATGAATGCAGCTTGACTATGACCAAGGCCAAACCAACCGAATCCTCCCGCCGGAATCACCCCCCTAATGAATTCAAATACTGTCCACGCCATGGGTAATGCCAAAGTGACCGGGATCCCCAGACGGCGATACAAAAGCCGCTGCACGAAAAAAGTGGCAGGCCAGAATGCCGCCAGATAAAGGCTCAGAGCCACATATCCTCCGCCGGTCACAGGAATAAGCCAACGTGCCATCACAAGCCACCAGACAACTGCAACGAGATAACTCGCCCAAATTAGATCTCGCACTTTCAGACATGACACGGAAACAAATGCCGCGGACACCAAAGCGATGTATGCCAGGCCACTCCATCCAGGTTCTGGGTAACAGAGTGCCAGGAAAATGCCAGAAATGGCAAATCCCCCAAAACATATAAGAAAACCTCGCCTATGATCTGAACGAACATCGACGATGTCGTCATGCTGCGGTGTTGACATGGGACACAGGTTAGACCATGGCCCCCAACGACGACAACGTCGTAAGAAGCAGGTTACATGTAATCTGCCTCAGGTACGCCGCAAGCCAACGAGGTCGTGCCTCAATGATCCTTAATCCAGACAGCTTAAACCGCCCGAGGGTGAGCCTGTTCGTAAGAATTACGTAATCGCATTGATGACAGATGGGTGTAGATCTGGGTTGTAGATAGCGACTGATGACCAAGCAACTCTTGAACACTTCTCAGATCCGCACCATTATCCAGTAAATGAGTCGCAAAGCTGTGACGCAGGGTATGTGGACTGATGGAAGTATCAAGTCCGGCCATAACCAGATATTTAGTCAACTTGCGTCGTACCGAACGGCTAGAAAGTCGTTTCCCGTTCTTGTTGATAAAAAAGGCCACTCCGGTTTCGCTGCCAATCATATCACGAAGAGCTTTGAATCGGGGATCAGGCTCCAGCACGGTCATGTAATGGCGAATGGCCGCCATTGCATGGGAACCCAACGGTACGACACGCTCTCGTTTACCCTTTCCCCTGATCCGTAGTGTTTGGCCCTCAAGATCGAGATCACTTCGGTTTAAATCCACTAGTTCGCTAACCCGCACACCTGTGGAGTAGAGCGTCTCAAGAAGTGCCCGGTCACGTGATCCAAGCGTATCGCGATTGTCAGGCATGGATAACAACTTGTCGATCTGCTCAACACTTATAGCTTTTGGCAAGCGTTTGGTTTGCTTGGGTGTTCGGATCAGCAGCATTGGATTGTCTGGTGCCAAGCCGCGTTTGACAAGCCATTTATAAAAGCTGCGAAGGGTTGCAATCTTACGGGCCGTTGTCGCAGGGCTATAGCCAAAGCTTTCAAGGTGAGCCAGGAATCGGCGAATAACCATGGCATCAGCCCCAGTGATCCGCTGCTCAACCGACTGTACCTGACCACCGTTCGGACCGGCCACCTCCTCGGAAGTGATTGCAAGATTATTGGCTGACTCAACATCGCCGTGACTCTTAGCACTTTCAAAGAACTCGACATATTGGCGTAGATCCGCCTCATAGCAACGAGTGGTGTAAGGGCTAAAGTGCCGTTCGAAACGTAGATAATTCACAAATTGCTCGATGAGCGGGATCTGGTTAGCCATGTATAACATTCCTTTTGCTTGCCAATTGCCTTTTTCGGCGGCTCAGTGTTTTGAAATCTGATCTAACTTTTGCCCAATACCTTGACCCATTTGATGACTCAGTACCGCCGCATCGAACCAGTCAAGGTCACAATGCGGGTCGCGAGCCATATCGGCCAAGCCTTTCATTAACTTCAATTCTTCGCCAGGTGCGTACCGAAACACGTACCGCTGACCATGTTTGACAAGCATCACCTGACAACTTGATTCACGCGATTCAGGACTGGGTTCGCCAGCCATATCGAACGGGTGATCAGCTTGTTCCATTGCATGCTCCGGACCAACCAATTCGACCGGAGCGGTACAGTACATACCGGTCAGGGCGACGGGCCAGCGTGCACGACCTGACGCGACGCTCGACGTTGCGACTCGGCCTGCATTAATTGCCAACTCATCTGTTGACAGACGAACTGGCTAAACAGGTCCATATTGATTCGGTACAGGTGAACTGTTGTTTCATGGGACCTCGGCAACCCGGCTAGGTGTCGAGGCCACCCGTATTCAATCTTGTCAACTCCGTGTCTTTGGGCATAACGCCGCAAAGCGTTACGCACCTGGGGATCGGCGGCATCAAAAAAGTGGCTGACAATATTGACTGGCCCTGTTTCGCCAGACAAGGACGAAACTTCCGATACGGAAGCTTGGCCTGACGCGGTCTTCCGCAACTGCCGAATATCGAGACTGGCGACCGGGCGTTCACTACCAGGATTTGAATACAGCTCAATGGCCAAGGCAATTTTGGGAGGATCATAAGGGTCGTAACCCATAATCGACCCCACTACCAAACCGTCCACACCCAGTGTTTGGCTGATTCGCATCGCGGCCGTGTAGCTATTCACGCGATGCAATCCCAAAGCGTCCATGGCTTCAAGCGTGCGATTAACCGGCAACACATCGACATTGGGAACGTTTTCTAACTGGCGTGCGAAATGGTCCGCCAGAACAAGCCCATTGGCACTTGAGTTGCCACTCTCATTGACAAGGGGCGTAATGGCCAGCACGTGCCGTCGCTCATAGGGGCGAGCTGGCGGCTCGGTTCCCTGCTGTAACCATTGGCAGCCGCTAATCAACAGCACTGCAACGATCAGCATGACCTGTTTACTTGTCATGGCATCCTGCCAACAGTTTATTTCGATGAGCCTCCGCTCATCTAACGAACGAATCTGGCGTCTGGCATCGCAACCAGTCTCCTGGCTACGATCAAACGCCCAACACCCCGCCAAGGGGCCCTACGGTGCCTGCGACGCTTTAGCTGTCAGCGTCGATTGCGTTTTAGTCTGGACCATTTTCGTAACCGCCTCCGTGCGGATGGCCCAGATATTTTCCATTCCGTTTCGCCCCCGATCAGATCCAAAATAGATCGTTCCATCACTGGCCCAAATAGGCTGAACATTGGCATACCGACTGTGCGTCAGATTAGTGCGACCGGTACCGTCGGCACCGATAATCCAAATATTGGACTGCAACGGCTCGCCCTTTTGTAAATCGGATTCGGGGTTGACGATCGTGCAGAAAACAATTGATCTGCCGTCTGGACTCCAACTTGGTGTAATCGCGGCGGCATTGGTACTAGCTGCAATCTGGGTTGGACGGCGTCCTTCTCCATTTTCCAACTCAAGTGTCCAGATCCCAAAATAATGTGACCCCATCTCCCGCGGCCGTTGGTAAACGATGCGGTCTTCCACTGGAGACCATTTGGGAAACAGACCATGACCTATAAACTTCTGCACACTGGAAGAATCGAGACTGATGACCACCAACTCCCATTGGCCGGAACGCAATCCAGATGAACAAAAGACCAGTTGCTTGCCATCGGGAGAGAAACTCGGATGGATCTCATCGTTCAAAGAATTGGTTAGCTGCCGGGAGACACCACCTGCCGTGGGTACCAGGTAAATGTCCCAATTCCCAGCCTGATCCGAGGCATAAGCAACCCACTTGCCATCGGGACTGAATGCTGGTGTCTGCTCGCGGCCTGAATCGTCTGTCAACTGACGAACCGTCGAGCCGTGTGTCGACTTTACATACAGGTCGGATATGTTGCGGTGACGTGTTGACGCGAATACCACCCACTTACCACTGCGATCTAGGTCATGATCGAAATCTGCACCTTCGGTGGCGAAGCTGATTTTCTGGACGGTGCTAAAACCATCCATTGGAGTTGAAACCCCATGCGGATTAGATGAAACCTGTCCAAAGAAAAACCGGGCGTCACGTTGACGTGAGCCAGTTGCCGTCCCAAACATCTGCGAGTCGGTTCGTGATGGACCCGTGGCCTTTGACTGCTCAAGATCGACTGCCTGTGCCTGCTGACTGGGTGTAGTAAAGTTGGCCCGCTGGGAACGGATCTGCTCTTGTTTGACCAAACGCTCGCGCTTGGCCTCTTGCTGAGCGATGAATTGTTTATATTCAATCAGCGTCTGACGGTCTTGTGAACTAATAAGCGACTGCCCGTTGTATCCCAGGGAACATCCACCCTGGCTGATAATGACAATGGCAAACATAAGGATTGGTAGTTTCCAAACCAGACACCATGCCCCTTGTTGAACTGGCGAACACGTGGGTGGTAATTGGGGTTTAATGGTCATATGGTTGGTTTATCGGATGGTCACCTTAACTTCTGCTGCAACTTTTACGTCCATGGCATTTATCGGACAAGCCATGAAGTGACCTTGAGGTACTACAAAAAATCCCAAGGATCCCTTTGGCCGCAAAGCCCCCCTGGAAATGATACAACATGTTTAAATTAAATATTTTATACACAAAACCATGAAAATATGCTCACCATTTTGGGTGTCACGCCAGATAACCGCATGTGATTTGGCCCACATCGGATCAGCTTAGATCGTAATGAGATCCTGCTGGTTCACAGGAACTTGCATGAAAACCCCAAGGCGATACTTTGCCGCTGACTGCATGCATACTGGTGGGTCGTGATCTCATCAGATCGATATCCTTTTAGTTCGCTTTTTTGACTGAATTGGCAAGATGATGCCACAGCTATTAATCCTTGCAGCGAATACAACCTGGTACAACCAGCCAACCATTCGCTGGCCGATCATGGTGGCCTACCTGTCAATGCTTGCACTCATTACCCTTTACGGGACCCACAGGTACTGGCTGGTATGGCGCTTTTGCCGTCATGGCGTCCACCCACAGCCCCCTCCCAAACATTTTGACACCCTACCGACCATTACGGTGCAACTGCCCATGTTCAACGAGGCCAACGTGGCGGCAAGGGTCATCGACGCGACCTGCCAGCTTCACTACCCCAAAGATCGCCTCCAGGTACAAGTGCTTGATGATTCCACAGATTCTTGTGCTGAGATTGCTCAGCAGCGTTGTGGATATTGGGCCAACCGGGGTATCAACATCGAATTTCAGCATCGGGAAAACCGCAAGGGTTTTAAGGCCGGTGCCCTTGGTGAAGCATTGAGAAGCGCAACTGGACGTTTCATTGCTGTGTTTGACGCGGATTTTGTGCCTCCACCCCAGTTCCTCAAACAGACCATCCACTACCTTGCCGACCCATCGATCGGTATGGTCCAAACACGTTGGGATCATCTGAACCGAACGGATTCTATCCTTACACGAATGCAGGCTATCTTTCTTGATGGTCACTTTGTCGTCGAGCACACGGCACGAAATCGATCCAGCTGTTGGATCAACTTCAATGGAACGGCAGGCTTATGGCGTCGCGAAGCGATCGAGACGGCGGGCGGGTGGCAGCATGACACCTTGACGGAGGACGTGGATCTTTCTTACCGCAGCCAGCTCGCGGGCTGGAAATTCGTCTATCTACCCAATGTGACTTGTCCGGCGGAACTTCCACCGGAAATAAATGCCTTCAAAGCCCAACAGCATCGATGGACCAAGGGCTCAATCCAGACCGCACGCAAATTGCTTCCAACGCTGCTCAGGGCAAGTCCCCGGACCGTACCACGCCGCATCAAAGTCGAAGCTTTTTTCCACCTGACGTGTCCAATGGTTTACCTGTTTATGACCCTAATGGCACTGCTTTTTCTGCCAACTATCTACGTCAATGCACAGCCATTTGAGCAAGGCACCCCCATGGCCATTGTTTTAACCGTTTTTTCGTTTGCGTTGGGAACACTTTCAGTTGGCGTCTTTTACACGATGAGCCAGCGTGCACAGGGCCGATCCGCGCTGGCAACAATCATGCAAATTCCAATGCTTATGGCATTGGGTATTGGAATTTCGGTTAATAACACTCGCGCAATTATTGAGGCGTTGATCGGATTTGAGTCGCCATTCATTCGCACCCCAAAATACAACAGCGACAGGCAATCCGTTCAACGCCAGTCCATGATCCCAATGACGTCTATCAAGCTATGGATGCCGTTTTTAGAGATTGCACTGGGGATTTACACCCTCATATCCGCGTGGTTGGTTCTTAGTATTCATAATGCAGTGGTAGGGTTCCCCTTCCTCTTGCTCTTTGCGGGTGGATTTCTGTACGTTGGCCTCACCAGTTTACGGCTTCAGTTGCAGTTGATGCGATCAGCAACCAGAAATAAACGAATCCCCATCACATCCGTTCAACCACATCGATACCCAGAAGATTCAGGCCATGCTTGAGTGTCCGGGCGACGATGTCACACAAAACCAGGCGACTGGTCTGCAATGACTCGTTGTTGCAGCCAAGTACCGGACACTTTTCATAGAACTGGTGAAACAGCGAGGCCAAGTCGTACAGGTAGGTACACAGGCGGTGTGGCTCAAGACTATCAGCCACCGATTCGATGACCGCCGGCAGTTGTAGAATCTTAATCCCCAGTGCACGTTCAGCGGGATGGCTGATTTGGACCGCTGCACCCACATGCGCATCCTGGGATGCAGCCTTACGAAAGATTGAACGGATTCGGACATAGGCATTCTGTAGATAGGGCGCGGTATTGCCATTCAGTGCCAGCATACGCTGCCAGTCGAATACGTAGTCCTTGATCCGGTCACTTGACAGGTCAGCATATTTCAAGGCCCCAATACCAACCGCATGGGCAATCTTTGTCCGTTCCGCCACTGACAACTGCGGGTTTTTCTGATCAATCACCTCCGCAGCGCGATGCTCGGCTTCTTCGAGAAGTCTGTCCAACTTCACTGTTCCTCCCTCTCGCGTCTTAAATGGCTTTCGATCGGGACCGAGTACGGTTCCAAACATGACATGCTCTAAGCGTACATCAGCCTTCACCCACTGTGGGTGACTCCGCAAAGCAGTAAATACCATTTCAAAGTGTTGCTTTTGACGTGTATCAACAAGGTATACAATTCGATCCGCATGAAGCTCCTTAATCCGAAACCATAGCGCTGCCAGATCAGTGGCGGCATAGGGAAAACCGCCATCAGATTTCCTGACGATCAGGGGAAGGGGTTTGTCATCCCGATCATAGAACCCTTCAGGAAATATGCATTGGGCACCATTGCTCTCGACAAGGAGTCCAGCATTGTCAAACAACTCAACAAGTTGAGGTAATTGATCGTTGTAGAAGCTCTCGCCCCGAATGTCGACATCAGTCAGCAACACACCAAGACGGCTATAGGTCGCCTTAAAGTGGCTTTTACTCTGGTCGACAATACGCTGCCATGTTTCACGAGTTTCCAGATCGTTTGCTTGCAGTGCAACGACACGCAGACGAGCACGTTCGGCAAAATCCGGGTCAGCATCAAAATGCTTCTTGGCTTCTCGGTAGACCACCTCCAGGTCTCCAATCTGCTGGCCATCAACCCGCTCAACGCCATCCAGATATTCGATAAGCATGCCAAACTGAGTCCCCCAATCACCAATGTGGTTTTGGCGGTTGACCTTGTGACCAGCGAAGTCAAGCACGCGACAGATGCAATCGCCAATGACTGTTGATCGCAGATGACCTACATGCATTTGCTTGGCGACATTGGGACTTGAGTAATCGACCACAACCGTATCCGGATGCTCACTGGATCGCACACCCAGGCGATCATCTGAGGCAATGCGATCTAGTTGCTGACTGATCGCCTCTGCCTTCAATGTCACATTAATGAACCCCGGACCGGCAATCTCTATTTTCTCACACAGATCATCGACATCGGCAGCTTGAGTAATCTGTTCGGCAATCTGCCGCGGATTCTGATTCAATGACTTGGCCAAACTCATCGCGACATTAAGCTGATAATCACCAAATCTCTCGTTGGTTGAAGGGCGCAAAAAGACACCAGTCGCATTGCCGCCCACATCAAATAGCGATGAAATTGCACGACCAAATCGATCCGCAAGGGTGGTTGGGATATCAGTCACGCCTGCATGCTCTATTTGATGGGATCAATCGTCAAGTGAATACCAGGTCACGCCACTTGCAACAGATGACAAGGTCGACAAACACAAGTTCAATCTGCCTCGGCCGCTAGTTCCTTGTTGCGATGATTAAGTTGGGCCTTGAGGCGGGCAAGGATGGAACTATGCATCTGACTAACGCGGGACTCAGAAAGATCAAGCGTTACACCTATTTCCTTCATCGTCATCTGTTCGTAGTAGTAAAGGATGACAATCAGCCGTTCAGCTCGGCTAAGACCCTGGGTAATCAGATCCTTAAGATCACGCCGCTGTACGGTCGAAAACGGATTAACCTGCTTGGGATCTTCCAAGACGTCTATCTCGCGCACATCCTTGTTTGAGTCCGTTTCAAACCATTTACGGGATAGGGATACCACACCCACAGCACTGGAGTCCTTCCTGATCTTCGCAAATTCCTCTTTGGACACATTCAGTTTCTTGGCGATCTCTTCCTCGGTCGCGGAGCGACCAGTGGCCATCTCCAAGCTCTTGCGTGCAGCATCAACCTGACCTGACCGGGAACGCACAAGCCGCGGGACCCAATCCATGGCACGAAGCTCATCGAGAATCGCACCACGAATACGTGGTGCACAATAAGTTTCAAACTTAACACCTCGTTCGAGATCGAAGGCGTCAATTGCATCCATCAACCCGAAGATCCCTGCACTCATGAGGTCCTCGATATCCACCTCATCAGGAAGCTTGGCATGGATTCGCTCAGCGTTATATTTCACTAATGGCAGAAACCGCTCCATCAGCTCGTTACGAATTTCCTCGGTCTTCTTGTCTCTGTATGAAACCCAAAGGGCCATTACATGATTGTCGGCAGAGAGCGAGGGGCGTTTAGTTACGGTTCTTAATCTTGCCATGTCTACTCCTTGATCAGGATGGCCTCAACGCACAAACCGCTGAGCACCACACTAGGCATATGCTAGGACACGCCGATATTTGCTGTCGGCTGAACCGAGTTACTCACTTTTTTCTCGTTTAATGACTCGTCTTCCACCGTGTCCGGTTGTATACGAAGTTCTGGTTGATCACCTTCTTCGTCATCACCATGGCGGATTGGATTCACAGTTTTATATTGAATGATGTGCTCATCGATCACTCGCTGGGCAACTGCGCCTACCACTCGACCAATGGGCCAGCAGATAAGCATTGTGACAATTGCACGGAAAATAATGACTTCTGCAGCATTGCCAGTTAACAAACCAACCACAACAGCTGCGGCGAAGCCGATCATAGAGAAACAAGTTGCGATGACTTGCGAAGGGATGATTGAGCACTCCATTGCCCAAGCAAATTCAGTCCGTTGGTCAGATATTAACCTTTTTTGTGTGGCATGTGAAGCAACCACAAAAAAAACCTGAAAATTTTCATTTTAATTCCAAGCCCGTCACTTGGATTCTGCTTAACCTCGGAGCCATTTCGCCATTCTGAAAAATAGACGGGGGCGAGATTTCTCACTGGCATTACATTGTGTCTCGTGGATGATGGATTTGCCGCCCATCGGGAGTGGGGGGGACTTTGAAAGCTTTCGGCTGATGTTTTCTGCCAAATGATTGATGCAAGCGGAAGCCGGACATTTCGGCGACGCAAGTGCGAACGGCGTTCGCAAACGTGCGGCCATAGAAACCTGCAGATCGTGGGGAACATGACCAGCGAATTGAGGTCTCACGTTCAAAAATTTCCTGCAGACCTTTTGTATTCGTTCAAAAACATCTTTTGCTTCATGAATATCACGTACCATATTGATCAGAATCCTAACATCGAGAGGTGCATGATAGCGATAGAGTGACTTGATCAGTGCATAAGCGTCGGTAATGGCGGTCGGTTCGGGAGTGGTCACCACGAGTTGCTGGTCCGCACATGCCGCGAAACCCAAAACATTGGGCGCTATGCCGGCACTCGTATCAATAAGTATCACGTCAGCCATTCCTTCAAGATGACGTAGTTGCTCAATGAGCGTGTTACGCTGCTGCAGGCCCATCATGGTCGTTTGAGAAAACCCCGAAGCACCCGGAATCAAATAGAAGCCGCCTGGTGCACGAACCATCGCCTGCTTAAGATCAGACTGATGCGCAATGACATGTGCCAGGTGCCTACCCGGCGATATATTGCAAAGCACATCCGCATTAGCAGTTCCCAGATCCACATCAATGAGAACCACATTTTGACCTTGCGTGGCTAACGTAGCTGCCAAATTGACTGCGACACTCGTCTTACCCACCCCACCCTTACCACTTGCAATAGCCAGATAGAAGCATTGCCGCGGCGCTTGCATAGGTGCATCCGCCTGCATCGGTTTCACCTGGTTGCCCTGCGTCGATGCAGACACCAGTTCGCGCAGTGCTTGTGCTTGGTCAGTGGTTGCTGTCATAGGGCGGTCGCTACGGCCGTAGGGGGTTGTGAGGTTGGTATTTTCGGCGTCAGATCACCATCGAGTACAAGCGCAGCAAGCCGACTGGGATGTCCGGGTTCGATCTGATGTGGTACTTCCTGGCCGGTGGTAATATAACTGAGACGCTTGTTGACCTTTCGCATCACATTAAACAAGACGCCAAAACTTACAGCTTCATCCAGCTTGGTAAAGATTAGACGGTCGGCAGGAATATGGGCAAATCGCTCGATCGTATCGAAGATTACTTTCTGCGTGCATGTCGAGGCAAGGACCAGATGCACTTCATCAGGATTGGCCGCACGAATCACACTGGCCAATTGTTCAAGTTTCGGGTCATCACGCTGGCTTCGGCCGGCGGTATCAATCAAAACCAGATCACAATCGGAGCATTGTCTCATGGCCGCAAGAATCTGATCCGGGTTCGACGCAACGTGAAGTGGCACACCAATGATGTCAGCGTAGGTTTGCAACTGTTCTACTGCAGCAATTCTATAGGTATCGACCGTGATCAGGGATACATCTTTCTTCTGGCGGAGCTTGAAGTCGGCCGCGAGCTTCGCAATGGTGGTGGTTTTTCCCACTCCAGTCGGGCCTATCAATGCAATGGTACGTGGCCGACTACCATGATGGGCGCCAAGTTTTTCACCGTCGTCATCAGTCAAAATATATTGCGCCATGGTTTCGAGCAGGGCACGGCGCAGTAATTCAGGTTTATCGCAGGTACCGCTCGTGGCACTGGTTGCCACCTGCTTGATCACATCTTGAGCCAGTTCCTCACAGACTTCTTGCTCGAGTAATGCCATATATTGGTCGAATAAAGACGGTGGCACTGACGAACCTAGTGCGTTTGCATCGCTACCGGTTGGTTGGTTGTGCATCATCTGGGTTACCATCCGCTTTACTGCCCGCATCTCATCAATAAGCCGATCATTATTCGGTGGATGGATGTCGGCACGACTCGAATCCGTAATCATCTGCTGTGCAATTTCCGTCTTGGCCGCGGCATAAGTACGGCGAATCAGTTCTCCTGCAGTGGAGGATTGCGGGCTTGGTGGCTGCGACACCTGATCGCCGGCCTCACCGGCATTCAATTCAACCTTCTTCCTTGCCGACGTGACGCGTGATGTTGCCCGCGAGCGTTGGCGAAGACGGGTGATCTCCCTGCGATCCGCGGCAGTCACTTCAACAACGGGGGCGGCAATCCATCCGATCAACCCGCCACGCCGATAGCGACGCGTGTGCAAGATCACAGCGCCGGCACCAAGTTCTCGCTTAACCTTGGCCAGCGCCTCGGACATCTTATTTGCGGTAAACGTTCTGATATTCACTGAGCGACCCCTTGCAATTGCGGTGACTCTTGTTCCGATTTAATTTGGGCTAAACCGACAGATTCGACTTCAACCCCTTTGCTGATTTCGTTATATCCCAGTACTGCGACCGCAGGCACCGGCGCTTCCAATAATCGATGAATGTGAACTCGAACCTGCGGTGATGCCAGAACCACTGGTTGGTGACCACCCTGGATGAGTTGCCGGAGTTCTTTGACAATGGCAGATGTAATCTGATTGACAACAGCCGGTGGCATGGACATGGTTGTGGTGTCATTGCCTCGATCGATATAGCTGACAATCAGATCCTCAAGTGACGGGTCCAGGCTGACGCAGAACAACTTGGCCACCGTTGGCATCTGTTCATCATCGATGGATGATGCCTGCATTTCTACATATTGGTTGCAGATAGTCCGCCTAAGAGCATTACGAACGTATTCGGTGAGAACCTCATAGTCTTTTGTCCGAGACGCCCAATCGCCCAATGTCTCAACGATAGTCTCCATGTCACGCACTGGAACTCGTTCTTGTAATAAGTTCTGAAGGACCTTCTGAAGATCTACCGGTTTGACCACGGGCTGGTCTGTACTGCCAGCAACGCCCAACACCTCATCAGCAAGTTTCGGTGCCTTTTCACGCAACTGTGCAATCAGGCTGTTCGTTTCTTCGCGTGTCAGCAGTTCGGCGGCATGGCTCTTGACAACTTCGGTCAAGTGTGTGGACAGAACACTGACAGCGTCCACCACAGTGTAGTTGAGCGATTCAGCTCGCTGCTTCTGACCCGACTCAATCCAAACCGCCTCGAGACCAAAAGCTGGTTCCCGGGTTTTGGTGCCAGCCAACTCGGCATTTTCAGATGATGACAGACCGCTATCCATTGCCAGAAACTGATCCGGAAAAATTGATCCGTGGGCCACTGAGTTGGCGCGGATCTTGATGTGGTAGTCATTTGGAGGCAATTGCATGTTATCCCGAATGCGAACCGGGGGCATGACCAAACCCAGTTCACCGGCAAGCTGTTGACGAATCAAACTAATACGGTCAAGCAGGTCACCGCCCTGTTGAGGCTTGTTTGCATTAACCAAACGAACCAAGCCATATCCAATCTCAAGTTCGAGTGTATCGACGTGCAAAGCTTGCTCGATTGGAGGCGAACCAGCCTGATCATCACTCGCTTCCAACTTGGCCGCCTGAGCCGCACGTCGGCGATCGCCGTCATAAACCACCCAAGCCATCGACCCGGAAATAGCCGCCAGTAGGAGCATGGGCAGTGACGGCAAACCTGTCAGGGCCATCAGAGCCAAAAATACAGCCGTAATCGCCAGCACCCTCCAATAGCGAATGAGTTGACTGGATAGATCTGTACTTAGATCAGTCCGTCCGCTTGACCGAGTTACAATCAGGCCAGCAGCAATTGAGATCACGAACGCCGGCAGTTGGCTGACCAGACCGTCACCAATAGTCAAGCGTGTAAAGACCGCCAGCGACTCGGTCAAACTCCAACCCTTCTCAAATACACCCACAGCAAAACCACCGACAATATTGACCAAGGTGATAATGATTCCTGCAATTGCATCACCACGCACAAATTTGGATGCACCATCCATTGCACCATAAAAATCTGCCTCTTGGGTAATCTCGGCACGCCGCTCACGTGCCTGCTCTTCATTGACCAACCCTGCATTGAGATCCGCATCAATCGCCATCTGTTTACCAGGCATGCCGTCGAGCATGAAACGCGCTGCCACCTCGCTAATCCGGGTGGCCCCCTTTGTAATCACGACAAACTGCACAATGATCAGGATGATGAATAGAATCATGCCGACCACCAGGGAGTTGCCCGCGACGAATGAACTAAACGCTTCAATGACTCGGCCCGCAACATCATTGGCAGCAGTGGGACTATCTGCATCAGCGGTCAGGATGAGCCTGGTTGTGGCAATGTTCAATACCAGGCGGATTAGAGTGGCACCCAACAGCAGAGAAGGAAATACCGAAAAGTCCAATGGCCGTTGCACATAAATTGTGGTCAACAGAACAATTGCTGCCAGTGCCAAATTCGCACTGATCAACAGATCCATCACCATTGGATGCATCGGCACGACAATGACCGCTATCAGTGATACAAAGCCAACCGGAACAAAGAATGTACGGTAGTTGGAAATCCGGTTGATCCACGATGGGATCGTGAGTCTGTCAGTCTGTTCCGCCATAACCTAAGTCGAATCCATTCAACTAGAACGCGGGCACTTCCATCACGCGACGCTAAGCTGTCTTTCGCCCACTAAGCCGATAAACATATGCAAGGATCTCCGCTACTGCGCTGTAGTATTGTGGCGGCACCTCCTGGCCGACCTCCACGGTACGATAAACCGCTTGTGCCAGTTCCTTGCGTTCAACGATCGGAATACCATGACCGATCGCCAATTGCCGGATGCGCAAAGCCATAAAATCGGCGCCTTTAGCAGTCAGTTTGGGCGCTTTCATGCTGTGCGAGTCGTACCTCAGCGCCACGGCAAAGTGTGTTGGATTGGTTACAACGACATCTGCGTTGGGTACCGCATGCCCAATACGTTGCATTGACAGTTGTCGAGCGACACGTGAACGCCGCTGCCGCGTGAGCGGATCACCCTCCATGCGTTTCATCTCGTCCTTGACTTGCTGTTTAGTCATGCGGATATCACGTTCATGCTGAAAGCGTTGATAGGCATAATCCAGTAACGCCAGCAACAATAGCAGGACAGCCAACTTGACCCCCAAGGACAACACAAGACCCGAGATGGCAACCATGATAGATGAAGGTTCAAGTTGTACGAGCATGATGATTCTGGGCAGGTCATGTGCGATTGCAATCGTCGTTACAACCACCAGCAAGAAGAGCTTTCCCAAGTTCATCGCCAGGCGCACAAATGCTCGAATACCCACCAGATTCTTGAGCCCCTTGAAGGGCGAAAGGCGACTGATGTTGGGTACCAATGGTTTGCCCGTCAGGAGAAACCCGACCTGACCTATGGTTCCAATCGCCGCCACAAGACTAATCCCTATCATAAACGGGGCTACTAGTTCTAGTGCTGAACGTCCGGAAAGGGCAAATAGCTCGGTAATATCGTTCGGTATGGTGGAGTTGATTGCGGGATCAAATGCCAAACCCCGTTTCACGATCTCCAGCATACCCTGCATTGTGTGGCCACCAACCAAATAAAGAAGTGCCATTGATGCCAGAAGCATGATCGCTGCCGTCAGGTCGGTACTACGCGCCACATTGCCCTCTTCACGCTGTTCTTGGCGTCGTTTGGGCGTTGGCGCTTCTGTCCTTTCGTAATCGTTGTCAGCCATAAAGCAATATCTCTAACCAGTGATCACCACATACCCACCGGGGGTAGAGAACCTGGAGAAAAAAACTGAGATAAGTTTGCAAACGTGTTGAACCATATCTCGACAAGCACCGAGGTCTGGGTTCCAACGGCAACTACCAGAAGCCCGATGCCGAGCAGGATCTTGATGGCAAAGCCGATGCTCAAAATATTCATCTGCGGCACGGTGCGCATAATGAAACCGGTAGCAATCGTTTCCAGAAATATCAGACAGAATAGTGGCGCAGCAATCCGAAGCGCCACATGAAGCATTGACGTGAGCAGCCCCACAATAAGATCGATCGCATGTTGATCGACGCCGAACCCTCCCAGTGGAATACTTTGAAAGGTTTCGATCAGGGTCGAAAATAGAATCAGGTGTCCGTTGAGTGATACGAATCCCGCCAGCGCCAACAGGAAAAACAGCTGGCTCAGCATGCGACCTTGCTCTTCGCCTGGATTGAAAACCTCCGCAATACCCAACCCCAACTGCTGGCTGATTGAACGCCCAGCCCATTGCAATGCGATCAGAGGCAACGATGAGCCGTAACCTATGATCAGGCCAATCCCCAGTTCCGCACTGATCACACTGGCCAACGACCAAAGCGATAGCCCCTCGTTGATCACGGGAACCAGGTGGGCTGCAGACGCAGTACCGGGAGCAAGTAGCATCGGGTAGATGCAAAAACTCAGGCCGGCAGCCAGAAAAATCTTGACCCGTGCTGGTATCACCAGACCGCCGAAAAGCGGGGCATACATGAACAAACCCGTCAGTCGGAAAAGAACCAGCATCCAAACCGGCAGGTGCGGTATCAATGAATCCAGATTTACCAAGGGAATCCTCTATCACTTCATCCAACGCCGCTAAACATTCGGTGTGAAAAATCGATAATGAGTTTGGAGATCCAGGGGATAACCATCACAGCCACCAACACCATGCCGAGGATCTTCGGCACCATGCTCAAAGTCTGTTCCTGAATTTGGGTGGCAGCCTGTACAATACTGATTACTAGACCAATGCTTAGCGCCGCCCCCAGAATGGGGGCACTTAGCATTAACATGACCAAGAATGTCTCACGGACCAGATCGGTTGCCTGATCAATTGTCATCTGTCGATCCCTTCAAACATCCCGATACTCCCGCTAGCTAACTCGTGATGCCCGGAACGCCCGGGATGGAAAAGCTTCCCAATAAATTGCCGGCGACCAAACGCCAACCATCGACAAGCACAAACAGAAGTAATTTAAAAGGCAAGCTGATAAGGACAGGTGGCAGCATGAGCATGCCCATACTGATAAGTACACTGGCAATTACCATATCAACAATCAGAAATGGCAAGTAGAGGCGAAACCCAATCAGAAATGCAACCTTCAATTCACTGAGCATGAAGGCGGGAATCAGCGTCAGCATATCGACATCGGCATATACGAGATCTTGGGGCAACTTGGCGCTGCCACGGTAGTCCAGAATCATGTGGATCGACGCCCAATTATCGGCATAGTCAATCTGGCGAAACATGAACTGCCGTATTGGCGCCTTCGCACGTCCCCATGCCTGCAGTTCATTGATTTCGCCATCCTGCAGTGGCGTGATCGCCGTTTTATTGATTTGATCCAGCGTTGGTGCCATGATCAAGAAGGTCATGAACATGGAAAATCCGATGATGACCTGACTAGGTGGTAATGACTGAGTGCCAATCGCTTGCCGAAGCAATGCCATCACAACCACGATCCGTGTAAAGCTCGTACACATCACAACAAGTGCCGGGGCAATTGATAGGATTGTCAAGAGAACCAGGATAGACATCGTCGCAGTCATACTGCTGCGACCCGTCCCATTCTCTTCTTGACCAGGCAGTGCAGAAGCAGCCCCTTTGAGGATTTCAATTGGGTTAATCGAATTCAAATTTACGGGTGACTCTATCTCAACATTGGCCACTGTGGGAGTCGCCATCAGCGCCATCCCTATCAGCCATACCAGAGGTTGACGTACAGAGCCCAAACGTGTCATTCCAACTTTCCTCTCCGATGACCCAATACACGTAGTCCTGATGCCAAATTTGAGATCTGATCGCGTGTACGATCAATATGAAATTCGCCTTGGTCCGCAGCATCATCACCGATGTCTTGCTCCTCGCGGTATTCGCTATTGAACCGTGAGAAAAGGTTGGCGAAGTTGGTTGACGAACTGCTTGGCTTGTCAGCAGTTACCGCGGCAAGCAGTTCAGCAACCTCACCACCATCACTAATATTCGCTAACGTGCGTAGTTCCGAACCTGATTCCGAGACCGCAAGAATTCGTGATCCCAGCCGGATCAACAAGAGGTGACTTCGAGGCGCAACGGGAACCCGCGCGAGCACCTGTACAGCCGAACACCGGCCCACCACGGAGGAACGACCAGCCAACTTGCCGATCACACCACGGCCTATCAGGATCAGCCCAACCACTGCCGCCAGACCGACCGCTGTCTGCACAATCCAGGATGACGTGGTTCCCCCAGACGTCCCGGAGGCCAAACGTAACCCGGTACGGGGTTGACCCAGTGGCGTATTCTCGTCAATTGACCCGGGATTCTTGCTGTCTGGCACCGGAGTTGTCGTTACGACCGGTTCCGCCACCCGTTCAAACGCATTAACGGAATTGGAAGTGGTAACTAACTGATGTGTTTCTTCGCGGGCATGGTGTTTGGCCAGCCGCGTCAGTTGGTCCGTACCAACGACCGCGCTGTCTGACTTCACTGGTGATTGGCCCGCCGGTTTAGTAACCTCGGGATCCAGCGTAATTGATTGATTTGAGTCAATTACGCTGGCATGACATAGCGCAGCTACATAAGCCGACAAAAGAAGCGTCAAACCAAAATGGAGACATCGAACCATAGGCCATCCTTGGCCAACTGGGTGATTGATTGCTCAATACCCTTACCGGCACCTCATGTGCCGACAAACGAACATTACCTATCTTGACTATACCGGCGGCGATTGTCCAGCCGCAGCTTCGGCCTGCTCCTTGAGATCATCTACAATCTCACTGATTCGGATACAGAAATTATTATTCAGAACAAGAACCTCACCACGTGCGACCAACCGCTGATTGACATACACATCTACAGGATCCCCTGCCAACTTGTCCAGTTCGACCACACTGCCTTCGGCCAATTTGAGTACATCCTCGACATACATCTTGGTCCGCCCCAGTTCAATCATGACGTCCAAATCGACGTCGCCTAACAACTGGATCTTCCCATCATCCTCGGAAGAACCAGCCAATTCGCCCACCATTACCTCGGCGTCGGCTGTATCACTTTCGGTAGCCTTTGCTTCTTGTGTCATTTCGTCAAGTGAAGCTTGGACATCAGCCATCGCCTGGTTCACGCTCTCTTCCAATCCCTGGTTCGCCTGCGGATTGTCTTTCTGTTCATCTTGTGTTTTATCTTCCATGAATACTCGTCTCGTCGGGCCTAATGATCGGCCTTGTATGGGATCAATTTGGTGACCAGAACTTCCTCAACGATTGGCTGGTTGTCTGAATCAACCCCCAATCGCTTGTCCACTGCAGCCTTGATTTGTCGTGTCAATGTGGCACGTGTGGGTTCTGCAAAGTGAGCGGGCTGGGCCCGAGCGATGATCATTGCAACATCGGTCGAGATTCGAGCCTGCTTGGTGTCTATCTGGGCCCGAGCAAGTTCCTGGTGCTTGCGTCGTATCGTAATGTAGACCTGCGTGTCATAGATAATGGTCTCGCCACGGAGTAGATTGGAAAATTTCTCTTCAATCAGCAACTCCTCAATCGGCTGTTCCAAATTCACCTCGGGACCTTCAAGTGCAACCTCCGCAACCACGTGCGCCGGTGCCGGCTTGAGCGCAAAGACGATTAGAACCGTCGCCACTTCCAACCCCAGTACTCCGACAAGAATGAGAAGGGTCTTTAACGGGAATCGTTTTTTGTTCTCCCGAGAACGTTTAATCGTTTTATCTTTTTCTGCCATCACTTAGGTCCAATCTTTGCCGTTGGCCAGGTTAGTTTGACCGATCCAACTCGGGCGTGGTGAGTTCGTCCACAAGCATGTTGCTCACCTGAATCTCAACTCTTCGATTGCTTTGAAGTTGCGTTGGTTGGTAGATCGCCCACTTCACCTTTTCGCTGTCACCATTGGCAATCAACTTGATACGCTGCGGTCTAATCCGACATTCATCAGAGATCAAGAAATCGCCGATGACTCTTGCCCGCCTATAACTTAGGTCCTGAATATTCTCAAACTCTTTTGGATCAAATACCTCAGCAGTATCCGCGTGACCGTTCACATGTATCTTGGTATTAAAGCCGCGAATCTGCGTGGCCAACTGAATCAATTTCTCACGGTGAGTCTCGGTAAGTCGCGTCAAACCTGGCTCAAACACCAACCGTCCTCCCGTAATTTGGGTCAGCTTCTGCCGAACTGTTGTCACTTGCTGACGCTTACCCTGCAGCCCGGGGTCTGGAACTTGCGATGGCTGGGGGTGCCGCCGGCTCACCTTTTGCAAGGACTTAATTCTGTCAATGAAACTAAGGGCTGGATCATCCGGCGTGGGAACCTTTCCGCCTCCGCCGTGTATCCCAAATGCTTTCTTGACCTCCTTGACAACTGCGCGGAATTCAGATTCCTTTTTAACCTCCGACAGGGATAACAGCAGCACGAAAAAGGTCAACAACAACGACATCATGTCACCGTAGGTCATAACCCATTGCGGCGCGCCTTCCGGTGGACATTTGCATCTCTTGTATGCCATTTCCTGAAACCCAGTTGCTTACCTGAGGGACAAATACAAGACGTTATATCCCATTTTTATGACCAATGATCATGCCGCTTTTTGTTCTGCATCCTGACGACTGGTGCGCTGTGACGGCGGCAGGAAGGTCCTCAGCTTCTGCTCGACAATACGGGGATTGTCACCACTCTGAATCGCCATAACGCCTTTAATGATGATCGTTTTCGTCAATACCTCTTCTGCGGATCGACGCCCCAGCCGATCCGCTAAGGGCAGCGCCAAACCATTGGCCACCAAGGCACCGTAGAGGGTGGTCAGCAGCGCAATCGCCATGCCGGGGCCTATTGCCGTTGGATCATCAAGATTCTTGAGCATGATGACCAGCCCGACCAATGTGCCAATCATGCCAAATGCCGGCGCATACTTCCCAACCGTGGCGAATATGCCTTTGCCTGCTTCATGGCGGTCTATCAAATTCTCCAGCTCGTTGTTCATGATCTGCTCAATCAGTTCTGGGTCGGTTCCATCCACAGCCATCTGGATTCCCTGCACAATAAAATCGTCTTCAATATCTTTCGTTGAGTTCTCCAGACTGAGGATGCCGTCACGCCGAGCAATCTCCGCATAGCCCACCATATCATCAATCAGTTTGTCCACCGGCATGGATTGAAAGAACAATGCTTTTTTGATGATCGAAAAAATGCCTTTGATGTACCGCATGGGAATGGCATAGATGACAACCGTACAAGACGCCCCAAAGACGAGAACCAGGCTCCGAATATCAAAGAACATGAACACATCGCCGCTACCCAAAAGGGCCCAACTGATGAGTACCCAAGTTCCTAAGAGTCCAAAGAAAATCCCAAGATCCATGGTCTGCCTCAGAACATACCGATATTGACCTACTGAGACCTTATCGGTCTATCCCCACCCAGACTTTTACAGATTTCCAAGTGAATATCGGACCATCAAGAAGGCTGACAATGCATATCCGTGATTTGCGGCCTGCTGGCTGGAGATTTTGTCAAATCCGCTGGGTACCAACAGCCTGGAATTGGAAAAACACATGGTGCCAGATCAATAGTGAACCAAGCAACCGCCTTGCCTTTCCAAGAGGCGGCAATGATGAATATAGCCTGGCACGAGCACGTCGAAGTTCAATGGACCGAATCTCGCCACACGCCGGTGGTCAGACATCCATCTAACTAGGTGGAACAAGCTTACGCAGTGACCGACCATACTCTATAGCCAACGCAACGACCTGCTCCAACGTTTCGCGCACAATGATGTGATCGCCATTGATCAAAGTTAACGTGGTATCTGGATTGGACTCGACCGTCCTGATGATATCAGCGTTCACCACCACCTTCTTGCCGTTGAGTCGTGTGACTGTAATCATGGAATGAAAGTCACCATTCTTTGCAACGAAGCATTTACGATACTTGGCGCCGATTGTCGTCTATCTAACTGCTGAAAGCAGTTCCTGGATCAAACGATCACTGGTTGTCATAACCCTACTGTTGGCGGTAAACCCCGTGCTCGCAGCAATTAGACTAATGAATTCCTGGCTCAATTCGACATTTGATAGCTCCAAAGTACCGCTCATGATCTGCCCCAGTCCGCCAATTCCTGGGTGCCCTGTCATCGCTGTGCCGCTGCTGTCCGTCACACGGTAGAGATTGCCCCCCACTTCTTCGAGCCCGTTGGGATTTGAGAACTGCGTCAACGCGATCCGACTCAGATTACGCTGCAGGCTGTTCGAAAAAACACCGACAACGGTACCGTCTTCCAAGACAGTAAAATTTTCCAAGGTTCCAACTCCCGATCCGTCCTGGCTGATCACAGAGAGTTGGCTTGGTGCAGCAAGGGCTGTCACACCCCCGACAGAGTCTTCAAAGTCGATGGTTAGTTGTTGTGGAGAGAAAGCACCTGTACCGGAACGATCGATCATGAATTCAGGGTTCGTGACAGAAATGATCTGTCCGGCATTGTCGAACTCAACCGTCCCCGTACCCAGAACACGGTCGAGGCCGGTATCCTCTTCACTTTCAAGGTAAAAACGCCATTGGGTCCCAGTAGCCGGTTTCGCCTCAAGCACCATGTGCATATCAATGACCATGGCTGTACCCAGACTATCAAAAGCAACAAATGCTGTTCGGACTGATTCGCCACTTGCTGTTGCCTGCTGTATCAACTCAAATGGGAGTCGTGGGTTGGTTAACTTATTGACAATAATGTTGCTGGCCTGCACCTCCAGATTATTTGATAACCCGGTATTGCCCTCGATGGTCAGTTCACCTGTAGCTGATATCGTCGCACCACCACCAGCAGAGGTATTGATGCCCAGTGCATCCTCCAGAAAATCCATAAAGTCCTGAAGGGTCGTACCAGACATGTTGCTGCCGGTCGTATTGGCAGCACCAACTTGAAATGTGTGGTCCGGCAACGTTGAACCACCCTTTAAAGCTGCGGAGAGGGTAATCACGTCCCCATCAGCGAACAGGGGCACACCCGTGTCATTGAATATTGATGTCAAGGTATCGGTCGCTAAGGCTAGGTTTTCCTGAGCATCATCTGTGTAGATTGGCCCGCTGGTAATCAACGCCCCCATCGTGGCCAAATCACCCTTGGTATCGAGGTTACCAGAGAATGTCACGGTCTTGGTGGCCTCGGCAAGCGTCAGATCTCCAATGGGGATGTTGATGTTTTTTGTCACCCCTTCGACAACATTAAAATTACTGTCGATTCCATAACCCTGAATACGCCCACCACCGGCACTGACCAGATTGGAATCCTTATCAAGTGAGAAAGAGCCATCACGCGTGTAACGTGCGGTTCCATCAAGATCCAGAACAAAAAAGCCATTCCCTTCAATAGCCAGATCCGTATTGAGACCGGTAACCTGAAGTGATCCGGACGTGAAATTGCGAGTCACCGCACTGACACGCGTACCCATCCCAATCTGCGAGGGGTTGGTCCCACCAAGCGTTGCAGTCGGGGCCGTACCTGGATGAAGGTTCTTGGAAATCTGTGTCTCGAATGACAGGCGGCTGGCCTTGAAACCGGTGGTGTTGACATTGGCAATGTTATTACCGGTGACGGAAATAGACTCTGAGTTCGACCTCATTCCGCTGAGGCTTGTGAAAATCGCAGTGGTCAGTCCCATGAAGCAACTCCGTTGCATGTAGAAGGATGAGCCTGGCAGTTGTTTACCAAGCTAGGTTCTTTACTCCACAGCAGACGTGGGGGTCGAAGCACTTGAAACATGTCGCACATGATCAAGTTCAAGTGTCCTGCCAGCGTCAAGTTCGAGGACCACACGACCGTCCACAACATTCAGGGCCGCCACAACCCCCGTAATCTCATGGGGGTCTTGAGGCAGTTCGCCTGCAACCTTGGCCGCTTCTATGGTCTCCAATCCAGTCACCTTGCGACCAATAAGATTTGCGGCGATCATGATTTGGTTCTGTAATGCAGAACTATTACTGGTCTGGCTCGTGACACGATCGAAGGCCAGCGACGCACCGGTATCCAATCCCAGGACAGCCTTGCCATCAACAATGCGCATCGAAGTAACCACACCCGTCACGATCTGGTTTAGGGTATTAAGTCCGCTCACCGTCTGGCCAATCAGGGTTCCAGCAGTAGCAAGCTGGTTCTGAAGTACCAAGCTGTCAAGCTTTTCCTGCAGCACCAATTGGCTTTCGATGTTTCGTATACTGCTAATCTGTTCAAGCAGCGCTGACGAATCCTGGGGATCAAATGGATCCTGATTCGCCATTTCAGTAATCATGATCTTGATGAACTGTTCCGTTGATAACTCAGCAAACTGATTATTAACACTCGGCGTTGCGGGCTGTCGTGCAGCGCCGGCGATGGCTCCTGCGGACATGGTTATGCTCCTTTTCTAATCATCTGTTTTGCCTTTCGAGAATCAGGTGACTTCCTCGAACGCCTGTTGAAAGTCATCCTGCGTTCCCATCTCGCCTTCCCCTTTACCCTGCTGTTCCCTGGATGACTGGGCAAAGCCACCACGGCTTCGCCCATCGTTCGCCCCACCTTGTTCTTCCTGTGTAGACGTATTGTTCCACGGTGTGGTATGCACGATGAGACGCTCCACGACAAGGCCCTGTGACTCCAGGGCATGACGCAATTGATGGATCTGATGGTTAAGTAGCGTCCGAACGGATTCATGCTCAACATGAAACGCAGCACGAACCTGCCCATCGGTCATGGCCAGCTCGATGCGGACTACACCTAGTTCAGGTGGATGTAGTCGTAACGTAACAGCACCTCCTCGCTGATTGATGACATTGGTAAGACCTCGGACAACTCGCGCAACATTGGCTTGTTCCTCTGAATCCATTGTGCTGGCCATCATCACCGTTGATGTAACCTCGCTACCGTGAATCGCTCCCATTGCCCCGATTTGGGTGTGAAGTGACATTGCAGACGAGGCGTCTGAAGTCTGAATTGGCATGGCGGCACCTAATACGCCTTGGTCACCCACGGATGCGGCCGGTACCGCTTGATTCGTAGCCTTGGTTAAACCACTGCCTACTTGTCCAGCGGTATTGTTCTGTGCCTGTGATCGATCAGCCGAAAATTGTTCCTTTTGATCAGCGTTGGCCGCACCAACAGCGAACCGATCACCGCTGGAATTTCCGGATTTGCCTGATTCACAATTCGACGAATCTCTGGTTCGCCCCAATCTGTTGATATCCGAATCTGCCCGTCCGGATGTACCGGAGACATGCTGTTCATGGGCAACGACCGTGCTCTGACTGGATTGATCTTCGGCCTTGGCCGGCAACCGGCGTGATGACCCGGCATGAAAAGTCCGCACCGCCTTTTGCCTTTCGCTCGTATCAGGCCACGCCTGCAGCAGGCGTTGGCCAAATGACACGCTCGATGCGGGGGCTACTTCCGGAACTGTTCTCGACGCCATATTTGGTCCCAATTGCTCTGGAATCACCAACGATGCCATAATAAATTCCCTCGATCAGTTTCCCATCCCACTCTATTGTTGTCGTAAACCATCGATAAGCGCTGCAAACACCGGCAGTTCCTCCTCTTTTGTGAACTGCTTGAGAATCATCGCTGCTTTACGTGGTTTCATGGCCGCCAAATACGCTACCGCCCGATCTGATTTCCCCTCATTGACCATTTGCACCATTAGTTGCTTGCTTTGCCTTGGACTAACTTGTTCAAGCATCCGCAGGGCATTCTTAAACCCGTCCGACTCCCGACGCTGGGTTTCCTGTTGCTGCGCCTTTTCCAATTGGTCCTGGTTAGCCTGTATCTTGCTCGCCAATGATTCAATAATCTGCTTGCGATGCTCCATGTTCGCCAGCAGTACCTGACGGCCCTGTTGCAGTTGCTCATGTTGCTGGCGAGCAATCTTCCTGGAATCTTGTTTTTGTGACAGTCGGTGTTCAATGCTTACCGGACCCTGCCTGACCCGCTCAAGCCATGCTTGTTTTTCAGCAATCTCTTCGGCTTCAAACGCGAGCCGTTGAGCTTTTTCTTTTTCTATAGCTTCTTGTTCAACTGTGAACTTCAGGATCTCGACAACTCTGTCGTATCGATCCCAGTCCAGACGACCACTTTCAAAAAGCCACGCAACGCT
>Ga0310124_10000366_pt1 | contig 30955 bp, 25 predicted proteins | sample CB11b_AW_Bot5_MG_FD_203507 | JGI IMG/M metagenome (GOLD analysis project Ga0310124, IMG submission 203507) | Marine microbial communities from Western Arctic Ocean, Canada - CB11b_AW_Bot5 | ecosystem: Environmental > Aquatic > Marine > Oceanic | place: Canada: Western Arctic Ocean | collected...
ATGCGACTGTGGCTACCCAGACGCAGGCGGCTCCGACGGCTGCGACGGCCGCAAGCGTGGCGGTGATGAGGCCGTAGGGAACACTCACGGCGGGCGAGCGCATCGCGGGGATGATGGCCACGAGCCCCGAGGCGACGCCACCGATGAGGCCAAGCCCCAGGAGAAACGCGTGCTCCGTGAACGCGAGCCGAAAGAGCCGACCGTGTGAATACCCCACGGCGCGCAGAACGGCCAGTTCGCCGCGACGCTCGAGCAGGTTTCTCGCAACGACCATGCCCAGACCGGCGGTTCCCAGCAGGACGCCCAGGCCGCCGAGTAACTGGAATATCGAGAGATAGGTGTTCTGCACCTCTAGGAAACGCGCGAGGCGTTGCGGTGCCGGCGTCACTTGCATTCCATAGTCCTGCATCTGCCGCGACATCTCTCGTGCCAGGGGCGCGGCCCGGTTCGGCGGCGCGTCGATCAGAAACGTGCGGAAACCCGCTTCGGACGGATAGCGAGCCTCGAATGCCTCGCGGTCGATCAGAAGGCTTCCCTGAAGGATCGAGTCCGCCAGGACGCCGACGATTCGCACGTCGAAGGTCGCGCCTCTCTGGTCGGTATAGGTCAGCGTGTCGCCGATCTTCTTGTGTAGCGCCCAGGTGAGCGTCGCGTGATCGGCCACCGCCGCAATGGTCCGATCGTTGCGCGCCTGGCGGAGTAGATCCCAGGGATTCTGCCCGTCTTCGACGTCCTGCGCCTCGACGAACGCGAAGGCGCCGCGCTGCGCCAGTGCGGCGGGATCCACGCCGAGCAGGCGCGGCGACTGGGCGCGGTTCAGATTCAGGCAGCTCGCGTCGTCTCCGTCGCGCACGCGCAAGGGCACGAACGACACATCGGACATCGAGTCCGTCGAAAGGCCGATCGCGTCGCGGCCGGCGATGCTGTTCAGGTCGTCCACCACCGGTAGGGCCGTCTCACCGTACAGCGCAAAGCCGCCCGTGCCGGAATCGCGGCGAGCCGCGCCGGCCGTGGGATCCTGCCGATTGCCGTTTACCGCAACCACCAGGAAGCAGCCGCATGCGAGCAGCACCACCGTACTGAGGCTGCGGCCGCTGAGCCGGGCCGTGCTTCTCAAGGCCAGGCTTCCAAGGGTCATGCGTGTCCCGACGCCTGACCGGACCTGCGCCAGGCGGCCGAAGAGCCACGCGCATGCGGCCAGTGTCGCGATCAGCATCAGGGCGCCGACGCCGAAGAAGGCGATCGCGGCCGCAGGGCCGCGGTCGGCGCCGGTTGCGACGATCACCAGCAGCGCCGCGCCCGCCGCGATCACGGCGCAGGCCGCCGCAGTTCGTGGCGAACGCACGACACGGGATCGCGTCGCAGTCGGTTCCGATGCCAGCAACTGACGTGGCGGGCGCTTCGCCTGGCGGCGCAGGGCCCACGCCATCGCGGCCATCGACGCGAGCAACCCGGCGGCGCTACCGGTCAGCAATGACGGCCAGCCGACATTGAACTTCAGCGCTGCGCCCGCCACGGCGCCCTGCCACAGGGTTGCGAGACCGAAGAGGACGGCGCGGGTGTACACGATGCCTGCGCTGGCGCCGACGACACTTCCGACCAGGGCCAGTACCGCTCCCTCAGCCAGAAGCAGATTGCGGACGACTCGAGGCTCAAACCCCACGGCCCGAAGCGTGCCCACTTCGGCGGTGCGCTGCTCGGCGCTGAACGTGAACATCAGCCCGGTCAGGAGCAGCGCCGAAACGATCAGGAAGAAACTCATCCCCAGGAACAGGAGGCCGAAGTCGACCATTGGCGTCGCGGCTTTCTGCGCCTCGGCCGCGACGTCCTGGAACGACAGGCCGAGCATCGCCGGTTTGACGCGGTCGCGGATCGCTTCGGCGATGCGCTGCTTCTTGCCCTCGGCCGACGCGAAGCGTACCGCCGTGAGGTTGCCGAACGGGTTGCTCCACGTCTTGCGGCCGGCCGCGAGCGTCACGAACGCCTTGGGCGTGCCGCGGTGAGCCTCCCAGTAGGCTTCATCCTGCTCACGGATCCGTTCCAGGTCGATCGGAATGCCGGGTCGCCACTGCCGGCAGTGATCGGCGTCGGCGAGGCCGGGAAAATTCGGCATCCATTCCGGATCCGCCGCCGGGCCCTCGATCGGGACGATCCGGTCCACTGTGTAAGTCGCGCTTTCTTCAATGAGTCGGCGACCGCGTCCCATGACGAAGTAGCGCATCGTGATCCGCTCGCCTACCCGGGCGTCGAGATCGTCGGCCAGCCAGCGATTCAGAACAATCCGGTCGTCGGCCATCGCATCCGGTACCAGCCCGGCGACGCCGCGGCCGATCCCGTCCAGATCACCGATCGCCGTCGCCATGGAATAGGGCGCCGCGCGATCGCCGTGGCGTATCTCGTTGACAAAGTAGGTCAGGGCGCCCACGGCGTCAGGATCCAGACCACGGAGGGCGTCGACGATGGCCTCATCGAGAAACACGCGGTCGGTTCGCAACTCCAGCCAGGCTCCCTTCATCACGTCGCGCAGTTCGAGCTGGACGTCCTCGATCCGCCAGCTTCGACCAAGGGCGGTCTGAGCGTCGGCGGCTTGAAGCGGCGCCGAACCGGAGCCGATCAGCAACAGGTTGGCAGCGCCGGGTCGATCCAGCTTTTGCTGCAGCGCCGTCAGTTCCACGAATGCATTGAATGGCGACGCCTGGTTAGCCGACAGCCCGAAGCGCCCGAACCGGTCGTCGGTCACGATCGCCTTGACCGTCACGCGCAGCGCCATGGTCGAGTGGTCGTCGGCCCCGAGCGGCACGTCGCGCGGCAGCGCGCTTGGCCGGGGCACACGAATCACGACCTCGTCGCCGACGTCGACGTGAAGTTGCTCGGCCAGGGCGTCGTTGAGGATGACGTCATCGGGCCCGATGCGACCGGGATCGACTGCTTTCGGCCCCAATTGCCAGAAGCGCTGGTCCACGCCGTGGATCGTGGCGCGATTTGCACGGGCCGTGCCGTCGGGTCGCGCCGCCACCGCCGCCAGCTGGATCAGCGCCGCGCCGGGCGCGTTCAGAGCACGCGATAGTTCCTCGGACAGGGCGGCGCGCACGAAACGGTCGTGCGCCGCCATGGCCAGCTGAACACGCCCGAGGCGCGCTGCGGCCTGGTGCCTCAGTGTCTGGCGGACGCAATCGCCGACGAGCAGGGCGCCAACGATTACGGCGCTGGCCACGGTCGCGCCGAGCAGAACGCCGACGTGGGTCCGCCAGTAGTGGGTCAGGCCACGAACGATCAACCGCCGGGTGTTCACGAATCATCTCCGTCGAACTCAACGACGCCCTGCCGCATCACCGCCCGACGCCGCAGGTGATCGGCGAAGCGCGGCGCATGCGTGACGACGATGAGCGTGACGCGCTGCTCGCGATTCAGCGCCGCGAGCAATTCGACAAGCCGGTCGGCTGAGTCCTCGTCAAGCGAGCCGGTCGGTTCATCGGCCAGAACGAGCCGCGGTTCGTTGATCAGTGCCCGGACGACGGCGACACGCTGCTGCTCGCCGCCGGAGAGTTGGCCCGGTCGCCGCTTCAGCTTGTCGGTGAGTCCGACGCGATCCAGAAGGCGTCGTGCCCGCGCGTCGGCGTCGCCGCGCAGGGCGGCGTCACGATGGACCAGAGTCGGAATCAGCACGTTTTCCAGCGCCGTACACTGGGGAAGAAGGTGGTGGCCCTGGAAGACGAATCCGATGTGCCGGTTGCGCAGTGCCGATCGCTGCTTTTCGTCCAGATCGCACAGATCCGTGCCGTCGAAAAGTACGGATCCGCTCGAAGGCGGATCCAGGGCCCCGATGATGTTCAGAAGTGTGGATTTTCCCGATCCCGAGGGGCCAGTGATCGCCAGCGACTCGCCGGCTTGCACCGTCAAGCTCACACCGCGCAGGACATCTTTCTGCGCCGTGTCGTCCGCCGACGCGTAGCGCTTGGTGACGTCCGTGAGTTGAAGCAGGGGGGATGCGTCTGTCATTCGAATCAGCGAAACACCCAGCGTCTGGCTTTCATCTCGAACCGCGGCAAACTGTCCGGGTCGATCGCCGTCACCGGCACGCGAATCTGAAAGGCGTCGCGCAGGTCACGTTCCAGCCTCCGGCACAGCGCCGGGATATCGGGTTCTTCCGGTTCGGCTTCGACCTGGACCTTAAGCTCGGTCAGTCCGTCGCCGCGATGGACCTCGACACGGTACTCGGCGACGCCGCGACGCCTCCGCATGACCTGATCCACGCCGCTGGGAAAGACGTTGACGCCGCGCACGAGGACCATGTCATCGGCGCGGCCCAGGATTCCGCCTTCGAGGTTGGTCAGGGACCGGCCGCACGCGCATCGCTCGTCGGCTCCGAGGCGCACGCTGTCGCCCGTGCGATAGCGCAGCAGCGGGCAGGCCGTTCGGCCGAGTGTTGTGAGGATCAATTCACCGGTTTCACCCGGGGCGACCGTGCCCGATCCGACCGGATTGCTGGCGAACGAATCCGGATCGACCACCTCGCCGAGATACGCCGGTTCGATGATGTGCAGGATGCCCGGTCGCTTGGGACACTGGTACGAGACCGGGCCGACCTCGGTCATCCCGTGATGGTCGTAGACCCGGGCACCCGGCCAGAAACCTTCGATGGTCGATCGAGTCGCGCCGACACTGCCGCCGGGCTCGCCCGCGACGATGATGGATCGCACCTCGCCGCCGCGCAGATCAATATTTTCCTTGGCCGCAACCTGCCCGAGGTGGATCGCATACGTGGGCGTGCAGCACAGAACGGTAGCCCGGTTGTCGAGGATCGCCGCGAGGCGGGCGACGCTGGTCATGCCGCCGCCGGGGATGCAGAGACAACCGAGGCGCGCGGCGGATTCAAATGCCGTCCAGAAGCCAAGGAAAGGGCCGAACGAAAACGCGAAGAAGATGCGGTCACTTGGGGTGACGCCGCAGGCCTCGTACACCTGCGCCCAGTTGTCGAGCATCCACGACCAGCTCTGCGGCGTGTCGATCCATCGCATCGGCACGTCGGTCGTGGCGCTGGTCTGGCTGAGACGACTGTACTGGTCGAAATCGAAAGTGAGGTTCGTCCCGTAGGGCGGATGGGTGCGCTGATCGTCGATAAGTTGAGGCTTCGTCGTCACGGGCATGCGCGCCGTGAACTGATCGAGGCTCGCGATGTTCCGGTCCACCTTCGCGGCGGCCAGCGTCTGGCAATAGAAGCGGTTGGACTCCGTCAGCGCCCCGATCAGCGCGCGCAGCCGGTCCAGTTGCGCTGCCCGGATGGTTTGGCGATCGGGTGGCGGCTGGGCGTTCATCTTTGGAATCAGCTGTCAGTGTCGAGTTGGCTTGCCACCGCGGACGGCGGTAGCGCGGTCCGCCCGGGCGGCGGCCGGTAAAGGCTCACAAGGCATCCGCCGAGCGCCGCCAGAACGATCCCGAGCAGGAACGGCCACCTGATCGCGGCCCAGCCGCCGGTCGGCGGGTGCAGCAGAATGGCCACGACGGCGTTCACGATCGGTGCGCCGGCGAACACGATTGACATCACGACAGCGGGTGAACCCTTCGCCCCGAACGCCAGCAGCACGCAGAAGGCGCCCACGGCGCCGGCGATCCCCGCGAGCAGCGACCACCCGATACCGGCCGCGGGCATCCGCCACCCGGCGCCGCTGAACCAGAGCACCGCAACCGGAGCGAGGACGGCCGTCAGCACGTACGCGATGCCAACCCAGAGGAACGCCTTGTAGCGACCGTAGCCCGGGTCTCCCATCGACATCTGCCCCGTGTGCAGCAGGACGCCGTACACACCCCACGTGGCGACGGTGAGTAGCGCGAACCCGAGCCAGGTCATGCTGTGATGATCAGCGGGAGGTTGTGGCATGGGTGTTCATACTTCCAGAAGCTCCCTGGGTGCTTCCTCGATCTTTTCGGCGATCTGTGGGGGAATGGTGACGGCCTGCAACTGCGACTGGTCGTTCGATCGCGAAGCGCACACGACTTTCATTGTGCCGCGGGCCACCTCGAGGTCGCCATCGTCGCGGCGCGTGCGGAAGACGAACTGGTACTCAATCGATTTAGGCTGCCTCTGACGCACGAGCAGGTGCACCTCGACCTCGTCTTCAAAACGCAGCGACCGGAGAAAGTCGCACGTGGCTGCAACGCGCGGCCAGCCGACAAAGCCGTCGGCCGTGCGGCGGTGCACGGAAAACCCCAGTGACCGGTAGAACGCGTGTTCGGCTTCTTCCATGTACCGGAAAAAATTCGCGAAATGGACGATGCCTGCCATATCCGTCTCGGCAAACTCGACGCGGCGTGTCGTCTTGAATTCGTAAGGCATTTTCGGGAAGGCATTAAGGCACGAAGGGCCGTCACGAGCGAAAGTGCGAGTGACGGAACTTGCGACACGTTACGATTTCTGGCGTGCAAGCACCAACTCACACACCTTCGCGACATCGCCGGACATTCGCGCCGCGTTGAAGCGTTCGACGACGACGCTGCGGGCCCGGGAGGCTTCGACGCGGGCGGGCTCGAGGTTGGTCAGCACCGATTCGATCGCATCAGCCAGCGCCGGTGTATTATCCGGTTCGCAGAGGATACCGCCGCCGGTGATTTCCAACAATTCCGCGAAGGCGCCATGACGCGGCTGAACCACCGGTACGCCGCACGCGAGCGCTTCGAGAACGTAAAGTCCGAACGCCTCGCCGTAGGTGGCCGGTACCGAGAGCACCGAAAGATGGCGCAGGAACTCCAGCTTCTGCCGCCGGTCAATGTTTTCGAGGAACGTGACGTCGCTGATAAGACCCGCCGCGGCGAGACGCTGGCGCAGCGAGTCGACGAACGGTACGTCGGCGCGCGTCCGGGCGCCGACGATGCACAGTTTGAGGTTCTCGACGCGTCCTCGTTCCCGAAGGAGCACGTAAGCCTCGACGAGTGTGTGCAGACCCTTGTCGCGGCACATGCGCGCCATATAGCCGAGGACCGGTGGCGAAGGCGGTTGTGCCGCCGGTTCCAAACCCTCCAGCTCTATGCCGTTGTGGACCACGTGGACGCGATCGGCCGGCAGATCGAGGCGGCGCGTCATAACTTCGGCGTAGTAGCGGCTGACCGCGACGAACGCGTCCACATCGGCGGCGCGCCGCGCCATCGTGGCCCAGGCTTCAGCGCGATGTGGCTGCGGCAATGAATCGAGAAACGCATCTTCACCCTGAAGCGTGCAGACGATCGGTGCGCCGGTGATCTGCTTGATGCGACCGGCAAGGCCCACAAGCAAGCCGGTCGCCAGTGACACCACGTTCGGGGATCCGGACGTGTCGAGCCACGTGGCCAATTGGTCAAGCGACCCTGCCTGCCGGCCCTGCTCGCCGCGCAGCATCGAGACCGTCAACTCACCGAGAACGGATGCACGGGTCATGGAGGACCGGCTTGCCACCCATCGAAGTAGCGCCGGCCGATCCAACCATCTGAGCATCCAGCGGGGCAGCGCGCGAAAGAGTCTCGATCGATGTTCGAGATATACGTTGATCCCGCCAAAGAAGATGGGCTGGGCATCATCCGCGCTTTCCGTGACCAGGGGAAGGTATAGCGGCACCATCGTCGCGTCGTGGCCGAGTGACCGCAGACCCTTGGCCAGGGCGTGGTCGCGCAGACAGGTGCCGCAGTAGAAGTTGCCGGTGCCGGGGATGATCTGAACGATGCGCAAGGGGCGGGCGTCGGATGTGGGGGGTGAACCAGTTGTGATCAGCGGTCAGCGATCGGATGCTTGGCGGCTCCCCGATCATGAGTCACCGGGTCTTGATCCCCACCGCCCAGGACGCCCGGCGGTCCTCCGGGCGCCGCGGGCATGTCAACGGACTCGCCCACGGCGTGGAACAGGCGGTCGAAGTCGCGGAACAGGTTTCCGATCAGGCAATCGGTCAGATCGCCGCCCAGGTCCGGGTGGGCGCGCATCAGCTTGCCGAAGCTGAACGCCTCGCTGTAGAAGGCGTAGACGAGTTTGCGCATCGTTTCGATACCCGCGTAAAGGTCGCGGCCGTAGGCGGCAAAGCGTTCGCCGGACGTGTCCCCGGATTCCAGGGCGCTGTCCACGGCGTCGCCCGCCATTTCGCCGCCGCGCAGTGCCAGGAAAACGCCCGAGGAAAACACCGGATCGAGAAATCCGAGCGCGTCGCCGACCAGAACGAGGCCGTCGGCGGCGCAGTAGCGCGACGTATAGGAATAATCGCCCGTGACGCGATAGGGCCCGACGACCTGGCCCGGTGCCAGGTGGCGGCGGATCCAGGGATTGACGTGCGCTTCGCGCTGGAACACTGTTTCAGGATTCTTGCCATCACGGTACAGGTAGTCGCGCTCGGCGACGACGCCGACGCTGACGGTGTCATTCGCCAACGGAATGTACCAGAACCATCCCTTTCCGGGCAGATAGGCCACCGTGGTCGCACCCTCGTCGAGCCCGTCGTCGCGCAAGGCGCCCTTGTAGTAGTTCCAGATCGAGATCTTCTGGAGGTTGGGATCACGGATCTTCCACTCCTGCCGGTTCACGGAAAACGCGTCGCGGCCGCTCGCGTCGATCGTCATGGGCGCTCGCAACTCCAGTTGCCGTCCGTCCGAAAGAGCCGCGGCGACGCCCTCGACCGCGCCGTTCGATCGCAACAGGTGCCTCGCCGTCGTCTGCTCCATCACGTCGGCACCCTTCTCGCGTGCGTTGTCCAGGAGCATCTGGTCGAAGTCACTTCGCACGACCTGCCACGTGCGTGACGCGGCGTGGTGCAGGTGTTGGAAGAAGTAGAAGGGCTGCGACACGTGTCCGTCGGTGTCGACGAACTGGACGCTGTATTTCCTGACGAAGTCCGATCGAGCGATCTTCCGAGCCACACCGAGCCGCTCCAGCGTGAAGTAGCAGTAGGGCAGCAGGGATTCACCGACCTTGTAGCGGGGAAACTTTTCCTTCTCGAGTATCAGGACGCGGCGACCCTTCTCGGCCAGCACCGCGGCAGCGGTGGACCCGGCGGGTCCGCCGCCGATCACGATGCAGTCGTACTCCGGGGTTGTGGACACCATGCTGCGACCCGAATCAGGCGCTGTCCTCGAGTGGCGGCAGGATTTCCACGACCTGGGCCAGCGGACGCCCCTGACCGTCGGACAGCTCGTTGCGGCGACCGTACAGCGGTGTGCCGCGTGGAATGGCGTTCGGGGCCAGGGCTGCTTCTATGACGTCATCGGAACTCATCGCAAAGAACGCGGTCGGGTTGCTGTGGTGTTCGATGTCGTAGTCGCGGAGGATGGCGCCCAACGGCGCGCTGCACGCGCAGATCGCGGCGCATACGTCGGCGCCGAACGCATCGAGTTCGATTCGAATGGCGCCGAATTCGACCGGCGTGCCGTCGTTGCAACCGACCAGCGATACCGTGCGCTGGAGCGTCGAGGCGCTCTGGCTCTTGCGGTGGACACGCAATTCAAGGGACTGCCCGTGAAAGGCTTCGAGCGTGGGGGTCATGTCGTCGGCGTGCGCCAGTAGCAACCGGTAAGCCTCGGGCAAACTCGTGGCGTCGAGCATCGTGATCGGTGGAAAGGATGTGCCGCAAGCGCTGTAGTAGTCGGCCAGGGGGTCGAGCAGTTCGACCTGCGGCGACGGGCGTTCGGTGGCGTCACGCATACGGCACCTCTCGATGCTCAGGCAAAAAGAAGTTGTGCAACAGGCGATCCACACGCAACAGACCCTCGCGGCTGAGCGTGATGGTCTGTTCGTCGAACGTCAGGTAGCCGGCGTGGCGAAGCCTTCCCAGTTCGCCGGCAAACTTCTCACAGACATCGATACCGAATCGCTCGTGGAAAAAGCCTCGTTCGACCCTCCCGAGCTTCAACTGAAGGATGAACTGCCGGATCAACTGCTCGGTCGGCGTCATCGTCATGGCCCGGCACACGGGCAGCTCGTCGCGGCCAAGTCGCTGCTCGTAAATCTCGCTGCCGGTTTCGTTCTGATAGTGCGTTCCGTCCAGGTGGGAGAAGGAGGCCACGCCCAGACCGATCATGTCGGCTCCCGTCCACAGGGCATCGCGGTAGAGAAAGCGGCTGTGTTCGCGGCGGCGGACCGCGGTGTAGGCGCTTGCGACGGTGTATCCAGCCGTCTCGAGCCGGGCGAACGCGTCGGCGACCCACTGGCGCTTCGTTGCCCAATCGGCGACAGGGGCGGTCACGCGGCCGTCGGCGCGCATCTGCTTATAGATCGTCGTGTTGTACGGCACTTCCATCTGGTAGATGGTGATCGAGTCGGGAGCCAGGTCGATGGTTCGGTCCACGCATTGTTGCCAGTTTGCGGGCGTCTCACCGATCATTCCGGCGATCAGATCGATGTTGATCTGCGCGAATCCGGTCGATCGGGCATCCTCGTACGCCGCGTAGACCTGCTTGGAAAGATGGGCTCGATTGTTGTTGGCCAGGATCTCGTCGTCGAAGTTCTCGATGCCCAGGCTCAGGCGCGTCACGCCGAAATCTCGAATCGCTTCGAGCTTCTTGCGGTTGAGCGTGCCGGGCTCGCATTCAAAGGTGATCTCCTCGGCGTCGTCCCACGACATGTGCTGGCGCAGGCCCTCGGTTAATGTTCGCAGTTGTTCGGCGGACAGGTAGGACGGCGTGCCGCCGCCGAAATACACGAAACGCGGCCGGCGACCCCGGAGGTACGGGCTTTGAGCGTAGAGCGAAGCCTCACGGATGACCGCCGACATGTAGTCCTGGATCTGCGCGGCGTTGCGATCGGTGTACACGCGAAAGTAACAGAAGTGGCAGCGCTTGCGGCAGAACGGGATGTGAACGTACACGCCCATCTCCGCGGCGTTCGCGGGCGTGCGCTTCAGCACATCGTGCACGTCGTTGACGTGCTGTGGCGTCCAGCACGAAAAGGGCGGATAGTTGGCGACGAAGTAGTTGCCGGCGCCGGTCTTATCCTCATCGTTGATGACGGCAGGTGGCAGTCCGGTGTCTGATGTCATGGGTGTGTCCGTGGTGGTCTGTTCGTCGCGTTCGGCCGCCATCCTCGTTTCGGAATCAGGATTCTCCGGAAAAAGCGTATAGGCGCCCATCCTCGGCGCCAATGATGATCATCCCGCCGACCACGGCGGGGCTGGCGACAATCGCTTCTCCGATCTGGTGGCTCCAGACTTCGGACCCGTCGGCAAGACGCACAACGTAGAGGCGACCGTCGTCGGAACCCACGACGACCTTGCCGTCACAGATCACCGGAGAGCTGTCGACGCGGCCGCGCGTCTGGAAGGTCCACAGCGGCCGGCCCGAGTCGCGCTGCACGCAGTGCAGGCGTTTGTCGCGACTGCCCACGGCGATCCGGTCGCGACCGACGGCGGCCGAACTGAAAAACGCAAAGGCGCGGTCCTGGTAATCCCATGCCACGGACCCAGCGCCGAGATTCACGCTGAGCAGTTTGTGGTCGTAATGGCCGACGACCGCCATGTCGTCCACCATCGCCGCCGAGGCGGCCACGTATGAGCCGATCTCCACTTTCGCCAGCGCGCTGCCGTCCGCTACGCGGACAACGTGCAGCAGGCCGTCACAGCCGCCGAACACCGCCGTGCCGTTTTTGACGGCCACGCCGCCGTTGATGAAGTTGTCGGTGGCGTACCGCCACAGGGGTTCGCCGCTGCTCGCGTCAACACAGTGCAGTCGGTTATCGTAACTGCCGACCAGGATGCAGATGCGATTGCCGTCTGCAATGCGCGCCCAGTTTGCCGCTCCGACGATCTTGTCGTCGGTGGCGTACTTCCAGCGAAGGCCGCCGGTGGCGGCGTCCAGGGCGTAGAGGGTGCCGTCGGTCGAGCCGGCGACGACGAGCCCATTGATGAAAGTCGGTGGTGCTTCGACGGGCCCCTCTGTTCGGTACGACCAGACCTTGTCGCCGCTGCCGCGGTCGACGGCGTAAACGTGGCCGTCGTCGCTGCCGATCCAAACTCGATCGCCAAAGACGATCGGTGAGGACCTAATGGGCCCGTCGGTCACAAATGTCCAGCGCAGTTCGAACTTCTCGGCGAGTTTCCCCGCGGCCACGCCGGTGAGGGCCTGGTTGCCGCGGAAGATGGGCCAATCGGTGGCGGGGGCCGTGTCACGTTTCGCGGGGCGAGTCGTCTGCGCGGCGCCGGTCTGTGCGAGTACTGCGACGGCGAGCCAGATCGCACATTGAAGCGTGAATCTGACGTGTGCGATCGATTTCATGACGCTGAAGTATAGAGTAGTGAGTTCAGAGAGGCGGCAGAGGTCTTCGCCACCTGATTCCGAGATAAACAATCACCCTCTCCCAAACCCTCTCCCGGAGGGATAGGGGACTGATGGATCCATCGCCGCGACATAGAGCTGTGCGAAATCATGGACGCCAATCGGTATCGGGTTGAATTGCGCGGTCCATTGCCCCACGGCTTCTTCGGCAAGCACATCGACGGCCGAGTGGGGCACTCCGCAGGCGGCAAGGCTCGCGGGCAGTTCCGCCGCCTCCTGAAGCGTGCAGAGTCGCCGCAGAAGCACCTCGATCGGATCGTCGCCGTCCTGAGGGCAAAGGCCGCTGTGATTCGCCAGGTCAACGTACGCGCGCCGCGTGTCATTGTCCTGGGCGTTGAAGCGCACCACGTGCGTGAGCATCATGCCCACGGCCTGACCATGAACGATTTCGTAATGGGCAGTCAACGGGTTGGCGGCGGAATGGGCACCGCCAAGCATGCTGTTTTCGATGGCGATGCCGGCCCACGCGGCCCCCAGTTGCATCGCTCCGCGTGCGCTGAGGTCTTCGGGCGTGTCGAGCACGCGCGGCAGCGATGTGTGTGTCAGTCGAAACGCGCTGTGGGCATAGAGCAGGGACATGGGGTTGCGACCTCGGGTGACCGACGTTTCGACCGCGTGCGCCACCGCGTCCATGCCCGTGACCGCGGTGACGGACCGCGGCTGCGTGAGCGTCAGTACGGGATCGAGAACGGCCACGCGGGCAGCGGCCTTGGGATCACCGCAGGCCATCTTCTGATGCGTCTGGTCGTCGGCGATCAAGGCGAATGACTGGCATTCGCTGCCCGTGCCGGCCGTGGTCGGCACCGCGATGAACGGCAGCATCGGCTTCGTGGCCTTGCCCACGCCCCGGTAGTCGCCCATCCGACCTCCGTTGGTCAAAAGAAAGTTGCACCCTTTCGCGGTGTCGAGGCTGCTGCCGCCGCCAAGACCGACGATCGAGTCGACTTCGGCCGCGCGGGCAACCTTCAGGCATGCCTCGACGTCGCGGGTCGTGGGGTTCTCGCGCACGCGGTCGTACACCGTGACGGTCAACCGCGCCGACTCGAGGACGTGGCGCGCGCGCTCAGCGTGGCCCGCCGCCACGATTCCGGGATCTGTCACCATCAGGACGCGGCGCGCACCGTGCTCTCGTGCGAGGTCGCCGACGCGATCGACCACACCTTCGCCAGAGACGATCCGCGTGCGAGGCTGAAAATCAAATGGGGTGACGTTCATCGCTAGACGGGCCCCTCCTCCTTCGTCGCTACGTCGCTACGTCGATCCCCCCCCCACTGTATCGCCCGTCGCCTGTAGAGAAAATCAAAAAGATTCCCCTCGTGCGGCTGATCCCACTGCACGGAGCACGTGGGCACCGGGCCGACGTTCAGGCGGTCGATCAAAGGACTGTGTAGAAGCTGGCGGATGAACCGCTCGTCCTCGGTCACCGCGGTGACCACCAGGGACGATCCGATCTGGTCGAGCATCTGATCCTGGGGCAGTTCCACGACGCTCGTGTAGGGGAACAGATACTCCGTGTTGCCCAGATCGTGGGCCAGGCTGTTGCAGCGCACGACCGTCGGGAGCAGGTAGGTCGCGCCGTTGAGTCGCCGCAGGCGCGGGCCGTCGCGATGCGCCGCCGTGACGTCTGTGGCCCCGTCCAGACCCTGATCGATCGCGGCGTCGATCGATTCGGCGACCTTCGCGTTCGCGAATGCGCACAGAACGGCCTGCTCGTCGTCGTCGGCTCGCGGTTGAATCGCGGCCAGACGCCCGGCGAGTGCTTCCGCGACGGCATCGGCGTGCCGCGGGACGACGATGGACGAGACGTTGATGCAGCTTCGTCCGCCGTTGCTCAGGACCGATTCAACGAGCATGTCCAGCGACTGCGGCCACTGGTCGATTTGGTCTTCGCCGAACAGGATCTTGCTGCGACCGGTACCGTGGATCTGCACCGACGGGTTGGTGGCATAGTGTTGCAGTGTCGCGTCGTCCCCGAAAATGACGGACCGGGCACAACCGCTGAGGATCGCATCGGCGCCTTCGTGATCGGTGGGGTAGAAGCCGAACGCCGCGGGCTCGAAGCCCGCTTCGGTCAACGCGGCGATGATGCGCAATGGCGTCCACGGTTCTTCGCGGCCGGGCTTGACCATGACCGGCGTCTTCAGGGCCACGGCCGGCAGCCAGATCGAGTTGACCCCCGGCGAGTTGCTCGGCAGGACCACGCCCAGGACGTCGGAGTCGGCAATGAAGCTGACCGGCACCCCGAGGTGCTCTCCTACGCCTCTGTCGAATACGTTCAGATCGTCGATGCCACGGCTGAGGCCGCGCACGATCTGGCGGATGTTCGTCATGACGTGATGGATCTTCGCCATGTTCTGCCGGCACAGCGCGTGCGGCAGGCCGCTGACGGACGAGAGCGCTTCGACATATTGCCGCGGTGTCTGCGTGGCATCGCCGCCAAGAGGAAGAGTGCCGGTGAGAAAAATCTCGCCGGCCTTCTCGCACTGGTTCCACAGTTCGGACGCCGGCCGCGACCGCAATCGCTCCGCGGCCGTCGCGGCGCGGCGCAGATCGCGCCGGATCAGGCCCGCATTGGCCCGGCTCACGCTTGCCAGCACCGCGCCGTTGCGATGATCGACGACCTGCTCCCTATCGAGGCTATCGTACGCCTCGCCAAAGCGCAATATGGGAATGTGAGGCGGCATGGCTTTGGTCTCTTGCCTTATCCCGTCATCGAGACAGGGGAATTTGACAGGATAACAGGATCATCAGGATCAACAGGATCGGATTGCGTTTGGGAGCGATTGTCAACGATCGTTTCCATCCGGATCAAGACCACCCTGTCATCCTGTTAATCCTGTCTACTCGAAAACTGGGCTTCGTCCGGAGTTTTGAAAGTATTTACAGTATTTACAGTATTTATAGGATTTACAGGATGGATTCGGGGGTGTTTACAAACGTGGCAGGCACGTCCATCTGAATCAACACAAGAAAAACTGCGTCCAAAACGTGCCATCGGACGTCCCTTGCGAACTCGCGATCTCCTCCAGTAGATCCAGCAGATCCTGTTATCCTGTCGCTGCGAATCTCTTTATCTCTAGACTTTAGCCATGGCGAAGAATGATCGCGTCACGATCTACCACAATCCGCGCTGCTCCAAGAGCCGCCAGACGTTGGAACTGCTTCGTCATCGCGGCGTCGAACCATCTGTTGTCGAGTACCTGGATGAACCGCTCGACGAGCGACAACTCAAGGCACTGCTGAAGAAGCTCGGAATGCGGCCCATCGACCTGATCCGCAAGAAAGAAAAACTGTTCGCGGATCTCGGTCTCGCTAGGAAGCCGGACGACGACACCGCGCTGATCGGCGCGATGGTGAAGCACCCGAGCCTGATCGAACGCCCAATTGTCGTCAAGGGACCGAATGCGGCGGTCGGCCGGCCACCGAACAGGGCCCTGGAGATCCTGTAACCCGGATGATTCATGAATCATCCGGGCTTACGCGGTGCAGGCTTCAGCGTACGTAGCCGCCCGCGGGCGATCGGGCGGCTGACGCGTGCTGCCTGCCCAGTCACGCCTCCCGCACTCTGGAAACCTGCCGAATTCCTTGTATACTTCCGGCGCACGGACAGGAGCCGGACGATGATGCAAAGAGCCACACGAACCGACGAATTGGTATCTTCTTCCCGCTCGCTCGCACTGGTTGCGGTGATCGTGCTGCTTGCAGGCTGTAACGCCGGCGGCCCCGTGATTCCCAAGGGCTGGATATCGGCCCCGGCCGACACCGTGCTGATGAACACCCAGCGCGACGACGAGCCGCGGCTTCAGGTCATCATCTGCTACGGTTTGATGATATCGCACCACAGCGATCTGCGTGTGACCTGCCCGGGGCGGCGTCCCGTGTTCTGGGACCCGGGCGGCGACTTCAAAGAAAACGATCCGGCGTACAAGCGCCGCCACGATCTGATGTACGAGCATTCACCGGACGTCGTCGAATGGTGGCACTATCGCTCGAAGCAGTTGGACGTCCTGGGCGGCGAACCGTTCATGAAGGTCTTCGAATGGGATCTGACGCGCGACGACGCGGAACGGTTGCACGCGGAGCTTCTCAACGGGCGCGACGACGCGGGTGAATTCAAAACACAGACCATGGGCGGCTTCTGCAATGTGGCCGTGTGCGACTACCTGCAGCGTTTCGCCGGACAGCGCGTCGACATGCCGGGGAAGATGATCTGGCCCAACAGCCTTGCGGAACACCTCTGGACACAGCGCCCCAATCGCGTGTTGGTCTTCGAAGTCAAGCAGCCGACGGTCGTCTACGAGCAGCTCCAGGCCGTGCGACGGTCGGAAAACTAACCCGGCCGCGTCGGCGATGCCCCATTCAACCCCGTTTGCGGTGTGGGTCGGTGCCTCCGCCGTGATCGTTGCGGCGTGGATCATTCGCCTCGTGGCGATGTCGCGTTCGATCCGCCGCCGCAAGATGCTCAGCGGCGACACCTATCTGGGACCGCCCGAACCGCCGCCGCGTGTCAGCGTGCTCGTCGCCGCCCGCAACGAGCAGGACCACATCGAATCGTGCGTGACGTCGCTTCTCGGCCAGGACTATCCGGATTTCGGAGTCATCGCGGTCGATGATCGCAGCACGGACGATACGCCTCGGATCCTGCGTCGGCTCAAGAGCGAACACGCCGACCGGCTGACCGTACTGACCATCGAGACGCTGCCGGATGGATGGACGGGCAAGAGCCACGCGATGACCGAGGCCGTGAAGGCCAGCCGCGGCGACTGGCTCTGCTTCACCGACGCCGATTGCCGCCAGATTTCGACGCACACGCTGTCGATGGCGATGCGTGACGCCGTCTTCTACAAAGCCGACCTGATGACGTTGACGCCGGTGATCGAGATGCGCTCGATCTGGGAAAAGATTATCCAACCGGTCTGCGCGATCACGCTGATGGTCTGGTTTCGCCCGCGCAATGCCAACAACCCCAGCGAATCGACCGCTTATGCCAACGGCGCGTTCATGCTGATGCGCCGCCCCTGCTACGAGGCAACCGGTGGCCATGCGGGTGTTCGAGGTGACATCAACGAGGACATCCAGATGGCGCGGCGTGCCAAAGAGGCGGGCTTCCGCCTGCGCGTCGTCGAGAACATCGACCTCTACCGGACGGTCATGTACGCGTCGATGGTCGACGCGTGGCGAGGGTGGAGCCGTATTTTCTGCGCGTTGCGAACCCCGTGGCACGTCGCCGCCGCCATGGCTTCGATCCTGGCGCTGATCGTACTGCCCTGGGTCAGCCTGGTGGCCGCGATGATCGGCCGGGCCGGCGCGGAGCCCGGCAGCACCATGGGCTGGAACACGGCACTGCTTGGATGGGCGCTGGCCGTCGCGCTGTCTCAGGTCATGGCCTGGCGGTTCTACGGTCTATTGAAGTTAAATCGCGCCTGGTCGCTGGCCTACGTCATCGGCGCCGTGGCGACCTGCAGTATCCTCGGCAACGCCATGCTGAAAGTGATCGGTCTCACGCGAACCACCTGGCGCGGGACGACGTATTCACGTGGTCCACGATCGCAGTAGAAACATCTTTTCTGCCTGGATTGACCGCGAAGACCGCGCATTCACGACCATCGGTCTTTGCTGCCAATTCCATGGTGCTCTCCCGAGCTGCCGGCATGGGACTGTGGGAATCCATTTACGACTGGTTTTCACCTCTGAGAGTTGATGTCGCGGTACTGGGCGTGCTGCTTACAGCCGGATGTGCGATCGCGGCATGGGGAATGTTCAGCAATCGAAGCCGGGGCAGGCCGCCTCATGCTGCGGCGTATCCGTGAGCTTGCCTCTCGCAACGAGAGCTTCGCCTTTGAAACGACGCTCGCCTCTCGCACCTTCGCCCCGTTTCTTCGCGAGCAAGTGGACCGCGGCTACCAGGTCCACCTCGTCTACGTCTGGATTAGCTCACCTGACCTGGCTGTCTCCCGGGTAGCCCACAGGGTCACCGAAGGTGGTCACAACGTCCCGGAAGAGACCGTCCGCCGGCGTTATACCCGCGGACTCGTGAATTTCTTTAATCTCTACCGTCCACTGGTCTCTAGTTGGCTACTATGCGATAATTCTAAGACGGAGCCCGTAAGTGTCGCCCTCGGAGAAGCCGACCACGAGCCTGAAATCTTTAACCCAACGTGTATGCACCGAATTGAGACGATGGCAAATGTCAAATAAACCCCAAGTAAGCCTGACAAGAAAACGCCTCGACGAAATCGAGCACGGCGTCTTGGATGCCCTTCGGCAGGGGGTTAAAGAACGCGAGAAAGCAGGCCTCCCACTTGTTGTTTCAGACAACGGCCGCGTTCGAGTCATTGACACGTCGAAAGACGGCTGACGCCGGAAATCATATTTATAGCTCGCCGGTGAGCACCGGCTGCCTTCCTTCGGCCAGAAGTGATCGCACGAGCGTCACGGCGCGTTTCAGGAAACGGCGGTCGGCGTCGAACGGATGAAGGGCGAGGCAGGGCAGCGCCGATGGGCTGAGGCGCTTCAGCGTGTGCCCGAATGCGTGACCGACGTAACCTAGGGGACGGGCGACGCCCATATCCCAGCACCAGGTGGCGAGTCGGTCGCGACGGCCATCGCTGTGCTCGACGTTTCGGAAGCCCACGCAATAACGCAGACCGTGGTCGGCCAGGATCTTCGCGGTCAGGTTGCCGCGCTGATAGGTGGGCGCGATGAATCCGGCCGCGGGCGCGCTGAAGCAGGTCTTCAACACGTCTTGCCCGAGGCGCAACCGATCCGCGGCGTCGGCCAGCGACAACCCGTTGAACTCGTCGGACGAATTGGTGAGCAGCGAGATCAGGCCGCGCCCGGAGGACCGCTCGTGCCGGTAGCCGTGCAGAAGGGTTTCATCGAAGTCCGACCGCACGAGTTCGAGGAATCCCTCCTCGCGCGGCTCAAGCGTTCGCCCGTGCCAGCAGGGCACGACGGCGGCGGACATCTTCGACCCGACGAGCGGCCGCATCTTCGAAACGATCTTTTCAATCTGCTGGATGAAAACAGGAGCCACATCGTGCAGAACGACGCAGAACGAACGTTGCGGCAAGCGTGCGTCGTGATCGTCGGGCATGGCGGCCAACTTAATACACGCCCTCGACCGTGGTCTTCTCCGCAGATCCCAAAGGCCGAACATCGCCGGTGCCGTCCCAGAAGAAACCGGCGCCGGGCGGGCGCCGCACGGCCTCGTCGCGCTCCAGAAAACGCGGCATGAACAGTTCCCGCGTCAAGGTCGTCAGCTCGATCCGTCCCCACTGGTCGTAGTCGACTTGTCGGTCCGGATCCTCGGGATCGACGACGCGCAGGACGGCGCGTGGCTGGGGCGCGTAGTAGGTCAGGGCATATCCGTCGTCGGCCGACACCGGCTTTCCGACGGCGAGCCCCATGAGCGTGTTGCCATACGTCGGCACGAGGACGGCGCGGCGCTGCAGCACTTCCTCGACGAGAAAACGGATCACCTGTGGCGTCATGGAGGTGCCGCCGCAGAAGACGGCGCGGATGCCGGCATCGGGCACGTCGATCCGCTCACCGAGGGCTTCGAGCAGGCGCGGCGTGGCGAACAGGCAGCCGATGTCGCGATGGCCAAGAATGAGCTTGGCCTGGTCGATCACGTGCTTCATGTAGTCGCGCGCGGATTGCGACTGGCGATCGGAAGCCATCTTTCTGACCCAGCGCGGGTCGAGGTCCACGAAATAGCAGGAGCCGCCGCGCAGGTTGGCCAGGTGTTCGACCGCCACGCGCAACCGCCGCGGGCCGGTTGGTCCGAGCATCAGCCAGTGTGCGCCGCGCGGAAACGCGTCCGGATAGTGGCGGTCGAGCGTGTCCGAAAAATCCGCGTAGTCGATCAGGTGGTCCTCCCAACTGATCCGCTGCTTGGGCAAGCCGGTCGTGCCGCCGGTTTCGAAGATCTTGAAGGGTCTGGACTCGTAAGCACGCGGAACCCAGCGGTCGTGCCGCTCGTCGCGCAGCCACGCATCCTCGAAACGCGGTAGCCGGGCCAGGTCCGCAAAGGATCGCACCTGTTCGACGGGTTGTGCACCGGTCTGCTGCGCCCAGTCGAGCCAGAACGGTGTGCCGGTTTCGTGAGAGAAATGCCAGGCGATGATCTCGCGCACGTGCGCGTCGAGCGCCGTCTCGGCGGCCGCGATTTCATCGGTGCTCGATTCCGGATTCACGGGCGGTGTCATGAGGATCGTGCCTCGTCAGGAAAGAACTTCGCGATCGTTCGTGGCGCGGGCGCGGCGGTGGCCAGCGATACGGCGACCAGGCTGACCACGCAGGCGAGGGTGATGACCGCCACGGGCATGACGCCGTCCTTGTGGCCGGGGCCGAACCAGTCTGTGAACAGCAGGTATTCGCCGCCGTAACCGGACAGGTGGAACAGCCACCCCCAGGTCCCGGCGGTGACCAGGACCGCCGCGATGGCTCCTGCCGCCGTGGCCCTGCGCCAGTACACCGCGGCGAGTGCGATCGGGAACAGGGCACCGAAGCCGCTGAAACACCAGACGGCCAGGTCGAAGATTTGCCGCTTGGTGATCAGGGACAGCGCGTACGTCATGACGACGATGATCAGGACGAAGCAGCGGCCGAGCCACAGTTTTTGACGGTCGCTGAGCGCATCGGGTCCGAACAGGCGGACGGCCACGTCGTGGGTGAACATCGTGCCCAGGCACATGAACTGGCTGTCGAGTGAAGACATAATCGCGGCGAGGATGCCCGCGGTAAGCAGGCCGGTCAGCATCGGCGATTCGACCAGCTTATTGACTGCGACGCTCAGAATCGCGTTCGCGTTGGCGCCCGGCGGCGGAGTCATGCCTTTCGCCGCCGCCCAGACGCCGATCAGGATGCAGGGCACCCACACGATCATGATGCAGATCGGGTGAAGCACGACCGTGAGGCTGAACGTCCGGGCGCTGCGCGCGGTCAGCCAATGCTGAAACAGGTGGGGGAACATGCCGACAGACAGCGGCACGAACAGGTACGTGAAAAATTGCCACCGTCCGATCAATCCTTCACGAGCCAGGTGCTTCGGCGTCTGGGCCAGCGCCAGACGGGACGCCTCGCCCATGCCGCCCAGGGCACGGGCGATCATGAAGAACGCGATGACGCCCGTGATCATGAAGACAATCGTCTGAAAGGTATTCGCCCACGCCGTGCTGCGGACGCCGCCGAAGAACACATAGGTGAGCACGACGCCGCAGATCACCAGCCCGGTCAGCCAGGGCGGAATCGCGCCCCGAGTCGACGCGAATGCTTCGGGGAACGTGTTGATCGTCAGTCCCCGCATCACCGCGCCGGCGCCCAGCAGGCCGATCAGCAGGTAGGGAATGATTAACGCGACCAGGATGGGAAACAGCAGATAGCCGAGCAGCGGCGAGTCGAAGCGGTCACGGAAATACTGGCACTGCGTGACGTAGCCGTACCGTTTCCCGACGGCCCAGAGTCGGATGCCGACCAGGAAGAAGCATGCCGAATGGATCAACCCGGACCAGGAGGCCATCAGACCGTACACGCCGATGCCGGAGGTGTATGCCTTGCCGGTCGATCCCACCAGGGCGAACGCCGTCATGGTCGTCCCGAACACGCTCATCAGCAGCATGAACGGGCCGATCGATCGGCTGGCCACGAAATAGTCGCTGCTCGTGCCGCGAAAGAAATGGTTGCTGGCGAATCCGACGCCCAGCAGCAGCAGCAGGTACACGGCGATGACGACCAGCGGAGTCAACTGTTTTCATCCTACAGTGGAGTGTTCGCCATCGCCTTCCGAGGCCCACTGCTCGATTCGATCGGGCCAGGCGAAACGCACTGCAAGGGCCCAGAGGACACTGGCGACGAGGGAATACGCGGCGTGGTAGGCCAGGCCCACTGGCATGAAGCCGAACAGGAGGGTCCGGTCGTTCCAGAACCAGACGTCCTGGTGTAGGGCGAACAACAGGACGACGGCGACCCAGATCAGTGTTGCCGGCCCCTTGTTCGAACGGTTCATCGCCATCGAATCTTTCTGATGTTTGATCTTGCGGCGCCGTCCGACGTGTGGAACGTTCAGTTTCGCGCGTCGATTGCGTACAGGTGCATCATGGTCGCGATGTAGAGCGTGTCGTTGGCGACGATCGGCGAGGAATAGATCGCCCCGGGGAACTCCACTTCTGCCAGCAGCTTTTTCTGTCTTCCGGCTTCGAAGATCGTGACGATGCCGTCCTCGTTGCTGACGATCACCTTGCCGTCGGTCACCAGCGTCGATCCCCAGATGTGGCCCAGCGTATCGTGCGTCCACTGGACATCGCCGCTGCGCGCATCCAGGCAGTGCACAACGCCGGCGTAGTCCGCGATATAGAGCAGGCCGTCCGTTACCGAGACCGTCGCAATGGCGCGGTTCAAATCGGTGTAACGCCAGATGAGGCCGTTGCCGACTGCGTGGCCCGCGGGGTCGGCGTTGATGCAGGTCAGGGCGCCACGGCCTTCGCCGTGCTCGGGGTCCTGACCGATCGCGACATAGACGCGGCCGTCATGGAACACCGGCGTGGAGATGATCTCGCTGGGGCCGTCCGCCGTCGGATACCGGACCGGGGCGCCGTCCTTCGATCGATAATCAGGTGGGTTGCAGTCCAGACGCCACTGTTCGGTGAGGATCGGCAGGCCGTCATCTGCGGGGACCGGCACCGCGTCGAAGGCGTAGCAGCTGCCGTCGCCGGCGCCAAAGAAAACGAGCTGTTTGCCGCCGACCGTTCCGCGTGTCGGCGTCGACCAGTTGCCGTGAAGAATGCGGCGGCTGATACCCGCTGTTTCCTCTCCGACGAGCTGACCCGTGTTCCGATCGAGGACGATCAACGCCGGGGCGCGGGGATTGATGATGTGCTTGTGGGAGTAGTCCACGCCGTTCGACGTATTCGCGTAGACGCGATCGCCCACGACGAGCACCGAACTGCTCGTGATGTTGTGCGGAAAGACGCCAAGTTCGCCGGCCATGTCGTACAGCCAGATGATGTCGGCGTCTTTCGGACCGATCTCGATCGGCGGCTTGCCGGCGCCGGCCGCGTACCGCCCTTCATCCTTAAACGGACCGTCATTGCCGTTCGCCATCCCCTCGGTATCCAGACAGATCACCTCGCAGCGGTTGGAGACGAAGAACACGCGGTCCCCGTCCACGGTGGGCGAAGAACAGATCCCCAGGTACTCCCAGTCGCCCACCTTTCCGGCGCCGAGCTTCGGCGCCGACAATTGCCACAGCAGATCGCCGGTCTGTTCGTCGAGGCAATAGATGTTGCTGCGGTCCGACTTGTACTTCGGGTTGCGCGGCGTGTCGTTGTTCGTGCCGATGTAGACGCGCCCGTCCGCGACGGTGGGGTTGCCGTACGTGTTCGAGCCGAGCTTGGCGATCCACTTGATGTGCTTTGTCGTGGCCGGATCGATCTGGTCGCTTCGCCCCATCAGGTGACCCGCTTCGAATGCCACGGGGATGGAGCTCGCACCGGGCCCCACCATGTTGCCGGTGCCGTTGCGACCCCATTGGGGCCAGTCATGAGCCGTATGCCGCGTCGTCGGCGCCGCGGTGGTCTGCTGCAATTCCTGAGACTCGGCGCGTTCTTCGGCGTAACCAGGAAAGCTGATCGTGGCCACGATCGTGAAGAAAGCGGCGCAGCGCTGGACGATCAACTGCGATGGTCTTTGTGTGTGGTTCATGGTCACTCGCCGTGTCACAGAAGCTACGGGTTCGGCGTTGCCGAGATGTTGTCCACGATCACGGAAAACTTGATATTCGGCGAGAATCCGAAAAGTCCGGGCGAACCGTTGCGGTGAGCGTGCTTGACGGGCACCTCGATCGTCCAGGCGTCCGGTTCTTCTTCGGACCTCGGCCACGCCTTGCCTCGCACCACGCCGCTTCCGTCCGCGGCCGTGTCCACTCGCGTCTTGAGCCGATACCACTCGCCGGGTTGCCAGGCGTAGGGAACGAATTCGGCGAGGCGCTCGATGTTGGAGTTGACTTCCAGGCGCTGACCGTTGCCACGCAGGACGATGATGTAGCGCTGGTTGACCAGGCCCACGTCCGACATGGTCCGCCGGTTGCCGTGGCTCATCACGTCGGCGCCAAGCGTGTAGTCGCGGTCGTCGGCGTGACCCATGAAGACCATCGAGCGTTGAAAAAGCCAGCGGTCGAGCGTCTTGACCAGCGCCTTGTTGCCGTCGACGTCGCGCACCTCCCACTTGAGCCGCGCCCCGATCCACGGCAGCGGCGGGTAGGCGAATACGACACCGTCGGGGCGCGTCGCGCTGAGTGCGAACGATTCGAAGTCCTCGGTATAGGGCGGTGACGGCAGGATCCGACCTCGAATCGTCCCTTTCAGCGGGCGTTCTGCAGCCGCATCGTCGATCGTCAACTCGAAAGCGCCTGCCGATCGCCGCGCATCGGGCGCCGCGACCAGAACGCCCCGGTCGTCGAATTCGGCGTCGAGCTCCGCCTTGACCTTCGCTTTGGCGGGCACGATCTTTCTCCACTCGCCAACTCCCGCGTCCGCGGCCGTGCCGGCATCTGTGTCCGGTCGGCTTTGTAGCAGCCCGCGCTCGTCGAGAAATCGATAAGCGAACGACTGGGTCTGACCCGGGCGCATCAGGATTTCTGCCGGTACCGGTTGGACGCGGCTCGGCGGGGCGGCCTTCGGCGGCGCTGGCGCCGCAGCCGCTTGCACTGTCTGCGACGCGTCAGCCTTGCCGAAGCAGTAGAGCTTCTTCGTGGTGTGCACGAACATCCTGCCGTTCCACACGCTTGGCGACCCGAGGCAGGCACCGTCGAGCGTCACCTGGTCGAGGATCTGCCCCTCGGTTTCGGTGGGCTTCACGATGTAGAGCCCGTCGTGCCACATCGGCACGTAGAGCTTGCCGTCCGCGTAAAGCGGCGAAGCGTGCAGTTGATCGGCGCCGAGCTTGAGGTGCCAGAGCGTCTTTCCGCTGGTCGCGTCGACGCAGAACAGCTCACCCTTGACGGTTACCTGGTACACGCGGTCGCCGACGATCACGGGGGAACTCGTGAACATGCTCAGGGCGTCGTTGCGCCACAGTTCGTGCGACGTGTCGAGCACGGTGGGGCCCGGCGTCGCGCCGGCGGAACGGGCCGCGTCGTGCGCTTCGAGCGCCGCGGCCGCGTCGATCGCCACCATGCGCCCGCGGCCGGAATCGTCGGGGTTCTCTTTGCCGTGCAGGGCAATGACGCGGTTCTCGTGCAGGACCACCGACGAGTTCACACCTCCGAGGGCCAGTTGGAACCGCCAGATCGGGTCGCCCGACCCGGCGTTGACGCACACGACGTTGCCGCAACCGGTGCCGACGTAAAAGACGCGCCGCCCGCCGCGCTGCGCGAATACCGGGCTGCAGAACGAACTGTCCTTAAGAAACGGCGGCCCGACGCCCGGCGTGCTCGACCAGGCCAGGTCGCCGCTGGACTTGTCGAACGCATAGAAGCGGTTGCGGGCCGGGCCCTCGCGCCCCCAATTGGTGCTGATCGCGTTGACGATGACCAGGTTGCCCTCGATCGACACCGCGCCGGTGCGCCCGTTGGGAAACGTCAGCCGCCCGAACTGCTCCATCATCGAGCGCTGCCACAGGATGCGGCCGGACGGATCCAGACTCACGAGCAGGCCGGGCGACGTCATCAGGAAAACGTTGCCGGTCTCGGGGTCGACCGTGGGAGCGCCGATGCTGTAGCGGTTGTAGATGATGTCGCTGATGAAGTCGGGGAACGTCTGCTCCCAGATCGTTTCACCCGTCCGAGCGCTGAGGCACATCAGAACTTCCACAAGATCGGTGCCCTCGCCGCGATACCCCCACGTGTAGGCGCGGTCGCCGTCGGCGTGCTGGGCGATGACGGGCGTGCCCCTGCCCGGCAGATCGATCGACCAGAGATGATTGACCTTCCCGGGCACCCAGCGGTCCGGCAGATCACGCTCCGGGCTGGTTCCATTCTGGTCGGGTCCGCGCCAGTGCAGCCAACCGGCGATCGGGTCGCGACGTTGCAACCCGGATTCCGCGGCGTCGGCGAAGGGCGTACCGGCGACGATCGTCACGGCAGTCGCGGCAATGAGCATCAATCGAAAGAGAGTCAATCCCATGGGGCATGTCGGGCGGGGTGGGTTCATTGTTTTCGGTTACGGCGATTATAACGCAGGGGCCGGTGGGCCGTGCGTGATCGATCGCGTACGACCGACACGTCATGCTGGATCGCGCGGATTATGGGTATACTTCGGACGGTTCATGCCCGTGGTGCGTTCAGGGGCAACACCCACACCGTGGAGAAACCGCAATGATCAACAACCGTCTGACATCAGATCGCGCACGATTCGTTCCGGCGGCAGTATCGCTTTTGGTTGCGGTCGCCGGCGCGTCGGATGGCCGCGCCGCAGACTGGCCGAACTGGCGCGGCGTGAACGGCGACGGGATCTCAACGGAACAGGGATGGCGAACAAACTTTTCGGCCGGCGGCCCGCGCATCGCGTGGGAACGGAGTCTCGGCGCCGGCTTCGGCTCGGTGGCTGTACGGGATGGTCTCGTGTACGCGATGGGTTGGCGCAACGGCAAGGATTTCATCTACTGCATTGATGCGGCCAGCGGTGACGTCAAATGGGATGAGTTCTACCCGGCTGAGCGCTTCGAAAAAAATCACAAGGGAGGTCCCGCCGCGACACCGACCCTCGACGGTGACCGTGTCTACACGGTGAGCAAGGAGGGCGTCGTTTACTGCCTGGACGCGGCAACAGGCGCTGGCCGCTGGCGGGTGAACCTGGTCGTGGAATCAGATGTGTCCATTCCGGAGTGGGGATTTTCCGGATCGCCCGTCGTCCTCGGCCGGATGCTGCTGATCGACGTCGGGCGGATCGTGGCCCTCGACAAGATGACCGGAAGGCCGATCTGGAAGACCGACAACTACGGTTCGTCATACTCGACGCCGGTGCCGTTCAAGATCGGCGACAAGCAGTTGGTGGCGGCGTTTCCTGCCGCCGGCCTGGTCGTGCTCGATGCGGCTCGTGGTGGGCGGATCGTCATGCACGGCTGGGAAAACAAGTACAAGATGAACTCCGCGACGCCGATCGTCGAGGGGAATCTCATTTTCATCACCTCCGGCGATAACTCGGGCGCGGCCCTGCTGCGCCTGGATGGTTCACAATTGCGCGTGGTCTGGGAGAACCATGAAATGAAGGGCAAGATGGCCACACCCGTCCTCATCGACGGCTATCTTTACGGTTTCGATAAAGGCGTGCTGAAGTGCGTCGAATTCCAGACCGGCAAACCCAAGTGGAAGGCACGCGGCATGGGCCTTGGAACCCTTACGGCCGCGGATGGACGACTGATCGTCCTGAGCGAAGATGGCAAACTCGTCATCGCCAAGGCTTCGCCCGACGGATTTCAGAGCCTGGACGAGGCGCAGATCTTCGAAGAGGGCCAGGGTTGGATCGTCCCCGTGCTGGCCGGCGGCCGCATCTACTGTCGCAGCGGCAGCGGCCGGCTGGTCTGCATCGACGTGGGTGGTGATGCCCGGCCGCAATGATCCGCGGGGCCCGGTATGATCTGAGCCTCGCCGAATTGCAGGGTCCAGCGACAGCGGGGTTTCGGCGAATTTTTGTCAGCGCACTGCGCGTGCGCGAAAAGGTGGGTCGCCATGATGAATACCAGGTCGCCGCGACGGTGGGCGTTCACGCTCATCGAGCTTCTGGTGGTGGTGTCGATCATCTCGCTGCTGATCGGGCTGGTGCTGCCCGGCTTGAGCAAGGCGCGAGAGACGGCGAATATTGTCGCGTGCGGTGCCAACATCAAACAGTCCGGGGTGGCTGTCTATGCCTACGCCGAGGACAACGACGGGATGATCCCGCGCGGCCCGAATGACGTTCACGGCTTCTTTGCGCCGTTCGGCCTGCTTTACAGCGAGGTGGCGGACAGCCAGATCTGGATCGGCGCGACGGGCAAGTACACCGGCCATGGCAACACGCTTGATGGTTATCTCAACGATCCCGAGGCGGTCTATTGCCCGGCCGACGACACGACCGATCCTCAAGCGGAACGGGCCAACATCGGCACGGGCACGGATGCCTACGGCTCGTACCTCTATCGCAACCTCGACCAGATCAATGGCAACGGCATAATCTCGTCGCCGGGCACCAACAGTCAGAACATGCCGGTTCGCGTGCTGCTACTGGATCGCCAGACACTGGTCACCGCCATCCCGAACGCATTCAGAACCAACCACGGCAACGAACTATCCAACATTCTGTTTCTGGATGGGCACGTCGGCCAGTATCCGAATGCCGAAAACAGGAACCTGTTTACGATTCGTCCCAACGACTATTTCAATTTTCCCGGCCGGCTCGACGAGATTCTGATCAACGCCGACCACGCCGGCTCCGGGGCTGGCCATCCGTATCCATTTCCTTAACCTGAACGCCTCACGAATCAGAGGGCTCCGGCCGCTGCCGCCTGCCGTTCCACGTGTCGGGTTTTCCCGTGTCTTGCGGCCAGTAGCCTTCGGGATCCTCGTTCCAGAGATTCCCGCAATACCCGGAGATGACACGCCATTCGGCGGTGCCGAGCTCCTAGGTCGAGTGAAAGAGGAACCGTTTCACCCCCGCTCGCTGTGTTTCGGCCAGGATCCGTTGCAAGTCGTGCGCCGGCATCGGGTCGCCGCCGTGCGGCGGCGTAGCAAAGCAACAAATGGCGAAGGCATTTCGTCGCGTAAGAGGTAAAATCCGGATTCGCCTCATGGCGCCGCGGGTTTCAATTCGTTAATGGTGCTGGATGTTGATGGGTTCCGCCGCTCGCTCTTGACTCGCGACGGCGTACTCAGCGCAGCGGTACTCGTACTCGTACTCGAAATCATCACTCGCTGCGCAGGGAATTGATGCTCAAGATCTCGCTGAATCGATGAATGTTCTCAGTCTGCCGCATCGATGATGAAATCGAGTACGAGTACCGCTTCGCTGAGTACGAGTACGATCGACAAAACGTCGGGGAATTCACGCTGCCTCGCGCCGCGCCGACGCGGATGGCGCGCGACGGGATTCGTCAATCAGGTTGTGCAGCAGATCCACCATGGGTCGCGAGCGTTGCGTCCAGGTGTATTGATCCTCGACCAGTTGACGCGCCGACAGCCCCAGTACTCGCCGCTGATGGGCGTCGCGCAGCAGCCGCTCGATGTGACCGGCCCATTCGTGCGGTAGGTCGGCAACAAGCAGGTGCCGGCCCGGCACCGCGTCGATACCTTGCGCCGCCGCCGGCGACGCCACAACGGCACGGGCGCTGGCCATCGCCTCGAGCACTTTGTTCTGGACGCCCCGCGCGATCTGAAGCGGTGCGATCGCGATGCTCGATTCGCGCAACGCGTTGCGGACGTCGGCCACGGGACCGACGACCTCAACAGCCGGTTCCGCATCCAGATCGCGCACCGCCGCGCACGGATCGCGACCGACGATCATGAGTCGCACGTCCACCTGAGGCAAACGCCGCAACAGAGGCATCACGTGAGCGACGAACCAGCAGATGCCCTCCACATTGGGCCGGTAGTTCAACACACCGGTGAAGACCAGCGTGCTTGTCCGCGGATCCGGCAGTGCCGCGAACGTATCCAGATCCACGCCATTGCCCACCACCTCCAGGCGAGGCGCGTTGCCGACGTGCAGGCGATAGTCGGCCGCTTCGGCGTCGCTGATCACGGTCACCGCATCCCACGCCTGATCGGCTTCGACGCGACGCAGGCGTCGCGCTTCAAGCCCGTACACCCATCGCATCGGCGCCGCGCTGCGTTGCGCGTATCGGCGCCATTTGAGGCTGTCGACGTCCACCAGGTCGAGGACCAGGCGTGGCCGGTGGCTGCGCTGCGCCGCACCGGCTGGTGATGCCAGGCACCGGGCATAGCGGGCCATCCCGGTGGAGATCGTCAGGACCGCGTCGTATGGCTCGTGCCGATGCCATTGCCGGATCGTGCGTGCCAGGGCGCTGCGGTAGTGCCACGACGGCGTGATGGCGTGCCCGCGGACGAGAGCAGCCGATCCGGTCAGGACGCTTCCGCGAGTGCAGATCGGCGTGATGAGCAGGCGCCTGGCCGATTCGCGAAAGGTCGCCCGGTGCTCGGGCGCCACCGGCGTGCTGCTGGTGCAGGCCAGATCGACGTCGAATGACTTGCTCAACTGCCTGAGCAGATAATAGCCGCGAATCCGATCGCCCCGGTCGGGCGGACAGGGCACGCGGTGCGTGAGCATCAGGATGCGCCGTCGCCGCGTGCCCGAATTTTTGTCTTCAGTTCGTGGGAGCATCGCAGGACCGCGCTTCGGACGTTTCTACTATCGGGGATCATTCAATCTCGGGGTGAACGATCGATGCGTTGACCTTCTCGATCACCGCCGCGGCGATAGGGTAGGTCAACGCCTGAGAGGCGACGTCGTCCTTCCCGGGCCGTTCGATGACGCCCTGGAAATAGAGTGCATCGCCGCGCATCTGGACTCCCGTGATCGTCGCCGACCAGCCGCCCGTGGCCTGTTCGCCAGCCGCAAGGACGACCAAAGAATTCGTGGAGAAATTCACATCAAGGTCGGCCAGGGTAAGGCTGCCGCTGGCGTCAAGATCCTCGTGAGAGTTGATCAACAAGGCGCCGACATCCTTGAATACCGGGTCGTCGGCTCGATGG
>Ga0310124_10000367_pt1 | contig 30933 bp, 21 predicted proteins | sample CB11b_AW_Bot5_MG_FD_203507 | JGI IMG/M metagenome (GOLD analysis project Ga0310124, IMG submission 203507) | Marine microbial communities from Western Arctic Ocean, Canada - CB11b_AW_Bot5 | ecosystem: Environmental > Aquatic > Marine > Oceanic | place: Canada: Western Arctic Ocean | collected...
CCGCGCCCGCTCCCGAGAAGCCTGCCGAGCCCGAGGTGGCCGCGCCTGCTCCTGAAGAAAAGCCAGTTCCCGCTGGGAAGCTGTCCGCCAGGCAGGTACTCGAAGAGCTGCGCAAGTCCCGAGATGGACAGAAGGCAGCCTCCAGCTACTACGCCAAGCGTGGAGATGAGGCGATGCAGCGCGGTCGTTATGTCGAAGCTTCGGAGTTCTATCTCCAGGCCGTCAAGAGTAACGCGACTCCTGAGAATCAGAAGAAGCTCGACAAGGCTCGTTTTATGCTCAACGAGCGTCCCGGTGAAGCGGGGTCGCTGTCCGAGGATCTCTTCGCGCGGGAGAAGGTTCGTAAGGACCAGTACCTTGCTGAGATCCATCTGAGCCTCGACAAGGCCCGCAAGGCTCTCGCGGATCGAAAGGTTGAAGATGCCCTCAGGTACGCTTCCCTTGCCGCGGATAATATCGCTCTCGATCCCGAGCACGCCGGTGAAGATCTTCGCAAGGAGGTCCGCAGCCTGCTGGATACCATTCGCAAGAGCAAGCGCGATGTAGATCGTGCCCGGCAGGATGCCCAGGTGAACCAGGCTACCGCTATCGCCAGCAACGAGCTTAACGAGGAGCGTATCCGCCGTAAAGAGCAGGTCCAGGACCTGCTGCGCAAGGCTCTCCAGTCGATTCGCCAGAGTGAGTATCGCAAGGTCGTTACGATCTGTGAGAACGTTCTCGAGCAGGAACCTGAGAACAAGGTCGCTTCCTTCTGGCTGAGAAGCGCCAACGAACGCCTGTTCAAGGAGCGCGAGCTGAAGATCATCCAGACCCGCATTGAGGCCCGGAAGGTTCTCGACAGGAATTTCGTCGAGGGGACTACGACCTACGAGGAGATTTTTGTTTTCCCCGAGGATGAGTACTGGCAGAGGGTTCGTCTTCGCCAGGAGCGCATGCAGGTTCGTCGTATAGAGGATCCTGAGCCGATCAAGAAGATCAAGACGGCCCTGGAGACAACGAAGATTGACGTCAGCTTCGAGGATTCCCCGCTTCGCGATGTGATTGATCACTTCCGCTCAGTGGTTGGAATTAATATCCTCATCGATCCGGCGGTAGATCCCGATGACGAGGCCCTCCAGGTCTCGCAGACGATCAACCAACTGACCGCGATGAGCGCCCTGAAGCTTCTCCTGTCTTCCAAGGAGCTCGGACTTACCTTCCAGGAGAACACTCTCGTTATCACGAGCGCGGATGAGGCCAGTGAGCCGACCGAGTTCGAGGTCTACAATGTTTCCGATCTCTTGATGAAGATCCGTGATTTTGCCTCTCCTGAGATCCGTCTCAAGAGTTCGACGAATGGCGATGACTCTCCGATTGAATTCACTGATGACAGCTTCGAGGAAGAAGAGGATCTCGATCCCGAGGGTCTCATCGAGCTCATCATGGAGAGCACGGGAGGAGATGACGTATGGGATGGCGAGGTCAACAGCATTGAGCACCAGCGCAGCCAGCTCCTGGTCAACGCGACCAGGGACCTGCACAGGAAGGTGCTCGACGTCCTCGGCAACCTGCGTGAAGATTCCGACCTGTATGTCGTCATCGAGGCACGCTTTATCGATATTCACGATGACTTCCTTGAAGATATCGGTGTCGATTCCCGCAGCCTCGGAGCCGTGAACAACCTCGGTACTCCGCATGCCGGCGTTCTCAACGTTGCCGAGGGCGGAAATGATCTGGGTATCGTCGAGGGCCCCGATGGGGTTCCTGCAGACGTGTTCCTTGTCCAGGGTCTCGAGCGCTGGGCCGGTCGTGTTCAGCATATCGTGGACGGATTCACCGGTGTGATCACCGGTGAGAGGCTCACTGCCGGCAGTGGTGTCGGCGGCGGCACATTCCAGGCGACCTGGATTGAACCTTTCCAGGTCAACGTCATTATTCGTGCGGTCCAGGAACAGCAGAACATTCGCGAGCTTACCGCTCCGATCGTTACCGCTCATAATAATGAGCGCGTATATGTATCAGTTGTTACCCAGCGCGCCTATATTTCCGATTATGAGCTGGTCAGTGGTGGTACCGGGTTCGCGATCATCGAGGTCGCTGACCCTGTCGTGCAGACCTTCCAGGAGGGTGTCATTCTTGATGTCGAGCCCACGATCTCGCACGACAAGAAGTACATCACTATCGATGTTCGTCCGACTCTCGCTACCCTGATCGGCGGCGTCATCTCGACGATCCAGATCAGCCTCGGTAGCTTTACGAACGTCGCTACCCAGGTGCCGATCGGTATTCCTGAGATTTCCCTGCAGCAGTCCTTCACCTCGGTGACGGTGCCCAACGGTGGTACCGTGCTGCTTGGCGGTTTCAGGAGTCTCAACGACCGCAAGTTTGAGTCTTACCTGCCTCTACTCGGCAAGATTCCTTTCCTGAAGAATCTGGCCCGCAGGAAAGCTACGCTTGACGAGCGTCGGAGCCTGGTGATTCTCCTTACCGCGAGGATCGTCGATCTCCGCGGCGCTGAAGAGAAGAAGTTTAATCCCTGAGAAGGTGACCGCTTACCTTCCGGGGTGGCCCGTTGATCAAGGAGTACCTTCCTTGATCAACGGTTTTTTTTTGTTTCTGGCCGTTTCAGAACGCACTTATTACGGTTTTAGCGATAGATTTGCCGGTTGTCTTGGCAGGGCTCTAAGGTATTAACCGGCTTCTTCCGATATATTGATAAAACTAAGGGACCTCTTATCCATGCCCAAACTTCGAGCTATTTTTTTTGACATAGATGACACGCTCTACTCGACGAGTGAATTCGCGGAGTTGGCGCGTTCGGCGGCTATCGATTCGATGATCGATGCCGGCCTGGCCCTGGATCGGGAGGCGATTCGCGAAGAGCTTGACGAGGTGATTAACGAGTTCAGCTCGAATTATGAGCATCACTTCGACCGGCTCCTCCTGCGGACTCCGCGGCGGTATTACAAGGGCATCAACCCGGCGATTATCGTCGCTGCCGGGGTGATGGCCTATCACGAGACCAAGTCCAGGCGGCTGGCTCCATACGAAGATGCTATCGAGGTGCTCCGATTGCTCTCCTCAAAGACCGACCTCCTGCTGGGAGTGATCAGCGAGGGGCTGGAGGTAAAGCAGGCTGAGAAGCTGGTCAGGATGAGGGTCACACAATTCCTTTCGCCCAACGCGGTCTTCATCAGCAACCAGCTCGGCATCTCGAAACCCAACCCCAAGCTCTACCAGCGCGCCTGCAGCGACCTGAACCTCAGGCCGGCTGAGAGCATGTATGTCGGAGACAATCCTCTGCACGACATCGATCCGCCCAACTCGATTGGCATGGTCGCCGTTCGAATGAGGAGAGGCGGAAAATATTACCACGAAGAGAGCAACTCCAAGCCAGCCCGGGTGGTCCAGAATTTCTGGGACTTCCTTGATTACCTCGGCCAGGAGTTCGACATCAAGGTTTGAGTCCGGCCCTCCGGGGATCCCACGACAGATGAAACAAAATCACTCCTCGCAATCGGTTGATCGGAAGGCTCCGGAGATCAGTGTCGTCATACCTGTTCTCGATGAAGGTGATACCGTGCGCCAGGTCTACCAGGGCCTTCGCGACACATTCGGGAGCGATTGTGAAATCATCTTTGTGGATGATGGCAGCCGGGATTCCACCCGGGATGTGCTGGTCGGCCTGCTGGCGGAAGATCCAGCTCTGCGCCTCATCGCTTTTCATCGCAACCATGGAAAATCAGAGGCTCTGGGCGCCGGCTTCCGACGGGCCCGAGGCCGCCTTGTCGCGACACTGGACGGCGACCTCCAGGATGATCCGGCGGAGCTTCCCCGGCTGGTCGAGAGGCTTGAACAGGGCTACGACCTCGTGGTTGGCTGGCGGCGTAAAAGAAAAGATGATCTCTTCAAGATCTACGGCTCCCGGATTTTCAATACCCTGGCGGGGTGTCTTGGAGGGGTGCGCCTGCACGATATCAACTGCGGTATGAAGGTCTTTCGCCGGGGCGTTCTCGAAGACCTCCTGTTGACGGGTGGCTTCCACCGGTTCCTTCCCCTGCAGGCGCATTGGAAGGGCTACCGGGTATCCGAGCAGGAGATCGAACACAAGCACCGTGAACATGGATACTCCAAGTACACCAGGACAAAGGGCTTCAGGGGACTCCTGGATCTCTTCGTCATTCTCTTCCTGATGCGGTTCGAGGGCCGCCCTGGTCGTTTCTTCGTCGGTCTTGGAGCGCTCTGCGCGGTGGCGGGCTTTGGAGTTTCCGCCTATATCGCAGCCATTCGTTTCATCGATGGGAATATCCAGTCAAAGTATCCCCTCATGGCCCTGGGCCTCGGGCTGCTGGTTTTCGGATTCCAGATATTCACCCTCGGGCTCTTTGGTGAGCTGCTCTCCTATCATTTTCGCAGTGTCAGGTCCGTTGAGCCGGTGGTCGTCGAATACAGCCATCCGGAAGATGAGGCTGGCGAGTCTTCCGTTGTCGGCGAATCGACAGGAACCGGGGAGCCCGGTACGATATGAGGCTGCGTTTCCTGGTGTTGACGGCAGCTTATCCCAGTTCCCGCGAACCCGGGCGAGCCATCTTCATCGAGAACCTGAACCGGGCCCTGGTAGAGGAGGCCGGCGGCGAGCTCTCGCTTACGGTCGTCGCTCCCAGGGTCCATCCTCTCGACCCGGCCTTCGAACTTCGCTCAGGGATCGAGGTTCGACGCTTTCCATACCCTTCGGGAGGGAAGCGGTTGAAGGAGCTGGGCTCTCCCGGTCCGCTGGCCCTGGGCGGTTATCTGCTCTCCGGCCTGGCCCAGGTTCTCTGGGAGGCGCGCAGGGGTGATTACGATGCGCTGCTCTGTCACTGGACGCTGCCAGCGGGACCCATAGCCTGGTTGTCATCGTTTTTTCTCGAGAGCCCGTTCTTCCTCTTTGCCCATGGCTCGGACCTGAACCGGTACGCGGCCAGGTCTTCCTGTCTGCGGCTGGCCTCTCGCCTGGCCCTTGGGAAAGCCTCCGGTGTTTTCGCTGTCAGCGAGGACCTGCGGGAATCGATAGAGACGGTCTATTGTCCGCCTGCCCGTCACCTCGAGGTTGTCGAGATGGGCGTGGGAGATGAATTCCTGCCGGCCGATCGAACTGAGGCCCGCCTGGGGCTATCCCTTTCCGCTGGATTGGATGTTCTATTTGTCGGGGACCTTATCGAAGACAAGGGCGTGGGCGATCTGCTGGCGGCTCGCAGGCTGCTTGCGGATCGCGGGGTGGATTTCCGTCTTCATTTCGCTGGCGGCGGGCCGTTGGAGAAAGAGATTTCTGCTGTGGATGGCTGTGAACTGCTGGGGACCCTGCCGCCGGAGGAGCTTGTTCACTGGTACCGCGCCGCTGATCTGCTGGTGCTTCCGTCTCATTCAGAGGGCTCTCCGCTGGTGGTGATGGAGGCCCTCTCCTGCGGAACTCCGGTCCTGGCGACCAGGGTGGGAGGTGTGCCTGAGCTGATCGAACCCGGCAGGAGCGGTGAGCTGGTCAATCCGATGCAGCCGGAAATGCTGGCTGGAAAACTCGGGGAGCTGCTTGAGTCGCCGGACGCTCTCGAGAAAATGCGAGAGGCGATCCTGGCCGACAGCAGGGATTTCAGCGCCCGGCACTGCGCCCGCAGGGTCTACGAATCTTTGTGCAGGACGCTCGGCGTCGGGGGCGAGACCGCATGATCGACACAGCTACCCGTTACGACAGCTATTGGCGGCTCCGCGATGAGGTCAGGACAAGGGCCAGGAGTCGCTCCAGGGCGTCTCTCGCCTTGCGGTTGATCGAGGAGGCAGGCTGTGCTGCGCGGGAATCTTCGCCGCTCAGCCTTTACGAGATCGGCTGCGGTCCGGGGTGGGCTCTCGAGGTTTTTCGCGAGGCAGGCTTCGATGCACGGGGGTGTGACGTATCTCCGGAGGCTGTCGATCGCGCCAGGGAGCTCGGTTTTGAGGTAAGGTGCCGGGATATTGAGGCGGCAGGAGAGGAAGACCCGGTCCTCAGCGGTGTCGTGGATGTGCTGGTTTGCCTGGAGGTCATGGAGCACTTGCGCGAGCCTTCCGATGTGCTTGCGAAGATACGCGAGGCTCTTTCCGCCGAGGGCTGTCTGGTTATTTCCCTTCCGAATGAATACCATCTCATCAGTCGGCTGGCGGGGCTGTTCGGCCGTTCACCATTGGGTGGGCCGGATGATCCGCACCTGCATCATTTTGAGAGAGCTTCTGCCCTGCGGCTCTTCGAGGGGGCGGGCCTTGAGGTGCGTGGACGCCTCGATGATTCGATTGTCCCGCCGAGGATGCCGGTGTTACGCTGGCTGTTTCGTCCCCTGCTGGCTGTCCTGCCGGGGCTGTTTTCGATAGCTCACGTCTTCCTGCTGGGCGCGAAGGTGGAGGTGAAAACCCGGTGATGCGAATATCGGCTTCCAGCCACCTCCCATCTCCAGGGGGCCAGCCCGCGCCGGGTACCGGCGATCGTTGGTGGGTCCTTCTCATGCTTTCGGTCGGCCTGCTGGCCGTCCTGCCCTATGTCGGTGTCCTGTACTCGCCCTATGTCTTCGATGATGTGAAGCTCGTCAGGGACAATAAGGAGCTGCGCTCGCAGGGGGAGGGGGACATCGGCGACATCGCGGCGACCTTTGACGTTACATCCAGGAAATGGTCGAAAGAGGAGCTGCGGGCCAACTACCGTCCGCTGCGGTTCCTGTCCTACAGCCTCGACTATTACCTCTCAACTGTGTTTATAGGCGATTTCAATCCAGCCAAGGACCCACCGCCGGTCCTGTTCTTTCATCTGCAGAATATCTTCTGGCACGCTCTCAACGCGATGCTGGTCTTCCTGCTGGGTAGATGCCTGCTGGGAAGCTCCGCCGCAGGATTTCTCGCGGCTCTCATCTTCGCTCTGCACCCGGCTCAGACCGAGGCGGTAACCTATATTTCATCGAGACGGGACGTGCTCTCGACCTTCTTCTTCCTGGCCAGCCTGTCGCTCTACCTGGCGGTTCCGCGTGAAAAGGAGCCGAACCTGGGTGTCCTGTTGCTGGGGGCCTCTCTCTTTTCGCTGGGACTTCTTGCCAAGGAGATGGTGATCACACTGCCGGCTGTGCTCGCGCTGGTTGACCTGTCGCGGCGTCCGGTTCTCGGTCCCCGCCGCCTGGCTTTCCATGCCATCCTCTGGGCGGTAGCCATCACCTTCGCCATCATTACCCTGACGACGCCTGGCCTTGTCGCCTCCGGGGGCGAGCCGCGGGGGCTTTCGATGATCTACGATGCCGGCCGCTACACGGCCCGCTATCTCGAGCTTCTTCTGCTTCCTTTGTCCCAGAGCATCGATTACTCCTACGCGGCGATCACCGAGTCGAGGGGGCTCTTCGATCCGCTCGCCTCGCTGCTGTCCCTGGCGCTGGTGCTGTCCCTGGTGCTGGTATCGATTCGTTCCTACAGGAAGGGTGCGGGCCTCGCGGGCCTGGCGATTCTCTGGTTCCTGGGAACCCTGGTCCCGGTCCTTCAGCTTGTTCCGATTGCCGAGCGGTTCGCCGAGCATTTTGTCTATCTTCCATCCATCGGGATCGCCCTGCTGGCGGGCTGCCTGCTGCGGTCTGTCCTGGGACACAGCGAGAAGCTGGGCTGGGCTGTCGGGCTGTCCCTCGCCGCCGCCTGTTTCTTCCTGACGGTGCGCCGCAACAGCGACTGGGAGAGCCGCGAATCACTCTGGGCCTCGGCGGTCAAGGCACAGCCGCAATGCGCCCGGGCGCGGTTTGAATACGCCAACGCCCTGGTGGAGAAAGGAGGGCGCGGCCCGGCGGATGCCATGGTCGAGTTTGACAAGGCCCTGGAGATCTGGGACGGGCAGCCGATCGAGAGCTATCATGGCTACAAATTGAGAATCCATGCCCAGCGCGGGCTGGTTCATTCGTCCCTCGGCAAGACGAAGCCGGGCAGCCTCAGGAAGGCCATCGATGAGCTTCGTCTCCTCCTGTCTGAGAAAGACATCGATGGCAGTGAACTTTCGGTCTCCACCAACCCCATCCTGCTGAGCCTTCGCCTGGAGCTCGCCTCCTGTCTCGAACGGGGAGGGGCGGAAGACGAGGCTCTCAGCGAATACAGGAAGGTCATCGAGCTTGACAATGATTCGACCATGGCTTTGCGGGCGCGTTTTCAGCTTCACCAGATCCTGCTGAGACGGAAGGATCTGGATGGAGCCGTTTCGGTGCTAGAGGAAATACCTCCGCTCCTCAAACGAAACAGCGGAGACTGGCTGAAGGCGCAGCTCCTTCTTTTTACAGTTCTTCTCGAGCATAAGAAAGATTTTGATTCCGCCACGGCCCTGATCGAGGGCCTGCTGCGCTCCGCATCTGGAGATGAGCAGAAGGTCGGGTTTCTCTTGAGGCTGGCGCAGGTTTTTGACCGCCAGGGGAATCTGGATGCCTGCGTCGAGACGCTTGAGGAGGCGCTGCAGATCAAGCCTGACTCGGTTGCTGTTCTCGAGAGTCTTGCGCCCATCGAGAGCATGAGAAACCGTACCGAGCGGGCCAAGGATTATTTCAGCAGGCTTCTGGAAATCAATCCGGCTAATTCCATAGGCCGGCAGGGGCTTAAAGAGATCAAGCTGCGAAAGGATGCGGGGCCCGCAAAGGGAGCGAAGCAGCTCGAGGCGCAGAAGCTGCTGGAGAGCATGGAAGAAACCGCCCGTGGCCACGAGGCCAGGAAACAATGGCCGGCCGCTCGCCAGAGCTGGAGTCATATTATCGAGAAGGCCGCCGAGACGGAGGCAACGGACAGGCTGGCGCAAGGCTACCGCGGGATGGCCCGGTGCGAGGCGCAATTGCGCCGCAAGGAGGAGGCCCTGAAGTATTTAGAGAAGGCGCTCGAGACCGGCTCCGCGCGGGATGCCACCTTCCGGGCGCTGGCGGACCTCCACCTGAGATACCTGGGCAAGCCCGGCAAGGCGGCCGATTATTACAGGCGTCACATTGCGGCTCTCGGTCCCGAGTCGAAGGTGGATCCCGGGGTTTACCTCAATCTTGCGCGTATTCTCGCGAGTGATTCGGCGGAAGAATCGATCGACTTCTTCGAGAAGGCCGTCGACCTGGGGATTCTCGAGATCCTCGGTTCGGATTCCGTCGGGGTGAAAAAAGATATGGGCCTGCTCTACGTTCAGCTCGGGCGTTGGCAGCAGGCCTTTGAGTCTCTCTCCGGTTACCATGAGAGCCTTGGCGCGGAAAAGGGGGCTGATCGTCTTGTTATCGAGGAGATTCTCAACGAGCATGTCCTGCCCAACCTGGTGGGAGAGCAGAAGAAAAAGGACGGCGGTAGATAGGATTTCTCCGCCTGCGGATGAGATGAGGCTTCATAGAATCTGGTTACCGGGTGCCCGTGAGGGGCGCACCTATTCTCTCGACGAGGATGAATCTCATCACCTGGTTACCGTGATGCGGCGCGGCGAGGGCGACGAGGTGGTGGTGGTCGCGGGAGAGAACCGTATCTATCTCGGGGTCATCGAGTCGGTCAGCGGGGAGGGGGAGACTTCGCTGGTCAAGGTGACCGTTGGTGAAGATTATTCCTCGCCGCCGCCGCCCGTGAGGCCCTGGCTCGTGGCTGTGTCCGTGGTGAAGGAGCGCAACCTCGAGCTCGCCATTCGCATGCTCTCAGAGACCGGGCTGGAGGGAATTATTCCACTTGTCAGCGAGCGGGGGCAGGTTTCTCTGAAGGCGGGTTCCGGTAAAACAGATCGTTGGAAGAGAATCGCCCTCGAGTCGGCAAAGCAGTGCGGGCGGGCCAGTTTGCTGGATATTAGGGCGTCGATTTCGATTGAGGAATTACTGGCGAAAGAGGCCTCTCGGGACGTCTGGGTAGCCCATCCAGGGGGTCCAGAACTCTCCTGTAGCGCTTTCCTTGGCACGGATGGGCTGAGACCCTCCTTGTTCCTCATCGGCCCTGAGGGGGGCTTCAGCGCTGCTGAAATCGCTCTCTGTGAGGAGAATGGGGCGCGGTTGGTCGGCTTTCCAATGCCAGTTATGAGAACTCCGGTAGCTGTTATGATGATTGGGGCTCTTGGAGCCCTGGTGGAGATGACGGCGGGCCGGGAAAGAGCTGACGAGGATGGTGTAAATTCCTGTTGATTCATTCTTTGCGGGCATGTAATATTCGGCCTTTTGACCCGGAATCAGAAGGATTTCAAGCAGTTCTCATGTCGAAGACCTTTCTCTTACGCAAAGAAGATGTCCAGCGTCGCTGGATTCACATCGATGCGAATGGCGTAGTGCTGGGCAAGCTCGCGGTTCATGCGGCCGTTGCGCTGATGGGCAAGGACTGTCCCATCTATACCCCGGGAGTCGATTCCGGCGCCTTCATCGTTGTTACCAACGCCGAGCTCGTGAAGGTTACCGGCAAGAAAGAGACCGACAAGAAATACCGCTGGCATACCGGGTACATAGGCGGTCTGAAGGAAAAAACACTCGACGAGATGAGAGCGACCAAGCCTGAGAAGGTAATCCAACTGGCGGTCAGAAGGATGTTGCCTAAGAACAAGCTGGGAAGGAATATGTTGAAGCGCCTGAGAGTTTACGCTGGCGTCGAACATGCTCACGAGGCCCAGTCCCCACAGACGGTTACAGTTAGCTGATGGCAAAGAAAAAAGAAGTCAATTACATCTGGGGCACAGGACGCCGTAAAACCTCCGTTGCGAGAGTCCGCCTTTTCGAAGGCAGCGGAAACATCCAGGTCAACGGCGGAAAGGGACTGAAGGATGTCGACGCCTTCTTCGGAACCGAAAAGGAGCGGCAGCGTGTCAGGGCGGCCCTGAAGGCCGTTGGAGGAGAAAAATCCTTTGATATCTTCGCTCGCGTACATGGCGGCGGATACAGCGGACAGGCCGATGCCATCTCCCTGGGGATCTCCCGGGCGCTCCTCAAGCAGAACCCGGAAAACGAGGCTGCTCTTCGCGAAGGCAAGTTCCTCACGCGTGACTCGAGGGAAGTCGAGCGGAAGAAGCCTGGTCGGAAGGGCGCCCGCAAGAGCTTCCAGTTCTCCAAGCGCTGATCCTGTTTCCAGGGAGTCGTGTTGGTCAGCAAGTGGAGAGGTTTTCTCCGCGGCAGCCCCTGTTCCTTCCCCCTGCGTTTCGCGCTCAATAGAGGATCGAGCCCATGTCCGTTCAGCTAGACAGGCTTCTTGATGTGCTGCGGGAGCTTGCTCCCCTGGAGCTTGCCGAGGAATGGGACAACGCAGGGTTGTTACTCTGCCCAAGTCGCAAGAAAACTTCGCGGCGGATTCTCCTGACGATCGATCTGACCGAGCCGGTGCTCGATGAAGCTCTGAAGGCTGGAGCAGACACCATCGTCGCCTATCACCCGCCGATCTTCGATCCGCTCAGCGAGCTAACTCCCTCAGAAGCGAGGGAGCGAGTCATACTGCGCCTGGTGGAGTCACGGATCGCCGTCTATTCTCCACACACGGCGCTCGACGCGGTTGTCGGCGGGGTCAACGACTGGCTGGCCCAAGGACTTGGCGAGGGAGCGTGCGAACCGATCCTTCCGTTTGTCGAGTCCGACTCCGGGGAGGTCGAGGTCCAGGCGGGGCAGGGGCGCTTAGTGCGGCTTCACAGGCCTGTCACGCTCTCGACACTCATTCGAAGGATCAAAGCTCATCTCAGGCTCAAGAAGGTGCGGGTGGCGGTAGCCGGCTCCCGCAATCCAGTTGTCTCGAGCGTAGCGCTCTGCGCGGGCGCGGGGGGTTCGGTCCTGGACGGTGTCGAGGCCGATGCCTATCTCACCGGCGAGATGCGGCATCACGATGTTCTCGCCGCCAGGGCTCGCGGCACCACCGTGATCCTCTGTGAACACACCAACACCGAGCGCGGCTACCTGCGGATTTTCAGGTCCAGGCTGGCGCGCGCCCTGGGCAAGGGGGTCGAGGTCCGGGTATCGAGGACCGACATCGAGCCCATGGAGTTCGTCTGAGACCCGTCTCGCCGGCAAAGATTTAGGCTCAAAAACCAAACTGCAGGCCGGCCATCAGCCGCCAGTCGCTTTCCATCTGGGGACCATCGAGGTCCTGGTGGACGGGGAATCCGAGCTCGATAGCCAGGTTGAAGGATTCCTGAGACCTGTCCCAGTCCTCATCAAAAGCTTCATTCAGCTTGTCCAGGGTCTCATCTAAATTAAGATTGAGGCCGAACAGGATATCGATGCGCTCGCCGCCGCGAAGGTCCGCGCACGCGTTGGGGCTCATCATCGGGTCCATCGCGGCATCCTGCCCATCGATATTACCCCAGGCGGCTCCCTCGATCCTTGCCGAGGCGCTCAGCATGGGGCTGAGCTTGCGCGAGTACCACGCCGTCGCCTGGAAGCTGTTGCCGAGCGAGTAGCCCTCTCCATTCTCGCTGAGGCGGATGACGCTGTTTACATGGGCGCCCCAGGACCAGTCGTCTCTCTGGGCGAGGTAGGTCAGTCCAGGGAGAAGATCGAAGGTGCCTGAGCCCATCTGCATGGGATAGGCCATCCGCATGGGCATGTCACCTGCCATGTTCATGCCGGCGCCGGTTTCCGTGATGGAGCCTGTGGGAATGCTCAGCCCCGCGTTCAGCTTCAGCGTCCGGCTGTGGTCACCGGCCGCCCACAGTGGAAGAATACCGGTGAGCTTGAGGTCGCCGGCGCCGCTACTCAGCGTCTTTCTACGCCGGGTCATATTCGGCATCGGCATCTCGGTTTCGGAGATCATCTCCATGCGTTTGAGGGGAAGCATGGCCATGAGGATGATGGAGTCGCTGACGGAGTACATGGCTCCAATCAGGTGCATCTCCATTCGCATGCTGGTGGGAGCCATCGTGAAGCCGGCATCGAGGATGTCCCGGGTGCTTGCCGGGGTCGAACCGTCGAGGTTGCCATTCATTTCCATTATTCCGTAGTGGTAGGAAAACATGACCTCGCCCGCCTGGTGCGTATGGGTTCCCATGACTCCGAGCGGGGAATGGTCGTCATCCCCCGGCCCTGTCGAGCCGTGCGCGTTGGCGTGTTCTTCGGGATGGACGTGCTCATCACAGTAGCCGGGACAAAGGAGCGGGAAGATTGCCAGGATATAGAATACGAGACGAAGATTCAGAGGAGTCATATTGGCTGCCGATCGATAGATAAAATATCTGAAATTGCCGGGGGCTCTTTCACCCCGGCGTCTCTTCCCTGCAGTAGAGGGACCAACGAAGATCGAGAGGGAGAAGAGTCAGATAGGCACCTTGTCCGGATTGCCTGGGGGATTTCCGGAGGATGACAGGTTCTCATCAGGCAGTCTAACCGCAGGGAGGAAGCCAGGGGCGTAAGCCGTGCGATCGGCCTGGAGGTGATCAGGCAGGGGCGGTGGCAGGGTCCATTCGCCGTTGGCTGGAGAGCAGCCCGCAGGCGACAGCAGACATTGGCGGGGCTGTGAATCCGAGGTCTTTACGGAGGCGAAGCTTCCGGGCTCATAGTTGTCTTTTTTCTTAACGTCAGCGGGGCAGCCGCAGCAGCAGGACTCTTCGGCGCTGACTACGCAGCCGCAGGAGCAGTCTCCGACTGCGGCGGCGAAGACTGTCGCGGGGTCGGTTGAAAAGGGCATGGAGCTCAGCACCTGGAGGAGGATGACCGGCAGGTAGGCTGTTAGGTTGAGCCAGTGGACGGACTTATTCTGCATTGGACAGAGGATATTTTACTTCAGCAATCGTTGAGTAAGCTTAAGAGACTAAACGGCATTATGGTCGGGATCAAATGAGTAAACGGTTGATCAGGCCAGAATCTCGGTGATCACGGATCCATGTACATCTGTCAGGCGGCGCTCGAGTCCGTTGTGCAGGAAGCTAAGGCGTTCGTGATCAATGCCCAGCAGATGCAGGATCGTGGCGTGGAAGTCATACACCGAGCAGATCTTCTCGGCGGCCTTGTGTCCGAACTCATCAGTAGCGCCGTAGCTGTAGGGGGCCTTGACACCTGCGCCGGCCATCCACGTGGTGAATCCGTGGGGGTTGTGGTCACGGCCGCTGGAGCCCTTCTGGAAGGTTGGCATTCTGCCGAATTCCGTACACCAGACCACCAGGGTGTCTTCGAGGAGTCCGCGGTCCTTCAGGTCACGCAGCAGGGCCGCCGCAGGCTGGTCGAGCACAGGGCCATGCTTGCTGTATTGATTTTTGAGCGCCTTGTGCCCATCCCAGTTGCTGACGCCCTCTCCGCCTGCCTGGTAGGCTCCGTTGAAAAGCTGCACGAAGCGGACTCCTTTTTCGATCAGCCGCCTGGCCAGGATGCAATTGCGAGCAAAGGATGCCTTGAGCTTGTTGCTCGTATCATCCGCTCCATACATCTTCAGGATGTGGTTCGGTTCTGAATCCAGGTTGCTGACTTCCGGAACGCTGAGTTGCATCCGGGCTGCCATCTCGTAACTCGATATCCTGGCGGCGAGCTCGCTGTCGCCGGGGAAGCGTTCCTGGTGGCGGGCGTTCAGGCGCTGCAGGAAGTCTCGCGTCGCCTTGTCGGAGCTGTCGCTGATTCCCGGCGGACTTTTAAGATTGCGGATCGGATTGGAAGAGTTGAAGTCGACCCCCTGGAAGGCGGCAGGGAGAAAGCCGGGTCCCCAGTTGTTGACGCTCGACTGGGGGGTGCCGCGCGGATCGGGAATGGCCACGTAGGCCGGCAGATCTGCGTTAGGAGAGCCGAGGGCGTAGGTGAGCCAGGCTCCCATCGATGGAAAACCATCGAGAGTGTAGCCGGTGGACATGAAGTTCTCCCCGGGTCCGTGCGTATTCGTCTTACTCGTCATCGAGTGAATGAAGCACAGCTCATCGGCCAGCTCACCGAGATGGGGGACTAGCTCGGAGACCATCTTGCCTGATTTTCCCCGCGGCTTGAACTCCCACGGACTCTTGATGAGGCTTCCCTGCTCTCCCTGGAAGGTGATCAGCTTGCCTCCCGGCATGGGCTTGCCGTGTCTTTTGATGAGCTCCGGCTTGTAGTCGAAGGTATCGATGTGGCTGCAGGCACCGGCACAGAAGATCACCACTACGTTGCGTGCCCTGGGTTTGAAATGGGGGCTCCGGGGAGCGAAGGGCTTTCTGGAATCTATAACAGGCCGCAGGGGTTTCTTCGCAGAAGGCGCCTCGTCTCCATCTTTGGCTCCGAGCAAATCCTGGGAGCTGAGCAACTGTGCCAGTGCAATCCCGCCCAGGCCCGAGCTCATGGTTCCCAGGAAGCTTCTCCTGTCCAGGCCGTGATGTTTCCGTTTTTCGGTCATGGCTGCTTTTCTCAGGGGATAAAGACAAACTCGTTGCTGTTAAAGAGAGCCCTGCAGAGTCCCTGAAGGCCGTGCTGGTTGACCAGTCTTTCGCCCTCTTTCGCCTCCTCCGGCCCCGGCTTCCGGCCAAAGCAGAGCTCGAAGGCTAACCGTATCCGGTCGGTGTTCCCGGGGCCTGCCTCCTGTTCGAGCCGCTTCTGCAGCAGCCCTGCCATCTGGAGGGCAAAAGAGCTGTTGAAGAGGTTCAGTGCCTGGATCGGGGTTGTCGAACGCGACCTTTTAGAGATGACCTGGCCGGCATCCGGGCAGTCGAAGGCGCCGAATACCGATTCCTGTTCCTGGCGAACCTTGATCATGTAGATCATGCGCCGGTAGTCCTCGGGACCGTATTTATTCTTTGGGAAGAAATGATTGACGTTTTCGGGGATCACCGTGAAACCGCTGAAGCCGGGGCCGCCCATGGTCAGATCGAGGACGCCGGAAGCTTTGAGGATGCTGTCACGGATAGCCTCGGCCTCCAGCCGTCTTGGCGGAAACCGCCAGAGCAGCGCGCTGGCAGAGTCGAGCTCCAGGCCCTTCTTGCCTGGCCTGTTGTCCTGCTGGAAGGTGCTGGAGAGCAGCAGCAGGCGGTGGATGTGCTTGAGTGACCAGTTGTTATCCATCAGCTCCGTGGAGAGCCAGTCAAGCAGGAGGGGATGGCTTGGCCGGGTACCGTTCTGGCCGAAGTCATTCGGAGTGGTGACGATTCCGCTGCCGAAATGATGCATCCAGAGCCTGTTTACGATCACCCTGGCGGTGAGAGGGTTCCGCCTGTCGCTCAGCCAGCGGGCGAAGGCGAGGCGCCTCTGTTGCTCGGGAGCGTTCTTTTGCAGCTGGAACCCGCTCAGCGCCTCCAGCGCCCCCGGGTTCATCTCCTCGCGCTTCTGCATGGGATCGCCGCGGTAAAGCCGGTAGGTCGGACCGGGCTGCCGGAAGGTTCCCACGTAGGCCTTTACGGGCTTGCCGCCGGCAAGCTGGTTACGGCTGGCCACGACTCGCTTCAGCGAGGCGAGGGTTTTTTCCCCGGCTTCCTTGTGGAAGGTAAAGCGGGCCGACGGGATCCCGGGAGCCTCAGCGCCGGCACGAGATCGCGAGCTGGCGACCAGCTGAAGATCCGACTCTTTCAGGCCGGCTTCAATCCTGTAGCCGATCGCAACCCGGTCGCTGAATTTCCCCTCGCGGTCCCTGCTCCATTCGATCCGGTCGATCAGGGCGGGGGAGGGGAGCTCGAGCTGTACCCATCCTTCTCCACCTTCGTTGGCGATCCAGCTGCGGTTGTTGCCGTATTTCCCATCGTTGATGTGCTCGAGCTTGTGGATGGCGTAGCCGGGCAGCGAACTCGAGCAGCTGCTGCGGGTGCCCAGGCTCGCCAGGGCCAGGTTTCGTCCACCAGAGAAAATCTCGAGCTCATCGATGCAGGGTTGAGAGCTGTTCGTCGCCTCGATTGTGAAACGGACGAATCGGGCCTCTACCGGTTCAAAGGTGTCGAGGTTGTGTCTCGAGTTTACCGGTGGGCGGAAGATGGGTTGGCGCGTGGCGAAGCCCTTCGGTTCCGCAAGTTCGAAAAGTACCACATCCGCGGTGACAGTGGCTCCCTTGCTTCCCCCGCGCAATAATATTACAGAGGCCGGATGGAGCTCGTGAACTCCCGCATCGAAGAGCCCGCTCCAGAGCTCCTTTTGCGGAACGTCGCCGCTTCCATCAGAGAACCTTCGCTGGTCCACCGTGGCGATCAGCTCCTGGTCATTCCGGGTCTCGGGGTTTCCATCCCGGTCTGTCAGATACTTGGCATTTCCGGAGTGGGTTGAATGCCCGGAACCCCAGGAGAGCCAGATACGGTACGTTCCCTTGAGCAGAGGATGCCAGGCGGCGAAGTCTTTGCCAGGCTGGTTGTCCCACAAGGTGTAGTGTCCGCCGCTGATGTTTCCGCTTCGTTTTGAGGTTCCCGGATCGTAGGCCTGCCCGCGTGCACGGCCGCCATTTCGCGAACTCTTCTTCCCGTGGCGAGCCAGGTGGGTTGTTCCGCGTCCGAAGCCATCGAAGGACGCTGTATCGTCGAGTAGCAGGAGTTTCTCAGTGGAAGGCCGGATGGAGTCTCCCAGCTCTTCTTTCAGCCTTGAAATCTCCAGATCGAGAGGGGCCGGGTCCTTTTGCTCTGTCCTGATGACACGCTCGGCATGCTGTACGCCGGCAAAGGTCGCCTGGATCGAGTAGTAGTCCCGCTGGGAGACAGGGTCGAATTTGTGATTGTGGCACCTGGCGCAGCCCAGTGTCAGCCCGAGGAAGGTGGTGCCGGTGACATTGATGATATCTGCCAGCTCATCCTGGCGTTGCATGAGGGTGAGGTTGATGTCGGGGCTCTTGACGATATCGTGAGGCCCGGCGACAAGAAACCCTGTCGCCATCGCGTTGCCAAGGGCATCTCCTGCGATCTGCTCACGGACGAATTGATTGTAGGGCTTGTCTTCGTTGAAGCTCCTGATGACATAGTCACGGTAGTGCCAGGCAGTGGGCCGCGGCCTGTTGGTTTCAAAGCCGGTGGTTTCTCCGAACCGGACGATGTCGAGCCAATGCCTCGCCCAGCGCTCACCGTAACGATCGCTCTGGAGCGCGTCTTCGACGAGCCTTTTCCAGGCATCCGGTCTCTTGTCAGCGACGAAGGCCTCGATTTCCTCCGGGGTGGGGGGCAGGCCGTGCATGACCAGTCGGAGTCGGCGGATCAGGCTGGTACGATCGGCGCGTGGCGATGGCCCGAGGCCTTTTTCCTTCAGGCGCGCATGGATGAAAATATCGACCGGGTTCTTTCCCCAGCCGCCGGGTTTTATTTCCGGCTTGTTTGCTGCAGGGGGCCTGAAGGCCCAGTGCTCGAGCTTCACTGCCGCTGCTTTTTCTTCCTGTCCGGGCATCCGGGCTCCCTGGTCGATCCAGGCCCTCAAGAGACCGATCTCCCCGGCCGTGAGGCGTTTTCCTCGCGGCGGCATGACCAGCTCCGGGTCGAGCCCCGCGACGAGTTTTACCAGGTGGCTGGAGGAGCTGTTCCCCCGCACCAGGGCAGGCTCTCCTGACTCTCCTCCTCTCAGGATATTTGACAGCTGGTCCAGTCTCAGCTTTCCCTTCTGCTTCTTCTCACCATGGCAGCCCAGGCAGCGTTTCCGGAGCAGGGGCTCGATTTCCTTGTCATATTCGACAGGCCGCTCGAGGGCGGGGGGAAGTTCCTGTGCTCCTGCAATGCTGGCTAAAGTGGCCAACAGGACTGTCAGTGCCAGGGTTGTCTTCAGGTATGCCATCGCTCGGTGTCGCAGGGGGCCTGTTGGAATCTTCAGAACCAGCATACATCTTAATTTCACAGCGTAAATCGTTCAATAAGACTCAGGAAAAATAGCTTCGAAGGAAGCTCCTTTTTAGCTTCTGCCCGGCGGGTTAAAATGCAGTCTGTACAGCGAGAGAGTATTAAAGTGGTTCCGCATGGGGGAAGAATGCCGGTCAGTGAGGCGATTGAGAAACCAGGGATGGATGGGGGCGCGGCTGTTTTGCTGCACGGCGGGGCCTGGGATATTCCCCCTGGCCAGCACGCGGCCCACCTCCTTGCCCTGCGGGATGCGCTGGAGAGCGCTCGTGGAGTTCTCGAGAAAGATGGAGGAGCCCTGGATGCGGCAGCGGCGGCAGTCGCGTCGATGGAGTCAAGCGGGACCTTTGATGCGGGCCGAGGTGGTGTGCTCAATCTCGATGGCGAGGTGGAACTCGACTGCGGGATCATGTGCGGCAGGAGCCTCGATTACGGGGCTGTGATCGGTGTGAAGAGGATTGAGAACCCAGTGCTGCTGGCGCGCTTCATCCTGGAGAGCAGCGATGGCTCGGCGCGGATCCTGTCCTGTGAAGGAGCGGAGAGGATTGCCGCTGAAAACGGATTCACCCTGGTAGCGAACGATGAGCTTGTCACGGAGCGCGAGCGCTCCCGCCACAGCGAGCTTCGCCAGAGACTGGCGGATTACCACCCCAGCCATCCTTTTCTCGCTTCCGACAATGTGCCGCGAGGTACGGTGGGTTGTGCCGCCAGGGACCGTGCCGGTCGGCTGGCGGCAGCGACCTCCACAGGCGGCACCCCGATGCGTCCAGCCGGCAGGGTCGGGGATTCGGCTCTTCCAGGTTCGGGTTATTACGCCTCGGGCTCCGCCGCCTGCAGCGCGACCGGTTGGGGAGAGGCGATCACGGCTTCACTGCTTGCCGGACGCTCGGTCGACGGGGTCGAGGCCGGGGGCGCCCCCGTCGCGGTTCTCTGCGCAGCTCTTGAGAGGATGCGGACATCCATCAGGAACCGGGATGGCCGGGGGGCCACTGGAGGCCTGATCCTGCTCGATTCCGAAGGATCAGGGGCTTTTGCCTTCAGCACACCGCATATGGCCCGGGCCGGCTGGAGCGAAGGAGGCGAGGGCTGGGCAGCCGTCTGATCTGGCTCAGCTGAAGTGCTTGCGCAGCAGCGCCAGGCTTTTCGGTATTGCGATCCCCTTCTCTTCATGTCCCTCGAATTCCAGCGAGATATAGCCGCGGTAGTCATGCTTACGCAGGATCCTGGCGATGCGGGCGTAGTCGAGGTCCAGGCTGTACCAGAGGCCGCCGCCGTAATACGTCTTGGCATGGACCAGTACGGCTCGCGAGGCCAGCATGTCGAGCTTGTTGTAGGGGTCTTCGAGGAAGTTGCCTGTGTCCAGGGTGACCTGGAGCCAGGGGGAGGGCAGCGCCTTGACGATCCTGAGGACTCCCTGCGGGGTGAGACCCAGGCCCCAGTGGTTTTCGAGTCCCATGACGACTCCCGCCTTGGCGGCGTGCGGAAGACATTTTTCAATGGAGTCGATGACCCACTTGAAACCATCTTCATCGGTATAACCCGGAAGGCGGGGTTCTATTCCGCGCCGCTTCATCAGTTCATCAAAACCGACTGTTCTCCAGCGCCCCGTGTTGAGGCGCATGGTCGGGATCCCCATGCTGTGGGCGAGGTCGATACAGTGCAGGGTGTGATCGATGTTTTCCTGGCGTTTCTTCTTATCAGGCGAAAGAAAGCCCTGGTGAATAGAGAAGCCGGTAAGGCCGACGCCATTTTCTATGGCCCGGCGCTTGAGCGATTGGAGATAGTCGTTGGACTCTCCAGACATCTGCCGATGCAGGATCTCAACGCCGTCAAAGCCCATCTTTGCAGCCTGGTCGATGGAACCCTCAACGCTGGTCTTGCCTTCCGGTTTGCCGCGAAAATGCCAGAAGGAGTAGGTCGAGACGGAAATCCTGTTGCCTGGATGGGCATCCTTCTTCTCTTTTTCTCTCTTTTCCTCCGCGGTGGCTGAGGCGTTGATGAAGAGTTCGGGTCGGAGAGCACCGGCGGCGGCGAGAGCTCCACCCGCTAAAAAATTTCTGCGTGTTTTATTCATATTTTCGATCTCCTTGGATGCGCTCTGAGGGGCTGTTTAAGGGGACTGACAGGGTACTGGAGAAAGGTTAAGTCAACCCAGCAAAAACCCGTGGTTTCCACCCCTGTGAGCCATAAAATGGGGGTTTCTGGATTAGGTTTGCAGCTTGGTGGAAGTCCTCCATGGGCTAGGAGATTTGGATTTTAATGACACATCTGTTTGGACTCAAACAAAGTCGGCCGGCCGGTATCAGCCTTGTCCTGACCCTGCTTACGATGGCCTGTCCCTGCTCTTTCGCCGAGGATTGCAATCGCAATGGTGTCGAGGACGAGCAGGACATCGCGGCTGAAACCAGCGCCGACTGTGACAGTGACGGAGTACCTGACGAATGCCAGCTCTTCCCTGTCGATTTCAGCAGCCGGGGGCTCGGAGTTACGGTTTCGAGGTATCCCCGGGCTGTTATCTGCGTGGATGTCGATTCCGATGGAATCCTCGATATCGTTACCGCCAATAAGGATGGCGATACGCGTTCGATGGTGACCGTCCTGAAGAACGATGGCAGCGGTATTTTTGAGCGGGCTGATTTCGAAGACGCGGTCCGGGCCAGTGATCTCGACGCGGCCGACTTTGATGGGGATGGGGCCAACGACCTGTTGACCGCGAACTATTACACGCTCGAGCTCTTGTGGAATGATGGAACGGGCTCCTTCGAGGAGCGCGAAAGCATCGCGGTTGAACGGGGGACCCGCTACGCGGCTGCCGGTGACTTCAACGGAGATGGGCTCGCAGATATTGTTTCTACCAATGACCGCAGCAACCGGGCCTGGGTGTATATCAATGCCGGGGAGCGGAGCTTCTCCGAACCTGTAGCCTATGGCGTTGGCTCGGTGCCTTCCGTCGTACGCGTGGTCGATATCGAAGGTGATGGCGATCTTGATATTTGTACAGTCAACGTCGGCTCGGGAACGATCACCATTCTGCAGAATGATGGCAATGGAGGTTTTGGTTCGGTGAGAACCGTCTCTACAGGGCTGGCGAGCCCCGCCCATCTCGCTGTGGCGGATTTCGATCTCGATGGCTCAGCCGATTTCGCAGTCGCCAGTGACGATAATATAGCGATTCTCTACGGCGGCGATTTCTCTGAGAGCGAGGTCTTCGTTGCCAATGCCGGAGAGCTTGTAGTCGCGGACCTGGATGGAGATGGGGATACGGATATAGGCTATTCCATTCTCGCTAACAGGCGCATCGCGATCCTCCTGAACGTGTCGGGGAGCTTCTTCTCCCAGCCGGTTGAGTTTGCCGTCGATATCGAGGCGGGGCTCCTGGCGGCAGGAGATCTTGATAATGACAATGACCTGGATCTCATCACCGCCTATGAGAGGCATACCCGGGTCCCCATTCTCTGGAACAATGACGAGTCGGGGATTACGGTCGAATCGCGAACCCTGAGTATGGCGCCCGCTCCTCACGCCATGGTCATGGATGATCTCAACGGTGACGGCTATCTCGATATCGCCACTGGCGATGGGCTCGGCAGCACGATCACGATTTTTCTGAATGATGGAGCCGGAAACTTCAGGCCCGGCGGCAACCGGACTGTCCAGGCCGGGGACTATCTCAACTCTATCGATGGAGGCGACTTCGACGGAGATGGTGATATTGACCTCGTGACCGCGGCTATCCAGGACCGACGCATGCAGGTTTTTCTCAACAACGGCCAGGGCGCCTACGGTTCACGTGCCCTGTACACAACGGGTGTTCGCCCCTTCATGGTCGAGGTGGGGGAGCTGACAGGCGATGGCTTTCCTGAGATTGCCAGCGCCAACGAGACAGCGGGGACGGTCACCGTATACATCAACAGCGGCGCTGGTGGTAACGGACGCTTTGCAGGCAGACGTGAATACCGCGTAGGGCGGCTTCCCGTCGCCGTGGCGATGGGGGACCTGGATGGAGATGGAGACGAAGACGTTATCTCGGCAAATCGGGGTTCGCGTGATCTCTCTGTCCTGATGAACAGCGGCAACGGCACGCTGGGCGCAGCGGTGAACTATACGGTGGACGGTACTCCCTGGTATGTGGTGACGGCTGATTTTGATGCCGATGGTGACATTGACCTCGCCACGGCCAACCAGCCCAACCGCGCGGTTGGTATCTTCTACAACCGGGGTGACGGCACCTTTGAGGCCGGGGTGAATTTCGATTCGGCCCATGGTCCCTATTCGATGGTCGTCTATGATCTCAATATCGATGGCGCACCCGACATCCTGACTGCAAACCAGTCCGCTGACAGCGTCTCGGCCCTGATCAATCGCGGCGATGGAACCTTCAACCCCGCCGTCACCTACAATGCCGGCAACGCTCCGAGGTTTGTCCAGGCCGGAGATCTCGATCTCGATGGAGATGTTGATTTTGTCGCCGCCGATCACGATGGGAGGACCCTGACGGTTTTCAGGAACCAGGCCCCGGTGGAAAGCCGGGATACGCATCGCGAGGTGATCTGTACCGAGGTTGACTATTACGACATGTCGACTCCCTCCCGCAGGGGGCGCGATCTGAAATTCGTTATTCCATCCGATCCCGGGGACGCGTCGCGGCTTCCCCCGCTGTTTCAGAACGGCCGGCTCTTCGACCTGCACCAGGATTTCCTGACTGCGGTCTTCCCCGATCGTTTTCCGCTGCTCGGCCCGGTTGAATACAATCGCCTGGTAGGTCTGCGGGAGACCCGGCAGTATTACATCGGCTCGGTGACGAGGATTGCCGCGCCCACCGGAACGGTCTACGGCTTCAGCGTGTTCACAGATATCAGCCAGAGCGCATCCCAGATGCTGACTCTCGAAGAGGTTCGGGGCATCTACAATACCCTTCGCTCATCCTTCGGCCTCGAGCTCCTGGCCTATGTCCCGGGCACGATCCCAGCCCGCGAGGCTGCGGTTGAGTGGGAGGATCCGGGCTTCCCCGTTTATCTGGATGTGGCGGGCTCCTCCGGCAGCTACGAGTCCTATACCGAGGCTGTTGGCTATGGAACGGTCAGGATTCTTACCGAGGAGGCCTTCGAGGCGGCCAACGACAATGGAGGCCTGAGCTTCCGTGACATTCTCATTCTTCCTCACGCTCCCCGGGACATTGAGGGCGTGGTCGCGGGCGTGATTACGGGTATGCTCCAGGGCCCCCTGAGTCACCTTGCGATTCGAACCGCGCGTCGGGGTTCGCCCAACGCCTTTGTCGAAGGCGCGATCTCCGCGTTTACCCCGCTCGATGGGATCCTGGTGCGCCTGGAGGTCTCCGGCAGCGAATACGAGATTCGTCCCGCAAGCTTCCAGGAGGCCGAGAAGTTCTGGGCCGCCAACCAGATCAATCTTGGAAATCCACCTCAGCCGGACGAGACGTTCGGCGGGCTGACGAGCCTGGCCGAGTTCGACCTGGCCGCCGAAGCAGCCACCCTGGTCGGCCGCTACGGGGGCAAGGGAGTCAACATGGCCCGCCTCCAGAGCATCATGACAGGTGAGTTCTCTCAATACGGAGAGGTCGGCTTCGTGGTGCCCACCCGCTACTACCTGGAGTTCACGCGCAGCAACAGGCTCTTCTCGGCTGTCCAGCCGCTCCAGATCGTTACCTACGAGGAATATATCGAGGAGCTCCTCGGGACCGACAGGTTCAGGAGTGATTCGGAGTACCGCTTCGAGATGCTCGATCGTCTGCGTGATCACATGGACGACAATTCGACTGTCGACCCGGAGCTGGTAACCAGCATCGCCCGGAGAATCGGGGAGGTCTTCGGCGAGACCACCAGCAGGGTGCGCTTCAGATCATCCTCGAATGTCGAGGACGCCCTCGAGTTCAACGGAGCCGGGCTCTACGATTCGACATCGGGCTGCGCCGCGGATGACCTCGACGATGACAACTCGGGCCCCTCGCGTTGCGACTCGGAGAATGCCAGCGAGCGCGGTGTAGCGCGCGCTCTTCGAAAGGTCTGGCAGAGCGTGTGGAATTTCAGGGCCTTCGAGGAGCGAGAGTTCTTCGGGATCCCGCAGCAGGAGGTGGCCATGGGTATACTCGTGAGCCGAGCCTACACCGACGAGCGCGCCAATGGAGTCATCTTCACAGGAAATCCATCGAATCCTCTCGACGACCGCTATCTCGTTACCTCGCAGGTTGGCGATTCGAGCGTTGTGAGCCCCGAGCCGGGAGTGCTCGCGGCCCAGGACCTCCTCGTCGTTGACCAGGGGCAGGTGCTCGAGATCAGTCGCTCCAGCAGCTCCTCTCTGCTGCCGCAGGGACAGAATGTTCTCAGCGATGCGGAGCTCAGGGAGCTGGGCCACATCATCTGGCATATCGAGAGTGAGCTGTCGATCGATCTCGATGGCCATGATGCCTCGGAGGTCGTCTACGATATAGAGTACAAGGTCGAGTCCAACGGTGAGCTTGCCGTCAAGCAGGTGCGGCCCTTCCTGCGCAACGCGCAGCTGCCGCCCACGCCTTCCTTCCGGCTGCAGATCGCCGCAAATACCTCGGCCTGCGTCGGCTTTGGAAATTCCAGCATCCAGCGGGGAGCAGAGCAGGTTCTCGATCTGAAGGGCAAGGTGCGCCTTCGCCAGGGTGAGCATGTCCTGCCAAGTTCATCTCTGATCACGCCACTGGAGCTCATCGAGGAGGTTCGCTTCGGCCCCGCCGGCGCGCGGCTGCAGCCCGTCGGCCCCGGCATGTTACGGGCCAGCCGGATCGAGGACAGGAACGGGACGACGCGTCACCGCTTCATCTTCGACCAGGTCTTCGCTATCGATGATGAACTGCGCCTCAAGCTGCGCCTCTTCCTGCTGGAGCCCTTTACGGCACGAGGCGCCGAAGCTGTGCGGGAGGTCCTGGTCTTCAATGAGCTCTACGTTGAAGACACCATGACCCTGCAGGGAGAGATCACCTCGATAGCCGATCCGGATGTGCGGCTGTTCATAGACTATTCTTCCTGCCGCTACGACAGCCTTGACCTGTGGGAGGTCAGCTCTGAGCTCGAGGATGGAACGACCATCTCTATCCTCGAGAATTATCGTCCTCCGGATGAGAATGATGAGTTCGGTCCCATCCGGCTGCGGAGCGCTGACGTGCGCATTCGCGGCCAGCGCAGGCGAGTTACCTCGTATTGGAAGCTGGTCTATTCCGCTTCCCGGCATAATACCTTTGTCAGGCATTGGGTTGTTCTTGATCCTCCGCTGCAGGTGGCAGGCTTGGACCGCCCCGTGGCGGTAATGGATCTTGTAGCGCCGCAGCTCAACAGTGAGGGCACTGTTCTCCAGGAGCCGTTGGGAAGGTACCTGGATGCCAACTTCGAAGAGCTTGGCCGTTCCGGGGTGACCTCCTATACTCTGGAGCGTTTCACCGACCCGCTTCCCATTCTTTTCCAGCGTGGAGATGTCGACCTGGATGGGAGCCTGAGCATCACCGATTCTATCAACCTGCTGGTTTTCCTTTTCGCCGAAGGCGAACTTCCAGGCTGCCTGGATGCCGGGGATGCAGATGATAGCGGCGACCTGAACATTACCGACGCCGTAACCTCGCTCGGCTATCTCTTCCGCGGCGGCGAGGCTCTTCCCGCTCCCTTCCTTGAATGCGGGGTCGACTCGACGGATGATGAGCTTGGTTGCGAGGCGGAGCCGGTCTGTCCCTGACCGGTTTCCGCAGCGGTTTTTTCGGAACCTGGACTCTACCTGCGGACCTCATCTCGATTGACTTGTCTCCCTGGCGGGACTACTCTCAGGTGTTGAGAAATTGAGAGTCTGAAGCCTTCTCCAGTCGTTTGTTGAAGATTTACGAGGTTCATTCAATGAAGAACTCCCCCCGCGTTTCCCCCGCAGGTCTCGTCTCTACGGTCCTGGCATCGCTGTTTATTTTCACCTGCGCCTCGAGCGCGTTTGCCCAGAAAGCTGGCGGGGAAACTCTCGACGGGTGGGGCAAGCTCGGCAAGGCGGTTTCCGGTTCGGAGTCGTTCTACGATTTCTCTTATTTCTTCAAGGATGAGCGCGGCAGAAAGAAATCCGCCAAGGCCTTTGTCCAGATCTCCGCGAAGACGACTCTTTATCATGACCGCGTCGTGAGGATTCAGGATCTCAAGAAAGGCGCGAAGATACGTATGTTCGCGCGCGCTGTTGAGCAGGAGGTCCGCGGCGGGCCCCCAGGTGGCGGCGGAGGCAATGTCGGCCAGGGAAGAACCGGGACCGATCGACAGATCCAGAACGCCCAGCTCGTGATCCTCGGTGACGGGGTAGAGACCAACGAGAGCTACGAGGATAAGAAAGACAAGCAGCTCAAGTGGATTGATGCGACCGTCGAGTCGTCCAATTCAGGACTCTCGGTCAGCTATAAGGGCAATACCTATCGGGTCACCATCGACCGCAAGGCGCCGATCATCGTTCGCACCAAGGTCGCGCAGAAATATCTCAAGAAGGCCAGGTACATTCATGTCCTGGGAGGATCTACAGATACGCGCCCGAAGACCAAGAGCAGAAGTGACGCCTCCAAGGGCAGCTTCGATTCTGAGCGCGTCATCATCCTTGATGCGCGATCCATCAGGGCTCTTCCACTGATCTTCAAGTAAGGCGGGGCTTTCCGTTCGCCGGTATTTCTCCTCTCACAGCCTCTTGACCTTCGGGTCCTGCTGGGTCACGATGCGCTCAGGTCCTGATAAACGAGGCCCCTTCGGGCCGTGAATTCGTGGTGTTGGTGAGGAAATATGGTTATGAGTGGTGCTGCCAGTGCAGGGCGGGAGCAGGTGAGTGAACCCGCTGCGAGGGGGCTTCTTGCCGATACGGCGCGCGCGGTCAAGGCGATGAAGGCCAGCTGGCTGCGTGTCGCGATCAACCTGCGGCGGATCCGCGATGAAGAGCTCTGGAGCTATGCCACGCCCGATTGCGAGAACTTCGAGGACTACGCATTTGGCGTGCTCAAGCTCAACAAATATGTGGCTCGCAGGATGCTCAAGGCGATGGACTATACCGCCACCAAGCGGCCGGACATGGCGCACGATGTCTCCGACCGCCTCGATCGCGGCGAAGAGGTCGTCGTTCCTTCCTACCAGGTGGTGAATAACCTCAGGCTGGCCGAGGAGAAATTCAAGGGACGTGAGGAGGAGTTTGATGATCTCGAGTCGAGAGTGTTCGATGAAGGGATCGGGCGGGTCACCTTCAAGCGCGAGGTCGACAATATGCTTGGAGGCCGAGACGATCGTCCGGGTGCCATGGAGCTTCCCGTCGACCGGGTCCAGCCCGAGAGCCGGCCGGAGCTTGGGAACCTGATCGAACGTCTCAAGGTCATCCAGCGTGAGCTGGGGCGCCTTGCGCTGTCAGGAGAATCGGAAGGTCTGTTGGCCAGCCTCCTGGAGTCTCTCGAAGCCGAGAAGAACGAATCCGAGGGGCACTAGCCCGTAATCTGTGCAGGGAGAGTGAGATGCCATTGGATCCCCAGGTCGAGGAGCTGCTGAGAGAGCTTGCGGAGCTGGGCTGTCCGGCCCTTGAAGATTGTACGCCGGAAGAGGCCCGCAGGAATCTTGCCAGCCGCATCGACAGTTTCTCAGATATTGAGGATATCGCTCTTACGCGGGATGGAATCGCGCCGGCGGAGGAGCTGCCGGAGGGCCTCCCCTCCATTCCCTACAGGGAATACAGGCCGAATGACAACCCGGTATTGCCGGCCCTGGTCTATTTTCATGGAGGAGGCTGGGTGATCGGTGATCTCGACACCCATGAGGGCGTCTGCCGCGCCTTCGCCAACGCCGCCGGCTGCGCCGTGTTCAGCGTCGACTATCGTCTCGCTCCTGAGCACAAATATCCCGCCGCGGCGGAGGACTGCTACGCCTTCACCAGGTGGCTGGCCGAGAGCTCAGCGTCGCAGGGGGTCGATGCCGCGAAGATCGCGGTTGGCGGTGACAGCGCCGGCGGCAATCTTGCCGCCGTCGTGGCGCTCATGGCAAGGGATGCCGGTCAGCCGGAGCTCTGTTACCAGCTCCTGATCTACCCGGTTACGGACTGTTGCTTGGAAACCCCCAGCTACCTGGAAAATGCCGAAGGCTTCGGGCTCACCCTCGCCGGGATGCAGTGGTTCTGGGATCACTATCGCGCCTCAGAGAGCGATGGTCGTGAGTTCAAGGCCTCGCCTCTACAGGCCGACAATCTCGAGGGGCTACCGCCGGCGTACGTCATCACGGCCGGCTTTGATCCGCTTCGCGATGAAGGGGATGCTTACGCTGCCAGGTTGATCGAGGCTGGCGTCCCAGTCGAGCTCGACCGCTACGAGGGGATGATTCATGGATTCTGCGTATACCTCGGCCGGCTAGAGCAGGCCGGGGTGTCTGTCGCCAGGATGTCTGCCGCCTTGCGGCGCAGCTTCGGTCAGGAGGACTGAACGCCGCCCGGGATTTCTCTCAGCGGGCGTGGTCGAGAACGATGATGGTCGTTGCCGCAGGAAGCGTGTCACGCGTAACGATGAGCTCAGGGCAGCCGGGGGTCTCGATGGGGTAGCCGGAGCAGGCTTCGAGAAAATCCTCGACCGGCTGAAGGTCGAGGTTGACCTTCGGAGTCTTGTAGTGCATCGGGAGCACCAGGGGAGGCCTGGTTTTCGCCACCAGCTCGGCCAGGTCCGTGATCTTGATGGTGGGGGGGCCTCCGGCGAGGGCGAGCAGCACATCTGTATCGCGTAGGAATTCGAGCGCTTCTCCTTCCGGGGGATGGCCGAGGTCTCCCTGGTGGGCGACGGTGATGCCTTCCAGCTCGAATTTAACCAGGGAGTTGGGGCCCTCCTTGTCTTCTGTTTCATAGACCTCGAAGGCCGCAAGCTCAACGCCTCTGCAGGTCCTCGAGCCGCCGACATATTCCAGGGCATCGAATAGCTCGTAGTCTCCCTGGATTGACGAGAGGTCGGAGTGGTAACGCTCGTTGTGGTGGCTGATGGAGACGATATCGGCCTCTTCATCAATCGGGAGGTAGCCACCGCACTCGGGGTAGTTGTAGGGGTCGAGGATCAGCTTGACCGCCTCGCCGGCTGGATTGACTCCTTCTATTGAGAAGGCCGCGTGTCCGAACCAGGTAATTTTCATCTATTCTCCGTCCCGCCTTTTGTCACTCGTGAAAACAACTCCTCCGCGTGCCCCTGGAACATTAAGGGGCTCCGAAGTGTTTTTTTTCAAGTAGAAGTCTACTATTCTTTGTCCTGCCTATGAAGTATCGACAGCTTGGCCGCACCGGCCTGCAGGTCTCAGCGCTCAGCTTTGGAGCATCCTCGCTTGGAGGAGTCTTTCGCGATATCGATGAAGCCGAGGGGATTCGTACCGTGCACGTCGCGTTGGAGGAAGGTATCAACCTCATCGACGTGGCTCCCTATTATGGCCAGACAAGGGCGGAGTCCGTGCTCGGGAAGGCTCTGCGCGGAATTCCACGAGGGAGCTATTACCTCGCGACCAAGGTCGGTCGCTACGGTTCCCGGGAATTCGACTTTTCATCCAGGCGGGTGACGGAATCGGTGGATGAGAGCCTGGGGCGCCTGGGAACCGACCACATTGACCTGATCCAGGTTCATGACATCGAATTCGGCTCGCTCGACATCGTCATCGAGGAGACCTTGCCGGCGCTGCGGGAGCTCCAGCGCTCCGGCAAGGTGGGACATGTAGGTATCACCGGTCTTCCGGTGGGAATCTTTTCCAGGGTCGCGCAGAGGGCCGAGGTGGACACCGTGCTCTCCTATTCACGCTACTGCCTCAATGACACCTCGCTGCTTGGCGTCCTGCCGGAGCTCGAGGGGCGGGGGATTGGAATTCTTACCGCCTCGCCGCTCTCGATGGGGCTGCTCTCCCATCGCGGACCACCCGCGTGGCACCCCGCTCCGGCGGAATTGAAGGATGCCTGTTCCCGGGCGGCGGAACATTGCTCCCGGCGCGGGGAGGATATTTCGAAGCTGGCCCTGCAGTTCTCCACCTCGCAGGAACGTCTGGCCAGCTGTATCGTCGGAAGTGCCGATCCGGAGAACATTCGCAGAAACTGCCGGTGGATCGAGGAGCCTCTCGATGAGGAACTCCTCGCCGAGGTTCGGAAGATTCTCGAGCCCGTTAAGGATCTCTGCTGGTACGAGGGCCTGCCCGAAAACAGCGATTGAATCAGGCCGGCTCAAGGATTCTAAGGGTTGCGCCTGCGACATGGTCGACTACCCGCTCGCGATAGGCGGCCATGTGTTCAGAGTCAAGATGGGCCTGCAGGGCATCGATGTTCGACCACTTCTC
>Ga0310124_10000369_pt1 | contig 30781 bp, 30 predicted proteins | sample CB11b_AW_Bot5_MG_FD_203507 | JGI IMG/M metagenome (GOLD analysis project Ga0310124, IMG submission 203507) | Marine microbial communities from Western Arctic Ocean, Canada - CB11b_AW_Bot5 | ecosystem: Environmental > Aquatic > Marine > Oceanic | place: Canada: Western Arctic Ocean | collected...
CTATACAAATGTCGGAACGATTGCCCCCGACAACAACTACCTCGTCCTCAACACAGATGGCTCGATGATTGGTCAACTATCCTCCTCCTTCGTCTCGAGTGTTCGACCTGGTGATGTCATCATGTTGGGCGGTACCACCTATCGAATTCAGTCAATTCAGGGCTCAAGGGTGAATGTCACTCCGGTGACAGGCTTCCGACCCACCGTGCCATCCTGGTCAGGCGAAGCGCTCAGCCGCAGCCATGAACTGTCTGTTGCAGTGCTAGACCTGTTAGGCGCAACCATGCTCTCCCTCCGTCGCCAACGTGACCCGAGGGTGCTCCTCAAGGAGGGCTATGGGATGTCTTCCCCAATTGCGGAGGGTGTTGCTCGGTTCATGGAGCAACATGTCGCGGAGTCGTTCGAAGTCCCTGCACAGAATCGAATCATGATGGAGGAGATAGCGGGAGGGGTGCCCACCTACATGGTGACGACCTGCCGCGGCAGGGCGTTCAACCTCACACTCGGATATTTCTTCGCTGGCTTGGCGCAGATGAACGAAATCCAAGTTCACGAGATGTCCTTCGATGAGAATGGCTTCCTCATCAAACTGTCAGGCCATGTGGATCCAAGTTCTTTTCCAGCGATTTTTGAGGCGAATGACCAACGAAATGTGATTGAACGATATCTGATGGACACCCAACTGTTCGCCAAGAGGTTCAGAGAGATAGCAGGACGTAGCCTGATAATTCCGAGGCGAATAGGGGCGGAGGAAGTATCACCCCAGCAGTTCCAGCAGAAGGCCGAAGCACTGTTCAAGGCCCACAGGGCGACGACGGACTCTCTTCTCATCAGAGAGACATGCAACGAAATCTTCCACTCTGATCTCGATTTGAAAGGGCTTGAGCAATTTGTGAACGATGTTATTTCTGGTGATTCCCGCATTCTCCACAGCAAGGTGAAACTCCCCTCCCCTTTGGGAATGAACCTCTACATGTCCGCCTTTGAGGACCTGCTCTCGATGCGCACCCGCGCTTATCTCATCAAGGACATTGACCCCGAGATTCTCCGCCGGCTCCTCGGCCAACGGGCTCTCGCCACAGACCTCGACGAGTCGCAGGTGAACGATTACTACGGTGACAAGGTTGCGATACCGAAGGATGCTGACTCACTTCTTCAATTGATGGAGATGGGTGGGGGATTGGACAAGCATCACAAGAATCCACTTTACGAAGACAAGTTGGAGGGGATCGATCAGGAAGAGATTCGAGAATGGATTCTCGAATTGATCGACAAAAATGCGATTATCAGAGTTAGCGAGACAGGAAATGAACAGGTCGACCACAAATGGTTTTCTGAGCGGATGGCTGACATCCATGGTACGCTCGGAGTGTTGGCCACCCACGATATCGAGGAGATGGAGGATCTCAGAGAGGTATATACCGGTGGTTTGACCTACAAGATGGGCATAAAATATTCCGGCACTGATCCTACTGATTGGAAGGATGTGCCACTCTCAGACCCACATGAGTGCCTGCGGGTTAAATTGGTCGATATGCTCGGCAGTGAAGGTCCGATGACCATGGCGCAGCTGATTGATAGATTGCCATTTCCAGAGAGAATGATTGAGAACCTTCTGCACGAATTAGAAGTGCGAAATGTGGTCACAATTGGATTCTACCGACAGACCAATGATGGCGAATTCATTCTCCGCGTCGATGAACACTACATCACCGGTGGCGTGGAGAAAGTCATTGAATATCGAAACCTCCAGAACCTACTCCTAAAAAAGTCATTCAAGTTGTACGAAAACCCTCTCAAGGCTCTCGAGGCACATGTCCTGTTTCAGAAGATGCACGAGTTGTTGGATCGAGTCGAATCCTATCGCTTCGCAGACTGGAAGGACTTGAAGCACGACCCAGATGTCGTGATGGGGCGTCTGCTGCATAATCGCGTCGGGTACACCACCAAGCAACAACTTCCTCTGTTGCTCGGCTTGAGGCCTGAGCCCTGGATGGGCGAGATGGAACGCAAGTTGGTCGGCAAATTACGAGCCAATGACAACATCACTCGGCAACAACTGCTTGAGGACATCCCGCGCGATGAAGATTCGAAACACATCATGAATCGAGCAAAGTATGCGATTAGCAACATGGAGAGGCAGATGTTGTTCGTCAAACAGTATGAGGAACTGCCAGAACGAAAACGCAGCCTCTCACTTTTCCACAAGGTCATTGATATCTACACTCCGATGCCCTTTGAAAAGGCACTTCTTGAGTTGATTCGACGAATCGGTCCAGTCAAGCGCTACACATTGGGTAATTATGTCAGCCGAGCTGCGGAGGACCTCGATTTCGCATTACACTCTCTGCTCGACAAAGGCACCATCACGAAAGTGTCCGCGCTGCAACCCAATCTTACTGATTTCTACTGCATCGCAGAGGATTCAATCGATGTTAGCAAGAGAATGAGAGAAGACCGCGAGATGCGTATTCTAACACAGTCCGACCCCTTCTGTTCTCGCTTCATCCAAGAGGTCAGATATGTTCTGAAACAGGGCTGGTACTATCCCGTATTCAAGGGGGTGGACCCGGTTGGTAGAATTCTGATGTACAAGGTCAACGACTATCTTGAGGTGAAGGACATTCACATTCCACACGCCTACCTAGACGAGTTCGTAATCCAATTCGACCGCTTCCTAGAGAATTACCGAGACACGCTGGTCGAGATTTCTGTGCTCACCAATTTCAACGGAGAGAGCATCTCCGAGGCTTCCGTCAACACCAAGGAGGCATTTGAGAGAATTGGTTTCAAGGCGATTGGCGACGGACTGCGGATGATTCGCGGCGGGGTTATGGATCCTAAGCCGTACAAAGAATCCATCCGAAGCCTGTTTTGGAATCACAAGTTGCATCAGAATACCCGTTCTGTTCATGAAACCGCCGCCGTCTCTCATATTGACGAGGTGAGGGATGACTTCGCCTTGCGCGGCAGGTGTGAGATGTACCGCGTCGACCTGAAGTCGATGGCAACCGCAAATCAACTCCATCAGGGGACCAACCTCAGAGGACGAAAGGTCTACGCAACCTACCCGCATTTCCAACGGCTATTGGCGATTCGGAACATTTCACCCGATGAGGAGCTGCTCGATGTATTGGAGTTCTTCTCTGAGAATTCCGATCCACAACTGTTCATGGACAGACACGCGATGCGCCGAGCTGAATTCAGGAAGTTGGCCCAACCACTCATCAAGACTGGCCACCTTGTACAGGATTACCGTGGAGGGTTTAGGACAGTGGACCCATTGCCCGTGGAAGACTTGTGGCAGATGAGGGTGAAATATCTGAAGGAGATTGTGAAGGATATTCCACTGATAACCCTGAAACAGTTTGAGAAGTTGGCCGGTAAGCCATTCAAGCCGGAAGATGTGATGGCCGTTCTGCATTTATTGGAGGAGGAGGGGGAATTCATCAAGGGATTCCTTCTTGAAGATATGAACGAAGTTTGCTGGGGCCGAAAAGAATCACTTGAGAATGCAGCAGAATTACCTCCGATGAGGGATTTCGTCCTGCCCCCGTCTGACCCACTCTCACCTTATTTCGCATCGCTTTTGAGAGAGCGGTTCGGTTACGGTTCAGCCTATCTTGTGTTTCATGAGGAGGAGCCTATTGCCGCTTTCAAAGCGAATACAAGAGATGGCGTCATACATATCACCGATCTTGTTACCGACCCAAAATTGGAGAAACAGTCTTTGAGAGTCATGAAGGAGTTTGCTTGGGAGCACAACATGCCTCTGCGGGGCAAGATCCTCGATAAGATCCGAGGCCGTTGAGTTGTTTTACGGTTCAACCGCCGACGCTTTGGTAAACGGCTTCATAATCGGTTCCATTAGTCTCAGAACATGAGAATGCAGAGTGGGTAGAAGTTCGAAGAGGACTATTGCCATAGCAAACATCGCAACCAAACTGCCGAATTTTGCGGCGTATGAGTGGGCAAAATCAAACATCCCTATGTCAAACCAGTTCCATTCTCTATAGGTGATGTCAAGATAGATGATTCCAGCATTTCTAAAGATGTTGAGAAGATGAATCACTGGTAGAGTGATGATGAAGGCGCGCGCCCTCAACTTCCACGACACACCCCGTAATGCAACTAGCGCCCCGACGAAGACGATCATCGATTGGAGCGCGCTGCATGCAAGAATGATGGAGATTCCAGCAGAACCACCTCCTTCGGTGAGAATCGGGATGTAGAATCCACCCTCGCCAAGCGGTTCAAGATAGAGCCACGGGTTCCCTTGAAACTCGGAAAATAATCCACTCGAGCCATCAGCGTAGTCGACCCTAGCTTCACCCAGAGAGAGGTCCGCAACCCCCGCTACCCTTAGGAAGAAGATACCCTGCCAAGCGGTTATCCAAACCAAGGCCATTGCGATGTTCGGAACCCAAGAGACGAGAAGATAGGGTGTGGATGCCCAAAATGTGCATCCACGGAACCAAACCAAGGCTGGCTCGTCCGTCCCTTCCCGTTCTGTACGGACTTCCCACACTGCGATAGCGATGGATAGTGGAAGCGCCGCTGCAGACATCAAGATGAGAACCGGGTCCCCAATTTCCACATAGTGTGGAGTGTCGAGAAAGAAGTAGAATCCGAGCATGATCCAGCCCGGAGCGGCGATACTGCCTCGACGGTCTCCCTTTGAGTGAAAACCGAGTCCGAGAAGCACCAAACCGATGATTGCGCAGTACAACCGTAGCATCTCGTCGGTGGTTCCGAGAGCCTCGGCGAGTGGATGTAGGATGTTATTAGACGCCATTCTAGGACAGTTGTGTATCAATAACTCGTAAATAGGCTGCCTCGCAGCGGGCTGTTGAGGAATGCAGGTGGGATTCGACTTCGACTCTTTCGTCGACGGCTATGTCGCAGACTTGAGCCGTGCGCTCGCTAGTCTTTCAAAGCAGGACCTGAAGGCACTTTACGAACAAGTTCTCTCTGTAATTGATGGTGGAGGGACAGTTCACTTCATCGGAAACGGCGGCTCTGCTGCCACCCCGTCACACTCCGCCGGGGACTGGAGCAAGGAACTCGGACTTCCAACGCTCTCTCATGTGGACAACATCTCAAGTCTGACCGCCTGGGCGAATGACACCTCCTACGACAATGTGTTCGCCGGAGCGCTCTCTACATGGGCAAAGGCGGGCGACCTGGTCGTCGGCTATTCCGGTTCCGGGAATTCACCGAATGTGCTGAACGGGATTGCAAAGGCGAAGGAACTTGGCTGCCTAACTGCATGTATCACTGGTGACTACAAGAGTGGAGGTGGTGGCAAACTTGCCAGGATGGTCGATGTTGCAGTAGTCTGTGACACGACTTCGATGGAGCGAATCGAAGACCTTCAACTCATCATCAACCACATCGTGAAGGAGGCGGTCAAAGCGGACCGCGGACTCCCGAGCCACTCATGAGGCGGTTCTGTGCTGTTACCACATCGTCACTTATCCGAGTTGGGTGAGCCGATTGATCTCCCCCCGATGCCAAGCGGGGTGGAATGGGAGGGAGATATCGCATTCCTCGACCGGGACGGGGTCCTCAACATCGGCAGCGAGGATTACATCAACGGAGTCTCGGAGTTAGTCATCTTCCCCGAATCAGGCCAGAGCGTTGCAAAAATCCGAAGCGCCGGATTCCGAGTCTGCATCGTCACCAACCAGTCGCCAGTAGGCCGTGGATTGTGGGGGCATCAGGTACTTGCCTCAGTCAATTCAGCCCTTCAGAAGGGCCTTCTGATGCAAGACCCTGACGCTCATTTAGACCTCATACTGTACAGCCCATACGCCCCTTGGGAGGGGGCGTGGTCTCGAAAAGGCCGTCCTGGAATGCTGCAAGCAGGTAGACAACTATTCGATGCGGCGAAGGAGGGAAGTGGAGTGGAACATTTCGATTACGGGCCCGATTACACAGCCCGAGATGAGGGCCGCTCCTTCATGGTGGGAGACCGACGGGCAGATGACGAAGCAGGTGTCGCCCACGGAGTCAGAATGTTCCGTTGCGAAGGAAGAATCGGTCTAGTTGATGTGCTCTCACGAGTTCTCGATGATTCAGATTCTGGTGACTACTAACTGTGGCTCAGAAACAGGAGAGTCCTCAAGAGCCAGTAAGGATTGGGATTTGCATGGGTTGGCTGGGGTTGGATGATACCGACTCACCTGAAGGCGGTTGCACAACTTGGGAAATGCACCTGCTACTTTCACATCTTGAAAGTAAAGGGTTTGCCATCGTCGGCGCTCCTCGTCTAGTGAGGTTGTGGCCACATGCCCCGCGGCGCACCCGAGGCAATGCCGCACTCTCCGCAGAAATTGAGGAGGGTGGCCGTGAGACTGAATTACACCTCATTATGGGTGAGTGGTTTTCTGAACGGTTCAAACACCTCAATCATCTGACTCATCCCGATGACGGTTCTACGCCTTCTCCCACACTAATTTGGAGCAAGAGACAATTCTCCAGAGAGTGGTATTGGGCAGCTGTCCGCAATTGGGTCGAACCACAGAAAAGGCTCGACGCTCTACGCGAGCAATCTGAGGTCCAAGTTTGGACGATCGGTAGAATCGATGGCGTGGTCGGAGCAAGTTCGGCAATCGCCTGGCCGGCCGACCGAGATTGGACTTGGGAGGCTACCGCGTGGCGGTCGGCACAGAACATCGGGACAGATAGGGAAGTGCCAGTTGATTCAGTTAATGCCATGTCAGATAAGTTCCCTAAAACCATCTTGAATCGAGACCCGAATGCATTCCGTAGTTTCATCGCACCTCGTACGCCCTGTCCCGTTCTATATGGGATCAGGGCAGAAGATGAAGAGTCGGCTGGTGCTGCTCACGAGTGGTTACAGAGACAGGATGGCGTTGAGAGTTGCATCGCTATGCGAGTGCACAGGAGTAACCAAGCTACCGGTGATCACCTGATTTCCGACGACTCTGGCGTGACTATCGCCTCAGTGATTGACAGAAAAGGTGGACATGCTAGTGTCGAAGTATTCGACGGCATCTCACATTGCACTTTGGTCGCATTTTCTGAAGGGGGTCAAGTGAATCGCCTACTGCGCGCTTCCCAACTAGGAGACCGGTTGAGTTGGAGAGGGACTGTTTCACCCGATGGATCCATCCACCTTGAGAACCTGCGCGTCGATGACGCTGTACCGAGGATTGAAAACCGTCCCATCTGTGATTGCGGCAGTCGATTCAGGCGAAAGGGACGAGGACAACCACTGACCTGCCCATCATGTTCCAACCAATCTCATTCTCACTGGCTTTCTACCACTATTGGTGATGAAGGCGCGTGGGTGGAGCCGCCAATCTCTCAGCGTCGCCATCTCGCACGACCACTGAACCGCGAGCCGAAGGTGTAATCCCCTTTCGGTTGTCCAAGACAATTCATGGCAGAAGCTTTGACCTTGAGTTACATCGGATTTGGGCTACTCACAATCGGTCTCTTCTATGTGATTTGGCAGATTGTGAAAAGGAATCAAGCGATTGCCGCAGTAGAAAACACTCCAGCGGTCGCTGGTTCTGATGAGTTGACTGGAGGAGCCAAAAACCCGTCTCAGTTTGAAGAACCCGACGATGATGCACTAGAGCAGATGGCCGATATACTGGCCTCCGCGGCAGAGTCTCAAGGTTTGGTACTCGAAGAAGAGTGAGAACGCTTTTCGAATCCGCCGTCATCCAAAATCAGTGAGAGCTTCTCTTGGCCGGTGTCCAACTGTCGCCGTTGATGGCCTCCTTCCTCGACTGTCAACAACCAAGTCCGACACCCCCACTTCTCTAACTTCTCACGTCCACGGACCTTCCATGTCTCCTTTCCGGATGCATCCTCATAGAGTGCCGAGATGACGAGAAGATCTGGAGGATTCTCAGGCAGCGCCTTCACAAGTTCAGAGATTGCCGAAGCAGCCATTGGATTGACATGGCCGCTGCGAGAGGTCCAATCATCGATTACGATGAGTGATGTATCAAGACTATTCGAGAGTCTACCAGCCGCGTCAACTCCTGTTGAGATGGCATCTCCACAAGGGAAGAGATGTAGTTTGGATAGTGTGCTCAATGGAATCGAATGTAGTAACTGGCGAAACCGCTCTGGATTGGGGGATTCTGGTGAGACCCAGATGGCTCGGCCGCCAGACTCCAATTCACGCCTTACACACTGCAAACCCAGGGTCGTCCCGCCGCACCCGCTGGCGACTGCGAGATGGACCAGACCGTCGAGGAGGGGTAGAGGCACGGTAGCGGCTCACCACGGTGGTTCTTGAACTCTGAGTTGATTGAGTAGGGGGTGTTCGGCAATCGCTATCATGGGGCGGCTGTTGGGGTGATTCATGGCCGGGGTACGCGAGGGCGAGAGAATTTCGCGCAGAGACCCTCCACCATACGAAGAAATCGAAGAGGGTGGCTTGAAGGCGGCTCTCTCCAAACACGGTTTGATTGGAACCGCATTGATGGACAAGAATCAGTATGGCCCGCAGGCGATGATTCTTCTTTTGGTGATTACTGCCACCGTGACAGGTACCTTCCTCGGCTTAGCGATGATTCTCTTCTGATTTCAATCGCAAATCCGAAGTAGACGATAAACAGCATTGTGCTGTCGAGGAGATTTTCTATTCCCCGATGGCTTGTCGAGCAAGCGCGACGGTTTCGTCAACCAATTCTCCCGAGACTCCTAAGTGACTTGCAGGGTCAAACAAACCGTGCAACTCGTCACCATCGAACAGCCCTGCGATTGCAGGCGTCCGAGCGCAGATGTCCTCAAGATGAGTACCGGAGGCGAGCGCCTCCATCGAGGCTGAGCGCAGCACTTCGTGCGCCTCATCCCTAGGCATCCCCTTCTCAACAAGGGCAATCATGACCTTCTCTGCCATCACGAGTCCATTTTGTGCCTCGATGTTAGCGAGCATTCTGGGAGCGTCGACGACCAACTTACCGAGGACCTGGTCAGTTTTCGCGAGCACATCATCGAGAAGTACGACAGAGTGGGAGAGCGTGAACCGCTCAGCACTGGAGTTAGCGAGGTCCCTCTCATGCCATAGGATGGCGTTTTCCCATGTGGGCATGACCATCGAGCGGACAATCCTTGCGAGTCCACAGGCGTTTTCAGCCATGATCGGGTTTCTCTTGTGAGCCATGGTCGAGGAGCCGACCTGCTTCTCGACGTCGAATGCTTCAGCAACTTCTGCAATCTCGGTTCGCTGCAGGTTTCTGACTTCTGTGAGTACCTTCTCAACGCTGGTTGCGACATTTGCCATCCACGAAACCCATTCGATGTAGCGGTCCCTACCGACCACTTGGGTTGTCACTAGTGGGACGCCGAGTCCAAGGTGAGTGAGAATCAATGCTTGCAACTCGCGGGCATTTTCTCCTTGGGCCGCCCCTGTCCCCACTGCTCCGAGGAACTTGCCTACGCAGACGCGCGGTGACATCTGAGCGAGCCGAAGAAGGTGGCGGCGAAACTCGTCAACCCAAACTGCGACTTTCAGCCCGAAAGTGATGGGGACTGCAGCCTGACCGTGAGTTCGTCCAAGCATCACGGTATCCCGTTCCCGCTCCGCAATGTTAGCCATCGTAGTAATCAATTGACAGAGCACTTCGTGCTGTATTTTTATTGAATCTCGAATCTGAATGGCTACCGCGGAGTCGACGATGTCGTTGCTCGTCGCGCCGAGGTGGATGCACCAACCAGCGTCGCCCGCCTGCTCGGCCATCGCCTTGGTGAGCGCCATGATGTCGTGTTTCGTTTCCGCCTCTATTTCCAGAACTCTCTCTATCGTAACAGCAGTCGGATTTGAGATGGCAGCGACTGCGTCGTAGTCAGCTTCGGTGACTCGACCTAATTCCTTGTGCGCCCAAATTAATGCCCGCTCAACTTCAATTTGGCGAGCGTGGCGGCCATCATCAGACCAGATCTCTTTCACAGAGTCCCGGCCATAGCGGTAATCAAGTGGACAGAGTGGCATCCCAACACCCTTTCATGAGTTGCGAGTCGGGGGTTCCGTTTGAGCGTGCCGCACCCGAATTAATCGGTTAGTGAGGCAGTTTCGATGGCAAATTCGCCCCGTTGACCCTTCCAGAGAGGCTCTCCTACAATGGTAATTTGAGAGTTCATCCAAGGGGCTGAAAGAATCGCAGTTTCAAACTCCCCACCCTCTCCGTCGACAGTAAAACCGTGCCGCTCCGCCACCACTCCGAGTTCTCCCAATGACTGTTCGTCCAGACTTCTTCCAACCCACTCTTCGGTTAGGCCATCCGCTGATACTGAAGTCAGCATCATGGAGAATCGTTGTTCGAGCAGGTTCTGCATGTGTTGTGAGGCGGAGTTGTGCCAAAGCGGAGCGAAGGATTTGATGCCGAGCCGCTCCGCCATTCTGTCGAGTCGCGTGCGTTGGTAATCACTGCGCAGCGCACCGGAAACCAGTCCGTCAATCGGAGTTTGACTGTTCATCCGCATCATATTTGCAGGGCGAGGCCAGTTAGGCGGCCAAAAGGTGGCCCACTCCTCTTCAGTCCAGTTGTTGGAATTACTGTCCTCGAGGGAGCCGGTAACCCCCCTCACCTGAGGGAGGAGGGCTTCCTCCAACTGTCCTATTTCGACCTCGGGCTCACCCGAAACGATGACTGGCAGCCAAGGTATTCCAGCCGCTGCTGCTTGAAGTCCAGCGAGGGCCGTCGAAGGGAGTTGAAACATCATCGAATCATCTCCGGAAACTCGGACAGTCACAATGCCCGCTACCTCCCAGCCTTGTAGGAGTGCCCACCATACGGCGTAGCAGGAATCCTTCCCACCTGATGACAATACTAGCACGCGCATGAGCCTCGGAGACATCATCAAATGAAAAAGCGTCCCCAATCCATGACATCCTGACCTTCACTTTTGCGTGACTATCTGCTCGCAGAGTTCAGTTGGTTAGACTCGTAGCGATGCCAATCACCCCTACCGTCCTCTATGGAGGGTGGTTGGGCTCTCAAGGTTCATAAGAGGTCGACCGTCAGCCGCCGTTGGGAGTAGCATGCAGCCGAGCGGACGAGGATATGACCACGGAATCACGACATTCAGCCCCGACGGGAGGCTGTTCCAAGTGGAGTATGCACGAGAGTCCGTCAAGAGGGGAACCACCACTGTCGGACTAAAGTATCGAGATGGGGTCATACTCATCGTTGACAAGCGAATCGCAAGCCGTCTCATCCTTCCGGAATCAATCGATAAGGTGTACAAAATCGATGAGCACATTGGCTTTGCAACCGCAGGACTGGTTGCCGACGCCCGCCAACTCGTCTCCCGCGCACGTACAGAATGCCAAGTGAACAGAATCACCTACAACGACCGGGTTCCAGTCGATATCCTGACAAAGAAAATCTGTGACTTCAAGCAGTCTTTCACACAATACGGCGGCGTCCGCCCATTCGGAACCGCTCTCCTGATAGCGGGGGTCGATCATAACGGCGTCCACCTCTACGAAACTGACCCGAGTGGTGCGTACCAATCCTACCACGGTGGCGCTATTGGCCGAGGCCGCAACACTGTAGTCGATTTCTTTGAGAAGAGTTGGAAGAAGAACATGACCATGAACGCAGCAATCAAACTCGGATTGGAAGCGCTTCGAGACTCACTTGAAGACGACCTGAACAAGGATGCAGTCGAAATCGCAGTCATTGACACCGATGGTTACAGAGAGTTGCCCCACCAAGAGACAATAGGTCACATCAACCGGCTAAAACCACTTGAAGAAGAGTGAACCGGCAGCCCTGAAGTCTAAGGGACTCCACCGCCTCTCCGCAAACGGCGAGGGGGAATCTCATGGTAAGTTTGGATGACGCGGTCACTGCCCGTTTGGAAAAGGGCGGCAAGCGATATGAGATACTAGTCGACCCTGACTTGGTTGATAAATGGAAGAAGGACCACGATTCCGTCAGCCTTGACGACCTGTTGGCGATAGACGAGGTGTGGCACGATGCGAAGAATGGTGACCGACCGACGGAAGAGAAGATGGTCGGTGTTTTCGGGACCACGGAGTTGTCCGTATGTGTCGAGAAGATTCTGAGCGACGGTTCCATTCAATTAACGACTGATCAGCGTAAGAAGATGGTGGCTGAGAAGCGGCGCCAAATCATCAATGAAATCTGCAGCCTTGCCATCGACCCCCAAACCAAGCTGCCACACCCGGTAGCGCGGGTCGAAAACGCGCTCGATGAAGCCCGCTTTTCGGTTGACCCATTCAAACCATATGAGACCCAGGTGAAAGATGCCGTCGCGGTGCTCCGCCCCCTGATTCCCCTCTCATTCACGACAGTGAAACTCGCCTTCAAAATCCCGGGCACCAACTACGGCCCAGTCTTCGCCATGGTACGGGAAGACTTGCAGAGGGAGGAGTGGCTCGCGAACGGTGACTGGGCGTTCACGGTCGAAGTGCCTGCCGGAATGAAGAATGACTACATCGCAAAGGTAGGAAAAAGAGCCCCAGATGTCGTGGTCAAGGAACTCAAGTGACCAATCGCTCAAGTTGCGTTGCTATGCAACGGTTATAGAGGGGGGGGCGGTCGCCGGCGACGGAGAGATACCATGGGAGAAGATAGCGCCTCGGATGGGCGCGGTTCAGGACGAGACATCAAGCTCGTCGTCCCGGGTGAAGCGCTCGGACCTGCCGGTGACCGAATTGTCGGTCATGGCGTCGGTCGGCGCGGAGACCTGTTGATAGCAACACGGCTCGGACACTTGTGTGAACAGGGGTCTGAAGTCTCAGTGGTACCGGTGAAAACAGCCTACATGCCTCGACCCGGCGACTTGGTCGTCGGATACATCGAGGGAATGAGGGCAAACATCTGGTTCATTGACATCGGGGCTCCATTCAACGCCATTTTGCCTATGAGCCTCGCACCGGGTAAGGTCGATTATGGGGCCACTCGTGACGCCATGGATGTAGGGACCACAATCCTCTGCCGAGTGCAGGAGGTTGACGAATCCCACTCATCTGTCGTTACCATGAAGGGCATGGGACTACGGAAGCTGAATTCCGGCTTCGTTGACCAAGTACCGCCACACTTGAATGCACAGATTATCGGCTCAAAGGGTTCGATGATTCAGATGCTTAAGGAGGCGAGCGACTGCCGCATAATCGTGGGGCAGAACGGTCGTCTTTGGATAGAGGGGGAGCCTGAGGGCGTTCGTCTCGTGCGAGATGCATTGAAAATGATTCGTGAGACCGGTCATGCACCGGGCCTTGCGGGGCGAGTTCAGAGTCTTCTTGACAGTTGAAAATACGGAGTGTGTGATGAAAATGGGTGGATATGGTGACGTCCAAATGATAGATGAAGATGGCAAGCGGGTAGACGGTCGAGGACCGGGTGACTTGCGACCCATTGAGATTGAGGTTGGAGTGGTTCCAGTTGCAGATGGTTCAGCGAGTATTCGCTGGGGTGCCAACTATGCGATTGCAACCGTGTATGGGCCGATGGAGGCGCATCCCCGGAAGATATCTCGTCAAGAGCGAGCAGTTCTCGATGTACGCTACAACATGGCTCCTTTCAGCACGACTGACCGGATGCGACCTGGATTCAACCGACGCAGCAGAGAGATCAGCAAGGTGACATCAGATGCTCTTGAGAGCGTCGTCCAACTCGAACTATATCCCCGAAGCAAGATACGGGTCGAGATTGAGGTTTTATGCGCAGAGGCAGGCACTCGTTGTGTAGGGCTGACTGCAGCATCAGTAGCTTTGGCAGACGCCGGCATCCCGATGACCGACATGGTCGTCAGTGTGGCATCTGGCAAGATTAACGGCGTCGTGGTATGTGACCTCAACAAGGAAGAGGACAACTACGGGGAGGCGGACCTACCAATGGGTGTCCTTCCCAACACGGGTGATTTGGTCTTCCTACAGATGGATGGTGACTTGTCACCTGAGGAGTTCCAGCAGGCATGGGACTACAATGTCAATGCCGCACAAGCCGTTCACGAGATTATGGTGGCTGCTCTTGCAGACCGCTATGGAGGTGGTGAATAATGGCTAACCCACTAGTTCCCGGACTCCTACGCGACCATCTGTCCGAACTCGCAGATCGAGACGAGCGTGTTGATGGCCGTGGTCAATGGGATGGTCGAGAGTTGACCATCGAGGTGAACCCACTACCAAACGCAGAGGGTTCAGCAAAGGTGACGATGGGCGATACAATCGTTTTCGTCGGCATCAAGTTCCAGATTCAGACACCCTATCCAGACCGCCCCAATCAGGGCGGCTTGATGACGAGCGCCGAGCTGCGCCCGGTTGCCGGCCGCCATTACGAACCTGGGCCCCCAAGTCCAGAGAGCATCGAGATGGGCCGTGTCGTCGATCGTGGAATCCGCGAGTCGGGTTGCCTCGATGTCGATGCCCTCTGCATCATTCCCGGTGAGAAGGCGTGGCAGGTCATCATCGACTGCTTTGCTATCAGTGATGACGGAAATATGTTCGACGCCTTCGGACTTGCAGCAATCGTTGCACTGAAGAACGCAATCGTCCCAGCCGAGCGCTTCGATGTCGGCGAGGACTACCCACTACCGATTTCCTTGATGCCAATTATGTGTTCATACCACAAGGTCGGCGGACGCTTCGTCTACGACGCCTCCCGAGAAGAGGAGGTTGGTGGCGACGAGCGCATCCACATCACCCTCGGTGATGATGGTCATGTCCATTCACTTCAGAAGGGGCTAAAGGGTGTGTTCACAGCGGCCGAATTCGACGAAATCATGACCGCTGCACGGCAGCGAGTCTCCGAACTCCAAGAAATAGTCAACAACCTGTGAGGTGCAATAAATGTCCAAGAGAACCCAGAAGGCCGGATTGGCCGCTCGATTCGGTCCTCGCTATGGTGTGTCCGTGCGCCGTCGAGCCACAGCCGCAATCAAGAAGGTCAAGCGCCACTACACCTGCCCTGTCTGCCAATACCAGAAGGTCAGGCGTGATTCGCCGGGAATCTGGAGATGCCGCAAGTGCGACCACACCTTCGCTGGCGGAGTCTGGGAGCCCTTCACGCGCGCCACTGACTCCAACAACCGAATCATTCGCCGCTCCATTGACGGGGCAACTGCGACCGACATGGCCATTATCGCCCAACAGAAGGCAGTAGAGTTTGAGCGTCAGCGGGCTGCAGAAGAGGATGATGATGCACCTATTGCCGAGATCGCCACGGAGGGAGACGACGGTGGCGAATCCGAAGAAGAGTGAGCGCTGTAGCGCTTCCTTGACAATTGCTGAGGGTGACATGGCAGCGGCTCTTGCCGCCGCATTGACGACTGAGGGTGCCGAAGTCACCCTAGACGACGATTCATTGACCGTCAATGTCCAATCAGAGACCATATCTGACCTTCGGGCGCGATTGAATTCGACGCTTCGTTCATTACAGGCGGCGTCCGAAGCGCTAACCGAGGCCGACCGCGCCTCTCAATCAACAGGAGGCGAGTGAATGACTGAAAACGATATGCGCACCGACCTGCAGAATGTTGTACAGGAACTACAACTGGCTGCTCAACAGGTTGCCACCGTGAAAGCCCAAATCAACGAATTAGAAGGCACTTTGGATGCTCTAGCCACTCAGGAAGAGGATCGTCCCGTGTACCGGCAGAGCGGTCCAGTTCTCCTTGAGGTTGGCGACCGAGATGCCCTCGCTGAAGACCTGCGAAATAGCATTCAGCGACTGTCTGAGCATGCAACTCGAATCGAAGAGAGGGAAAAATCCCTTCGTGAGCAGTACGAGTCTATCGTGAAGAAGTTCGAGGGAGCAGAGTGAGCCAACAGACCTCCGACCTCTCCGTGCTCCACCAATGGCTGCAATCAGCAGTCGAGAGAGGCCCAATCGCAATCGTCTCTCACAAGAATGGCGACATGGATACAATCGGCTCCGCCTGCGCATTATCCCATGCCTTGGGTGACTCAGCCCGCGCCTGCGGACTCCACTCTTCCTCAATTGCAAAGCGAATCGTCGCAACGACTGAGGCTGAATTTCATCTAATGGATGGAGGCCGGCCGCTCTGGCCTCGAACCTTGGGTAGTATCGTCGTCGTCGATGCCGCCTCTCCGAGTCAGGTGGGCATGTCTTTTCCGCCCGGGGTCCCAATCTGTGCGATCGACCACCATACCGGTGGCGCCGACTGGAGTTCTGCCGACCTGCACTTTCACTGGGATTGCCATTCAACCGCCGAGATGGTGTTCGCCTACCTCGATGAGTTCAGAACTGGTTCCATTGACAGTTCAGTCCGCCGCCTCCTACTCGCTGGCGTGATAACCGACACCGGCCGCTTCCGCCACGCCGATTCCCGAAGTTTGGCTGCTGCCTCCAAAATGGTCGAACATGACGACCTAGACTACCACTCGTTCGTTGAAGAGATGGAATCGAATGAGTTGAACCACTCCCAGAAGGTTGCGATTGCCAAGGCATTGAGCCGAGTCGAGTCAATAGATGCAGGTGAGTGGTTCCTGCTTCACACTCGGGCAGGCACCAACGAAGGAGTAGTTGCTCGGACTCTGATGTCAGCGGGTGCTGATGTTGCTCTGGTTGTAAGGCGAGCTAAGGATGAGACTCGTTTGGTCGCCCGCGCCAGCCGCAAGGCGGTATCTGAGGGGTGCAATCTCGGTGAGATGATGGAGTCCCTCGCTCTGCGGTTGGATGGAGATGGAGGTGGTCACCCCGGAGCTGCTGGTTGGAGTGGTGAGGCACCTGCTGTCACTGCCCGCTCTGGCTTCATAGCCGACCTATCGGGCTTGAGGAGGAAATCCTCATGACAACTCCGTCTGAAGCGGTCGCCCAATTGCGAGAGAAATCAATCGATGTCCAATCGGCAATCTCCCAGGTCGACCCGCTGTCACTCGGTGAATGCGCCCTATTTGAGGGCGAAGAGGGCCTCTGCGCCGCCATTCAATCCGAACTTACTCCGGCTCAACTACACTTTCTGCAATTTCGCAGAGCACAACTCAACAATGATGCTGAAGCCGCTCAGGAGGCATTGACTGCGTGTGTGACCTCTTCACGAGAGAGAGGGGAGAGAGACCATGCGCTTGAAGCCAGAGCGAGGATGGAGTGGGGATTGCTCCGCTTTGCGCTCGGCGAGTCTGAACAGGCGGGAGTGGACCTAAAATGGGCGATGGAGAGGCTGAATGCGCTCGAAGAGGGCAGTATCGCGCACGGTTTGGCTATGCTCAACATGGCGGCTTGGCATGAATCGGTTGGCGAGCCGATAATGGCCTTGGCGATTCACAGCCAAATCAGCCGTCATGGGCCTCATCTCGTTGAAACAATTGCGCTCAGTCGGTTGCGGGCCGCCCATCTAACCCTCAACATCGGCGATCTACAGTCGAGCCTTCGCCATAGTTGGGTCTCCTTCCAAGGTCTTCGTGACATGGACATGCCTGAACTCGTTCGAGAAGCTGCACTACTTTGGCTGGATGTGGCACTAAATGAGGTCTCAGACGAAGCTCCATCAATGCAGGAGAGAGTGGAGACAGCCAAGCCAAGGAACCCTGGGGATGGTGATGATGCGCGTTCAAATCCGGCCGACATCGCACAAATCCTGGAGTGGTTGGTCGACAATTGGGATGATGATGCAAGCGGCGAATTGAGGCCAGATATTGCAGTAATGATTGAGGCCGAACAGGCGATTGGGCAGTCTGCTTTCCAAGAGCGAATATCCCAGGTTGAAGAGTTGTCAGCAAGAGATGTGGTTGAACTTCTCACTGATCGAGATTGAGTTGTGCTTGTTCAAGGTAGGGCTGTGCCCAAGTGTCGCCTCCAGTGACCAACCTTCTGGCAAGGAAGAAGGCGGCAGCAAATTCCTCTGCTTCCAAGAGAGTCCGTAACTTCTCTTCATCATCAGATTCCCTCGCCTCCTCCTCGGTTGGTAGGGCAAGTTCTTCATCGGGAGATGCAACCTTCATCGCTAGCGCCTCCATCCGTTCTAGGAACATCTCACGGGTGTCAGCGCTGGGTGCTTTCCATCGCTTGCCGGCACCATCCATTCGTTTCTCCATCCGTACACGGAAGTTGTCGCGGGTAGGTAGTTGGGGGAAGTGAGTTTGGGCTTGGTCGTAGCAGAACCAGGCATCATCGACCTCGCCGCGCTTTTCATGCAGCCTGCCGAGTTCAGTCCACGCTTCATGGTTCATTGGTCGGTGGGCGAGGAGCCGTCGAATGAGTCTGATAAAGGCCTCTTCGTCCACAGTGCGCACTCTCTCCATCCGGCGACCGAAGAGGATGTTTGCGCGTGGGTCTGAGAGATCTAGTTTGAGTACTCTAGCCTCAAAATCCGAAATGCCGGTGGGGCCGATGATGGACCACCACGCATCAGGGTCGAGAGGGTCGGTGTCGAGCGCTGCATTGAGCAATTCTCCACCATGTGTGAGCATTTCCAAGGAACCGAGTTGGCCCAGCTGCTCGGGGTCTCTTCCAAGGATTGTGAAGAGATCCTCGAGGACTGCGCGCAAGCCGTCAGAATCCGATAGAAGAAGTTTGACTTCGGTTAAGATGGTCCAATTAGCCTCGTGAGTGAAGTCGTGCAGGACTGCCTGTCGGGCACTCTGTTCGGCCCATGAGAGGTTCTTCGCCATATGAGCCGGGTCACTCTGTGCCAACTTGAGGAACTTCTTGGCCTGCGCTCGATGGCGATTACCCAAGCTTCGCCTCGGGTGCTGTAATCCGCTACCGCTCTGCTCGACCACGATGGCACGCCGTCGTTCAAGCGTCAATGAACCTTCGGCAACCTGTGCCTTCATGTCACTGATGTGAAAGGACCTTTGTCGCTTCCGAATGGAATCGTCGCATCGTAGCCAATCTTTGATGTCAAGCCATCCTCGCTCCGGGTCGGGTCAAGGCTACTTCCCCGCTGATTAGTCAGTATGATGGTGTCTCTATCGGGCTGCCACCGGGTCATGAGCGCCCACTCTACCCTTACAGGATCCGCAGGGTCAACATCGGTGTCAACAATGGTGACCGCCTTCATCGAGGTGTGACCGGCGAAGGCAGCCATAATTGCCGCATTTGCGTCATCAGCCGATTTCGGTTCGATTTGAACGACCGCAGACAACCAACCAGAGCCACCTTCCGTCATCACCACATCAGTGCATGTGCAGACCTCAGAAACGGCCGCCTTGATGGTCGGTGCTCGCGGCAGCCCCATCAGGGCGCGGTGTTCACTACCGGCAGGCAGGATGGCGTGGAATATGGGGTCATTTCGATGGTGGATCGAGTGGATTTCGATAACCGGCTCCTGTCGAACATCGTCTACCGTCCCAGTGATGTCAACATAGGGCCCCTCATCATCATCCTGCAGAGTGATGGTGGCCGCCATAGCGTATTCCGAATCGGCTGGCACTTCAATGCCGTTTGAGAGTTTGACCAGTTCGAGGGGCTTTCCGTAGAATTTCTCGTGTAACGCAGCAGCAACCGCGAGCTCGTCAATGGGCTCATCGAAGGACATCGCTGCGGCGAGTAGAACGCATGGGTCCGCTCCGTTCACGATGGCGATGGGGAGTGGCTCACCCGCGGCGCGAGACTCGTTCACCATAGTGCGCAAATGTCGCGGCACCAGCCTCGCCACCACATGATTCGCATCTCGTACGAACTGCCGATGGTAGGAGACATTTCGGTTTCCGCCCCATTCGGCGATGACTATGCTCGCAGACATGTAGCGACCTCTGTCCTCTGGCCAGTGATGGGGAATCGGTAGTTGATGGAGGTCTACCGGGTCGATTGAATTCTCGAATACGGGAGCATCTCCCGCGCAGGATACGGATTCACTTCTGTTGTTCATCGCCCATCCGAGAACATCGATCACATCTGATTCTGAGATGTCGAAGTTTGAGGCCAAATTATGCCTCATACAGATATTCATTGCCGCCCGGTGGCCCGGTGCACCCAGAACTTCATCAAAGACAAGGGTCCTCCCGCGATGCTCCAAAGCAATCTCTCTCATTCCTCCGACGGGGTCTACTGAGGTGATATGCATCGCCTCACCGAGGTGCTCCCTGAAGGTCATCGTCGGGGCGAATCACAGTAGTCGCTTCAAGGTTGGGGAATGCCTAATTGGGCTGGTCAGAAGAGAGTGTTACAGCGCCGCCGTCCTTCATTCATATCCGTCACCCTCATATACGCGAGGCAGGTCGGCGGGCTGCTTCAAGGTGTACGCATGGGTAGGGGACTCTTTGCTGGTGCCAAAATGAAGCGTGACCGTCAGCGGTTTCGGTGGAAGGACCGAGGCTACAAGAGGCGGGTTCTGAAGCTCAAGGAGAAGTCCGATCCACTCGGCGGTTCGTCCCAAGCAAATGGCATCGTCATCGAGAAGGTCGGCATTGAGGCGAAGCAGCCCAACTCCGGTATCAGGAAGGCCGTGAAGATCAGTCTGATTCGAACTGGCAACAAGTTGACCGCCTTCGCTCCCGGCGACGGTGCAATCAACTTCATCGATGAACACGACGAGGTTCTCGTCGAAGGAATCGGTGGCCGCATGGGCCGTTCCTACGGAGACATTCCCGGTGTTCGATACAAGGTCATCAAGGTCAACGGCGTCTCACTAAATGAGATGGTTCGAGGGCGCAAGGAGAAGCCGATTCGGTGAGGTGTTTTCATGGCAGATGAAGCAGAACTAGTCGAAGATGCACCTGAGCCCGAGGTCAAGGTTGAGGAGCCCGAGGTTCCAATCGCTGGCATCGGAACACTCGTCTTCGGTAAGTGGGACACTTCAGAAGTGACCTGCTTCGACCCTGGTATCGCTCCTTATGTCAATCTCAAGACCGTCGGCGTGCCACACTCTGGCGGCCGCCACGCAAACATGTGGTTCGGGAAGAGCAAACTATCAGTTGTCGAGCGCTTCATCAATGGCCTGATGAGAACAGGCCGTTACTCCGGCAAGAAACTTTCAACCGCGAAGGCGTTTGAGGCTGCCTTGGACAGAATCGCACAGCGGGATGGTGTAAATCCTCTACAGGTCTTTGTTGACGCCATCTCCAATGCAGCCCCGATGGAGGAAATCATTCGAATCAAGTTCGGGGCTGTAAGCCAACCAAAGGCTGTCGACTCAGCCCCAAGCCGCCGCCTTGATGTCGCAATTCGCCATCTAGCGAAGGGCGCCACCCAGGCGACACACAAGAGCAAGAAGACCCTCACTCAAGGGATTGTGACAGAGATTTCCAAGGCAGCCGAAGGTGATGTCACCTCCTACGCCATCGGAAAGAAGGATGAGGTTGAGAGAATCGCAGCCTCTGCTCGTTGATTCAACCGTCACCCGGCTCCTGCTCTTTCCTTCAAATTGACAATTTTTATGAAGATTTTTTGAGAAACAGCCATAGGTATCAGTTGGAGGGTGAATTCATGGAAGATGTTGAGAGGAGCGCAAAACCATTCAACATCAACGCTTTGAATGCAGTTTTTCTATTGGGCACGCCTCCCCTTGCCCTCATCGGCGCAATCTGGCACGGCTTCACATTCGGCATCACTTGGGTCGAAGGTGCGATCTTTTTCGTTTGGTATTTCGCCTGTGGTCTTTCAATCACCGTTGGCTATCACAGGCTGTTCACACATCGTAGTCACGAAGCGCGCTGGCCCCTCCGACTCGGCTATGCAATGTTCGGAGCCGGAGCCTTCCAAAATTCAATTCTTGAATGGTCAAGTGACCACCGCCGCCACCACAAGGAGACCGACCTCACCACAGACCCTTACAACGCCGCTCGAGGATTTTGGTGGAGCCATTTTCTATGGATTATTTTCGATGAGCATACTGGTGAACCAGATTATTCCAATGTGCGTGACTTGCAGAAGGACTGGGTTGTCCGATTCCAGCATCAGTTCATCTTCTCGACTGGATTCCTAATTGGCATGGTGGCCCCCGGCTTGGTTGGATACGCAATCGGAGGGCTTGGAGCAGGAATTGGAGGTTTTGTCTGGGGGGGCTTGGTTCGTACCGTTTTCGTGCATCACGGGACCTTCCTCATCAATTCGGCAGCACATGTCTGGGGTAAGCAGCCGTACACTACCGAAAACAGCAGTAAGGACTCCTTCTGGCTCGCATTCTTCACCTTTGGTGAGGGCTACCATAACTTCCACCACACCTTTCAGGCTGACTATCGAAACGGCCATCGTTGGTGGCAATGGGATCCCTCCAAATGGTGGATTAAGGCATTCTCGCTGATCAAGTTGAATGACGGTCTTAAGAGGACTCCAAAGTGGGCGATTGAGTCTGCAAGAATGGAGACTAGATTTCAGAAGGCCGCAGCCGACTCTGTACAGCTCCATGGGGATTCGGAGATGGGTCTCTTTCAGGCCCGCTCAAAGCAGTGCTGTGAGGGGTATAGATTGGCCATGCGTCAAGTTGACGGAATGCGCCAACAACTGAAGCGTGCGAGTGCTGAGAAACGGCAGCAACTAGTGGGACAGATTAGGCAAGGAAAGGAGTCAGTGCGACTCGTTCGAGATGAGTTTTCACGGCTCCTAGAGGAGATGTGCCTCGCCACAGCGCCAGTCTTGTCTTGAGGCCCGCAGTACCTCGTTCAGCCCCGATGTCCTCGTGCGCGGGTGCTCGCCCGCGCAGGGGACTTTATCAGTGGAGGGCAGGTCGGCCGCGACACCAAAGGTGGACCACATGGGACGCAAGGAAGACAACATCGCAAAGGCCACAGAAGTCATGCACATACGATCGCAGATTCGAAACCTCTGCATCGCTGCTCACATCGACCACGGAAAGACCACTCTCTCTGACAATTTGATCGCTGGCGCCGGGATGATGAGTGAGGAATTGGCAGGCAAGGCCCGAGTTCTCGATTTCGACGAGCAGGAAGCCGCACGTGGAATTACAATCAACGCTGCATCAGCATCGATGGTGCACAACATCGAGGGTACTGATTACCTAATCAATCTGATAGACACACCCGGCCACGTCGACTTTGGTGGTGACGTTACCCGTGCCATGCGAGCGGTCGACGGCTGCTTCATCCTCACCTGTGCGGTTGAGGGTGCCATGCCTCAGACCGAGACGGTGGTCCGCCAGGCACTCAAGGAGAAGGTGAAGCCAGTGTTGTTCATCAACAAGGTGGACCGCCTCATCAACGAACTTCAGGTAACGCCAGAGGATATGCAGGAGCGATTCATGGGCCAGATTCAGAAGGTCAACAAACTGATTCGCCAATTCGCGCCCGAGGAGCACAAGAAGGACTGGCTGGTCAGCGTTGCTGACGGCACGGTCGCCTTTGGTTCAGCATACCACAACTGGGGGATTACAGTTCCATACATGCAGAAGTCCGGCATTTCATTCAAGGACATCTTTGATTATTGTAACGACGAAAATCAAGAGGAGTTGGCTGAGAAAGCGCCTGTTCACGAGGTGCTTCTAGATATGGCGGTATCACAACTACCCGGCCCAGTCGAGGCCCAAGAATACCGAATTCCCAACATTTGGACTGGTGATTTAGAATCAGAATTGGGCAAGGCGATGATGACTTGCGATCCTGAAGGGCCGCTTGCTCTGATGATTACCAAGATTTGGATGGATCCCCACGCTGGTGAAGTAGCAGTCGGCCGCCTATACTCTGGTACGGTTAACCACGGAGAGAGCGTTTGGGCGATTGGCGGTGCAAAGGCCGAGCGCGTTCAACAGGTCAGCATGATGGTCGGCGCTGATAGAATCGCGGTTCCGATGATTGTAGCTGGGAACATTGCAGCGATCACCGGAATCCGCTCAGCCGCTGCTGGAGTGACAATCGGTCGAGAGAGTGACATGGTTCCATTCGAAGCCATTCGCCACTACTCTGAACCTGTCGTGACAGTAGCAGTCGAACCCAAGTCAATGAAAGACCTTCCCAAGTTCATCGATGCACTGCGATCCCTTGCGAAGGCCGACGCCTCGCTCGAGGTTCGGACTAATGCCGAGACCGGGGAGGCACTTCTCGCCGGAATGGGCGAACTCCACTTGGAGATCACAGTCTACCGAATTGAGGAGGAGCAGGGGATCAAGGTCTCCGTCTCCGAGCCAATCGTCGTCTACCGGGAAACCGTCTCTGGAACCAATCGAGGCTCCTCGTTCGAGGGCAAGTCACCCAACCGACACAATCGATTCTACATCGAGGTGGAACAACTCTCCCCGGAAGTCGTCCAAGGACTGCGTGAAGGCGAGTTCGGTAGCGGCACAATCCGACCGAAAGATGGCAAGGAGGTCGGCCGGAAGTTCGGCGAGTACGGAATGGACAAGGACAAGATGCGCAAGATTTACGCCATCAACGGGACCAATGTCCTAGTCAACGACACAAAGGGTATCCAGTATCTTCATGAGACCAAGGAACTACTCATCGAATCGTTCAACGAAGTATGCACGAAGGGCCCGATTGCTGAGGAGCCGATTATGGGCGTCATGGTCCGGCTGGTGGATGCAAAGCTCCACGAGGACGCCATTCACCGCGGTCCTGCGCAGACCATTCCAGCGATGCGGAACGCAATCAAGGGTGCTATGGTACGCGCTGGTTCTGTTCTCATGGAGCCGATTCAGAAGTTGAATGTCTCAGTGCCGAATGACTGGCTCGGCGGCGTCACTCGTGAGTTGACAATGCGCCGTGGTGAGATTGAGGATATGCCATCGGATGGTGAGATTACAACTGTGATTGGAAAAGTACCAGTCGCTGAAACCTTCGGATTCTCCAATGACATCCGTGCGGCCAGCCAAGGTCGCGCGGTATGGAATACCGAGAATTGCGGCTTCGAAGAGTTACCTCGTAGCCTACTCGCTGATACGGTCGCTGTGATTCGAGAGCGCAAGGGCCTAAAGCCAGATATTCCCGGTGAATCCTACTACGCCGATTGAGAACCCAATCAGGCGATTCTGATAAGTTGCCAGTCGGTCAGCTCTCTCAGCACCGAAACTGCTTTCGACTCGGGCAGTGAATCGAGACAGCGATGTGCAATTGCATGGTGATCCAACGCCCTATTCTTGGCATACGCAATGGAGCCTACCGCCTCAAGTTCGGCGAGAACTGAGTCGAGGGTGCCACGAGAGGTTGCATGGTCTCCACATCCGAAGACCTGGTGGAAGGTCGGTAGAAGTGTTTCGTCTTGGCTGTGGGCGTGAATGGCAATCAGAGTCTTCTTCCCCTCAATCACATCAGAGCAGGCGGGCTTCCCGAGCGTATCGGAGTCACCAGTGGCGTCAATCAAGTCATCCATCAACTGGAAGCAGAGGCCGACATTCTCCCCCCATTCAGCAAGGCACTCGATGGTCTCATCCGAAGCACCTGATAGGAGGGCTCCAGTCCGAGCTGTGGTCGTGAACATTGCAGCAGTTTTTCCGGAAATCATGGCCAGGTAATCCGATTCTGAGACAGACTTCTGATTTTCAAAGTCCATGTCCATCTGCTGGCCTTCCGAGACATTTCTCACCATCTGGCCAATAATCAACACAAGTTGCCTGAAGTGTTCTGCCGAGATGTGGGGTGACTCACTCAGCACCTCGAATGATACGGCAAGCATCGCATCACCAGCGTTGATTGCTGTTGGATGGTCGAATTCGATGTGAACTGCCGGGCGCCCCCTCCTCACCTCATCGTTGTCCATGATGTCGTCATGCACCAAAGTGAAGTTGTGGATGATTTCGATTGCTGCTCCAAGGTCATAGAGCCCCTCATCTGCTTGACCAGTCGCCTCTGCAACCAACCGGGGTAGGATGGCACGGAGTCTCTTACCCCCACCATCAATGAGGTGCAGCATCGCGGCCTGAAGTCGCTCATGGCTAGTCTTGGAAAGAGCGGCGCGTATTCTCGGCTCGACTTCTATACGGTGGTTTTCCAACGCATTGAGTAGAAGACTGTCCTCTCGCACCGTGACATCCCCCACCGAGTGAATTTTACCATCCTGAAAACTGGACATGTCGTCTAAATTACCCCACCAATCGTCTAGGAACAGTTCTTTGATATGCTGGAACCATGGGGCGATAATCTCTCCATTTGCAGGGGAACGGGATACCAAGTCTTCCAATTCATCCATGGAAACCCACCTAAATTCATCGATTTCGTTTGGATTCGGAGTTACTTCAACATCGGCACGGATGAAGAGGATGTGATCCAATTCATGTTCAATCCAGTTTTCATCAGCCCTCGCCTTGTACAGCATTCGGCTAATGAATTGGAAATTCTCAACAGGGACCGATTCAGGATCGACTCCCAATTCCTGCTGCAATTTACGAATCGCCGCTCTCTTCGCTCCCATTCCGTCCTCCGCCTCGTTCTCTCCTTTCATGTCGAGGGGGTGGCTGCAGCAGGAGTTGGCCCATACCGAGGGGAAGGTGATTTTGGAGGAGGCTCGCTTCTGGATGAGCAATCGGTCTTTGGAATCGAATAGCAGTAGACTGAAGGCACGGTGTAATTTTCCAGAACCCAGATGACAATCGACCTTTGAGGCTGAGCCGATGGCATTGTCCTGTTCGTCAACAAGGATGCACATCTCATCCATCATGGACATCTGCTCAGCATCGTATGAATCGCCAAGTACTGAGCCGGCCTCTCCATCCATCACTCTCACCGCCCTGCCGACCCCATTTGAGCCTTTAGTCGAGTGGTCGGCACACACTTTCAGTGTGTGGTTGCAAGGATCCTCGTACCGATTGGCGACAAGCCTTGGACAGCGGCGACGAGCCGTCCTGGCTGCTCGCCATCAATCAACCAAACATTAGCCACCTCTTCTGCAATTGACGCTGCACGGTTCAACTTCAGTTCAATACCGCCTGTCACATCTATCTCTGATTCGTGTTGGCCGTTCAATGAATCACCTTGACTCCATGTTCTAACTAACTCTGAATCAGACTCATGTGGCGGTGAGGACATCAATCCGGGAGCACCACCCATGGCGAATAGAACATGGTCGGCATCTAACTCTAAGGCCACTCTATAGACAATATCATCTCCACTCAGGATTCCGAAATCCAATTCTCCTCCCACATTTACAACATCTCCGAACGAGACTGCTACGCGCCCGTCACCATGCGAAAAAATTGAGATATCACCTGAGAAATTCGGTCCTGTCCCAGTTGCCCAATCTCGAGGTCTTACAGAAAATGTGTCGATTCCACTCGAGGTCAAACCATCGACTACGATCGAATTCAAGAGGTCCATGTCGCTTCTAACCGATTGAACAGCCTCGTCCTGACTACTGAGCCCCAATGTGTCCTGAGGTGTCCAACCAGGTTTCATTCGACCCTGGGCGAGAGACCATGCCTTTGCCTTCAAATGGCCATAACTGCCTGCACCATGTACTACTATGACACGGAATCCGAGGTCGATTATATCCGATACCGCCTCACAAAGTCCAGAAATGACATCGGGTTTTGCAGTGCACAATATACCCTTGTCGGTGATTAACCCGCCGCCGAACTTGATGACCACCAACTCTGTCATGTACTCTCGTGAGCGGCCGAGGCTGATGTGGGTTGCGGGTGCCATGTCCGCCGGGTTGATGAGGGTTGGATGGGTGCGCCATCTGTGAGCGAAGGTCCATCACTAGAGGAATTCCGCCGTTGGCTCCAAGAGGAGTTAGTGATGGCTGACTCAATCAAGAGCAAGTCCCTGCGAGAGAACAGACGCTGGCAGCTGGAATCGGCACTACAAGAGGCGATGGCCTTCCATGCAAGTGTCAGCCTCCTTCAGGCAGCTGAATTACCACTCTTCGAAGAGGCTGCATCAGTGCGTCTTCTCGCCACGGAGGAGGAAGCGGCCAGTGTCAAATCTTCTGGAAGCGATGGGGATTATTGCGTAAAGTGTGATGAACCGATGGATTCTGAACTTGAATTCTGTCCAGTTTGTGGCCACTTCAAGTGAGCAGTGTACTGCCCTCAATCAGAGAACTCGGATATTCAGTCCAAGCCGTGGTAAGCCGGGATAGAAACGGTCACTCTTCTTCTTCGGCCCACTGTTTGAGCATCAAATCGTACTCAACATTGTTCTCTTCGATAAGAGCACAATATGTGCCTTCCACACTTTCAGTCAGATAGACCGTGGTTCCAGCATGATAGACGATGTCTCCGTTGGCCTGCATCTGAATGGTGTCGATTTCCAGGATTACAGGGCGATGGTGGTGAACATGACCGGCATTGGCGGCGGTGGTGACGGTTTTGGAGAGGTGGACCCATTTTCTGGAACCCGGAGAGATGCCTGCTTCAAGGTGAACTTCCAACTCATCGGGCGCACACGGGTAGTAGAGCAACTCGGGGATGTTTTCGGTAGGGAGATCCAACTCTATTTCCACTGTGTGGGCGTAGGTGGCGCGAACACTTCCTCCACGAACTTCGTACCGGCCCTTCGGGTCTGTGTTGACAATCGCCTCGATGTGCCTGTCTCGGAGCCAATGCTTGCGACGGTCCTTCCTTGCAATGGCTGTCGATAACTCACGAATGCTGACCCAGCCGTTGATGTCCATGTCCAAGTCGAATTTCTCGGGAAAATGGCGAAGAATTCCAGCCATCCGTCGAGCGATTTGGTCTCGCTCTCTATCGTTCATGACGAACTTTCCTTCGCTGTTACAAGCGGGGCAAAGTGGTCCTTCGAAGTGACCGTGGAGGTGACACTCTCTTATCATCGGAGGCGGCGACCGACGCACCGTTCATGAACCCCTCGGTCAACAGTTGCCGATTACCCTCCCGTCTTTCGTCAATGATTATGACAGCGCGCCATGTGGCAGGGCTATGCGTGCCGTAATTGCAGGCTACACCCGATCACCTTTCCAACCTGCCAACAAGGGTACTTTGGTGGATGTCAGACCTGAGGACTTCGCATCTCAAGTTGCCCAGGAAACTCTCTCTCGAACTGGGGTTTCTGGAGAGAATGTCGAAGACCTGATGCTCGGCTGCGCCTATCCTGAGGGTGAACAAGGGCTCAACCTCGGGCGGATTCTCACCTACATGACCGGACTCCCCACCACAGTGCCTGGAATGACCACCAACCGTCTCTGCGGTTCTTCGATGCAGGTGATTCACAGCGCTGCGGGTGCCTTGAAGATGGGTTCAGGAGATTGCTTTCTCTGTGGCGGTGTAGAGTCCATGTCTCGGGTTCAACGGGGTGGCTTCAATCGCTCCCCGCACCCCGCACTTGAAGTTAGACTTCCAGAAGCTTACATTGCGATGGGATTGACCGCTGAGAATTTGGCGGTAAGCCATTCCATCGATCGAGTTCGTCAGGAGGAGTTTGCGCTCCGCAGCCACCAGAAGGCTGTGCGGGCTGATTCTCATTCCCACTTTGCAGACGAGTTGGTCAGCATCACCACTCCTAATGGAGAGGTAAACTCTGACGGCTGCATCAGGGCTACGTCTACGCTTGAGGCGATGGCCGGGTTGAAGCCTGCTTTTGATGCAGCAGGGTCTGTTACCGCTGCGACCTCTTCTCCGCTAACTGATGGCGCATCATTTCTGCTCGTCTGTTCGGAGGATTTTGCGGTGGAACAGGGAATCAAACCCCTGGCTTCCATCGTCAGCACCGCGGTAGCCGGGGTGCCTCCTGAAATAATGGGGATAGGTCCTGTGCCGGCGACTCAGAAAGCCCTTTCACGCGCAGGTATTGGCCTTGATGAGGTATCTGTCATCGAATTGAATGAGGCGTTTTCAGCACAATCAATTGCGGTTCTGTCAGATCTCGGAATCGATGACGATGACCCACGCGTCAATATTGATGGAGGTTCCCTAGCCATCGGTCATCCGCTCGGTGCGAGCGGCGCCAGAATCACAGGGAAAGCGGCGAGTCTGCTGGAGCGAGTCGGGGGCCAATACGCGCTTGCTACGATGTGTATTGGGGGCGGCATGGGTATCGCCACAATCCTTGAATCATGGCAGCCATAATCCATGGATTCGGCGGAACTCCTATTTGGGTCGGCTGTGGCCATCTACCCGATGGCATTCAGAAAGCGCCCGTTCGTCGGGAGCAAAGGCGGCAGAGAAGCAAAGGACAACCTCTCTGTGAGTGACGAGGGTGACTGCGCCCGCTGCGGTGGCGATGCCGGCCCATCATCCATGGATGGCTATTTTTCATGCGTCCGCTGTAACTACGAGTGGAGGGACCCAAATTTTTCAACCAAGAAGAGGGAGCGAAATTTCGAGAGTATTGAGAAGGATTCCCAGATGGTCGATAAGTTTCGATCTGAACTTGAGAGTGGAACCGGTATAACCAGGGTTTTGGGTATTGAACAACATCTAACCGAGGAACAGGAATCTAGCCTTGGAAGGCTACAGGACAAGTGGGTTGACGGGATGCACGGTCACTACAATGCTGCCGATGAGGAGCGTAAACCTCTCATAATCAACTTCGATGAAGAGGACAACATTATCGATACTGATGTTGGTAAATTGACCATCTTGAACAATGATTTCGACGGTGGGGAGGAGGTTCGGGTGGAATATCCTGGTCTCGGAACAGAATTCTATGGCTATGATTCTGGTGATGGAAGAGGTTGGCGGCGAGGCCGAAATGGAGACGAGACTGCTCGGAACATAGCGACCATCATCAACAGAGAGAGCGAGTTAGTTCACGCTTACTCTGAAGGGAACACAGTCATTTTTGAACTTAGGGACTCCTCTCTAGACCCCAAGGCTTTGGTTCTCTTCGTAGATGACCCTGGTGACAGGGATTTAGTTGCTGAGAAAGATGGAGTCACTTTGGATGCGGCTGCAATGAGCATTGAATCAGACTATCAGGCGGCTGTTGAGCTAATGTTGAGTGACGGGATCATCACTCCTAGCGAAGACCAACTCCTCTGGGCTATGAGACAGCACCTCTCCATCAGCGAAG
>Ga0310124_10000370_pt1 | contig 30765 bp, 29 predicted proteins | sample CB11b_AW_Bot5_MG_FD_203507 | JGI IMG/M metagenome (GOLD analysis project Ga0310124, IMG submission 203507) | Marine microbial communities from Western Arctic Ocean, Canada - CB11b_AW_Bot5 | ecosystem: Environmental > Aquatic > Marine > Oceanic | place: Canada: Western Arctic Ocean | collected...
ATTTGTCAGATTCTGATAAGTTATTTGAGCAGGAGTTTTCTAAAAACCCCCACAAAGGGATGGAAACATATAAAAAGCATATGATAGAAAATGAAGAACTTCCTTTAGATGAAGGGATTGGCTTTCCCCTAGTTAAAGCATTACTAAGTTTGAACTCTTATCAAAAAGAGGGTGAGAAACCGTTAGTTGAAGTTGTTGTCATGTCTAGAAACAGTCCTGAAACTGGCATTCGAGTATTAAAAGCAATTAGATCACATAGTCTAAATATTACGAGATCAGCCTTTACTGCTGGAGAGTCAAGCGCCGATTACTTAGACGCTTTTGAAGTGGATCTATTTCTAACAACAAACCAAAGTGATGCACAGAAAGTAATTGACAGTGGTTCTTGCGCTTCCGCAGTATTATCAATTCCTCCAACTTACAAATGTAATATACCAGATGGGCAAGTTAGGATTGCATTTGATGGTGACGCTGTAATTTTTGATGAAAAAAGTGAACTAGTTTATAAAAATGATGGAATGGTTGCGTTTCATGAAAATGAAGACAAACTTCAAGATATTCCAATGAACGAAGGACCATTTGCTAATTTCCTTATCAAATTGGCAAAGTTGCAAGACCGACTACCAATGAGTGTTGAGTTATCGCCAGTTCGTATTGCGATTGTTACTGCTCGAAATAGCCCTTCTGAGATGCGAGTTATCAAAACACTACGAAGCTGGGGAGTTTACGTTGATGAAGCGTTTTTCTTAGGTGGTGTGGAAAAAAGTAATATTTTAAAAGCGTTTAGAGCACATATTTTCTTTGATGACCAAGATGTGCATTTAGAACACTCTTCTAAATTTGTTCCTTGTGGAAAAGTATTATACAAAACAGACTCGGATCTTAATAAGCTAGTAAAAGAAAAAAACACGAGGTCAGTATCGCCGTCAAAAACAAAAACTAACAAGTCGGTTAAGTCAGAAAAATAACAGTCGGCTTCTGCGCCTTTGTCGCTGTCCAAGTCAACAAATTTCTGGTTGTTAACTTGTGAAGTATGATCCTACCATTTTGTTCTTCGGCATGAAGACTAAAGTGATTTCAGCTAGGTCGAAACCGAAGAAATAATAAGGAGTTAAAAAATGGAACAAATTGCTTTAATACCAAGGATTGAAGAGGGTGAAATTATTCCTCAAAGGCTAGGTGATGGTTATATTAGTGCAACTGCTTTGTGTAAATCAGTTGGAAAACGTTTTTCTGATTATTATACATTGAAATCGACTCAAGATTTTATTGTTGAATTAAGTAAACAAACAAGCTTACCAATAGATCAATTAGTACATAGTATAAAAGGTGGTAACCCACAAGAACAAGGAACATGGGTTCATCCTTATTTGGCTATTAATTTAGGGCAATGGCTTTCTATAAAATTTGCTGTAAAAGTATCTCAATGGGTCTATGAATGGCAAACCGGTAATGCCAAACCAGTTATGCCTGTTCATATTGAAAGGTATATGCTGAATCGTGTTAAAGTTCCACATACTCATTTTTCAATGTTAAACGAGTTGGTGTTTAATTTAGTGGCTCCACTCGAAAGTGCAGGATATACGATTCCAGAAAACTTATTACCGGATGCATCAGAAGGAAAAATGTTCTGTAATTGGTTAAGAAAAAATCGAGGTGTTGAACCAAAAGGTTTTGAAACGTATGACCATGAATTTCCTGATGGTCGTGTATATCCAGCAAAACTCTATCCAATGGAATATATGGAAGATTTTAAAAATCATTTTCATACGGTATGGCTACCCCAAAAAGCCCCCGAATACTTTGGTAAGCGAGCTCCTGCCGCATTAGAATTTGTAGATAAAATATTACTTCCAAGCCCTAAATAATAGGTTAACAATCGCTTCCACACAATTTACTGCATTCGGTAATCTCAGTTTTTCGAGTGCTTCTTGTTTAGGGCATTAATCTTAAGTATAACTGCTTGGTAGGAAGCGGGTTACGCATACGTTATAAGTTAAACTAAATAAGTTGGTTAATATGTTAGAAAAACTAGTACAAAAGTACGGTAGTACACCGTTTAGACCAAAAATGAACTTTTACCGTGAAGATGGCATTAAAATAAGTAAGAAATTTACCTTCACAAGTGCAAAGGACTATCTTGATGATTATCTTAATTACTATAAAAAACTCGCAGATTTTGAAATGGTAATTAATAACTCTTGCACCGGAATCTTTGAGTTTACGTATTTAGGATCTACATATCGAGTTAGACATCCACATCAGCAGCACTATAAAACACATAATGGTGAAGATCGTGGTATCGAAGTATCTAAACTAAATGATATGAGTAAAAAATTACTTAATTTGTCAGAAGTGATTTCTAAAACCGAAACATTTGAAGATCTCTTTGAGATAGTAAAGAAAGAAAAAGTTCAAGGGTTTGGACCTTTAGCTATTTATGATACATCAGTACGGATAGGCGCGTCTTTGAATATTGCTCCTAAAAAAGTATATTTGCATGCTGGTGCTCAACGAGGAATGACCAACTTAGAAGAAAAGAAATTGGTTCCGTATGGTATTTCTGGTTGTGTAAACGAACCAGTCTCTGTGTGTGATTTGCCTAATGAACTTAAAGTACTTCATCCAATTCAAATTGAAAACTTTTTATGCTTATATAAGGATGAATTCACAAAATTACCAAATGATGAAATTGATCTATAACAATTTCATCAACACGATTTACTACACTCGGCAATCTCAGTTTGCTGGGTGTTTCTCGTTTCAAGGCATCAATATTAAGTATGATTGCATATTAGTCAGCGTGTTATGCAGGTTTTAGCCGTTTTTATTATCTTGGAGTTATATTTGAAGTACAAACATGTCCATGGAACAAAAAATCCTGTTATAGAGCAAGAAGAGAAAGCTATCTTGCTTGCCGTTGATCGAGCTTTGGCGTCATCTTCTAATTCTCAAACAATCGGAAGAAACGGTGAATTGCCGCTGTTAGAGTTTTTTAATAGGTATCTACCACCGACATTTAAAGCTGTTTCTGGGCATTTCATTACACCTAATGGAAACATTTCCCCTCAGATAGATATCATGATTTTAGACTCTCGCTTTCCGCTTTTGGCTGAAAATTTGGATGGTTCTGTTCTGGCTATGCTGCATGCGGTTGTTGACACCATAGAGGTCAAAACTAACTTAACTTCGAGTGACCTAAAGAAAATTGGTAGCGATATCTCTAAAATTCGTGACTTAATGAACGAAGTCGATGAATTTAAGGAATTGGATTCGTGGAAAGCGCCAATAACATCTGTTATTGCATATAGAATCAAAAACAAAATAGATACGATTGAAAAAGCTTTTGTGAGCAACTGTGAGCCTGAATATTATCACTTTGATTTATCAGTACTGCGCTTCTCAGAACAAAATATTAGTTCTAATGATGTAGGGTGTGATTTGCATTTTGAACCTAATAGCGACTCTGAGGTACAGTCTCTGAAAACGGAATATGGGATACCTGATACTGCTTTTAGAGGTAACTTCATGCTTACAACTCGTCCGAGCTATACTCCTTTATCAGATATTTATTACCGCCTCGTTCAAAACGGCTATTACACTTTAGGCTCAAGGGAATTCGGTTTTAATGACATAGGTTTGTTGATAATGGAATATATGTCGTGGTCAACAGCATCTTGGGAGGATTTGTACGCTTAAAACGTTTAACAAACGACTATGGCGTCAATGATTAATTTTTCGCTGTGTTTGTATCCCACATGGCAGCACTTCTCATCATAGAGTTAAGGGGCACGTTTCACGGAGGAAACATGACAAGCGACCAACTATTGGAAAAGGCACTTTATAGCAGTGCCAGCATCCACCAACCTCATTCTTTAAAAGCCTATTTGGCTTCGAATCACCTTAATGATTATTTCGGCACAACAGACAATGTGTGGCTTAAAACGAGTGAGCTGATAGACCAAACTGAGATTGAAGTTTTAGGCGAGTACTCTGCAACGCTGCAATCGCCTAAGTTTACGGATTTTCGTATTCACAGGATATTGGATAACGGGGTATACCCAGCGGCGTATGCTGCTTTAACGCAGTGGCATGAAAACAAGGGCTTTCAAGACATCTTCGCGCATTACGTTTCGCAGGCTTCTCAAACAAGCGAATACCTTTCCCACAATGTGACTATTTTATTGGCGCTGAATCGTGTTTACCGTGAGTTAGAGCCGTCTCAAGTTCCAGTTTTCCTTAACCGCTTCACTGAATTTGTCACATCGACCCGTTCTGACGGCGACCGAAGCACTGACACAAGTGAAGTTGTAGATCTCGATAAGGTATTACAAGCATGCTTAAAACAGTTTGGTTTCTTTGGGCACAACCTAATTACGCTTGCGTGGATAATGCGTTGCAAGGAAGAGCTGTCGAAAGAGCAATATGACTCGATGCTTTCTAATCTTTATCGTCAGGCCAATAGCCCATTGGAAGACCCTGACGATGAGATTGTTCAAGCTATCTTAGCGCAGTGTCAAAGCTCGGATAATTCAGATGAGCTCTATGACAATGTCCACCGATTGGTTTTTGGGTATACGTCGAATCTACACCAGATAACCCTAGCGGATGCATTGTGCTTTCTTCACGAAAGATTCCCTGAACATGCAGCAGAACTAAAATGTGTCGCAGAGTATCAGTGTCGTTTGTTAGAACAGTGAGTTTAGCTAGGACGTTGCATTTACCTTATGCAACGTTATCAGTTTAGTTAGCGCAGAAGTACAACTTACGCGCTAATCAGATCTCAAATTGAAAAAAAGAGCCACTCGATAATGCAGCGATGCTCTTTACTTCTGATAACCAGTTAGGTGTCAAATATGGCTCACATATTACGGATCTCCCACGCAAAGGCGAACGTTTGCCTTTTGTTTCTCGGAATTTAATTGCAACAGTAAATCACATACAAACGTAGAGGTAGCGCACAGAATCGAAAAAGGGGATATCGCGATTACGGAATCATTGATCTAGCCGATAGTGAGATAGTGATAAGAGGTCGATAATTCGTTGTCGGACTAAATTAGAACTTTAAATCTAATTTCTAAGTAGTTGTTATCTCAGGAAGAGTTTTTGTGCTATGCGCCCCTATATTAAATACATTATCCCTATTTTAATTCCTTTCATTATCCTCGTAATGCCGCTATCAGCGTTTCCATTTGAAGGCCTCACGATTATTCAACAACGCGTTATCGCGATCTTTTTATTAGCGGCATTGTGCTGGGTGTTCGAGCCTATCCCGATTTACGCGACGTCTGTTGTTATTATCGTTCTGCAATTGTTGATGTTGTCGGATAAAGGGCTGATCTTTTTAAGGTTTGAGCATGGGCAGGAACATTTTGGTGAGTTGTTAAAATACAGCGATATTATGGCGACATTCGCCAGTCCAATCATCATGCTGTTTTTGGGCGGTTTTTTCTTAGCGATGGCCGCCACTAAATATCGATTAGACGTAAACTTAGCCCGTGTATTATTGAAGCCATTTGGACAAGACCCAAAGTTTGTGATGCTCGGCTTAATGCTGATCACTGGTATCTTTTCGATGTTTATGTCTAACACGGCAACAACGGCAATGATGCTCTCTATTTTAACGCCGGTACTGGCTGTGTTTGGCCCCAAAGACCCCGGTCGTATAGCGTTTGCGCTTTGTATTCCTGTTGCCGCTAACATCGGTGGCATTGGTACCCCAATCGGTACCCCACCGAACGCTATCGCACTTAAATATTTAGTTGGCGATAACCTCATTACGTTCGGTGAATGGATGGCATTTGGTGTGCCGTTTGTCGTTATTATGATGGCGTTGGCGTGGTTTTTAATCGGCTTTATGTACAAAGCTGACCAAAAGAAAATCGAGCTAAGCATCAAAGGTAAATTCCTTAAAACACCCAAAGCCATTGCGGTGTACGTCACTTTTGCGCTCACCATCATTCTTTGGTTAATGGGCTCAAGCCATGGCATGAACTCTTATACCGTCGCTCTGATTCCTGTCGCTGTGTTCTCACTTACAGGGATCATCAATAAAGAAGACCTGAAAAAGATTTCTTGGGACGTACTGTGGCTTGTATCTGGTGGTATTGCGCTTGGTTTAGCTCTCGATAAAACTGGCTTAGCAAGGCTCGTGGTACACAGCATTCCGTTTGATGCTTACTCACCCTATGTGGTGTTGTTCGGAGCGGCGTTCTTGTGTTTGGTAATGGCAAACTTTATGTCTCATACCGCAACAGCTAACTTGTTAATGCCAATTATGGCTGCATTAGGTTCGTCTATGGCTTCACTCACGCCACTAGGCGGTGAGTTAACGTTAATTCTGGTTGTGACTTTTGCTGCTTCATTAGGTATGTCGCTGCCAATCAGTACGCCACCGAATGCGTTGGCTCATGCCACGGGTCATGTGCAAAGTAATCAAATGGCCAGAATCGGTATTATTTTGGGTGTGGTTGGTGTGCTACTGAGTTTTGTTATGGTGTGGGTGCTACATTCAATTGGTCACATAGGATAACGATACGTGTATCAACAAAAGCTAGAAGCACTTATCGAGCGTTATTTTAATCAGACAGAGCGTCGGGTGACGTGCCGTGCCGGTAACACCATTATTGAACAATCAGCGTTAAACACTCGTTTATATTATGTGTTTAGTGGAGAACTGGAAGGGTTTTATTCCGAAGCGAATACACCGCAAGTGCGAGTATTTAGCGCGGGTAGTGGGGCTTTTATAGGCGTTCATAGCTTCTTTTCAGGTAATTGGACAGCATCTTCAACGGTTGTTGCTAAAACCGATGTTGAGTTAGCGTGGATCGATAAAGACACGCAGGCAGAAGATGAACGTAAATTTGGCCCTCTTACCGCACAGTTCACACCTGTGATTGTCAATGAGTTGTCGCGTCGTCAACGCCGCGCAACACAAGAAGCGATAGCGAAACAAAAAGCGCTAGAGAAGTTACATACTGCTGAGCAAATGACGACCTTGGGTCAATTGGCTGCAGGGATTGCCCATGAGCTTAACAACGCTATTGGTGTAGTAAATAGTAAATCTGGTCGACTTGAAACGGTCATCATGGATCTGCTTGAAGAAGTGCATCCAGAAGCCAGTCAATTTTTCGATTTTGGGTTAATGCATGGTCAGAAAACGTCGTCGTCAGAAGCGCGAACACGTGGGCGACAATTTGAAAGAAAATATGGTTTAGACAAGAACATTGCTCGCTCTCTTGCAAAGGCGATTCCAATTGACGCTTCATATGCAACAGACGTTATTTCAAAACATTGGCTGAAAAACCCAGAAGAAGCGATTCGCTTTTGGCAGATGGGTTGTGATTTACATGATTTACGTTTGGCATCTAGACACACCGTCGGCATCGTAAAATCGGTTAAACAACTTGGCAGAGTTGATATTGACACCGAAGAAGCGGTTGATATTAACGACTCCATTAACCATGCCTTATCGTTGTTACAAAGTGAGTTACGTCGAGTGTCTGTGCGATTGAGCCCTGCAGATTTGCCGACTTTTAAAGGCTCGAAAACAGAGCTCGTTCAGATTTGGGTCAACATTGTAAAGAATGCTTGTGATGCGATGTCGAATTCAGACGATGCCGCAATAGAAATTCAAACCAGATTAAGTAAGAAAAGAATATTAGTTACGATCACGAATAACGGCCCTGAGATAGACGAGGTGACTCGTAGAAAGGTATTTCAGCCCAACTTCACTACTAAAAAAGGTGGTTTATCGTTTGGATTGGGCTTGGGTTTATCAATCGTTAAGCGGATTGTGGCGGGTTATGGCGGAAGCATCATTGTGAAAAGTGATGCTTCTAAAACTGTATTTAGAATCAAGTTACCAGTAGAGGGTGAACATGGAGAAGCTTAATTTAATCTGTGTCGATGACCAGAGAGAAGTACTGAGCGCAGTGGTACAAGATTTAGAGCCGCTGGCGAGTTGGCTGAATATTGAAGATTGTGAATCAGCACAAGAAGTGCTTGATCTCATTGATGAACTTGACGCAGAAGGCGAACACATTACCGTCATCGTGTCTGATCATGTGATGCCAGGGAAAACGGGTGTGGAGTTACTCACTGACGTGTTCCATGACAGCCGCTTTCCGAATACAAAGAAAATTCTTCTTACGGGGCAGGCCACTCATACCGATACCATCAATGCGATTAATGCAGCAGGCATCGACCGTTACTTTGAAAAGCCTTGGCAAGCAAGCACGTTAGTTGAATGCATTCGCACTCTTGTCACTGAGTACATATTTGATCAAGGGCTTGATTATACGGACTATCAGAATGAGCTCGACCAGCAGGTTGTGTTGAGACGCTTACGTTAGTTATTTATGTTAGCGACTTACGCTAGTCACTTATATAAGTCGCTTGAAATTACATGCACCGAAGGACCCTTTCTGAAGGATGTTGTCTGTGAAAGACGTAATCTTTCGGTGCATATATTACTTATCTCTTTTAGTCGTTCAGGTTTAGTACTCAGTTATTCACACACTGGTTGCTGGCTTAAGTCTAAAACTCATACGCTACGCCAACGCCAGCGGATGCATTGTGCTTTCTTCACGAAAGATTCTCAGAACATGCAGCAGAACTAAAATGTGTCGCAGAATATCAGTGTCGTTTGTTAGAAAAGTGAGAGTACTCGCTTTCTATCAGATGCAGCGGCAGATTAATTTGGTCACAATATTGAACAGTCGTTAGCTTACAATCATTTTGGTTGGTAGTATTAATCACAATTCAACAGAGCGCTCGGCCGTAATGTGATTTAAACAAAACAGATAGGATATTTTATGGACAATGAGCAATTAGAGTATGCAGGTTTTTGGGTGCGATTAGGAGCTGCGTTGATTGATACCTTCCTGTTCTTACTGGTGACTATGCCTTTATTATATTGGGTATATGGTGATTACTATTTTGATTCAGATGAGTTCATCTTAGGCGGCTGGGATGTATTATTAAATTGGGTATTACCTTTTATCGCAACTGTTATATTTTGGGTTTATCGATCTGGTACTCCAGGCAAAATTGCTTTGAAGCTTCAAGTTGTGAATGCGGAGACTGGACAGGCGCTTTCTACGGGCAAATCAATTTTAAGGTACCTTGCGTATTACCTAAGTATTCTTCCATTGTGTCTTGGCTTTGTTTGGATTGCGTTTAGCGGAAAGAAACAAGGTTGGCATGATTTAATTGCCAATACAGTCGTTGTTAGACCTACAAATAAAGGTATTGAACCCGTACAGTTTGGAAAGCGAGCTTGAGAATAATTCCAACTGACAGATAACGCGTGAATCGTTATCTGTCTATTCATCTGCGATTCGCTTACGCCGTAATCCTGATGGCTTTGCGCGACTGCGGTGACTTATTCATTCGTTGGGAAAGTGAGGGTAGAACAATGATTTCATGGATAATAATGGTGTTTGCAACTATTGGAGCAATGGTCGTTAGTGTAATCAGTGGCTTCTTCCTTTTTGATGAGTTTATTGGTTTATGGCCTGAGCCTGTTGTTGGCTTTATTACAGCATTCCTCGTTGTTGCTACTGCCTATATCACTGCACCTAAATATCCAGTGATAATATCTGGGGTTGTATTGCTTCTCGGTTCTTTTGTATCTTGGAAATACCTTTCCATTGCTTCATACCCTGAATGGCATGAGTTAGCCTATCAACAGACTTATATACCATTATTTACAACACTTTTAGGTGGTGTAATAGGGGCATTGGTTATTATTTGTTACGGTCAATTGATTTTGGATAATTGCCTAACAAAACGATGAAATACAAATTTGTAACCAAGTAAATTGCTGCCTAAAAAGCACTCCAGCCGACAGTCAGTGGATGTATTTTCTGTCTCAACTTAGTTGGGTGTAATCGGTGCGTAGTTGTGAGTTCAAGTTTGTGCTGATTTATCGGGTTACATGGATTCTCTGTTGTCAAATATCCATAAAAATTATGCTGATGGTTTTATGACTGCGGTACCTTAGATTTGGGTTAATTCTCAACTTCTAGCTAATTATGTATTGCTCTATAATGGTCTCGTATTAAATGAGAAGAAGATAATGATGAACAATAATAGAGAAATCATTACATACCTACGCGAGAGTATTCCGGCGTTTGAATGCGTTAAGGGCTGCCATGATTGTTGTGGGCCAGTAACGACTTCCTCGGAAGAAATGTCGCGTCTACCAGTGAAATCTGACGCTGAACATGAAGCTGCCTTAGACGAATATAACTGTGTGTATTTAGGCCCCAATGGCTGTGAGGTATATGAAGAGCGACCATTAATTTGTCGGTTGTTTGGTACAACACCTCGTATGCCATGCCCAAATGGGTGTCGTCCGGTAGAGATGGTCAATTCAAAAATTGAACGTCAGGTGCATTACTTCATCAGAAATACTCGTCAGGTTTTAGTGTAGTTGGCTCAATAGCCAACAGAGCAAGCCACAATCACATAAGCATTAAAGGTAGCCCCACCTATAGCATTTTTAGTTTCGCACTTACGGTGGCTTTGTTTGGAAATAGTACTGTTAACGGCGATTTAATAAAGCGCTAATCGATAGATATTAAATACGAAGGTCGATCATGAAAGGTAAAATCATCGAATGGAATGATGACAAAGGTTACGGTTTCATTTCCTCTCTAGGAGGTGAGCTTAAAGTATTTATTCATGCATCGTCGGTTAAGAATTCAAGACGCCGCCCTGCGTTACATGACAACGTGATGTTTGAAGTAAAGGAAGATAGTAAAGGCCGATTTAATGCCCGAAATGTTGTGATTGAAGGGGCAAATGGCTTCCCATTTACAGTATTGTTTGGTTTTAGCTTTTTGGTAGCGGCAAGCACGTCGATAGTTGTTTTTGATGGGTTATTGATACTCATCCCCGCATATTTAGTTTTGAGTCTATTTACTTACCTGATGTTTTCTTGGGATAAGCAAGCAGCCCAAAAGGGGAACTGGAGGACGTCAGAGAAAACCCTTCACTTGCTTTCATTATTCGGAGGGTGGCCTGGTGCGTTATTGGCGCAATTCCAGCTACGGCATAAGTCGAGTAAGCAGCCCTTCAAATTTGTTCTATGGGTTACCATCATACTAAATATTTGTGGTTTTATATGGTTACTTAAAGGCGCTGAAGTCAGTTTTATAAGCAGCATTCTGAGTAGACTTTAACTCGCGTTTAACTGTTTCCAAGCGAGCTAGTAGGGTTGGATATATCTAGGTAAGTGAGCAATAAGGTCATTTACGAGTGTTCAGTGAGAATCCCGCGATTAAGCTTTATCAATCAAAAGGTTTTACTAAGTTGTCTGAAGTGAAAGGGCTCGTTGAAATGGAGTTGCTTTTAGGCTCATCATTGAGAGGGTGTCATGGATAACCGTATCCAATTAAATTTTATTAAATACTTATTTTCAGAGTTGCTGTTTATTGTTATTGCATTAGGTCTTGTCTATTGGATATCAGACGGTGATCGTTCATCGCTGCTAACCATAGGGCTGATAATTTGTGTTCCTCCACTAATAAAAATTCTAATGTTGTGGTGGAAGCTTCGCGATAGCTCATTTGAAATCACGAACGGTCATGTACGTTTAAATGGAGTTGCTTGTGATGTGACTTTACAGCGCAGCTTTCTTCCGTTTGAAATTGGCTCATTCATCAAACTTTCATACACGAAAGGTGCAATACAGAAACACAATATTTACCTTTCTAAAGGCGCAATGAACAAAGAAGAATGGAACCGTATGTTAGCGTGTCGAACATAGTTCCACTGCTTTCGTTTGTGTTGTGCGTCAGTTTGTATTTCGGATTTGGTTCGTATGCTAGTATCGCCTTTTTTGCATTGAGCTAACCTATGACTAACGATCATTTCAAAGGAAAATATGAGGTTGAGCTGAAGTATCGACTTAGCTCTAAGTCTGAGTTCTTGAAAACGTTGAACCTAATTGCTCATGAAGTAATGCTGCAAGACAATCAAGAATGTGATTGGTATTTCGATAGCCCTGATAGAAGCTTACAGGCTCAGAACAAAAGCTTGTGTATTCGCACTATGGAGCCGTCGGGCATCAAACTATGGATCGTAAAAGGCCCTGAGTCTGATCGATGCGAAGCGACAAACATCACCGATGCGTCGAATGCGAAGAGTATGCTAGAGAACCTGGGGTACGAAGTAATTCTTAAAGCGCAGAAAACTCGCAGTATCTATTTTGTTGGAGAGTTCCATATCACGGTCGATTCTCTTGCGGGTATCGGTGATTTTGCTGAGTTTGCTATCATGACGGACGATGAGTCTAAGTTGTCTGTGTATAAAAGTGAGCTTGAGTTGTTAGCCAATAAATTCGGGTTGACTGAATCGGAACTGCAAACTCAGTCTTATAAACAGATGTTCGAGGAAATGAACGCATAGTACAGCGCTTAAGCGTAAGGGAGAGTTATGGACACCATTATCAAACAAGCCATCGAGTTGCGAAAAGAAGAAAAGTATCAAGAGTCGCGTGACTTGTTGGCAGCGCTACTCACTGATGAAAACTATGCGGCGAAAGCTCATTTGCAGATTGCGTGGTCTTACGACAACCAAGGCAAAGAGCAACAGGCGATTGATCACTATGTGCAGTCTCTGTCTGGCGTGCTTTCTTCAGTAGAGCGTTTTGATGCGCTGTTCGGTTTGGCGAGTACTTATCGAAGCCTTGGCCTTTATGCAGAGGCTTTAGGCTATTTCGAACAGACTATGGCTGAGTATCCTGACTCGATAGAAGTGAAACCTTTCTACGCAATGTGTTTGTACAATTTAGGTCGCCATAAAGAGGCGACATCGCTGTTACTTGAGCTTTTAGTTTCCACGACGAATAGCGAAGCGATCAAAGAGTACCAACGAGCGATCTCTTTATATGCTCAAGACTTAGATAAAACCTGGTAACAGCCGCGTATAAAGCTCATCTGTTTGCTTAAACACGATGAGCTTAGCCTTGTGTTGCCTTCTTAGGACGAAACTTTCTGCCGTCCATGATATTCAAAGACATCAGTGTTAGGTTGGTCGCGCCTGCTATCAGTTCTAAAACCTGAACGCCATAAAACACTGAGTCGAACTCTCCTAAACTTGCCCACTGATTTAAAAAGTAAGCGGCCGGAATCAAAATAACGATCCCGTTGAACGCGATAATTGGCATGCGTTTACTCTTACGCTCAACTATTTTCCCTTTACGTTGTTTTGCCATAGCTGCACCGGTCGCACCAGTGATCGCAATGGCTGGGACAAGAATAAACAAGCCCGGAAAAACGATCATCGACTTGACTAGCTTCACTGATTCCAAAGTACCAAACAGTTCTACAAGCAATGTGCTGGTAAAGAATGTCGCGACACACAGTGTTGCTGTTAATGCCGCTGTTTTGTGGATTATTGGTTTCATATCATTTGCGCCTTTAATTTGGTAATATGTTGTCAATTTGGTTTAAGTCTAATTTAATGACAGCATGTTGTCAAAGTGAGAGTTATGGATACGAATGGAGAAGTTTTCACAAAGATCGCACTAGAGATCTTTAAGGTCAGTGGTCTATTGAATGCTGAGGGTGACAAATTAACCGAAGAGTTAGGGTTAAGCAGTGCCAGATGGAAGGTGATGGGTGCGATCGAGAAGTCCGATGATCTGGTCACCGTTTCTCAAATTGCTCGTATTATGGGGCAAAGCAGACAAGCGACTCAGCGTGTTACCGACATCATGGTGAAAGATGGCCTGCTAACTTGGCTTGATAACCCGAATCACAAAAAAGCAAAGTTGGTTAACATGACTGAAAAGGGCAAGGAAGCGTATTCGCTGTTAGATAAAAAACAGGAAGTATGGGCTGAAAGTGGCGCTGAAAGCATTGAAAGAGACGAGCTTGATAAAGCGCTAATCACTCTGAAGAAGATGGCTACCTTCTTAGATAAATAGATAAATAGATAAATAGATAAATAGATAAATAGATAAATAGATAAATAAATAGAGAGTGGAAGTTGAGAAGAGTACGGAAGCCTAAGCATCGATGTGATACTTAGGCTTCAGGGTATAGCTTCTGTTCTTTAGGAAAGCGTTACGCTGAAAGCTCTTTACGAACGATCTCTGCGCCAGCACTTAGCGCATTAAGCTTCGCTGAGGCAATTTCGCGAGGCAGGGGAGCCATGCCACAGTTGGTGCAAGGGTAGAGCTTATCGGCATCAACATACTTAAGTGTTTCTCGTAGAGTGTTAGCCACTTCTTCTGGTGTTTCAATCGAGTCGGTAGCCACATCAATCGCACCTACCATCACTTTCTTGCCTCGCACGAGTTCAAGTAGCTCAAGAGGTACATGAGAGTTGTGACACTCTAAAGAGATAATATCGATATTCGATTGCTGCAGCTTAGGAAATACTTCTTCGTATTGGCGCCACTCGGTGCCTAGTGTCTTTTTCCAATCCGTATTCGCTTTAATGCCGTAGCCATAACAAATATGCACTGCTGTTTCGCACTTAAGCCCTTCAATGGCTCTTTCTAAGCACGCGATGCCCCAATCATTCACTTCATCAAAAAACACGTTAAACGCAGGTTCATCGAACTGAATAATATCAACGCCTGCAGCCTCTAACTCTTTCGCTTCTTCGTTGAGGATCTTTGCAAATTCCCACGCGAGCTTTTCACGGCTTTGGTAATGCGCATCGTAAAGTGTATCAATCATCGTCATAGGCCCCGGCAGAGCCCATTTAATCGGTTGGTCGGTTTGCTGACGTAAGAATTTAGCATCTTCGACAAACACTGATTTCTGACGAGAAACAGGGCCAACGACTGTAGGGACACTTGCATCGTAACGGTCGCGGATTTTAACGGTTTCACGCTTTTCAAAATCAACGCCATTCAAGTGTTCAATGAAGGTCGTTACAAAGTGCTGACGTGTTTGCTCACCGTCACTCACAATATCAATGCCTGCTTGCTGCTGCTCGTGCAGAGAGACACGCAGCGCATCTTGTTTGCCATCTGTGAGTTCAGCGCCTTGAAGTTTCCATGGCGACCAAAGCGTCTCTGGTTGTGCAAGCCAAGACGGTTTCGGCAAGCTGCCCGCTGTTGAAGTCGGTAATAGTGTTTTCATAATAATACTGCCTATCCTTGGGTGGTTTGAGAGCGCAATAGACGATTAAAGTGCGTAATTTGCCGACCAGTTCTCTAGAACTGATTGGTATGGCTTAATGAAATTTTCTTCTGCGAATTTACCTTGTTCAACCGCTAACTGGCTTCGTTCTTCACGGTCATAGACGATTTGAGTCAGCGAGTGATCCAAGTTTTTCAAGTTTGGTTGGTAACAGTTGCCCGCAACCGCGTTCGCGTTGTAAATCTCAGGTCGGTAGATTTTCTGGAACGTACCCATGGTGCTGATGGTGCTGATAAGCTCTAGGTTCGAGTAGTCGTTCAGTAGATCACCAAAGAAATAGAAAGCCAAAGGTGCAACACTGTTTGGCGGCATGAAATAACGAACCTGTAAGCCCATCTTCTTGAAATATTGCTCAGTTAAAGAAGACTCATTCGGTTGGTATTCAAAACCTAATACTGGGTGTTGGTTTTCAGTGCGGTAATAGGTTTTATTATCTGACACGCTTAAGCAAATAACAGGTGGCTTATTAAAGTTCTTTTTGTAAGCGTCAGAGTTAACGAAATATTTAAAAAGCTTGCCGTGTAAATCACCAAAATCTTCTGGAATGCTGAATTTATCTTGGCCTTTATTATGATCCAATAGACGTACGCTAAAGTCATAATCTCGAACATAAGAAGAGAAGTTATTTCCGATAATGCCTTCAATACGCTCGTTGGTTTTACGGTCCAGAATATTGGTTTTCAGCACTTCAATTGAAGGGAATGCTTCGCCGTTGCTTTCAATATCCATATCAACAGAAATGATTTCAAGCTCAACAGAGTAACGGTCGCCCTTAGGGTTGTCCCAGTGTGCTAACGCGTTGAAACTGTTATCGATCATTTGTAGCGCATTACGCAAGTTCGCTTGGCGGCTGTCGCCTCTAGCCAGGTTAGCAAAGTTAGTTGTGATGCGCGTGCTGTCTGCAGGCTGGTAGTTTTCGTCGAGGCTAATGCTCTTAATCGTAAAATTAAATTCTTTATTCATGCTGATTTGGTATCCCAATTTGTTTTCTGATTCTCTCGGTCTTTAGTATTAAAACGGCTTTTATTTTTTGCTTGTGACCGGATTAAGAATCGAAGGCTATGCTGTCTGACATTAATGCTTAGCAGAATTAATGTCGTATAAAGTTAATCGCTTAAGGTTTTTATACGTTGATAGGTTCACCATTAACAATGGTATTACTTCACATTGAACATGAGGAATATTCATGATCTATTCTGTTTGAATATTTAAGCCGGTGTCAGTTATATTAATTATCTTGATGGAAATATAACCACATTAATAGTGTGTTATTTAAGACGATTAATTTAATTAAGAGATGGATGAAATGAGTGAATTGCTGTTGTTGATTTTATACTGTGCATTATTAGGCAGTGGTGTTGGTTTTCTTGCCGGGCTTTTGGGGATTGGCGGAGGGCTGATCATTGTTCCGGTGCTAAGCAGCATTTTACTTCACTTAGAGATTCTACCTGCGGATCAAGTGGTTGTTGCGGCCATCGCTACTTCGTTGGCATCGATACTGTTCACCTCAACTTCTTCTGCACTTGCTCACCACAAGAATGGAAACGTGCCTTGGGATCTGGCGCCTTGGATCATGCTCGGTGTTGCTCTGGGTGCACTGGTTAGTGGCTTTATGGCAGCTCTGTTGCCAGAAACAGTCGTTCGTATTGTGTTTGCCGTGAGTGTGGTTCTTATTGCGATCAAGATGTTCTTAAGCAGCAAAAATGATGCACCTAAGGAACGAAAACTGCCAAACAAGGGCGTGCTAACTGTGCTGACAACCATTACGGGTGGCTTGTCTGCCATGATAGGCATTGGTGGCGGTGCATTGCTGGTTCCGCTATTAACGTTCTTCTCTGTCGATATGAAAAAGGCCATAGGTTGTGCCTCAGCTTGTGGCATTGTGATCGCGCTATTTGGCTCGATAGGTTACATCAGTTCAGGTAGCAGCCACTTTGCTCTATCAGACGGTTTTGCTGGGTTTGTTTATCTACCTGCGCTGCTGGGTATTGTGTGCACTTCTTGGTTTACGGCTCCGTTGGGCGCAAAAGCCACCAACCATTTACCGGTTCCAACGATTAAGAAAATCTTCTCAATACTGCTGGTGGTTATCGCAGCAAGCATGGTGGCGCGTTAATTAAAGATCGTTCAGTGTGAATATATAGAACAAAAACGAATAAATTGATCAACCACCAATAATTAGAAAAGGGCAGTTTCATAACTGCTCTTTTTTTGTTTATCGGTCTATGCTTATACAGCTATGTACATGAGTATATTGATAAAACATTGTTGTTTAACCCAATTCACTGCTATAGCTAAATGTATCTTGTTTGATTCAACGGAATGCTATCAATGAGTGGTTTATGGATCCTTTAACGCAGGGCGTGTTAGGCGCTTCTTTGTCACAATCGGCCAGCAAAAAACAACATTTGGTTGTTGCTGGGGTATTAGGTTTACTCTCTGGATTGGCGCCAGATTTAGATTCACTGATTAAGTCTCAAAGTGACCCTTTGTTGGCTTTGGAGTTTCATCGACAATTTACCCATTCACTCTTTTTTATCCCCATTGGCAGTTTGATCTGTGCCTTGGTTCTACATCATCTCATTGCAAAAAGGCGCGGGCTTTCTTTCAAACAAAGTTGGCTGTTTTGCGCTCTGGGTTATGGCACTCATGCACTGTTAGATGCTTGTACCACTTATGGCACGCAGTTACTTTGGCCTTTCACCAACGCGCGTTTTGCTTGGAACACCATCTCAATCATCGATCCTGTTTATACGCTTCCCATCCTAGTATTGCTTGTGTTTGCAACGTTGAAACGAGCGCCTTGGCTAGCGCGTGTTGCGTTTGCTTGGGCTCTAATCTATCCAACATTAGGGATGATTCAGCGAGACAGGGCAGAGGTGGTTGGGTGGCAATTAGCGCAAGAAAGACAACACACCCCGATTCGATTAGAGGCAAAACCAAGCTTTGCTAATATCTTGGTATGGAAAGTGGTGTACGAAACAGAGGCTCAATATCATGTAGACGCAGTGCGGGTTGGCACATCGGTAAACGTATATCCCGGAGAGTCGATTACGAAACTGAATGTTAGCAGGGATTTGCCTTGGCTTGACCCTGATTCTCAACAAGCCAAAGACATTGAGCGCTTCCGCTGGTTTTCAAATGGTTATATTGCTCAGGACCCAACAGACGAGCTGCGTATTATCGATGTCCGATATTCAATTGTACCGAATCAAATGAAAGCACTTTGGAGCATCAAGCTATCAAAAACTGTTGATGCAAACACGCATGTAAAATACGAAACGCACAGAGACAACACTCCAGAATCGAGACAGATCTTCTTCGATATGCTTACTGGCGATAAATGAGCTAGTTTTAAACAGTAAAAAGGCTGAGTCAGATAATCTGTTCAGCCTTTTTTATTCGTCTATTACCTAGTTTTCTTTGTGCGAAAACTCTTTAATAAGATACTAAAGGTAACGGCTTCTTAGGTGATCTTTGAAGTATTGCGCATTCAAGGTTTCGCCCGTTGCGCCTTTCACTAAATCATCAGTGGTTAACAGGCTGCCTTTACTCCAAATGTTCGACTCCAACCAAGTGAAGATAGGGGATAGGTCACCGCTTTCAATCACAGCGTTCACATCGACAGTTTTCTTCATTGAAGCCATGAACTGAGCCGCGTACATCGCACCTAGTGTGTAAGATGGGAAGTAACCGAATGCGCCGTCGGTCCAGTGGATATCTTGCATACAGCCGTTAGTGAAATTACCTTGAGTGCTTAATCCAAGGTATGACTGCATCTTAGTATTCCATAGTTCTGGCACATCGGTGTGTTTGATCTTACCGTTGATCAAGTCACGTTCAATTTCGTAGCGCAAGATAACGTGTGCAGGGTAGGTAAGCTCATCAGCGTCAACACGGATGAAGTCTTTCTTCACGCGAGTGTAGATCTTCTGGAAGTTCTCTTTCTCAAACTCTGAACCTGAGAATTGCTGCCCCGCCAAGTTTGCTAAGTGTCCGATGAATGGGTCGCTGCGGCCAACTTGCATCTCGAAGAACAAAGATTGAGATTCGTGGATGCCCATAGAGCGCGCTTCGCCCGCCGGTTGTCCTGCTAGGTGCTTTGGTAAGCCTTGTTCGTAACGTGCGTGTCCTGTTTCATGCACAATACCCATTAAGCTTTGAACGAATTCCGCTTCGTCGTATCGGGTTGTAATGCGCACGTCTGAAGGTACGCCGCCACAGAATGGGTGAACACTTTCATCCAATCGGCCGTGTTCGAAGTCGAACTGAAGTAGCTTCATGACTTCTAAGCCAAGTGCTTTCTGTTTCTCGGTCGAATAGATCCCAGATGGCGCATTAAATTGCTCGCTCGATTGTTTTTCGATGACTTCGTCAATCAGGTTTGGTAGCCAGGTTTTAACGTCTGAAAACAAGATATCAAGCGAAGCAGAGCTGGTACCCGGTTCATAGATATCCAGCATGGCATCATAAGGCGTTAGGTTCGCTGCATCGGCGCGGATCTGCGCTTCTTCACGAGACAGCTCAACCACTTCACGCCAGTTCTTTTCGAATCCAACCCAGTCGTTGTTACCACGTTGGCTGCGCCATGCATGTTCACATTTCGAACCCGCTAGAGATTTCGCTTCAACCAGTTTTTCTGGAAGTAGGTTAGCTTGTTGCCATTGGCGTTTAATTTCACGCAGAGACGATTGTTGCTCGCCATTTAGCGCTTCGTTTTCAGCATCTGTAATCCAATCGCCAAGCTGTGGTTGCGTCATCAACCCGTGAATATGAACCGAAAGTTCGGCCATCGCTTCACTACGAGCTTGGTTACCACCGGCAGGCATCATGGAAGCTTGGTCCCAACCACAAATAGAGGCGAGGTGTTGAAAGCGTGAACATTTTTGAGAGTGCTCGACTAGTTTTTTGAATGCGCTCATTTGACTACTCTTAATTTGGTTTCTTTAAATGATCCTTAGGACAGCGTTAGCTTAAAGGTTCATCTTTCATGTACTTTGATTATGGCTCTGCTTTTTAATGACGCTGACCTTCGGAGTTGAAGATATAGCGATAAAAGCATGAGGCAGTACGATGCCTAGAATTTACTATTTCTTAACAAATTAAACTGTTCCATTGTGCACAAAATCAGTGACTTGTATAGCAGATGGCAATTGTTGCTTGCGAATTGTTCAGATAAGCGGTATTGATGATAGATCGCTGAACAACAATGACAATAATATGGATATTTTGAACTTTGAGGCATTTCTAATTGCCATCACTATTTTAACGCTAACGCCGGGCTTAGATACGGCTTTGGTGATTCGCAACACGAGCCGCTCGGGCTTATCTGACGGTGTAATGACCAGCTTTGGTATTTGTAGCGGCCTCTATGTACACGCCTTTTTCTCTGCTGTGGGTATTTCTGCAATTCTTGCCCAGTCTGCTGAACTCTTTCAAGCCGTTAAGATGGTAGGTGCAGTTTACCTCATCTGGCTTGGCTTAAGCAGTTTACGAGCGTTGATGAAAAACGGTGGTGGTTTGAAGGTCGGTGAACAAGCTCAGCAAGCATACAGTGCAAAGCGTTCTTTGCGTGAAGGCTTTCTGTCTAACGTTCTTAACCCAAAAACAGCAGTTTTCTATCTGGCCTTTTTACCTCAATTTGTAAACCCTGAAGGTTCGCCTTTATTGCAATCTATGTTGATGGCTTCGGTACACTTTATGATTGCGATGGTATGGCAGTGTGGTTTGGCAGGGGCACTTAACTCGGCTAAAAACTTGCTTAAGAATGCGAGTTTCATGAAATGGATGGAAGGTGTGACGGGTATGGTGCTGGTGGGGCTGGGTGTTAAGCTTCTGATGGAAGAGCCAGTATAACCTGAACCGTTTTGGGTATAGGTTATTGAGAGTCGCCCTAAAGGCTCTACACAATTGAATTAAAAAGAAGAATGCCCACGTTAGGTTTGTATATAAACACTGCCGTGGGCTTTTTTGTTACTGGTAAATCGAGTGTTAGATGTGAGCCACTGCGTTATTCAACAACGCTAATGTTCATCTCAGCGCCTTCGAAACCTAAGTCACTCAACTCATCTGCATTGAAGTTGGTGGTAACTTCGATATCGCCAATGCGCTCAGTGGTTTCGTTGACTGAATCAACACTTCTTTTGCTTCGAACACTGTTAGTAATTGGTGTCGCTTGGCCAATCTCAATGGTGCCTGCAAATTGAGATTCAGCGTTGAAATCACCGGATACGTAGGAGTGGAATGGGCGTAAGCTTCCTCCAGTCGCGTACTGCATGCTTGATAAACCGGCTTCTTTGATAGCCCAGCCCCAGTCCCACCATTTCGTTTCTCCTGGAATGTATCTGTGATCCCATTGGTAGCGAATATCGGCTGATTCATTGCTGCTGCGGCCCATAGTGAAGGTGTGAGCTTTGTAAGGGCGGTTGTCTGGATGGCTGTGCCATGCGTTACCACCCCAACGTAGGAAGCCGTTAAACTCAACATCGTAACTGATGTCGGCGTTGAATCGGTACGGATAAGAAATGGTTGAACGATATAGCTCAACTCGAATCGGAAGCTCTGAATTCGCTGGAACCATAGGACGAGCTTGAAGTGTGACTTGCTCGCTCGTGGAGTTACCATTGGTTTCAGCGAAGCTCTGATTCGCTTCTAATTTAATCGTTAGCTTAGTCTCGCCAACCAAAGGCCATTTGAATGTATTCTCTGTTTGAACACTTTCGGAGAACCCATAGCTATTCGTTTTCGACCAATTTGTAGACTCATCGACTTTTAGGTCGACAACGACTTGCTGCGCGATGTCGCTTCTGTTTCTCGCGGTTGCGTAAACCGTTTTAACCAGTTCACGATCGGACTCGACGACATCGCCGTGCCAAAAGTTATTGTCATTAACGGTGTAGGTGAAGTTGTCGACGGTGATCTTAGTCTTTTCGTTACAGCGATAACCATCACAAGAACCACTGTTGTTACCTTGTATTATCCAAGAGTCACCCGAGCGTTTAATCGTCATGTCTTCGCCAACATACTGACTGTTGTTACCGCCAACCCATGCATAACCTAGGTTGTGAGCTAGATAGCTAAGAGGGCGTACAAAATCATTGCGGTTGTTCACTAAGTCATATTCAACGTCTATCTCGCTGCCTTCTGTGACGGCTTTAGCAGAGTAATTTGGTATTTCAGATTGGTCATTGTTCGGATAACAGAACGTCGACCCGCTGTTTGATTGTTTAATTTCGCCATGATAACCAGGCCCCATGATTACCCAGTTTCCTTTTAACCCAGTAATCTGCCAAGTGCCCATACGAGCGACCAAAGCACTCTTCTGCTCTTCGGCTTCATAGCGGTCTAAAGGACGATAACCAGAGCGACATACATCTTCACCAAGTTGGTCAAACACTATTTGGTCCGGGTACACCTTTGCGTTTACCCCGGTTGATAGAACAGACAACACTGCGGTTGCTAAGAGACTTCTGTTTATACTAATCATTAACAATTCCCTCGTTTGTAATTTTTCTATTTTGATAATGTTTTGTGTGCCGTGTAGTTAACAAGACAAGTTCACTTTTTCATGTTGATAAATAGATAGATACTGAAAAGGCTTGAATTAATTTACCCTTTAAATTCATCGGGTTGTATTGTTGAATGTGTTTGTAGGGTGAAAGTGTATGCAACTTAAAGGAAATTATTTGATGGGGCTCAAACCGTTTTTAGAAAAATAGAGTGTTATTATTGGGGCTTAAACGTCAAAACGCTTTGATGTTATTTCGTGACGCTTGATGTGAATGGTTAAGTAGAAAGCTAGATATAACCATTCACAATGTTCGTAACTTTAAGGCGGTTATTTAACCATAAGGAGTCTAAATCTAGATTGGATATCTTGATGTGCGACCTTTTTAACATTGAAACACTTTAAGTCAGGATAAAGTCGTCATTGTATTACTGATAGAAGAATAAAAATAACCATCCTTTTTCTATGTGTAACATCGACAAGGATCATCATTTGATAATAATGTAGCGGTTACTGGTGGCCAAACTGTTCCTAATTATCGCTTAGCCAGAAGTTGTGTTCGGCCTGTATTACACGTTTTTATTATGGCAAATAAATCATTTGAACTTAAGATATCAATCTTTACCGTTAATGGGTCATTGTTGATTAAAAGATAAGGCGACAATAGGCTGTCATTCATTGTCTTATTTATTTTTTGTACAGAGACTAAGTCGATGGTGCCAGATATAGAAAAGAAAAATGATTGAGAAGGGTTAGCTTTTCCTTTGAATCTCAGGACAATCGGGTTGGGCATGTTGTCGTCCTGGACTGACATAAGATGCAGGACTTCGTTGTTACTTATCTTTGTTAATCCATCGGTACGTAATACATTGTCATCCACTATGAAGTCCACCACGCTATGTTGATAGCGATGCTCTTCTTTTGGTTGGGGCGAAGGGATATTCCATATACCAACTAATAAAGCGAATGCGGAAATGAGTGCAACGAATGGCATCATAGTTGGCCTCTCTCTAAGAATAGCGCCAGCTCGGTGCTGGCTTGATCCAATTGTGTTGACGTGTAAAAGATATTGACAGACTGGCGTGTTGCTTTGTTGAGTACGGAGAGTTCTGAATAGCCGGGCTCTTCGCTAACGTACGCCACACAATCACATTGATACTGATAGAGGATGCTTTCTAGCTCAGGAGTCATCGCCATTTCAGGATCTTGGAAAACTTGAACTTGACCAATCCACTGCTCGTTGAGTCGATTAACAGGGTTGATATCACTGAGGTTTCTCTCATTAACTTTAGCGAAAGCCAACAACGCAGATGCCAGCAGCAAACATCCAGTAGTGAAATAACACAGTCTATTTCGGTATGAGCCGACTTGATGATAAGCAGGTGTCGCCTGTTTAGATTCAGATTCATGGCTACTTGCAAGAGAGAGCGCAATACTGCTTTGACCTTGTGAACTGTCATGACCTTGTGAACAGCGATTGCCTAGTGTACTGCTATGACCTAGTGAACTGGTCTGACTTAGTGATATGTGGTCGCTCACTGGAGTGAGAGGAATAGTGGCTCCGCTTTGTGGTTGCGATTCGATCAAGACACAACCATCGATAAGGCGGTAACCAACCTTTGGCACAGTCACGATTGGCGTCTCTTTGATACCGAGCTTAACGAACCCTTGGCGAAGCAAGCTGATACATTTCGCTAGTGACGTATCACCAATGAATTCGCTTCCCCATGCGAAACTAATAATATCTTGTTTGCGCACAATTTCGGGAGATTTTTTAAGTAATAACTCTAAAACGCGAGTCTCACGATATCCTATTTTAATAGAACGTTCGTCGTTATAAATACGGTTTTTAATTGGGTCAAATCTGATCATATAGCCAACATTTTATTTTTATTATAATTCTCTCAAGAGTGTAGATGACTATAAACTGACTCATATGTGAATTAAAGTCACATATTTTATTATGGTGTCTTTTTGTGTGGTTGGAACAAAATGTTTCTTATTCGTTTATGATAAAAATGACGTTATTTAAACACAACCTGTTAAATATAAGTAACATCTAATTAAGCGTTGGTTTTATTAGTGGCCTTTTTATTAGTCTTTGCATTATTTTAATTAGAACAGTCGCCGAATAAATATCTTATAATATTTGTGGGTATATAGGACAAGTAATAATGTAGTCACTTTAAGTGTTGAATCAATAAAAAAGCCCGCATTTATTGCGGGCTTGGTGTTCAATCAATTCAAGTTATGCTTTAACGGCTTCACAATCATTTGAAGAAGTTAAAGGTTTGAAGAATAGCTTTGTTTCTTCGATGACAACGTGGCGTAACAAGATAAGACCGATTAGGTTAGGAATAGCCATTAGGCCGTTCACGATATCTGCCATCAGCCAGATCATGTCGAGCTTTAGGAATGCACCAGAAGCAACCAACGCAATGAAGATGATTTTGTAAGGCAGTACAGCTTTGGTACCTAGTAAGAAAACAACACAGCGCTCACCGTAGTAGTTCCAGCCTAAAATCGTTGTAAACGCAAAGAAGATTAAGCCAATCGAAACTAACATTGGACCTAAAGTATCGGCGTTTAAACCCACAGCGAATGCATGAGTGGTCATCGCTGCACCAGAGAGGTCGGTTTGCCAAGCACCCGTTAAGATTAGCGCCAAGCCTGTCATCGTACAGATGATGATGGTGTCAAAGAAGGTACCTGTCATCGAGATAAGGCCTTGCTTCACACACGAGTCCGTTTTAGCCGCTGCTGCTGCCATAGGCGCACTACCTAAGCCTGATTCGTTCGAGAATACACCACGAGCGATACCTGACTGGATAGCAAGCATGATGCTCGCACCAAAGAAACCACCAGTTGCAGCGGTGTTGGTAAACGCAGAGGTAACCACAAGGGTAATGGCATTCAGTAGTTGGTCTGCATTTGAAATCAGCACGCTCAAACACGCGACGATGTACATAATTGCCATGGTTGGAACCACTTTTCCTGCCACCTTCGCGATAGATTGAATACCACCAAGGGTTACCACTGCCACCAATATCGTAAGAACGACAGCAGACATCTCACGAGAAGCACCAAACGAAATTTGAGTTGCGTCTAAGATAGCGTTGACTTGTGGGAAGGTACCAATACCGAAGCAGGCAACACCTAACGCGAAGATAGCGAACATTACCGCTAAGATTCGTGAGCCGACACCGTATTGAAGGTAGTACATTGGGCCGCCAACCATTTCGCCATTGCTATCGGTTCTACGGTATTTAACGGCAAGTAGACATTCTGCGTATTTGGTCGCCATACCAAATACAGCGGCAAGCCACATCCAGAATAGGGCACCAGGGCCACCAATCTTGATTGCGGTCGCTACACCTACGATATTACCTGTACCAATAGTTGCGGAAAGTGCAGTACACAAAGCGGCGAAGCTTGATACGTCACCCTTGCCGGATTTGTCTTTGGTGAACACCATTTTTAGTGCGGTTGGGAGATATCTAAACTGGAGTAAGCCTAAGCGAAAAGTAAAGTAGATACCTGTACCCACTAGCAGAATAAGCAGTGGTGGTCCCCAAACAAATTGGTTGATGGTTTGAAGTGTAGCTTGTAGATGGTTCATAGTTTCCCCTTAATAAATTAAAAATTTAAGGAGAAGAGGGAAGGCAGTGCAGATCACAGGGATCGATAGCACTACTTAATACATACGGATTTCTAGATAGAATTCTTTTGTTAATTAAGGCTGTTGCTTTCCACTCCTCTGTCCTTTTGCCTGAGAGTTTCACTTAGCGAATCACTTATAGATAAGTAACGGGCACTAAGCTTGCTCCTTCGGCGACCGCTTGCTACAAAAAAGTAGTACGGTTCTCTCCAGAGGTTCCTCCAACGACAGTCCTCACTTTTCTGGATTTCTCCAGCACAAAGCGCCTGAAAGATTTACTTCTTCGGCGGGTTTATCTAACTAAATGTTAATATTTAGTTAAAAACCACTCTCCTGCAGTCTTCATCGGAACAATTACCTAAATAATTAGGTAATCTGTAGGCGTATCCTAGATCATATAAAATGTGATGTCAGCTACAAAATATCTGTTTGCTCAAATGTTGTTCAACTAAATGATCAAACAACGAGTCTCTGACGTAACTTGCTTATTTAAATGGTATAAAATAGAGAAACAAGGAGGAGTTATGACTCGATTAATAGCGATTGTTTTTTTATTGGCTTTGGCATTTGTGCTGTTTCGTTACCGGACAAACGAAAAACTGCAAAAATGGGTAGTGATTGTTATCGTTAGCAGCTTCCTTTTGTATACTGCCAGCCTGATGATTTCGGAGTTAACTCGTTAAATCTATCTGTGAGCAGATAGGATAAACGTGTTAGCAAAGCTCAAGTGCTTCTGGCTTGGGCAATAGGTTTAACTGAGCTTAAATTATCAGTATCAGTATCAGTATCAGTGACCGTGTAACGTTAAACAAATTTTTGGGAGTACCCGCTAGTGAACCAGCAATCTGGACAAAGCGAACAAGATGAAGTGGTTGTTATTGAAGAACGCGATAAGCGCAGTCAGCTTTATATCGGCATTGCTGCGGTTATAGGTTTGGCGTTAGGTGGCTTGATCGGTTCTACAATCACGGCTTCGAAGTGGGAGTCCACTTATCAGGTACTCGAAACTCGTTATCAAGAACTGCATGACAGCAAAACACAGTTGATGACATCCGTTGAAACTAAAGTGGCAAAAGTCGATACCGAAATCGATGCAAAAGTAGAAGCCGCTCTAGTAAAACAAACAGAAGAACATCAAAAAGAGCTCCAAGACCTAGCGAAGCAGTCTTCGGTTTTAGAGAAAGCGAACTACTCGTTAGAGCAGCAGCTAAACGAACAGAAGCAAACGTTAGAGCAAACTCAGCAAGACAACCAAAAACTTAATCGTCAGGCTGACATGCAATCGACCTTGTTTGAGCGTTCGCGTGAAGTTTTCCGAAAAGAATTGCAGATCTCTCAAGAACTTGAAAAGCTTGAGAAAGAAAAAAATGAACTTGAACAGAACCTTGGTTCTCTAAAGAAAGCGTGCGACGTTTTCTTAGATGGCACATCATGGGATGCTAAATCTGACGCGTGTGAGAAGCAGGATAACGCCAACTCTCGTCTGAGTGATATCAGACAAATGATTGAAGTCCACACCATGGATCTTAAGCAGATCAAAACGCTCACTGAAGAGATGGGTCTATAAGCCACAGGCTTTAATCAACCCAAAGATATTACAGTAAATATTGAAACGCCCACATCACACACGTGATGTGGGCGTTTTGCGTTTTCTCGGGAGCATAGATCCGGCGCTTTCTCATTATTGATTATTTGAGTGTTTTCATTGTTTGCTTAGATATTTGTGAATAGTTACGTATATCCACAACGATATGTTACTTGTTGTCTATTAAATGACTTTGCATACATATTTTCAGATCAGAGTCGCTGCATAATAGTGTTGTTCAGGATGAACACGCAGTCGATTGCTAGCTCGCATTTGGCTGCTTTGAGGACAAGGGATGAAGTGATGCCAGAGTATCTTTGTGAGAACTGCACCATAGCTTATTGTTTCGATGATTGTTGTTCGCCATTAGCGCAAAAAGAGATGATCGAAGTAGAAGAATTAGTTCGTCGTTTCGACGTTGAACACGATGATGAAAAGAGTGAAAAGGGCGAAAAGAGTGAGCAAGGTATTGAGGATAGCAACTCGCCTAATCATTCAGGCATAAAAAATCCCCACAAGCAAAGCTAGTAGGGATTTGGATAAGTTGCAGTCCTGTTCTCGCTTTCTCAAGCAAAGGGTCTTACAAAAATTTTTAGAACAGTCTCGTTTATTAGAACTGTATCGTTATGAGACCTAAACTAGTTATCAGATCAACATCATTCTACTAAACGTTATTTATCGTAAGTTTTGATTTCACCTGATTTCACACGAGCAACAAATGATTGCAGTTCTTTCTTCACAACTGGCATTAGGAAGTACAGACCAAGAATGTTGAAGATAGACATCGCAAAGATAGCCGCATCAGAGAAGTCGATTACCGCGCCAAACTGAATCGTCGCACCAATAACAACAAACACACAGAACATCACTTTAAAAATCAGTTCCGTTGTTTTGCCTTCACCAAATAAGTAAGTCCAAGCCTTAAGACCGTAGTACGACCAAGAAATCATCGTAGAGAACGCAAACATGATTACCGCGAGAGCAAGTGTGTATTTAAATACTTCTGCCGTTTCAGTAAATGATGCAGCAGTAAGCGTTACACCCGTTAAACCTGTTCCATCATATGGACCTACGTTTAAGCCAGCGATAGTGATGACCAATGCCGTCATTGTACAAATGATTACCGTATCAACGAATGGTTCTAGTAGTGATACAAGACCTTCAGTGATTGGTTCTTTTGTTTTTACTGCTGAGTGAGCAATTGCTGCTGAACCTACACCTGCTTCATTTGAGAATGTTGCACGTTTTAGACCTTGGATTAGGGCACCAATAAATCCACCAACCACACCTTCACCGGTAAATGCACCTGTAAAGATTGCGCTGAACGCAGGGCCAACTTGATCAAGATTAGAACCGATAACAATCAGAGCCATACCGATATACAGAGCAGCCATCCAAGGAACAACTTTTTCTGTTACGGACGCAATAGAAGGCATACCGCCAACGATAACGGAAAACACTAAGGTAGCGAGTACAAGTCCTGTGATGACACCGTATTCACTTGGTACATCGAATGCGTAAGTTAACATGGCATGTGCTTGGTTAGCTTGGAACATGTTACCGCCGCCCAACGCACCCAAAATACACATTAACGCAAAACCAATTGCAAGGGCTTTACCTAGTCCACCGAGTCCTCTTTCGCTCAGGCCTTGGCTTAGGTAGTACATTGGACCACCCGAAACGACACCTGAAGGTAAGATAGTTCGGTATTTTACACCTAAAGTACACTCACAAAATTTAGACGCCATACCCAGAAGACCACACAAGATCATCCAGAATGTCGCACCAGGGCCACCAATTGCAAGTGCAGCACCAACCCCGGCAATATTACCAAGTCCGACAGTTCCAGAAAGCGCAGTTGTTAACGCTTGAAAGTGAGAAACTTCGCCATCCTCTTTGGAGTTAGGGTCGGTATACTTTCCTTTGATAATGTCTATGGCCATGCCAACACGTTTAAATTGAACAAAGCCAAAATAAACAGTAAAGATAATCGCGGCGAGCAATAGCCAGCCAACAATGATTGGGAAGTTTGCTTCACCAAGTGGGACACTCTTAAATATTAATCCAACGAACCAACCTGTGTAGTCATTGAAAAAACCATCAACACTTTGGCTCAAGTTACTGATACTTTGACTAAATGATCCTTCTTCTGCAAATGCACTGGAACTAAACAATAATATAAACCCAAAAAATAATTCACGTAAGTTTTTCATGGTTTTCCCTGTCTTTTTATTAAATTATGTTTGCTGCTATTGTGTTTGTTTTTTATTTGATTTTTTACATTTCAGTGATTTATCTACTTCATTCGACGGCAACATAAACGGCTGTAGCTAGGTCGAAAAACGAAATAAATATAAGTACTGATCTTGCTTTGTATGGATATCCTTTTGGTATGTGAACCAATAAGACTACGGTATTCGGCCTACCAAGTCCTACTGATAATCCTATACATAAAAATAATACCCTCAAAGAAATTTTTACAATAAATTTACAATTGTTCGGGTTTTGTCATTGTTTTGGAATAAGTCGATGCTTTTTAGGTTGCAAAAGGCATATGCAGTAGCGGTTATAGCGACGGGTTAAGGTGAAGTATAGTGCGGGATCACAGGGAAGTCGGCGAGTTTGAATATTCGATATGTGCTTGTGAAGTGTTTAAACAATCGATGGCTGAAGATAGAATCAGGCCAGAGGGCATTAAAAAGGCCCTTTATCAGAGCCATTTTTAATGATTTACGATGAACATGAACATGAACATGAACATGAACATGAGCATGAGGCTTAGCGTTTAGAGACTAGAGTTAAACCGAGCCAGTGATACGTTTACTCGACTTGTGGTAAAGCTTAAGTG
>Ga0310124_10000372_pt1 | contig 30740 bp, 26 predicted proteins | sample CB11b_AW_Bot5_MG_FD_203507 | JGI IMG/M metagenome (GOLD analysis project Ga0310124, IMG submission 203507) | Marine microbial communities from Western Arctic Ocean, Canada - CB11b_AW_Bot5 | ecosystem: Environmental > Aquatic > Marine > Oceanic | place: Canada: Western Arctic Ocean | collected...
TAACAAGATTAGATTCGCCGCTCAGTTGCCGAGCTTCTTCATCGTTAATGATAAGAATGTCGATCCGTTTAAGCACCTGCCGCAGTTCCTTGGGATGACCCTCGATCCAGTAGTTCATCGTATCCGCCGCTACGAGGCGTGGTTTCTTCACCTGATCGAGTACTTCGAGTTGCAGGGACGGATGAATGTTTCCAAGGAATACGAACGGAGACGACCGGTAAGCTTCTGGAACTACGGGTCGAAACTCTTCAAAAACATTGAGATGCGTATAAATCGTCTCGCGTGAATTAAGATCAGCGCTATATTCACCTTTCCAGCGAAATGTCTCACCTGGCACACGTTTCAAACCACTTAGATCAATACGTCGTCCGTCGAAAAGGCGCATGTGAGACTCTTGAAAATCGTCACCCACAACCGCAACGATCCCCACGTCAGTAAAAAACGATGCGGCTAAACTAAAATACGTTGCTGCACCGCCAACAACTCGTGAAACTTTTCCATACGGGTTCGTGATGGAATCAAACGCGACTGAACCAACTGCAAGAATTTGTGCCATAGAGTCCTTATAAAAATTTTAATTGGATAAATATTTGCCAATCAGTGGCCAGAGTTCCTGGCGCGTGCTAGCAGACATCGCCTCCGGTCTTGTAATAATCGATGCAGCAAGGGCCGTCGCACATTCGCAAGGTCGTGCGCATGGCAGTGCAGCAACAACATCGCTGATCACCTGCTGTGCAGACACCGCATTCTGAGTTAAATTTTTGACGATCATTTCGACCGTCACTTCGTCATGCGTGGGATGCCAGCAATCATAATCCGTAACCAGCGCTAGGGTCGCGTAGCAAATTTCTGCTTCGCGGGCGAGTTTGGCTTCCTGCAAATTCGTCATCCCGATAATGTCGAATCCCCATGACTGGTAAAGCTTGGACTCTGCCAACGTCGAAAATTGGGGGCCTTCTATACAAACGTAAGTGCCACCACGATGGGCACGCACACCCAGCGCATTCGCTGCCTCGAAGGCTAGCCCACTGAGTGTCTGACAGAGTGGACGAGCAAATCCAACATGGGCAACCACACCGCGACCGAAAAATGTACTGATGCGTCCACGAGTGCGGTCGATGAACTGGTCTGGCACTACGATATCCAGTGGGCGATAGCCCTCCTGCAAGCTTCCCACCGCGCTTGCTGACAGTATCCATTCGACACCAAGAGTCTTGAAACCAAAAATATTGGCTCGGAAATTGAGTTCGGAGGGCAAGATGCTATGTCCACTTCCATGACGAGCTAGAAAGGCTACCCGGCGCCCGCACAGCGAACCAGTAACATAGGGGCCCGATGGTTCACCAAATGGTGTTTTAACAATAATCTCTTCCCGATCGCTCAAAGCCTCCATGTGATATAAACCACTGCCGCCGATGATACCAATTTGAATATCCATAAGGCTCCAGCACCAATAATTAAGTGTTCTTGACCTATAACGTAGAAACGGCCACCGGTCTTACCATTGAATCCATCCCATACAGGAACCAGATATTGTTACCCTATTTGCGGCCTTTCCATCAACTCCACAAGCACGCCGTGAACACTGGATGGATGTATGAATGCAACGAGTGAACCATCCTGACCTTGGCGCGGCACCTCATCAATCAAACGTACACCACGTAATCGGAGTTGCTCCAAGGTATCGCTCAGATTGTCAACACTAAACGTGATGTGATGTAAACTTGGGCCGCGTGACGCCAAGAATCGTCCGACCGGTGAATCGTCTTCTGTAGCTTCCAAAAATTCAAGCTCCGCCTCACCAGCCGATACCATGTGTGTCCGAACCTGCTGCGAAGAAACTGTCTCGGATAACGACACCTCAAGACCCAGTGCGTCCCGATAGAATCGTAAAGCTTCGTCGAGGTCCCTTACGGCGATGCCAACGTGTGTCAACGTCGCTTTCATACAGGTCTACTCTCCTTTCCGAAGGGTGCGTTCCAAGATCGTTTCCACCGCTGTATACGGATCTAATTCTCGGCAAGAAAGGCTTTCAAGGATTTCATTAAACTCTCCTGATTGCAGGACATCACCCGTTTCGATCTGTCGACGAAAGTGGTGTTGCAGAAGCTGCCACAAGCCGAGACGACAGCGGTCGCGACGGCGCTGATATTGGAGAGGGCTAGTTTCAACATGAAACCGATTAATGGCTTCTAGTAGCAAGTCGATGCCATCCCCAGTCGTCGCGTGCGTTAGTAAGACCGGTGGTCGCCACGTCTTGGACTCGTCAATCTGCATTTCAAGCATAGTCTCAATTTCAGCGACAGCCTGATGTGCACCAGCGTGATCAGCCTTATTCACAACGAAGATGTCACCGATTTCCATAAGGCCAGCCTTGAGCGCCTGTACATCATCGCCAAGACCAGGAATCGTAATCACTACGGAGATATCAGCAACACGAGTAATTTCAACTTCGGCCTGACCAACCCCAACGGTTTCAATTAACACAATGTCATAGCCTGCCGCATCAAGTACCACGACGGCATCATGAGTGGCGATAGCCAGCCCTCCAAGTTGACCACGTGTTGCCATACTACGAACGAAGACACCAGCATCACCAACATGGGCCTGCATCCGCACCCGGTCCCCAAGAATCGCCCCACCACTTACTGGACTAGTGGGATCAACCGCGACAACGCCAACAAAGTGACCATTCCCCCGCAACAACGCGATGAGTCGATCGACAACCGTGCTCTTACCAACGCCCGGTGTTCCAGTCACACCGATTACGAACGCTCGTCCAGCACGTCCGTAAAGTGCCTTGATCAATGAAATCCCGTCAGGCGATTCCGTTTCGATAAGCGAAATGCCACGCCCGACAGCGTGCCTATCTCTCTGAAGAATGCGCTCTACGAGGGCTTGCTCAACACTTGGAGTCATCAACCACCGGCAATTGAGCCACTAAAATCTGGGCTGTATTGTGTTCGCTGCTGATATTTCTGATGGACAATTCGGCAAAACTGTATCACACGCTCGAACACCCCCACGGTAGCCATACCAATCAAGACAGGCACCGGCACAAGAGTGCTTTGAGCCTTGTCGGTGAAAGTCTACACTTATACTAAGCGTTACCACGGGAGTTTTTACTTGCCCAACGAAGGAGCAATCGTATGATTGGACGAACTATTCTTTCCCTAACCGCCTTTATTGTTCTGCTTGGTGCCTCCCCGGCCTTTAGCCAAGACCGCATCTTCACAGCAGAAGCCGGCATGGTATTTCACCCGATTCAGCCAGACAAAACTGAAGACTTTGAGATGGTTCTGGGCCGAGTACGTGATGCCTTGCATGAGAGTGAAAGCACATTACGCCGTAATCAGGCTGAAAATTGGAAGGTCTATCAATCGGTTGAACCAGGCCCGCAAGATTCAGTTCTGTATATTTTTGTCATTGACCCTGCACTCGAAGAAGCGGACTACACAATTGGCAATATTCTACGAGAAGAATTACCACTTGAAGCGCAGGCCTTGTACGAAACGTTTGCTTCGTGCTACGCCTATAGTCCAAGCATGATCAATATGCGATTGGCCTCGGATTTCAACGAATCCGCTACGAGTGATGGAAACAGTCAAGAATAAGGAACAAGCCATGACTAAGTTGGGCTCACCAATCCGAGATCGTTGCCAACTGGCAATACTCGCAGGCTTTCTGGTGTGCCTCGCCACGGTGTTCCAACCCGCGACAACCTATGCTGATGTGACGCTCTTCACCGGGGTAAATAACACAACCGCAAACCGCCCGACTAACGGTTTTGCCATCGGGATGCTATTTATGAAGCTCGTGGGCTTCGAGCTGGAGTATGCGAGCGCACTGGAGGACTCTGCCCTTGGAGTTCCGTTACTGAGAACAGGTATGGCGAATGTTGTGGTCGAAACTCCCACCGCAATCAAGGGGTTCAAGTTCTACGGTACAACTGGTATTGGAATCTACCGAGAAAAACTTATCAGTTCGAGATTTAACCAGCTCGGGGTAAACATCGGGGGTGGCATCAAAATGACTCTGGCTGGGCCGTTTCGGGTACGGGTCGACTATCGAATCCTTAGATTACGGGGTTCACCACAGAAATCCGACCCCACGCGACTCTATGTGGGGTTAAATGTAGCCTTTTGAAACCAACCATCCTGCCTATTTCGTGGGCAATGACACTCGGACCAGCCTAAACAGAGCATGCGAGGTTTTACAGTCGCAGAAACCTGCGTTGCTAACAATGCGACCCTTACAGACTGCATATACATTTCACCCTACGCGGTAAACCTGAGCACACCACATCTAGACCTTGACCGTGATACCCAAATCGGTAGTCAGATAAATCTTAGCGATTAAACGAACTCACTGGGTCAATTTCCGAAGCACTATAACCAGCGGCTGCGGCACTATAAATATCGTACAAACGCTGCGCTTCTTCTTGCCCATACTCGTCCACAAGGATCTGCGAGACGGTGTAATTTGCTTGTGACACCGGTGGATCGATAATCGCGATATAAATCACGCTGCCATCTGCTTGTGCGGGTAACTTATACATTTTCCAACTATCCGCCTGACGTCGCTTGGCTGAGTCGTCGCTGTTTTGAAGCCCTTGCTTTACCCTTTCCATCACCATTTCGAAATCGGCAGTACTCCCGGCCTTTATGATGTTTTGTATGAATCCTGCGTTATTGAATGTCAGCGCGGGATTTTGCGTTTGCGCTACCGTGACACCCTGCATCCCAAACAGAACGATTATTGCTGTCAAAGCTCCGACCCAGACACATCGACTGAACCGGATCGAAGAAAACCTTAATAAACCCATTCCCAAACCTCCTTGAATCAAAAGCGCCTACTTTACCGTATTGCCCCACTAAACGAAAACACTCATTATCTCATTCGCGACCAGCATGCCCTGCCGAGTAAGCCGCAGTCGCCGATTTTCCTCCACTAGCACCCCGACGTCAAGAAAAGGCCTCAAAGCCGAACCATACTGTCCTCTGACGTCAATCTCGTAACGCTTCTCTACTATATCTAAGTCCACCCCATCCACAAGTCGTAATCCCATGATTAAGGCGTCAGACCAACACTCTTCCACCGACCTCATCCGTTGATCAGCGCGGATATCGACCCCATTTTTGGCCTTAACAACGTACTCATCAACACTGGACACATTGTGCCACCTCAGATTGCCACGGGTTGAGTGAGCGCCACAACCAAATCCAATCCAGGATCCATCGGTCCAGTACTTCAGATTGTGCTGTGAGCGCTTCCCTGGACATGCTACGTTCGAAATCTCATACTGTTGATACCCTGCCTCTTCGAAACGTTCCATCGCATCCAGATACATATCTGCTGCATCATCATCCGGCACACGAGACCAACCTTGTCTTGCCATCTCAGCTTGCAGTGGTGCACTTGAATATAACTCAAGTAAATAGAGTGACACGTGGTCAGGAGCCAAGGCGAGCGCGGCATCAACGGATGTTTGCCATTCTACAAGCGTTTGCCCTGGCAGCCACATCATGAGATCAAGGCTTAGATTGTCAAAACCCTCTCTGCGAGCTGTTCGGAACATGCTCTCCGCGTCAGACGCTGTATGGGTTCGGTCTAACCGAGCGAGTTCTTCATTCAGAAAAGACTGCACCCCTATACTCAGCCGCGTAATACCAGCCTGGCGATAACCAGCCAATCGTTCTATCGTCAACGACTCGGGATTCGCCTCCAAGGTGATTTCCGTGTCGCTCGCTAGATTAAATGAGTCCCGACAAGCAGCCACCAGCCGACCTACCTCCTCAGGTAACAACAAGGACGGGGTACCGCCACCGAAGTGCACCGAGTTAACCGAAGAACCATCAGCCATTTTTCGAACTTCAAGTTCGATCGCTGTTAGGTACGCATCTTTGCTCGACTCATTAAATAAAATACGATTAAAATTGCAATAGCCGCAAATAGCACTACAGAACGGGATGTGCAGGTACAGACCTAGTGCGTCGCTTGCCGTAATCCTCGCCGCTGTTGGTAAGCCTTCAATTGAGCACGTCTCCGCACTCACGACGTCCCTGCCTTACCCCCAGACCATTTCAAATCGGTTTTGCCGTCACGCAGTCTGGCCTTGAGTTGGCCACCAGCCCGTCGCCGAGTCACTCGAGTAGGCAGGACGGACGCCCTGCGACGTTTCCAAAGCAGGAGAAGATCATCGGATGTTGCTGGCCCGTGTTCAGAGTCCAAGAATCGATAATCTGCTCCAGAAAACTCAATAAATTCACACATTTCATGCAATCTTGAGTGCATTCGGAAGCCGACTCGCTCAACAAGAGATTGGTCCAAGCGTTCATCTTCCTGCTCAGGATGATCTTCGTAATTAGAAGTAAAAATGGTCGGTCGTCGATCATTGTAACGTGTATTAACTATTAGGTTTAGCGTCTCATCGACCCATTCTGACGTCTTTTCAGATCCAAGGTCGTCCAACACCAATAGTTCAGCCTCGATTACCGGTCGTAGGACGTCGGTCTCCGTGGTACGCACCACTGGATTGTAAGTACTTCGTATCATCCGCAACAATTCGCGGGTGTCGAAAAACAACGCCCTGGCGCCGCACTTTTGGACGACATGTTTCAAGACCGCAACAGCAAGATGAGTCTTACCAATTCCTGGTGGGCCAATAAAAAAAAGTCCTCGATCGACAACCGGGAACCTCTCCGCAAACGTACGACTGCGAGTCACAGCTTTCTGTAATCTCTCATTAGGATAGGTTACAAACCCACCTAGATCGCAACCATCATAGCGAGGTGGAATACGTGCGTCGCGAAGAAGCTTGTCAGCTAAAGCATCTCGCCAACATTCACATCGCACAACACGATGGATTTCATCGTCCTCGATCGGTTTCCACCCGGTACCACCACAGCGCTCACAGGACATCGATTATTAAATCACACTTGAAATGATGATGAACCACAACCAACTAGTGCAGTTCCCTAGGGCGCATATTGTACTGCAGAGTAAAAGCAGCCAGAAGAAAAATAATCAAAAATTGGTGGGAGGGCTATCTCTTCGGGATTAATTCCGATTCAAACTTGACTCTTGACTTTCCTGTTCTTCTTGCGACTCTTCGGAACCTGCAAGGATGAGATCAGTTGGGGATGACTTAACAATGGCAGTTCCGAGGCGTTGTTCCCAGTCGCCGAGACCACGTGTCAGTTCTTGTTTGACATAACCGACAAACTCGTTCACCTCGGTTTGCATTTCCTCAATCTTGCGACGCATGTTGAGAATAATCTCGACACCCGCCAAATTCACGCCAAGCTCTCGAGTTAGCGATAAGATCATTTCAAGTTGCTCAAGGTCCTCCTCCGAATAGAGCCGTGTATTACCATCCGTCCTAGAAGGTTTCAATAATCCTTCGCGTTCGTACAAACGGAGGGTCTGAGGATGAATATTGTACTTTTGCGCCACGGCGCTAATCATGAAAAGTCCTTTATTTTGAGGTTTTGTAGCCATTTTTTTCTATTTCTTTCATCTTAAAAACAAACCTCTCGCTAGTAAAGCTTGTCGAACTCTTTCCGGACATTCTCAGGATTTAGTTTGCCAAATTCTTGTAACAACTCCTTAGATCGCTCATCGCCCAAACGAGGCAGCACCAAACGTATTTCAACAATCAGATCACCCTGTGGCCCACTTCCTAGAGAAGGCACACCGCGTCCACGGAGTCGAAATCGCTGTCCTGATTGCGTACCTGGTGGAATCCGCACGCGACCCCGGCCATCAAAAGTTGGTATTTCAATTTTTGACCCAAGCGCGGCTTCATGAATCGCTATCGGGACGACGAGAAATAAATCGTTGCCGTGACGCTCAAATACCTCATGCTTCTGCACAGCAATTGTCAAATATAAGTCGCCCGGACGACCACCTCGGCGCCCAGCGTGTCCGCGTTCACGTATCCGGATCCGACCACCATCAGCTATGCCTGGTGGCACGCATGCTCTGTTTGTTTCTGTGCGAGGAATTACACCGTCACCATTGCAGGTGCCACATCCTCTGTGGCGCTTCAGCCCTGAACCACCACACTCTCTGCAATTCTTCGAAAACACCATGTGCCCACGAGCCCAACGCACATTGCCTGTGCCCTGACACTCGGCACATCGACCTTCAGCCATTCGCAGTATGCCCGTACCGTGACAAACGGTACACCCGCTGAGTCTGGTTACATTCACTGAGCGCTCGACTCCACTCACGGATTCCTCAAAGCTGACTGTGAGTCCTATCATTAGGTCAGCCCCATCTTCGGGAACAGCCTCTCCTATCTCACGTTGAGTAAAGACATCCGCAAAAAGGTCGCCAAACGTTGACGCGGCAGATCCCTCAGCAGAAACAGAAAAATCAAAACCTTTAAATTCAAATGAGGAGGACGACCCAGGCAAATCAGTTATCTCTCCCTGGGTGTCATATCGCTGACGACGCTCTGGGTCACTTAAAGTATCATAGGCCTCGTTCACACGACGGAAATACACTGCCGAGGCCTGATCGCCAGGATTGATACCGGGATGAAACTTACGTGCTAGGCGCCGGTAGGCACGCTTTACATCCCTAACTGGTGCGCCGCGTTTGAGCCCAAGAATTAGGTAGAAATCCATTGCTCTCGACGGCGGGAGTTAATCCGCCTTCCTATTTCTTTTCGTCTTCAACCACTTCTGCGTCGATCACGTCACCTTCAGTACTGTCAACTGAGGTTGACGACTCGCCTGGATCCGCACTGGCACCTTGCCCTCCATCGCTGGTCGGTGCCTGTTTATAAAGGGTCTCGGCCGCCTTATGCTGAGCCGAGGTCAGCTGTTCAAGAGCTTGTGTCAGTGATGCTTCCTCGCCACTCTCCAGCGCTTTCTTGACCTCAGCGATTGCTGCCTCCAGTGGTTCGCGCTCGGTGCTTGATAATTTATCGCCACTCTTTTCAAGCACCTGTTGTGCACCGTAGACGGCTTGGTCAGCTTGGTTACGCCGCTCGATCTCGTCACGCCGAGCCTTATCTTCCTCTGCGTGCAATTCGGCCTCTTTCATCATCCGCTCGACTTCGTCTTTAGCAAGACCACTTGAGGCAGTAATTGTAATGTTCTGCTCCTTACCTGTTGCCTTGTCCTTCGCCGTAACGTTTACAATCCCGTTAGCATCGATGTCAAAGGTAACCTCGATCTGTGGAACACCTCTGGGCGCAGAAGGCAAACCAACTAAATGAAATTCTCCTAATACTCGATTATCACGGGCAAGTGGACGTTCACCTTGTAGCACCTTGACCTCTACACTCGTTTGATTGTCAGCTGCGGTTGAGAACGTCTCGCTCTTGCGCGTTGGGATAGTAGTGTTTCGTGGAATCAAGGTCGTGGACACACCACCTAAGGTTTCGATCCCCAGCGACAATGGTGTTACATCGAGCAACAAAAGATCCTTAACATCACCAGCCAACACACCTGCCTGAAGAGCTGCTCCGACTGCCACAACCTCATCAGCATTAACACCCTTGTGAGGCTCCTTCCCAAAGAATTCCTTAACGATTTCCTGTACCCGTGGTATCCGTGTCGACCCACCAACCAGGACGATTTCGTCAATCTTTGAAGGTTCAAGCCCAGCGTCCGCCATGGCCTGTTTAGTGGGTCCAACAGTCCTTTGTAGCAAGTTCTCAACCAACTGTTCGAACTTCGCTCGAGTCAGCTTCATCACCAAGTGTTTTGGACCGGATTGATCTGCCGTGATAAAGGGTAAGTTGATGTCTGTTTCCATCACCGTTGACAATTCCATCTTGGCTTTTTCGGCAGCCTCTTTCAGACGCTGTAAGGCCATCCGGTCTTTACTGAGGTCGATTCCATCTGACCGCTTAAACTCAGCAGCAATCCACTCAATAATGTTTTGATCCAGATTATCACCACCGAGATGGGTGTCACCGTTAGTCGCCTTAACCTCAACAACCCCCTCCCCGACCTCAAGAATTGAAACATCGAAAGTGCCACCACCGAAATCAAACACCGCAATAGTTTCATCTTTCTGCTTGTCAAGCCCATAGGCAAGGGCTGCTGCCGTGGGTTCATTGACGATCCGCATCACCTCAAGATTGGCAATTTTTCCAGCATCCTTGGTAGCCTGCCGTTGTGCATCGTTAAAATACGCAGGAACTGTGATGACAGCCTGGGTGACTGGTTGCCCTAGATGTTCTTCAGCAGCCTGGCGTAATTTTTGGAGAATCATTGCAGATATTTGTGGCGGAGTGTGTGGCTCTGGATGACCGACGGTTTTAATACGCACATCACCATTAGTTCCCTCCACGATGGAGTACGGAACCATCTTCATCTCCTCACTAACCTCGTTGGCTTTACGCCCCATAAATCGTTTGATTGAGAACACTGTGTTCTCAGGATTCGTCACAGCTTGGCGCTTCGCAATTTGGCCAACCAGACGCTCGTTCGAACTGGTGAATGCTACTACCGAAGGTGTTAAGCGTGCCCCTTCAGAATTGGTAACAACCGTGGGTTCACCACCTTCGATCACCGCTACCACCGAATTCGTAGTTCCAAGATCAATTCCGATAATTTTGCTCATACTTTTCGTCACCATCTTTGCCAGCAATATTCAATGGCAAAGTCATTTATATAGCCTTATAAAATTAAGTTCAACCGTATCTATACAAATATAAAATATGAGTGTAAATAAGTCAAATATTTATGAGTGTATAGATATCAATAAATACATTAGTAAACTAAACATCCCTAAACCTCTATTAAATATAGATTTGAGGTTGCGTGTTATAATGTTGTTTTTGTTTTATGAGGGGTTGAACCAGCCTTGGCACGATACGTTATTAGGATTGCTCGTCAGGCCGGTCTTATCGCCAGTTTTGTCGCTGTGGCAATCCTTGGCGCCACCACTGGGGTACTCTTTACCTTTGCTGGTGACTTGCCACAAATCTCATCTCTTGACGATTACGCGCCCAATACCATCACTCGCGTTTATGCTCGAAATGGTGAAACCATTGGAGAATTCGCTACGCAGCGACGTGTCGTAATTGATTACGAGGACATCTCCCCTTATTTACGTGACGCGATTATTGCCGCGGAAGATGCGGGGTTTTACAGTCACGTCGGCTTGAGTATCTCCCGACTGGCCATAACGATTATGCGAGACGTTGTTCGCGGTGAACTGGCCGGCGCCAGCACCCTTACGCAACAGCTTGCCCGAAACTTATTTCTTACACAGGAGAAGACTCTGACGCGCAAGGTCAAAGAACTCCTTCTGTCCTTCCAAATTGAGAAACGGTATACGAAAACAGAAATCTTGGCCCTTTACTGCAACCAGATCCTTTTTGGCCATGGAGCATACGGCGTCGAGGCAGCCTCACGTATGTACTTCAACAAATCAGCCACAGATCTTAAATTAGAAGAAGCAGCACTACTGGCCGGAATAATCCAAGCACCCGCAAGGCAAAGCCCCTTCGTTAATATTGAACGTGCGACACAACGACGCAATTACGCCCTCACCCGAATGGAAAATGAAGAGCTTATCTCCGCTGAAGAAGCTGTAACAGCCCGGGCCAAGCCAATTAGCGTATTAGATCGAAGACGTGAAAAATCGATTGCACCTTACTTCGTTGAAGAAGTGCGCCAACACCTCGAAGCAAACTACGGTGTCGAACAACTCTACGAAGAGGGGCTTTCGGTTCACACATCTCTAAATGTCGAGCTGCAAATGGCTGCGAACCGTGCTGTAACCAGCGGTCTCCATCGATTGGATAAGCGCCGAGGCTTCAGGAATCCCACACGGAATCTCGCCAAGGAAGAAATCGCCCTGGACGAATTCGACCACGCCAGATGGCATCAGCCGATCGCTGCTGGCGATCGCATCCCGGCAATCGTGACAGGAGCCGACGCCAATAATGTAGATATGCGGTCAGGAAAGTATCAAGGGACAATCGGCCGAGAAGGTTTTCGCTGGACACGGCGCCAGGCTGCAAATCAGCTGCTGAAAGTTGGTGATTTAATACTTGTTCAAGTCACGTCCATTGACGAGAACCTCCAAACACTGACCGCCACACTCGACCAGGAACCGCTCGCCGAAGGAGCGTTGTTGGCCATCGATAATCGCACTGGACAGATCCTGGCGATGGTGGGCGGTTACAACTTTGAACGCAGTAAGTTTAATCGGACGGTCCAAGCGTCGCGCCAATTAGGATCACTCTTTAAGGCGATTCTGTACGCCACTGCGATTGACCGTGGCTATACGCCAACATCAATCATTATGGATGAACCGATCAGCCTCTCAGCCGGGCCTAACCAGCCTGAATACTCACCGAAAAACTACGATAAAGAGTTTGTCGGTCCCGTGACACTCCGTTTTGCACTTGAGAAGTCTCGTAATGTCCCTGCTGTCCAAGTTATTGCCGATCTCGGACCTCAACTGGTAGCAGATTACGCGACGCGGTTTGGTTTCACATCAAAGATTCCTTCAGTTCTTTCCATGGCATTAGGTGCTGGAGAAGCAACATTATTAGAGATCACCAGTGCGTACAGCATATTTCCTAACCTTGGGGTACGTCTTGAACCGTATGAGATCCTCCGCATCACTGATCGTGCTGGTAACCTACTTGAAGAAAATAGACCGATGTCATACGACTCGCTACCGGCAGATACCGCGTATATCATGACGAGTCTTCTGCGTGGTGTCGTTGAGCGAGGCACGGGCCAACAAGCCGCGGGTATCCCTTGGCCTTTAGCCGGCAAGACTGGCACCGTTGATGAATATACAGACGCTTGGTTTGTCGGCTTCGACCCCGAAATTACCGTTGGCGTGTGGGTTGGACATGATGAAAAGCGAACCCTTGGTGACGGCGAGGAGGGTGCACGGGCAGCTCTACCTATCTGGATAGAGTTTATGCGAGCCCATATCGGCGAGAGGGCAGATTCACCTACCTTCCGAACGCCTTCGAATATTGTTTTTCTTTCAGTCGACCGAATGACGGGAAACATCGTAGCGCCATCATCGCCAGACGCAATTCATGAGGCCTTCATTTCTGGAACCGAGCCCGGCATTAATTTTCAACAGTAGGTGTTATTTACAAGGCTAGTCGTCACCCGCCTGGCCGAGTGTTCCGCTAGATTTTTTCATTAAATAGACCTTAATTAGGCCGTCAATATCACCATCTAATACGCGGTCCACATTACCCACATCCTCTTTTGTTCTGTGATCTTTCACGAGGCGATAGGGATGTAATACATAGCTTCGAATCTGACTCCCAAAGGAAATATCTCGTTTTTCGCCCCCGATTTCTTCAAGACGATCTTGCTGCTCTTTTAACTTCAAATCATAAAGACGAGACCGTAATACTTTCATGGCCGAATCACGATTTCGATGCTGCGATCTTTCGTTCTGGCAGGAAACAACAATATTAGTCGGTAGATGCGTAATCCGGACTGCTGAATCCGTAACATTAACATGTTGACCACCGGCCCCGCTTGATCGGTAAGTATCGATTCTCAGATCTTTATCTTCGATGTCGATCTCAATGTCGTCAGGTAATTCCGGCCAGACAAATACCGAAGCAAATGAAGTATGACGCCGTGCGGCTTGATCGTATGGGGATATCCGAACTAACCGGTGCACGCCAGCTTCGGCTAACATCAATCCATAGGCATAATCGCCAGCAATGGTCAAAGTCGCGCTCTTGATTCCTGCCTCGTCACCTGGTTGGACGTCAATTACTTCACGCTTGAAACCACGCCGTTCAGCCCAACGCAGATACATTCGCAGAAGCATCTCAGCCCAATCTTGAGACTCAGTACCCCCTGCCCCTGGATGAATCGCGACGATCGCATTTTTACGATCGTGCTCGCCACCGAGCATTTGCTTGATCTCAGCCGCTTCGACTTGCACCGTTAAATCATTGAGAGCACGAGCCAAATCGTCATCAACGTCTTCACCTTGGGCTGCCCATTCAATAAAAACCGTCAGATCTTCAACTCGTTGACGTAGGGATTGGATTAGCGCGCAGTCGTCCTCTAAGCGTCGCCTACGTTGAAGCACCTGCTGCGCAACCTCTTGATCCTTCCAGAAATCTGGCGCAGCAGCTTGACTTTCAACCTTGGCTAACTCCTTCGCAGGTCCGAGTGCGTCAAAGATAGCCCCATAAATCAGTGGCCTGCTTAATCAGCTCCTGACAGCGTCTTACTTGCTCATCACGAATCATTACAAAGTCCTCCTATGCACAGAGGGTTTCCGACTCAGCCGCATTGTTCCAAAAACTAGCAACCCAGCTATGCTCAATAAGCTACATAAGTACGCAAATAGATCGCCCGTGCGACCATAGATCGTCTTACCTTGAAGCCATCGCACATCACCCACGACTGTATCACGCGTAAACAGTTCGGTTCGGGCGAGTACTCGACCGTACGGATCTACAATTCCACTTATACCAGTATTCGCTGACCGCACCAAGTAACGGCCCTGCTCAACTGCACGCATGGCAGCTTGTTCAAAATGTTGGTGCGGAGCTGAGGACCGGCCAAACCAAGCGTCATTTGTAATGGTAGTTATAAGTTCACTGCCCTCTCCGATGAACTTGTGAATCAGCGCCGGATAAACAACTTCGTAGCAGATCGCTGTACTCATGCGGTGCCCATCCACGACGAAAGTACTAGGGATAGTACCTGCAGAAAAATCTGAAACACTTGCTACCAGTTTATCCGCAAAGAACAGCACCTGACGAAACGGTACGTACTCTCCAAATGGCACCAAATGTATCTTGCGGTACACCCCACCTGACCTCCCATTCTGGTTGACCAAGAAGGCTGCATTGAAATATTGAAGGGTTGGTTCATTTTTAACTTCTTCACTTCCAAAAAGCACATGGACGTTAGCTTCGATCGCCAACTTGCGTACCTTCTCACTTCCCGCTACATTTTCCTCAAACACAAATGGCGTCGCCGATTCCGGCCAGACGATTAAACGTGCGCCTTCTGCTGCAACCTTCCGACTTGCTGCTAAGTAGGTTTCCAGGATCGACTGCCGCAGTCCAAGGATTCGCTTATCTTCCTGGGCAATGTTGCCCTGCACTATACCGATACGAATACTTGTACCTTCTCGCGTCAACTTATTATCGGAGAGACGCCAACTGCCCCATACCACTACTAGAATGAGAGTCAGTGCAGCACAACCAACATTGATTACCCTCTCGCGACCACGAACCAGAACACAATCGACCAGCGCAACGTTGATCATGACTACAAGCCACGAAACACCATAGACTCCAACCACACTTGCTATCTGAACAACAGGCAGCACGTTAACTTGTGAGTACCCCAATAATGCCCATGGAAATCCGCCAAGTATATGTGTGCGTCCGAGTTCGGTTGCCACCCAAACAGAAGGAATCACAATCAACCGCAACAAACCTAAACGAGAACTCAACAAGGCGACGGTCAGTGTAAATAACAATGGAAAAACAGAAAGGCCGGCAACAAGGAGTCCGTTCACCGCAATACCCTGCCATAAGCTAAGACCGCCGTAGGTCACCATCACACCGGTGATCCAGTACAGAGTGCCCGTAAAGTAACCAAAACCTGTCAATAAGCCTAGCGCGCACGCCCAACCCGTATCAGGCGAGTTCGATATTACTGATTGGGATTTACTACTATGCCTTTCGATAGAACCGAGCCGACCACTTAAAACCAGCAAGAGCGGTGCTAGAGAAACCCATGCGATTACAGAATGGCCGAACTTTGGGAAACTTAACGAAAGCAATACGCCAGAAAGGAGAGCGAGTGAGCCGTCACGAATATACATTGCTAGAACCGGACTAAGAAACAAGAGTTTAATGTGATATCACAATGAATATTGCATCAGTGTGTGGAGTTACGAGAAGCGCTGTCAGACGCATGCTTCACCGCATTTAATGAAGGCACGTTTCGCCAGCAGCTTAATAGCGAGTAATCCAAGCTGGGAATTTTGCTTCTTCAAGACGCTGCCGCATATCATCCGCTTCTTTCTGATCTTGATATCGACCGACTCGCACACGATAAAGCTCCGCAGGCGCATTAGGTTCAAGTAAGTACGCCGGATAATCGTCACTAAACAATTTTTCCAGCATCGCTTCAGCATCTTGACGACTACGTACTGCCGCAACTTGGACTGTAAATCCCACTATTGCTGATTCCAAGGATGAGCTTGTAAGAGGCGCCTGCTCAGCAATGCTTGACTCGGCTTCACTTGGCAGCACTTCCTCAATCAGATCTGAATCTGGATTCACAGATTCCTGCATCACGTCTGGACTCGTAAGAAGTCCAGGGTAGCTCAAATCGCCCATCTGCACGGTCTCATCTTCAGGCAAAACAACCTCAGGAGCCACCTCAAATTCCTCGACAAGGTCCTCTTCCACGACATCGGAAGTTAGCACTTTTTGGTTCAAGCCTTGCAACTCTCGTGCACCACGCCCAACAAGGACACCCAAAAGAAAAGTAACGACCAAAAGAACGGTCGTCGCCATGAAAATGAAAACGAGCGTCTTACCGTTCAGTGAGATTTCGTGAAATCCATCGTCCGACATAGAAATCGTTCCTGACGATTATTTATCATCCTTTTTCGGGGTGAGTAAATTTATTAAGTCGATAGGAATCGGAAATACCACTGTCGAATTCTTTTCAGAAGCTATCTCAGTAAGTGTTTGAAGATATCGTAAAGTAATAGCGGCAGGTTCCGTGGAGATAACACGTGCTGCCTGTGATAGCTTTTCTGAGGCGCTATACTCACCATCAGCGTGTATGATTTTAGCACGTTTCTCGCGCTCAGCCTCTGCCTGCCTAGCCATGGCGCGTTGCATGTCAGGTGGTAGATCAACATGCTTTACTTCAACAGCCGACACCTTAATACCCCAAGAATCAGTACGCTGATCTAGAATCTGTTGGAGGTTTTGGTTAAGTTGCTCGCGTTCAGAAAGCAATCCATCAAGTTCTACCTGCCCGAGAACACTACGCAGTGTCGTCTGGGACAACTGCGATGTTGCGTAATGAAAATTTTCAACTTCCACGATAGCCCGCTGAGGGTCCATGACTCGAAAATAAATTACAGCGTTGACCTTTACAGACACGTTATCTTTGGTAATCACATCCTGGGGCGGAACATCCATAACGATAGTTCGCAGACTGACGCGAACAAGTCGATCAATGGGAGCAAAAACAAGAATAACTCCAGGCCCCTTCGCTTGCTGTAGGAGTTTACCGAGGCGGAAGATCACACCACGCTCATACTCATTAAGTATCTTGACTGAACTAATGACATAGAGACCAACAATCAAAATAAAAATCATTGCTTCATTCATCGGTTATCTCCTTCATGTGACACTGTAGCGAAACGTCGCACTATCAAGGTCAACCCGGTGACATCCACAACAGTAATTGTTTCTCCAGCTGAAATCGATTCCTCGGCTGTTGCCGTCCAAATCTCACCACGCGCTGAAACCTTCCCAATTCCCCCAGGCTCAATAGCAGTTAACGTGCAACCAACCTTATTAAGCATCCCGCTCGACCCAGTTACAGACCGCTCTCGCTGAATCCTCACCACCAGCCTAGCCAACAACAACATAATTGTCGTAAGCGCAAGTGTCACGGGGATTATAAAATTCAGTCCTACTTGTAATTCTGGCATCGGTGAATCGATGAGTAACAACGATCCAAGCATTAAACTGACAATGCCACCCACAGCCAATAGACCAAAACTTGTCGACACCATCTCCAAAGTCATCAAAGCAAGACCGAACACCATGAGTAACACACCCGCTATATTGACCGGAAGAATCTGAAAAGCAAAGAAAGCCAACAAGAGACAGAGTCCTCCAACAATCCCTGGCACGACCGCGCCAGGACTCCACAACTCAATTGTTAAGCCAAGTGTTCCTAAACTGAATAATAAGTAGGCTATCTCGGGACGAGCGATAGCACTCAAAACATTTTGGCGCCATGTCATCTCCAGACGCTCAATGCGCGCTCCAGAGGTATGTACTAATGTGCTTTCACCATTAAACCGTGACAAAGTTTGACCATCTAATTGTGCGAGGAGATCCTCAAGATCAACCGCTACAAGATCGATTAATGGAGGCTCGGCAGACAGGGCTTCCTCCTCAGTGAAGGCCTTACTTTCGGTTACAGCCGCTTCTGACAACTCCACGTTTCGATGACGCTGCGTAGCAAGAGAGCGGGCGAAGGCTGACAAATCTTCTGTCGCTTTTTGAGATGCCGTTTCGTCCATCTGTTGCCCACTACCAGAAACAGGATGGGCTGCACCTATATGCGTACCAGGTGCCATAGCAGCAACGTCGGCTGCCAGTGTAATGAGAAAACCCGCCGATGCCGCCCGTGCCCCACTTGGCGAAACGTAAACAACCACCGGTGTTTTTGAAGTAATCATGCTTGACGTGATCGTCCGAGTAGATTCCACAAGACCACCCGGCGTACGCAAGATAAAAACTATGAGTTCAACATCTTCATTATCAGCGCGAGCTATAGTCTGCAGCATAAATTCAGCAGAAACTGGATGAATGATCGCATCAACTTCGGCAACGTAAACAGTGGGAACCCGGTCTTGGACTCGCGATGAAAACTCATCTTGCGCTGAGGCGGGAACAACGGTAGTCAGGATTACCGTTATGCCCCATAGTATGAGGCGGCTACTAACGTACCGGTTGAGCAGGATGGGCATTCATGCCTCATGACTCAAACAAGACCACCAAAGACCAGAACGCTTACCAGAACAACGCTCTGTTAACGTACCGTAACTGAGTCGCTGGATACCTGTCAATGCACCTTGAAAAGCTCTAAAGCCATCGGTCAGTAGGCGACAGTTTTATGATGAAGACTGGCATGGACAATTAGATTAATATTCGTTTTAGCATTTTCTGATAACCTTAATGTTGCAGAATGTCTACAGTAGCCATCATCGCGGGTGGTGAAGCGCACCGCTTAGGCGGGCAGTCTAAGGGTAACCTGCCTCTCGGAAACACGAGTTTTATCGATCGTCAAATCGAAATTCTGTATAAAGTGACTGATGATGTACTCATTGTCGCAAACGACCAGGCTTATAAATACCTTGGAGTTCCAGTCGTATCAGACCTTATCCCAGGAGCTGGCGCCATGGGTGGAATCTATACTGCACTTACAGTCGCAAAATCAAAGCAAGTGTTAGCAGTTGCTTGTGACATGCCGTTCTTGCAGGTAGATTTCTTGAAACATGTATTGGTTGCTGGGCAAACGGTCGATGTAGCAATCCCAAAAACAAAACATGGCTACGAGCCACTCTGTGCATCCTATGGACAGGGATGCCTCCCAAAGATGATGCAGCAAATCACGCGGGGCAGATTCAAACTTCACGATCTACTACCATTTTTGAAGATTCGAGCAATAGGCCCAGAAGAAATAGCCGCCCATGATAAGGATGGCAATCTCTTTTTTAATGTGAACACACCAGACGATTATAGATGGGCATTGGAGCAATTTAAAGATCGCTAGTTCATAAGCGAGCTATCATGATTTTATCCGTACACAATCTGCTGCGCTCACAAGTCACCGCAACAATTATCAAAGTCTACGGCCTCAAGCCTTCGGCAGTTCCAGTAATTGCGATCCAAAATCCGCCGACCAGACAAATGGGCGATCTCGCGATCACAGTTTCATTTGAACTAGCCCGCGTCTTACATAAAGCACCGAAAATTATTGCCCAAGAAATTATCTCTGCACTTGATTCCATCGATGGGATAGCCACAGTTGAAGCTGCCCCTAATGGATATCTTAATTTTTTCTTGGACCGACCTCGATTTCTCTCGACTCAACTAACAAAAACCGAAAAACAATCGTTACCCCGCCAATCACAAACAATTAAAACAATCGTGGAGCACACTTCCATAAACCCGAATAAGGCTGCTCACATTGGACATCTCCGCAATTCCGTGCTTGGAGACACACTAGGGCGCTTGCTGCGCTTTCAAGGATGTGCAGTCGAAATTCAGAATTATATCGACGACACCGGAGTGCAAGTAGCGGACATGGTCGTGGGGTTTCAGATATTAGAATCTAAAAATACTGAGGCAGTTCAGGCACTCGCTACATCATCGGATTTCGACTATCTTTGCTGGGACCTCTACACTAAAGTGACCAAATGGTACGATGCCGATAGTAAGCGCCTCGAAACGCGAACGGCTACACTTCGCGCTATAGAAGCCGGCAATAATGACACCGCTACGACCGCGCACATAATCGCTAACCGAATCGTCCAATGCCATTTGCGAACCATGGAGAGGCTGAATATCAGCTACGACCTGCTCGCTTGGGAGGGCGATATCCTAAGGCTTAAGTTCTGGGAACAAGCATTCAAAATCCTTAAAGAGTCTGGTGCAGTGTTTTTACAGGACAGCGGAAAATTGGCAGGTTGCTGGGTAATGCGGATCGATCCCAGAAGTGAAGAATCAACCAACATTGACAAAGAAACTGCGGATAACGACAGGTCGTCTGACGATGAACATCGAGAGAAAGTTATAGTCCGTTCTAATGGCCTTGTCACCTACGTTGGTAAGGACATCGCCTACCAGTTCTGGAAATTCGGACTACTGGGTAAAAATTTCCATTACCAGATTTTCGATCACAACCAAAAAGGAACACCCGTCTGGACTACCACGTCGACACGTAGCGAGCTTAGCTTTCCAGAGTTTGGTAAAGCTGATGCCGTTTACAATGTCATCGATACTCGACAATCCTATCTCCAGGAACTACTCAAACAAGCGCTCCAGATTATGGGTCATCCCTCACAGGCTGAAAGCTCTGTACATTTTTCCTATGAAATGGTTGCCCTCTCGAATCAAACCGCCCAAACACTTGGATACGCAACTTCGATTAACCCGGGTCGTTCATTCGTTGAAGTGTCTGGCCGCAAAGGATTGGGCGTAAAAGCAGATGACCTGATTAATCGCATGATTGAGGTAGCGAGTGTTGAGGTCACGAAGCGCACCGCGGACCCAGCGTCCCAAGAATGTGAACATATCGCAAAAATAATTGCTGTGGCTGCCGTACGCTATTTCATGATTAAGTACTCGCGAGGCAAGGTCATCATCTTTGACATTGATGATGCCCTAAGTTTCGAAGGTGAAAGTGGGCCCTACCTGCAGTACGCTGTTGTCCGGGCGAACAAGATTCTACAAAAGCTGAAAGAACAGGCTGGAACTACCGAGTCGGACGTGATTCTCAAACTTGGTTCAATACCAACTACTTATTTAAACCGCGACAGCGGTGACGAGCTGTGGGCGTTAATCTTAGAATGCGCCAGACTAGATGAAGTAGTCCATCAAGCCATTCGCACTCACGAACTTTCAGTTCTGGCGAAGTATGCCTTCAGTCTGGCTCAGACATTTAACGCATTTTATCATCGTGAACCAATTCTAAAAGAATCCAAAATCGATGTGCAGCTTTGGAGGGCCGCAGCTGTAATTTACTTCCGAACACAAATGACGAGGACACTTGACTTGATGGGTTGTCAGGTGCCACCTCGCATGTAATCAGCAACCACTATTGGTAAGATCTCTCAAACCAAGAATACCCATAAATAGGTCGAGAAGATTTATTCAATAACGAAATACGGTAAACCTAACTTTTCTCGAATGAGACGATCAGTACTACGAGTAGCAGCTTTCTGAAACACATCAAGAGACATTCTATCGCGAAAAGGTTCAAGGTCTTGAAGAGCCTGTCTCTGCAACGCATTGCGCAGATCGGAAGCAACGTGCTGTTGGATTCCTACCAGCATTGCTTCGTCTACCAAGGCTAACTGTTCTTTCAACCTAGCACGCTTCACGCCACGTGCACCTTTCGCTTCTACCCGTAAACCATCAAGCTGTTGCAACGTCTGGTTAAGAACAGCGTGAACGCCAGACCACGATTCCGGCTCAATAAGAATCGCTGTGAGACGGGTCATTAAGCGATCCAAGTGGCGCGAAAGACTAGGAGGTTTTTTACTCCTTGAGGTTGCCTGAATATTTTCAACTTGCGCACCCACCGCCCTACGCCAATCATCAAACTGGGCAAGCACATCAGGTTCACAGAATTCAATCCGCAATGGTCGACGACGTCCGATAGTGCTAACGCGTGAAACGCGTTCGTCGATGCCGCGGCACACAACTTTAAGTGGAATACCTGCATCAGCCCAACCTTGGACCATATTAAATGCTGGCCCCACAAGTCGAATCAGATGCCCTTCATTCTTCCTACAAAGATAGGTCTCAACCTCACGGCAGTAGTTAGAAACATCCATGGAGTGCAGGGCAATTACAATTGCTTAATCATGACGAATACGCTCCCAGACCATTTGTAATCCATGCAAAGCCAGATTGGGTTCTAAGTGTTCTATTAAATCTGTCTCGTTAGTAATTACATCGGCCATGCCGCCTGTCGCTATACAGATAGTTTGAGCTTGTTCGCCACCTAGTTCACTTTTAAGTCGTTGCACGATCCCTTCAACCAGAGCTACATAACCATAAAATAACCCTGACTGTATCGAACCTACAGTTGTCCTTCCAATGAGTTGTGGCGGCTTTCGCACCTCAACTCGCGGTAATCGTGCCGCGTGCTGAAACAGCGCGTCCGACGAAATTTGAACACCAGGACAAATAACACCACCCAAATATTCGCCCTCTACAGAAATCGCGTCAAATGTCGTTGCAGTCCCAAAGTCGACGACAATCACAGGCACATTTTTTGCTCGACCATGTCGTTCAAAAGCCGCTACCCCGTTAACAAGCCGGTCTGCCCCTACTTCCTTGGGGTTGTCGTAACGCACAGACATACCTATATCAGTCGTCGCTTCGACCACTTGCACCTGAAGCCCGAAGTATTGTTTAACCATGGTCGTTATTGTTCCGGTCAACGGCGGAACGACGGATGCCATGATTACATCAGTAATTTGAGATCTATCAATATTGCGATCTATAAAAAGGTTGCTGACAAGAATACCTAACTCGTCAGCAGTGCGTTCACCAAGCGTCGCCAGACGCCAACTATCTACCAGTTCTTCCCCATCAAAGACGCCAAGCACTATATTGGTGTTACCCACATCAATAGCTAGCAGCATATTGAGATACCAGATTTCTGTAACTCAGCTTCGAAAACTAAATCAAAAAAGAAACAATTATTGCTCATGCGATCCACCGAATCTCACCAGACAACACACGTTCGATCTGGTTTTCATCACGCACCAGTAGTGCTCCTCCATCATCAATACCAACGGTCATCCCACCATGCCATTCAGATTGACCACGCCATTCTACGTGTGCCCCTTCAGAGGAAGGCGACAACGCCCTCCACCGGTTCAGGATAACATCCGTTTGTCCTTCCAGAAGAATCTTATGCCACCTGACGATCGCGGCAAGTGACTCGACCATTAGCCTCGCCGAATCTACTTTGTAACCCAGTTCCGCTTCAACCGAAGTTGCTAGTTTAGCCACTTCAATGGGTAATTTTGAGGCTTCCAAATTTATTCCAAAACCGACTACAACATATTGGCACGATCCAGAACGTCCGGCAGATTCGGTCAGAATACCGCCAACCTTTCGATACTCTGAAACAACTTGTTTTGTGGTTTTAAGAACAAGATCGTTTGGCCATTTAAGTTCAATTTTGAGATCTGTCAAGGCGCAAAGCGACTCTGCCAACGCAACACCCACCGTATGCGTCAGCAATGGAATAACTCGACACGGCCGAAGAATCAACGATGCATAGAGGCCAACATCTGCTGGTGAGACCCATCGGCGACCTTGACGACCGCGTCCAGCAGTTTGGGCGCGAGCAACAATGACAGTCCCTTCAGTAGCCCCATTGGCTGCCCACTCCAAGGCTAAATCATTTGTGGATGTGACTTCGTCAAAATAGAAAATGTTTCCGAAAAAACAACCTAACCTGGACTCATTTGCTAAAACCATCGACTGCAAATGATTAGGTAGCAGCCCCGCTGGCTTATGGTGTCGCAAGAAAGTCACCCTTCCCATCAACTCCGAAGCGTTTCCATTTCCACACCCATATCAACAGCCGGCGCAGAATGTGTTAATGCACCTACCGAAACACATTCCGCTCCAGTATCTGCTAATTCTGCCATCCGTTCCAATGTTACACCGCCAGAAATTTCAATCGCAGCTCGACCTCGACTGCGTAGAACAGCTTCTTTGATTTGGTCGATCGACATATTATCGAGTAATAAAATATCGACACCGGCCGCGAGGGCTAAGTCAACTTGATCAAGGGTTTGCACCTCGATCTCCACTGACTGATCAGATTTCAGGGATCGAATGTTCCGCAAAGCAGACTCGATGCCTCCTGCCAGCTCAACGTGGTTATCTTTTATCAACACCCTATCATTCAAACTGAAGCGATGATTGGTGCCACCGCCAATACGGACAGCGTACTTTTCAAGTGTCCGCAAGGTCGGTGTAGTTTTTCGAGTGTCCAAGACAACAATCCGTCCACCACTAGCCTCCACGAATCGTCTCGTGAGTGTAGCAATACCAGATAAGCGCTGAAGAAAATTAAGAGCTGTACGCTCAGCCGTTAATAATGCAAGGCCGAGACCAGTCACTTCGGCCACAATCTCACCGACTTTACATTTACATCCATCCTGCCGATGTTGAATCACTTGCGTGTCAGCGTCAACTTGTCGAAACACATCAATCGCGACATCGAGACCAGCCAAGACACATTCAGACTTAATGAGGATACGAGCTCTAGCCCGAGTGCTGGCCGCAATACAGCCCTCGCTCGTAATATCCCCATCGACTCGATCCTCATCAAGTGCTTGACGGACTAGGCCTTGGTAAGCCAAGGGGTCCAAAGGTTCGAATTGAACATCCGACATCAAGGTGTTAGTTCCTCCAAAATCCGAACCAACTTATTCTTCTGCTCATCCAGAGTGGAGGCTCGCGCTACGGCTTCCGCCACGATATCTGGATCAGCACGTTCCCTAAACTTTGGATTGCCGAGCTTCGCATCATTTGCGGTTTGCTGAGCTTCAATTTTCGCTAATTCCTTGCGGACTCGAGTAAGCTCGGCCTCGCGGTCGACAATCCCGGCAAGGAGCACATAAAATTGCATGTCCCGAACGATACGTACAACCGTATCCGGCTCTCTGTCATGCTTATCGACAAGTTTCAGAGACTCTAAACCAGCAAGCTGAGAGATATAACTTTCGTGAGTGCGGAGGACACTTAAAGTGGCCAAGTCCCCACCTATCACAACAACTGTAATTTTTTGAACCCTGGGCACACCCCACTCAGCTCGAACAGTTCGAATGGTCGTAATCACTTCCTGAAGCAGTTCCATACAGTCCGCGGCTTCATTGTCAATCCAAGCATCTTGTTTCTTAGGAAACTCAGCCAAAGTAATAGACTGGTGGCAACCGTCCGCCGTGAGTCCAGTATCGGCGTGCCGTGGCAGTTGTTGCCATACCTCCTCAGTTATGAAAGGAACGACCGGATGCAGCATTCTTAATGTTCTGTCGTGTACTTCGAGAAGCACCGCGAGCGCTACGTCACGCACTTCGCCGGTTCCATTGAGGTGTGGTTTGACCAGCTCAATATACCAATCTGCATAATCGTGCCAGAAGAATTGATAGAGGCGATCAGCTGCCACGTCAAAGCGATATGCTTCAAACGCGTCGTTGACCTCCCCGGTCAATTCATTAACGCGATGCAAAATCCATCGATGGACTAACTCAGTGGATGACGCCTGAGGAACAACCGGTCGTCGCTCTACCTCATGGACGTACATCAGAACAAAACGAGAAGCATTCCAAATCTTATTTACAAATTGACGAGAACCACGTAATCGACCTTCAGAAAGCGCGATGTCCATCCCAGGTGACGCAAGCGCCGTTAAAGTGAATCGTAAAGCATCGGCTCCGATATCGTCCATTAAATCCACGGGGTCAACAACATTACCCTTGGACTTACTCATTTTTTTCCCTTGTTCATCACGCACGAGGGACGAAATGAACACCGTCCGAAATGGCACATCATCGCCAAACTTAAGTCCCAACATGATCATGCGTGCAACCCAAAAAAAGATGATGTCAAGGCCGGTAAGCATGAGGGTCGTTGGATAGTAGCGCTCTAGATCGCTGGACCGTTCTGGCCATCCCATGGTGCTAAAGGGCCACAATGCAGAACTAAACCAAGTGTCAAGAACATCGGTTTCCTGACGTAACGCACCGCCACAGGAGCATCGTTCTGGGGGAGTTTCCTCCACTAGGAGCTTGTCACAGGCCTCGCAATACCAGGCTGGTATGCGGTGTCCCCACCATAATTGCCTCGAAATACACCAATCATGAATGTTGGTCATCCACTCAAAGTAAGTCTTTTCCCAATTTGCTGGGACGAAGGTAATGCGCCCATCCTTGACAGCGTCGATCGCAGGCTCTGCTAAAGTCTTGATACTCACGAACCACTGATTCGATACTAAAGGCTCGACAATAGTGTCGCAGCGTTGGCAATGTCCGATAGCGTGACGGTGATCCTCAACCTTCACGAGAAAACCTTCCTGCTCTAAACGTTCAACTAAAGCTCTTCGTGCGGTGAGGCAATCCTGTCCTGCATAGGGACCTGCCTCCTTTGTCAGATGTCCAGCTTCGTCGATCACAGAGATTTGCTGCAAATTGTGCCGCTGCCCAATCGCAAAGTCATTGTGATCGTGAGCGGGTGTTACCTTAACTACTCCCGTTCCAAAGGCCTGATCAACAAATTCGTCGGCAATAATTGGCAGTTCTCGGCCAATGATTGGCAGGAATACTCGACGCCCAACTAAAGATCGGTAACGAGAGTCCTCTGGATGGACCGCTATCGCGGTATCACCGAGCATCGTCTCGGGCCTAGTAGTAGCAATAGTGAGCGCGCCTTCATCGTCTACCAAGGCGTACTGCACATGGTATAACTTGCCGTCCGTTTCCTTATGGACCACCTCTAAATCTGACAAGGCTGTGGAGCAGCGAGGACACCAATTGACAATGTAGTTACCCCGATAGATCAACCCTTCTTTGTACAATGAAACAAACACTCGGCGAACCGCTCGGGAAAGGCTCTCATCAAGCGTGAATCGTTCACGACTCCAGTCGACCGATGAACCCAACCGTTGCATTTGGCCAACAATCGTCCCTTTGCTCTGCTCTGCCCATGCACGTACTCGGGCTTCGAATGCCTCACGACCAAGGGCCTCCCGAGTAGTGCCTTCAGCTGCCAATTGTTTCTCAACAACATTTTGCGTCGCGATACCTGCGTGGTCAGTCCCTGGTAACCACAACACATCAAAGCCACGCATCCTCTGCCACCTCGCAATAATATCTGGCAGTGTCTGATTGAGTGCGTGACCAATGTGTAACCATCCAGTTACATTAGGTGGAGGGAGGACCATGCTAAATGGTGGACGTGTAGTTTTAGGATTCGCGCGAAACGCATTTACCGATTCCCAGTATGCGTACCACTTTGGATCTACTTTGTCGTGTTCGAACGTCTTCGATAACTGTGCCTTAGACATAAGAAAATAGACTTCCGCACACTAGTGAAAGGTGGTGATCAGTTAATAGAATTCGGCGCGCCATACTTATTTGAGACTACCTATAGGTGATAAACAGGTCAAGAAGACGTGAGATGTAACGCCCGGTATCACTTAGATACAGCCGAGGGACGCACATGTTCGCGAATGAAATTGACAATATCTTGCATGGGGCTACCAGGGAGAAAAATACCCTCAACTCCAACCGCACGTAATTTTGGAATATCAACATCTGGAATAATTCCACCCACAATAATGAGGACGTCCTTCATACCTTTTATCTTTAAAAGTTCTGCAATGCGAGGACATATATGATTATGTGCACCTGAGAGAATAGATAGCCCGATAACGTCCGCATCTTCTTGTAACACCGTTTCAACAATTTGTTCAGGCGTTTGGCGAAGACCCGTGTAGATGACTTCCATCCCAGAATCCCGTAACGCCCGAGCGATCACTTTTGCACCTCTGTCGTGCCCATCAAGTCCAGACTTAGCAATCACCACTCGAATCGTTCGCATCACCCTCTCACGCTGCCTGCCCATCTCTAGCAAGCACTCGATGGTAAGCATGCTGTAATGTGCAACCTACGTCTAAATCATTGGTGTTTCTTCGTACTCACCCCACACATCCCGGAGTGCGTTACACATTTCTCCCAATGTCGCATAAACCCGTACTGCTTCCAACAGAGGCTCCATCATATTCGTAGTGCCATCCGCAGCTGCACGCACCTGCTCAAGGGCACGCGCGACTCGATCAGTGTCGCGTTTTTGCTTTAATAGCTGCAACTGATCCAACTGTTTCTGTTCTGTCGACTCATCGATATATAACGTTGGAATTTCAGCAGCACCATCGTCTACAAAGGTCGTAACACCAACGACTGCACGCTCGCCAGACTCCACACGCTTTTGATCTCGGTAAGCACTTTCAGCAATTTCTCGTTGGGGATATCCCTGCTCAATTGCTTCCACCATACCACCACAATCATCGATCGCTTTAAAATAGGAATTTGCTTTATTTTCCATCTCACGAGTCAATGCCTCGATCAAATATGAACCACCCAGTGGATCCGCCACCTCGGTAATACCAGTTTCATGCGCGATGATTTGTTGTGTACGAAGTGCAAGTGTCGCAGCATCAGACGTCGGTAAAGCCAAAGCTTCATCAAGCGAGCAGGTGTGCAATGAGTTTGTTCCACCCATTACAGCGGCTAGTGCTTGCCATGTTGCACGCATGACATTGTTATACGCTTGCTGGCCAGTAAGTGATCCACCAGCTGTTTGACTATGAAACCGCAATTTCCATGAACGATCATCCTTCGCATGGAATCGGTTGCGCATAACATTACTCCAGATTTTTCGAGCAGCTCGATACTTAGCAATTTCTTCAAAAAAATCAGAGTGCGCGTTAAAAAAGAACGACATTCGTGGCGCGAATGTATCAACGTCCAACCCAGCATCGATACCATATTGGACATATTCAATGCCGTCACGCAGTGTAAACGCTAGTTCCTGGACTGCGGTGGAGCCGGCCTCTCGGATGTGATAGCCACTAACGGAGATAGTGTTCCACTTTGGCGCATGCTCACCACAAAATGCAAATACATCAGTAATCAGTCGCATCGATGGCCGCGGAGGATAAATGTACTCCTTTTGCGCAATAAACTCTTTCAAGATATCGTTCTGAATCGTTCCAGACACCTGTTGCCAATCGACACCCTGCCGCTCGGCCAACACTAAGTACATAGCCAGTAACATTGGCGCAGGTGAGTTAATCGTCATGGATGTTGTGACGTCTGACAATTTGATACCAGCGAAGAGACGTTCCATGTCAGCAAGAGACGCTACGCTCACGCCACATTTTCCTATTTCGCCTGCCGATAAGGGATCATCGGGGTCTCTGCCCATTAATGTTGGTAAGTCGAATGCAACGCTAAGACCAGTGCCGCCAGCTGCTATCAATTGATGGTACCGATTGTTCGTTTCTTCAGGTGTCCCAAAACCCGCAAATTGACGCATCGTCCACAGTTTTCCTCGGTAACCGGTCTGATGAATCCCACGTGTATACGGAAACTCGCCTGGGTCATTTAGATCACGTTGATAATCAAGATCGGAAAGATCGTCCGATTCGTAGAATGGCGCTACGGGATGCCCAGAACTGGTCACTGTCTGCTTTTTACAAGCTGGCGATTCACTTTCTGTTACATCTAACTGCTGGTGTGTCGCATCAGAACTGATAATTGATGACGTTGCACTCCTTGTACGAGTTTTCGATTGCGCAGAACCTCCACCTTCGACCTTGTTAGGGTTACGGCTTGAGGATGACACCTTCGCTCTTCTTTCCATTCATTTTGATCGTAATCGGTCGATCAAGTCTTAGATGACGCGCATAGGTCAACTCGGTCACAGCTGGCTGTGCCGACAGCCACGACCAATCAACGATACCTTCACCAGACTCGGGGTTGACTGTAAAGTACCCGACATTAAACGCTGTTAAATTATGAAAGAAATGGGAACCTTGGGATGGCCTTACTGTAAAATTCTCAAATCCAACTTCGACGATCACCTTCGCTCCCGCAATCTGATCCCAGGTTACGGGGATCCCCAACCAAGGTTCGTGTGATCCCCAGCGTCCAATGCCGATTAAGACGTAAGGGATACCTTGTTGGACAAGGTCCGCATTCAGTCGTCCTACTTCGACTGCAATTTCACCGGTGCTCGCCCTGTCGAATGTATCTCGAGACACGACTACTATGTCGAAAATATCATCGACTCTTCCATGACCCAAGACAACTTGACTTGAACATATCAAATCTTTGTTCTCGACGTTGCCGATGTTCATATCAACCAATTCACGTGACAAAGCAAGGGGCCGTAACTGTAGAATAGTAAATTCCGACTTACTACTTTCTGAGCGTTTTACGTTAGCTGCAAATTCGATCTCAACAGGTGAACCAGTCGCTCTTCTACCAATTTCTAGCATCAGCTCAAGAATATCGGCCAATGGAAAAATCTCATGCTTCAGAATAGGAGCAAAACTTACAAGCCGAACTCCTTCCCGTGCTACACCATCATAAATTGCGTTATTTTCAGGGGAATACGTTGAGCCTAAAAACTGGAGACTGCCGTCTTGTTCTGCGACTTCAAGACC